>Ga0190265_10000042_pt1 | contig 152853 bp, 142 predicted proteins | sample Popmic124T_FD_133135 | JGI IMG/M metagenome (GOLD analysis project Ga0190265, IMG submission 133135) | Populus adjacent soil microbial communities from riparian zone of Indian Creek, Utah, USA - 124 T | ecosystem: Environmental > Terrestrial > Soil > Riparian zone | place: USA: Utah...
CCTCGCCCGCATCCGCTGGACCAACCTCGCCCGCATCCGCTGGACCACCCTCGCCCGCATCCGCTGGACCAACCTCGCCCGCCTCGCAATCCTCGCCGCCGCCGTCTTCCTGATCGCCACCGGGCCGGGCTCCTGCCAGGAGGACCCGCCAAACCCGCCCTTCGCCCCACCGCAGGCCTTCCCGGCGGCGCCGGAGGAGCCAACGACGACGGTTCCCGAGCCCGACCTTGGCGCGAGCAAGCCGTCCCGGCGGCCGGTGCGGCGAGCGAAGCCCGCGAAACGGCCACGATCGAAGGCCAAGCGCCGCCTCGCCGCCAGAGCGCGTCCCAAGCCGAAGGCGCCCAGGCGGCCCCGTCCCCAACGACCCATCCCGCCGCCGGTCGCGGCGCCCTCTCCGGCGCCTGCTCCGGCTCCCGTCGCGCCATCGCCTCCCGCTTTTCACCCCGGCGAGTTCACGCCCGACCCGTAGCCGTAGACGTCGGCCCCCGCGGGTGGCGGAGACAGGACCCGCGGGCGGCCCCGCCGATCTCTAGCCAGGAGAACCGGGCGCTACGAGACGACCGGCTCGGCTCCTTGGGACTTGGCTTCGATGTCGGCCAGCTGGTCGTCGACCCAGTCCCCCGGATCGCGGGCAGTCACGACGCGCTTCAGGCCCTCGGCGCGCCAGGAGCGCTCCTTGGCGGACATCGTCAGGGCGCGGTAGATCGAGTCGGCCTGCTCCTGGACGTCGAAGGGGTTGACCGATAGGGCGAACTCGGCGAGCTCCTCGTGGGCGCCCGTGTTCTCGGAGAGCAGCGAGACGCCGTGGCGCTCGTTGACCAAAGGGCCCTCCTTGGCGATCAGGTTCATGCCGTCGAACATCGCGTTGACCATCAGCAGGTCGTAGTGCTTGTAGGCGGCGATCGCCTCCTCCAAGTTCTCGCGCAGCCGGAGGTCGATCGGCATCCAGTCGGTGGTGCCGTGGCGGTGGTTGACGACCGCGACCAGCGCCTCGATCCGCTCGAGGTACTCGGCGTACTGGGGCACGTCCTGCCGTGACGGGATCAGATGGGCGATGAAGGTGACCTTCTCCCTGAACTCCGGGTGCTGGTCGAGGAAGAGGTCGAAGGCCGAGAAGCCGCGCAGGATGTTCTTCGACAGGTCGGCGCGGTCGACGCGCAGGATCAGGTGCTCGCGCCGGCGACGCAGGATCTCGCGCTCGTACTCGTGGACCGCGGGCCGCTGGGCGGTCCGCTTGAAGGTGTTGGCCGAGATCGGCAGCGGATAGGCGCGGACCCAGACGTCGCGGCCGTTGAAGTGGACGACCCCGGCGCGCTCGTCGACGTCGAGGTCGAACAGCTCACGGCAGCAGAGCAGGAAGTTGCGCCGGTAGGCGCGCGTGTGGAAGGCGACGATGTCGTTGGCGAGGATGCCCTCGAAGATGTCCTCGCGCATGTCGCGCGGCAGTACCCGCCAGGCGTCGGGCTGGGTCCACGGAATGTGGACGAAGTGGTGCAGGAAGACGTCGGGGCGCGCCTCGCGGATGAACTTCGGCGCGGCGTAGAGGTGGTAGTCGTGGACCATCACGACCGGGTCCTCGACGCCCTCGATCTCGTCGAGCACCGCGTCGGCGATGTCACGGTTTACCGTCAGGTAGCCGTGCTCGTAGGACTCGATCTCCCAGCGGCCGACGTCAGGAGCGTTCGAGAGATCCCAGAGGTAGTGCTGGATGAACCACAGCATCGGGTTGGCGATGACGTTGTAGAAGCGGTCGTAGGCCTCGGCCTCGGAGGCGACCAGCCGCACCCGGTAGGTGACGCCCTCGATCTCGACCGGGAAGCTCTTGCTGTCGTGCTGGGAGGCCATCTCGGCGTCCTCGTCGGACATCGCCGAGGCGACCCAGAGCGCGTCGCGATGGTGGACGAGCCCGGTCAGCGCGGTCACGAGGCCGCCGCCGCCGCGGCTGGCGACAAGCTCGCCGTCGTCGTCGCGGGTGAACGTGGCCGGCCCACGGTTGGACACCAGGACGAGCTTCGGGTCCGCCGGGACCATCGGTCAGGCTGCGAATCGCTTGACGAGCACTGTGTGGCGGCCTTCGAGCTCGTACTCGTCGACGGTCGCCTCGACGATCGCACGCGACACCTCCTGCTCCTCGGCAGGGTGGTCGACGGGCTCACCGTCGAGCTTCATCTCGATCCGGTCGTCGTGGAGGCGGAAGTCGAAGTCGATCACCGCATCCGATGTGCCGCCCCCGTCTACGTAGCCCGACGCGGCCTCGGTGATCGCCAGTTTGAGATCGGCGACCTCGGCGTGCTCGAGCGGGGTCAGCCGGCACATCGCCGACAGCGCGAGTCGGGCGAGGACGAGGTAGTCGGGCCGTGCCGGCACGGAGAGGTGGACATCGCGACTCTGCAGGCTCTGCGGCGGCACGTCCCTTCAACCTACCCGGAAAGGGCGTTTGCGATCCCTCCCGCGCGCGTCACCGTCGCGCTTCGGGTAGCTCGAGCGTGAAGGCCGCTCCCTCCCCGTTGGAGTTCGCCCGCAGCGATCCGCCCATCCGCCCCGCCAGCTCGCGCGCGATCGCCAAGCCGAGGCCGGCGCCCTGGCTCTCGCCGCCAGTCACGAAGCGGTCGAACACCGGCTTGTCGTCCGGCAGCCCCGGTCCTTCGTCGGCGATTGTGATCGCGGCACCAGCGGAGTCGCTGCCGGCGCCAACTCGCACAGTCGTGCCGGGCGGCGTGTGGCGCAGCGCGTTGTCGAGCAGGATGCGGACGATCTGGACGACCCGCTCGCGGTCGCAGCGTGCCGCCACGCCGTCCGCGGGCAGCTGGAGTTGCAGATCTGTGTTGTGCTCGGCCATCGCCGGCTTGAACTCGCCGGCGACCAGCGCGGCAACCTCGGCGAGGTCGACGGTGTCGATGTCGAGCGCGAGCGACCCGCTGTCGAGCCGCGACAGGTCGAGCAGGTCGACGGCCAGCTTCTTTAGCCGCTCGACTTGCTGGGCGATCTCGTCGAGGAAGTCGAGCCGCTCGGCCTCGTCGAGGTCCTCGTCGCGCAGCAGCTCGACGAACCCGCCGAGCGAGAAGATCGGTGTGCGCAGCTCGTGCGAGGCGGTCGCGACGAACTCGCGCCGGGCGATGTCGACCCGCCGCAGCTGCTCCTGCATCCCGTTGAAGGCGCGCGTCAGCTCGCCTAGCTCATCCTCGGAGCTGTCGACCAGTGGCTCGACGTAGTGGCCGGCCGCCACGTCCTCGGCCGCAACCTCGAGCCGCCGCACCCGCCGCGCCAGCGTCTGGGCCACGACGGCGCCGCCAACCAGTGCGAGCAGCAGCGCGATCGCGCCGCCGATCAGCATCCGGCTACGCACGAACGTGACGGTGTCGGTGACGTCCTCGAACGGCCGCGAGTAGAGGACGACCCGCGACGGCTGACCCTCGAAGATCAGCGGCTGGGCGACCTGGCCGAGCTGCTCGCCGCGGAAGCGGACGCCGCCGAACGCCAAGTCGCCCTCACGGACCGCCTCGCGTGCGAGCGGCTTGTTGAGCGGCACGTCGCGCTCCTCGCGCGAGTCGCTGATCGGATAGAAGTCGTCGGGTCCGCGGCCGAGCGCCTTTTGGATGCCGAGCAGCGTGATCCGCGCGTCGACGGCGTTGGAGATGCCGGTGACGCTCCCGTCCAGTTGCGGCGCCGTGATGTCGGGGTCGCGCGTGAGGCGGTCGAAGCGTGCCTGGGTGCCCTCGGCGACACGCGCGAGCTCCTCGAACTTCTGGTCGCGCAGGTTCTGCTCGAGCTCGGGTACGACGAGGAAGTAGAGAACTCCGAAGGCGGCGGCCGTCACCCCGAAGAACAGCAGCGTCAGCTTGTCGCGCAGCGAGCGCCCGGGCGGCGGTCGCGAGCGCCGGCTGCTCATCGGCGGTCGCGGAAGCGGTAGCCGACGCCGCGCATCGTCTGGACGAGCTCAGGAGTCTTGGGATCACGCTCGAGCTTCTCGCGCAGGTGACGGATGTGGACATCGACGGTGCGCGGATCGCGGTAGGCGGAATCGCCCCAGACGCGCTCGAGCAAAGTCGCCCGGCTGTAGACGCGGCCGGGATTACGCGCGAGCGCCGCGAGGATCTCGAACTCGACGTAGGTCAGTCGCACCGGCTGGCTGTCGATCGTCACCTCACGCCGGTCGAAGTCGATCCGCAGCTCGCCGTCCTCGAGCGCCTCCTGCGCAGGCTCCTCGACGCGGGCGAGTTGTGAGCGGCGCAGCACCGCCTTCACGCGGCTGCGGAACTCGCGCATCGAGAACGGCTTAGTGATGTAGTCGTCGGCGCCGATCTCGAGCCCGAGCACCTTGTCGATCTCCTCGACCTTCGCGGTCAACATGATGATCGGCACGGAGCTGGTGGCACGCACCTGGCGGCAGACCTCGAAGCCGTCGATCTTCGGCAGCGTCAGGTCGAGCACGATCAGGTCGAAGGCGCTGTCGGCGACGCGGTCGAGCGCCGCGCGGCCGTCGAGTGCGGCGACCACCTCGTAGCCGTCCTTGCGCAGCGCGGACGACAGCAGCTTCTGGACGGAGTGCTCGTCGTCGACGAGGAGGATTCGGGGAGCCTGCTGAGCCATCGGAGTGACGCGGGTGCGGCATAGCACCGGCGCCTGCGCGAGATTGTAGGTTGCGTCGGACGTGAGGAAGCGGCCTTGATCGAGCCCCGGATCTACCGGGCGGCCTTTGTGCCGGCGCTGCTCGCCGTCGTGCTCGTGATGTTCTCGCTCGAGAGCCGGCCACGGCCGGTGCCCCAGGGGCTTGCCGCCGACGTGCTTTTCGAGGGTGAGCAGGCGGCGGCGGAGGGCCGTCGGATTGCGGCCGAGCATCCGGACCGGACCGCCGGTACCCCTGGCGATCGCGCTGTCGCAGCGGAGGTCGGCGAGGCGTTCGCCGGCAGCGGCTTCACCGTCGAGCAGCAGCGCTTCGACCACGATGGCGACGAGCTCGTCAACGTGATCGGCCGTCGCGCCGGCCGCTCGCGCCAGCAGGTTGTGGTGATCGCCGCGCGCGACGCGACCGGTGTTCCGGACGCCGCCGGCAGTGCCGCCGACACCGCGGCGTTGATCGAGATCGCGCGCGTCTTCGAGGGCCGTCCGTCGCGCAAGACGCTGATCCTCGCCTCGGTCGACGGCTCGGCGCTCGGCGATGTCGGGACGACGCAGCTGCTCGACGAGATCGACGGACCGGAGCTCGTCGACGGGGTGCTGGTGGTCTCGGGCCTCGGAGCTAGCGCCGGCGAGCCGCCGTCGATCGTGCCGTGGGGCAATGACACGACGCTCGCTGGGATCGGTCTGCAACGGACGGTCGCGGAGTCGCTACGCCAAGAGGTCGAGCCGCCGGCCGCGCCGGCAAGCCCGGCGGGACAGCTCGCGCGGCTTGCCTTCCCGCTCGGAATCGGCGGTCAAGGAGTGCTCCTGCCGCAAGGCTTCGACGCTGTGCGGATCTCCGGCGACGGCGAGCTCTCGGACAGCGGCGCCGGCGAGCCGATCGACGAGGAGCGGCTCGGCGGTCTTGGACGTGCGGTGCTGCGGACGGTCACCGCGCTCGATCAAGGGTCGAAACCAGACCACGGGCCGCGCACCTACCTGACGATCGCCGGCCAGGTGATGCCGGGTTGGGTGCTGGCGGCGCTCGCCGCGACGTTGATCCTGCCGGCGCTGGCGGCGGGCATCGACGCGTTCGCGCGCGCCCGCCGCCGCCGCGCCCCGGTCGGGCCATGGCTGTTGTGGATCTTGCTCGGGGTGGTGCCCTTGCTGATCGGCTACGGCGTGGCGCGGTTGCTTGCGCTGTTCGGCGCGACGCCGGAGCCACCGCCGGCCCCGGTCGCCCCGGGCCTCTATCCGCTCGACGGGCCGGCGCTCGTCGTCCTCGCCGTGACGATCGGCGCGGTCGTCCTGAGCTGGCTCGGATTGCGCAGGTTCGGTGGCCCGACCGCGCGTGGACTCGACGAGGCGGCCGGCTCGGGCGCCGGGGTAGCGGTCACGCTCGCCTTGAGCGTCGCTGCGCTGGCGCTATGGCTGGTCGATCCGTTCGCTGCGCTGGTCGCGGTGCCGGCGGTCCACTGCTGGATGCTCGCGACGCTGATCGATCCGCCGCCCGCGCGGCGGGTTCGGATCGGGTTGCTCGCCGCTGGGTTGGTGCTACCGGTGCTGTTGACGGTCTATCAGCTGTTCGTGCTGGGCGTGAATCCGTTTGGCGGCGCCTGGTACCTGCTGCTGCTCGTGCTCGGCGGCCAGGTCGGTGTCGGCATGGTCGTCGTCGCGTCGCTGTTCCTGGCGGTCTTCGCGCTTGTCGTCAGGATCGTTCGCCGCAATGGCGACGCGGCGAAAGCGACGCCAGATGTGCCGGTGCCGCCGAGCACGCGTGGACCGCTTAGCTATGCGGGTCCGGGGTCGCTGGGCGGCACCGATAGCGCGCTGCGACGCTGACCGCGCCCCCGAGATACCTGTCCACCGAATTGGCCGAACTCTCAGCTTCGGGTTGCCCGCAGCCGATCAGATGGCCATGAGCAACGACCTACGACACAGGCTCGCCCAGGGCGAGTACGAGGTCGACGCTGACGCGGTCGCGCTGGCGATGCTCACCCGTGCGCGTTCGCTGCGCGTCGCCCGGCGCGGATCGAACTGCTCACAGGTGCTCGTAACCCCGGATCGCATCGAGGTTCGCCGTATCGGGCCCCGTGAACCGCAGGCCTTCCCCATCAAACGCGCGTCCTAGCCGGGTCAGCGGCACGCCGGCCGCCGATGCTGCCGTCCGCCAGCGCTCAGCCGGAATCGTGAACAGCAGCTCGTAGTCCTCGCCGGCGCCGACCGCCAGCTCGCGTGGATCGCGCCCGAGGGCTGCCGCGACCTCAGTGACACCCGTCGCGAGCGGCAACGCCGCTGCATCGATCTCTAGCGCAACGCCGCTTGCTGTCGCGAGGTGGCGAGCGTCGGTGGCGAGCCCGTCGCTGAGGTCGATCATCGCCGTCGCGCCCGAACGCGCGAGTGTGCGGCCAGCGTCGAGGCGCGGTTCGGGCCGCCGGTAGCGGGCGGCCAACGCGCTGGCAGTCGCCGCGTCGAGTGTTGCTCCTTTGCCGAGCCATGTCGTCAGCAGCGCTAGCCCCGCACCCGAGCCGCCGAGGTCGCCGGTTACGCCGACGACATCGCCGCTTGCTGCGCCGTCGCGGCCGACCAGCTCGTCCTCACGTTCCGCCCAGCCGGTGACCGATACTGCGATCGTCAGCGCGCCGACGCCCTGGACAACGTCGCCGCCGGCGATCGTCGTGCCGGTCGCCTCGGCAAGCGTCGCCATGCCGCGTGCCAGCTCGAGCGCTTCGGCGTCGGAGAACCCGGACGGCAGGGCGAGCGATATGTAGGCCTCGCCGGGTTCGGCGCCCATCGCCGCGAGGTCGGACAGCGCCGTGGCGAGCGAGCGATGGCCGACGTCCGCGGACGTGCTGGTCGCGAGGTGGAAATGGACGCCCTCGACGATCGTGTCGATCGAGGTCACCGCGAACGGTCGCGCGCGCACGACCGCGGCGTCGTCGCCGCTCGCACGGATCACGCGCTCACCGGGTGCGCCGAGCGCACGCTGGATCGCGGCGATCAGCTCGAGCTCGGCCACTGTGTGGCTAGGGCGTCTGGACCCCGCCGCCCTGGGGCGTGGGGGTAGGTGCCGGCGTGGGCGTTGGCGAAGGAGCTTGGGCGTCGGGCTCGCCCTGCGGCGGCGACTCGTAGGCGCCGGAGTTCTCGTCGCCGGTCCCGCCGTCCTCGGTGTAGGTGTCGTCGGTCGAGTAGTCGTCGGCGTCGTAGTAGTCGCTGCCGTAGTCGCTAGTCGACCCGCCACCGCCGGTCGCGTACTTGCCCGTGCCCGCCGACAGCTCTGCCGGCTCCCCGGGTTGCGGGAACTCGTCGCAGTCCTCGCCGTGAGCGGGCAACATGAACGCATGCCAGACCGGCGCCGCGTAGGTGCCGCCCTGAGCGCCTGGCATCGCGATGCCGGCATCCGGATAGCCGACCCAGACTGCCGTCGAGAGGTGCGGGGTGTAGCCGACGAACCAAGCGTCCTTGCCCTCGTCGGTCGTGCCCGTCTTGCCGGCGGCCGGGCAGCCGTAGCCAGCGGCGGTGCCGGTGCCGGACTGGACGTTCATCTCGAGGATGCGGGTGACCTCGTAGGCCTGGCCATCGGTCAGCACGCGCTTGCCCTCGGAGTTCGCCAGGTCCTCGCTCTTGCCGTCGGGGAAGACGACCTTCGCAATCGCCGTCGGCCGGTGGCGGACGCCGCCAGCCGCGAGCGTCGCGTAGGCGCTCGCCATCTCGAGCGGGGTCACGCCGAGCCGCAGGCCGCCGAGGCCCTCGGCCGGATAGCAGTCGAGCTTCGTCGTGATTCCGAGCATCTTCGCCGTCTTGCAGACGTTCTCGGGGCCGACGTCGAGGATCAGCTGGGCGTAGACCGAGTTGTCCGAGGAGAGCGTCGCGCGCGTCAGGCTGGTCGAGCCGGCGTAGGTGTTGCCGAACGTCTTGACGTCCCAGTGGCCGTAGGCCGGGTCGTCGATGCTCAGTGGCTTGCTGACGTAGCTCGTCGAGTCGGGGTCGATTCCCTGGCGGACCGCCGTCGTCAGCACCATCGTCTTGAACGCCGAGCCGGGCTGGCGGTGGGCCTGCGCCGCCAGGTTGAAGGTGCGGTCCTGGTAGGTACCGCTCGATGCCATAGCCTTGATCTCACCGTTCGCCGGGTCGATCGAGACCATCGCCGAGCCGGGGCCCGCGGGGTCGGCGTAGTAGGAGTTGATCGCCTCGCGGGCGACGTCCTGCATCTTCGGGTTGATCGTCGTGTGGACCTTCAGCCCGCCGCGGCGGTAGACGCCGACGCCGTAGCGCTCGATCAGCTGCTCCTGGACGTAGTCGAAGAAGTAGGGCTCGCGGCGGCGGGTGTAGCGGGTGCCCTGCTTGACGGCGAGCTGCTCACCCTGCGCCTGGGCGCTGGCCGCGCGCGTGATGTAGCCGTGGTCGGCCATCGCCTCGAGCACTTCGTTGCGGCGCACGATCGCCGCGCGGGCGTTCTGGAACGGGTTGTACTGCGAGGGCGCCTGCGGCAGGCCGGCGAGCGTCGCGGCCTCGGCCAGCGTCAGCTCGTGCGCGTGCTTGTCGAAGAAGGTCTCCGCAGCGGCCTCGACGCCGATCGCCGTGCGGCCGCCGACCGTTCCGTATGGCACGTCGTTGAGGTAGTTCTCGAGGATCCACTTCTTCGAGCGCTCCTGCTCGAGCTCGCTTGCCAGCTTCGCCTCGCGGATCTTGCGCTCGATGTTGCGCTGCGGGTCGTCGATGTAGAGCGCGCGCACCAGCTGCTGGGTGATCGTCGAGCCGCCCTGCAGGCTCTTGCCCGACTCGAGGTTCTTGATCCCGGCGCGGACGATCGCCCCGTAGTCGACGCCGGCGTGCTTGTAGAAGTTCGCGTCCTCGATCGCGATCGTCGCGTTGCGCAGGTCGGCGGGCATCTGCTCCCAGTCGATCGGCGTACGGATCTCGTCCGATTGGACGTAGCCGAGCCGCGAGCCGTCGGCGGCGTAGATGACGCTGCTCTCGCCCTTGTCGTTCGGCTTCAGCTCGTCGAGCGCGGGCGCCGACGCTGCGATCGCGATCACGTAGCCGGCGACCGACATCGCGGCGATCGCGATGACCACGCCGACGACCGTCAAGCCGACGAAGAGCGGCTTTCCACGGGTCGCGCGGCGACGTCGACGCTGCTTGCGTTGGCGGTAGGTCATGAGAGGGACCGGCCAGGCGGCCGACGTTCTAGCTTAGTGCGTCGGTTCTCAGCCGGCGAAGGCTTTCCTGCCTCAGCGCCGCGGCGACCGTCCCGCGCTCTGGAGCTGTGGGCGCCCAGCTGCTCACCGAGAGGCGAATTCCATCGCTCGTGATCTCGGCGATTCTGGCCTCGGCCTCGTCGTGGGCGAGCAGGCTGAGCGCACGGTCTGCGTCGCCGTCTGGGGGTAGCCACACGTCTACTACGACCTTCACGCGTGGGTCGATCACGGTGTGGTTGATGATCGACGACTGCGCGAGCCGCTCGTTCGGGACGACGAGCCGGCGCCCGTCGTCACAGCGGATCGACGTGTAGGCGAGCCGGATGTCCTCGACTTCGCCGGTCTCCTCCTCGAAGGTGACGAGGTCGCCGACGCGGATCGGCTGCGAGATCGCGAGCGAGATGCCGGCGATCGAGTTGGCGAGCGTCTGGCGTGCGGCGAAGCCGACGACGAGGCCGAGCAGCGCCGACGAAGCGAGCACACCGGCGGCGACACGCTTGACCGACGGGAACTGCGCCATCGCGAGCGCAAGGCCGATCACCAGGATCGTCACGAAGACGAGCCGGCGGACCAGCCGCAAGCGGGTGTCGGCGACCGGCGACAGCTCGCCGCCGACGACCCGCGCGGCCGCGCGGTGGGCGTGGCGGTCGATCGTCCGGTCGACGATCTCGGCGATCACGAACGCCGCGAGCACGGTGACGACGGCAGTCAGCTCGTTGCGGTGTTCCGCTACGAACGACGCAGCCATGGGACCATCCGGCATCGGCATGACGCAGGAGGCTACCCAGGCTGTAGGAACGCAGCGCCCACTGGCGGGTGTCTTCGCGCGCGTGCGCGAGAGCGAGGCGGTGCGGATGGCGTGGCGCGCGTTCGCCTGGTCGCGGCTGGCGATCCTGCTGGTGGCGATCTTCGCGGCGCTCTCGGCAGGGGTCGCGACGCAGCGCAACGCCGCCAAGTTCGACCTGCCTGCCGTGACCTCGCCACTCGGTGGCTTCGGCGACGTCATCGTCGAGCCGCTCGCCCACTGGGACGCCGTCTGGTACCTGACGATCGCCAACCGGGGCTACGACGGCGCCGACTCGCCACGCCACGCCTTCTTCCCGTTCTACCCGTTGCTCGCGCGCGGCCTCGGCGAGCTGGGCGGCGGCGGCGCGGGCGCGGTGTTGATCGCCGCCTACGTGGTGTCGCTGGCCGCCTTCTTCGCGGCGTTGGTGCTGCTCTACCGCTTGACGGTCTTCGAGCTGGGGCGGCGCGCGGCCTGGCCAACGCTGCTGCTGCTCTGTGTCTTCCCGGCGTCGCTGTACTTCGGCGCGCCCTACTCCGAGAGCCTGTTCCTGCTCTGCTCGGTTGGCGCCTTCTACGCGGCGCGGACGGGTAGTTGGGCGTGGGCCGGGGTCGCGGCGGCGGGGGCGTCGGCGACGCGCAGCGCCGGTGTGCTGCTGCTCTTACCGCTGGCGTTCCTCTACTTCCAGCAGCACGGACGGCGCGTCCGTCCTGACGTGCTGTGGCTCGCGCTCGCGCCGGCCGGGCTGGTCGCCTACGCCGTCTATCTTGGCGTTACCTACGGCGACCCGCTGTCGTTCTCGCACGTCCAGGGGTTCTGGAACCGCGACTTCGCCGGGCCGCTGGTCGGCGCCTGGGACGGCGCCGGCGCGGCCTACGACGGCGTCCGCCAGCTGCTGTCGGGCAGCCGCGACGTCGCCTACTTCGAGCAGTCGGCCGGCGATCCGTTCCGCGTCGCGGCGCAGAACATCGCGCTGTTCGGCTTCCTCTGCTTCGCCCTCGTCGGCGCCGTCGGCGTGCTGCGCAGGCTGCCGTTCGCCTACGGGCTCTACGTGGCCACTGCCCTGATGCTGCCGCTCTCCTACCCGGTCACCGCACAGCCGCTGATGTCGCTGCCGCGCTTTATCGCAGTGCTGTTCCCGATCTTCATGTGGCTCGGGCTGGTCTGCGAGGAGCGCCGGATGACCGACCGCGTGGCGATCGCCTCGGCGGTCGTGCTCGGCCTGTTCGTCACCCAGTTCGCGACCTGGCAGTGGGTGGCGTAGTGGCCCGCACGCGCGCTGTTCTGCTCGACGCGCTCGGCACGCTGGTCGAGCTCGACGACCCAGCGCCGCGGCTACGCGCCGCGCTGCTCGAACGGGCCGGGGTCAACGTCGGGCTCGAGGCCGCCGGGCGTGGCTTCGGCGCGGAGATCGGCTACTACGTCGTCAACCAGATGCGCGGCGGCGATCTCGCCGGGCTGGAGAAGCTGCGCGATGACTGCGCGACGGCGATGCGCGACGCGCTGCTGGACGCGCTCGCCGAGGCGGACGATCCGCCAGCCGCGACCGCCGATCCGCGCGCGCTCGACCACGCTGCTGTCCGCGCTGCGATGCTCGACGCGCTCGCCTTCGCGACGTTCCCCGATGTGCTGCCGGCGCTACGCGAGCTGCGCGACCGTGGGCTGCGACTGGTCGTCGTCAGCAACTGGGACTGCTCGCTGCCGGAGTGGCTCGACCGCTGTGGGATCGGTGAGCTCGTCAACGGATCCGTGTCGTCGGCCGTCGTCGGCGAGGCCAAGCCGGCGCCGGCGGTCTACGAGGCCGGGCTGCGGTTGGCCGGCTGCGACGCCGCCGAAGCGCTGTTCGTCGGCGACTCGGTCGAGAACGACGTGCTCGGCGCGCGTGCCGCCGGACTGCGCGCGGTGCTCGTCCAGCGGGCGGGCGATCCGCCGCTCGGCGTCGCGACGGTGCGCTCGCTCGCCGAGCTGTCCGCCATAGTCTGAGCGTATGGAGCAGGTCCCTCCGCCGGACGACTCGGCGCTCGCGTTCGGTGAACCACTCGACGCCGAACCGCAGCCGAGCTGGCCGCCGTGGTTCGCGTTCGTCGGCTTCATCGCGGCGCTCGTCTGCACATCGATCGCGGCGCTGATCGTCTTTACGGTCGCCGGCGTCGATCCCGAGGACGACACCCCCGCAACCACCGTGATCGCCACCCTGATCCAGGGTGCCTTCTTCGTCGGCGTCGCGCTCGTGCTGGCGCGCTCGATCGCCCCTCCGCGCGCCTGGCACTTTGGCCTCCGCCGGGCTCCGCTCTGGCGGACGATCGGCTGGGCCGCGCTCGGGATGCTCGCCTTCTATGTGCTGACGGCGACCTACGCGGCGATCGTCGATCCGCAGGCCGAGCAGGACGTCACCGAGAGCCTCGGCGCCGACAGCGGAACACTCGGCATGATCGCCGCCGGCACGATGGTGATCGTCGTCGCGCCGTTCGTCGAGGAGCTGTTCTTCCGCGGCTTCTTCTACCGCGCGCTGCGCACCCGCTATCCGATCGTTCTAGCCGCGCTGGTCGACGGGGTGATCTTCGGGCTGATCCACTTCGGCTTCGACGGCGCCGACGGACTGCTGATCCTGCCCCCGCTCGCCTTCCTCGGCATCATCTTCTGCCTCGTCTACGAGAAGACGAAGTCGCTTTGGCCGGTCGTCGGGATGCATGCCTTCAACAACACGATCGCCTTCGCGGCGCAGGTCGACGACGGCTGGAAGGTCGCGGTCGTCGCGGGACCGCTGATGTTCGTCGCATGTGTCGTGGTGCCGCGGCTGATGGCCGACGGCCCGTCGCCACTGCCGCCCGGCCGCTCGCAGGTCGGTCCCCAGGCGCAGCTATCTTTGCCCCTTCAATGAGACTCCCAGCCTCCATCGCCACCGTCCTCGCCATCGGAGCCGCACTGACCGCTCCCACCGTGGCCAGCGCAATGTCGCTGCCGGCCGACGAGAGCCAGACCCCGACCGTCACCACCCCGGCGCCGCCTCCGCCGCCGGACGCCATCCCGCCGAAGCCGAAGGCCGGGAAGGCGACGCTCGAGATCGATGACGGGATCGCGACGAGCAAGCTGCGCTACGTGGCGCGCGGCGATCGGATCGAGATCAACGCGCGCGTGCGCCCCTTCGCCGCCGATCAGGTCGCCGTGCTCGTGGTGCGCCGCTCCGGCAAGGTCGTCGACAAGCAGCGCGCTCGGATCAAGCGGGCGAAGCGTGGCGCCGGCAAGGTCTCGTTCAACTTCAAGCCGCGGCGTAAGGGCGTCTACAAGGCGCAGATCCACCACGCGGTGACCGATGGCCAGCTCGCGTTCCGCACCCGCGCGGCGCGCTTCAAGGCGGTCGTGCTGAGCGCCGGCCAGGGCAAGCGCGGCGTCGACACGCTGCTGCTCCAGCGTGGCCTCGAGGCACTCGGCTACGCGGTGCCGGTCACTGGCTACTACGACGACGGCACCTCACGCGCCGTGATCGCCTTCCGCAAGGTCAACGGCATGGAGCGGATCGGTTACGCCAACCCCGAGGTGTTCAAGCTCGTGCTCCAGGGGCGCGGCGCGTTCAGGCCGAAGTACCCGAAGGCCGGCTACCACGTCGAGTACGACTGGTCGCGCCAGGTGCTCGGCTTCTTCCGCGACGGCAAGGCGGTCAACGTCTACCACTCGTCGTCTGGCGCGCCCGTCACCCCGACCGTCTTCGGCACCTTCACCTTCTATCGCAAGGAGCCGGGGACCAACCACCTCGGGATGGTGCAGTCGAACTACTTCATCGGTGGCTACGCGATCCACGGTTACAAGGACGTCCCGATCTTCCCGGCCAGCCACGGCTGCCTCCGGGTCCCCATCCCCAACGCCTACCAGATCGATCGCCAGATCTCGCTCGGCATGAAGATCATGGTTTATGTGTAGGCGCTCCGCCTAGACGGGCTAAGGCGCCGGCGCCTCGCTAGTCGGAGCGCCCGTCTCGGCGGGCGGCGGCTCTGGCGCCGGAACGGGGTCGGTCGGAGGCGCTGACGTTGGCGGAACCTCGATCGGCGGCGCCGTGGACGCCGGGTCTGGGGTGACTGGAGCGGGCTGCTGCCCGACCGGCGTGGGCGGCTCGGCCACGGGCGCCGGTGCCGCACTTGGGGGCGCCTCCGCGACCGGGGCGGGCGTCGGAGCAGCCGCGACCGGTGCCGCTGACGCTGGCGTGTAGGTGGGCTCGGGCACTGCGGGAGTGGGCGTCTCGTATGCCGGCTCCGGGGCCGTGTACGTGGGTTGCGGCGCCTCGTAGCTGGGCTCTGGCGTTGGCGCAGCCGTAGTGGGCGTCGGTGCTGCCGCCGGCGTGGGCGCTGGGGTCGGCGATGTGGCGGGTGCGTCGTACGTTGGCGCAGGGGCTGGTGTCGCTGCAGGGGCCGGCGAGAGACCGGTGCCCTGATGAGCCTGCGTGAGGGTCGTCGCCTTCGCCGTCACGCGTGCGCGGGCGACGTCCTTGCGGATCGAGGCGGTCAGCTTCGCCTTGGTGGTTGCGGCCTTGACCGTGGGAGCGCCGGGGACGCCGGCGCCGCCGAGGTATGGCCGCGGGTCACGGGCGCTGCCGTCGACTCGGGTCTCGAAGTGGAGGTGCGGGCCGGTGCAGTTGCCGGTGCAGCCGACGTAGCCGATCACCTCGCCCTGGTCGACGCGCTGGCCCTGGGAGACCGCGTAGTTGGTCATGTGGGCGTAACAGGTCTCGAAGCGGCTGGAGTGCTTGACGCAGACCATGTTTCCGTAGCCGCTCTGGACGCCGGCGAAGCTGACGATCCCGCACTCGGCGGCGCGGATCGGCGTGCCGGTCGGTGCGGCGACGTCGAGCCCGTCGTGGTTGCGCCCCCAGCGCGGCCCGAAGCCCGAGGTGACCGTGCCCTTGACGGGCGAGGTCAGGCGTAGCGGCCCGCAGGCGCCGTTGCCGGGTGCTGGCGTGGATACCGGTCGGGTGCGCGGCCCGTCCGCGGGACCGGTCGAGCTTGGCTCGTCGTCGGTTCCGCTTGGGTTGCCGCCCGCGGTGCCGTCGTCGTCGGCGAGGTCAAGCGGCTCCGGCTCGCCGAGATTCTCCGACGGTCCGCCGCCGATGTCCTGGCGCACCTCGCGGTCCGCGCCGGTCCGCTCACGCACGATCACGGCGACGTTGCCGTCGGTAGCCCCGGCGGCTGCCGCGGCCTGCTCGAGCCCGAACAGCGCCGTCCAGGTGACCGGGCCGACGACGCCGTCGACGTCGAGGCCGTTGCTGGCCTGGAAGTCCGTCACCGCAGCCTGGGTCACCGGGCCGAAGATCCCGTCGACGGGCACGCCGAGCTGGCGCTGGATCTCCGCGACCGCGTCGCCGCGGCTGCCGAGCTGGTAAGCCATCGCAGCCGGCGTCGCACCGTTGTCGATCGCACGGCTGGCGGGCGATGCGGCCGCCGCGTCCACGCCGCGACCGCCGATGCCCAAGCCGGCTGCGGCGAGCAGGCTGCCGGTCGGTCCAGCGACCATCAGCGTGCTCAGCGCCACGGATGCGCGTCGGCGGCGCGCGACGGACCGTCGTACGGCGGGCGCGATCGCGCGGCGGTGCAGCGAGCGCTCGAGCGAGCGCTCCCAGGGGTCTACCAGGGCCAGGTCTCGGTGCGGAGTGGTCATCACCCGTGTGCTCCTCTTCCTTCGGGCCTACGGGGTTAGCTGACGGGCTCGCGCTGGAAGTGCGCTATGCGACGGCTCTGTCGCGATTCGCCCCGGACGACCTGATGGTCGCCTTTGGGTCCCCCGCTCCCAGCAGCCTGAGCTGCCGGAACTCGGCGTGAATGGTTATGTGAACAACCTTCCGCGGGCAAAGTAGCGCAGCCGGGCGCCGCGCGCTACCCCCCGCGCCAGGCGGCCCACGTCCCGGCCGCGCCGTATGCTGCCGCCCGATGGACGCCCGCGAACGCCTGATCGCCGAGCTGCGCGAGCACGCGCTGGTGATCGGAAAGGTGACGCTCGCGAGCGGAGCCGAGGCCGAGTACTACGTCGACGCCAAGCGGGCGACGCTGCGTCCTCCCGGCTTCACGGCGATGGGCGAACTGGTCGCGGCCGAGGCTCGGCGGCTCGGCGCGACCGCCGTCGGTGGCCTGACGATGGGCGCCGATCCCGTCGCTTGTGCGGCGCTCGCCGCGGGCGCCGACGTCAAGGCGTTCTTCATCCGCAAGGAGGCCAAGCACCACGGCCTCCAGCGGCGCGTCGAGGGCCCGTTCCTCGACGACTCGGATCGCTGCCTCGTCGTCGAGGATGTCGTTACCAGCGGCGGCTCCACGATCCAGGCGATCGAGGCGCTCCAGGCAGAGAATCGCGAGATCGTTGGCGTCGTCTCGGTGTTGGACCGCCTTGCCGGCGGCGCCGAGATCATCGCCGCGGCCGGCGGCGTCCCCTACACCGCGCTCGCCACGATCGACGACGTGTATCCGGATCGCCCGGACAGGGACGCCGCCGCGTGAAGATCCTCGTCACGAGCGCGCGGATGCCGTTCGCGCTGAGCGTGATCCGCCAGCTCGCGCAGGCCGGTCACGACGTCTACTCGTCCGACACCTACGAGTCGGCGCCGGGCAACCACTCGCGCTATCTGAATGACCACTTCGTTACGGCGTCGCCGCGCGACGAGACAGAGAGGTTCACCGCCCAGGTGCACGACTACTGCGCCGAGCAGGGCATCGAGCTGATCGTCCCGACCTGGGAGGAGGCGTTCTACCTCTCGACCGCGCGGGAGAGCATCGAACAGGTCGCGAAGCTCTATACGGCGCAGTTCGAGACACTCGCACAGGTTCACGACAAGGATTCGTTCGAGCGGCTCGTCGAGCGGCTCGGCATCCGCTCGCCGATCGGCGTGACGGTGCGCAGCGACGCTGAGCTGCAGCAGGCGGTCGGCCGTTGGCCGCACTACTTCGGCCGCGGCGTCTACTCGCGCGGCGGGGTGACACTCATGACCAACCACGGCCCGCTTGCCGGCCGCGTCAAGCCGGAAGACGTACACCCCACCCCAGACGCGCCATGGCTGGTCCAGGAGTTCGTCGAGGGGCCGATGGTCTGCACCTACAGCACCGTCCACGACGGCAAGGTGACCGCGCACTCGACCTACCGCGCCCCGCGTCAGTTCCATCACTCGACCGGCGTCCAGTTCGAGTCGATCGACGGCGCCGAGACGCTGGCGGTGACGCAGAAGATCGGCGCCGAGCTGAACTACACGGGCCAGATGTCGCTCGACTTCGTCGACACCGGCGACGGCCTGGCGATCATCGAGTGCAACCCGCGCACGACCGACGGCGTGTTGCTGATGGAGGGGGACGAGCTGGCGCGAGGTCTGCTCGCGGGTGTCGACCCCGCGATTCCTCTCCCCGACAAGCCGTTCCTCGTCCCGCCCGGCCGCCTGATCCAACTCGACTTCGCCGTCTTCGGCACGTTGTTCTCGAGCGGCTGGAAGGAGATTCCAGGCACGATTCACGACCTCGTCGACGTGCGCGGAGCCGACCGCGGCTGGCACGATCAGCTGCCGAACCTCTACTCGTTCCTGGCTTTCTGCCATCACGAGCGCCTGAGCCTCGCCGAGCACGAGAAGCTCCAGGTGGCCATGTACGAGGACGTCTCCTGGGACGGCGTGCCGATCGCCGGTATGACCGCTTCCCAGGGGGCCGCATTGCAGCGTCTGCACGGCTAGTCGCCGCTCTCGCCACGGCCGCTCGTTGCGCGGATGATCGCGATGATGGGTATGGGTGGTCTGGTGAGAACGGAGCAACCGCAATGATGGTGGGCACCAAGTTCGCCCACCAGGCTTTTCTCTACGACGGCGCCGATCAGTTCGCGGAGGCGATGGCGCCGGTGGTTCGCGCGGGCGTGGAGCGCGGCGACAAGGTGCTGGTCGCGGCCAAGCGGGCGAGCACCGAGGCCCTGCGCGAGGAGCTCGGCAGCGATAGCGCGGCGGTCGAGCTGCACGACACGCTGGAGTGGTATCCGCGGCCCGTCCACCGTCTGATGGCGGTCCAGCGGGCGATCGCGGGTTTGGCACCCGACAGTCAGCTGCTGGCGCTCGGCGAGCCCGTTTGGGCGGGTTCGGCCGCCACCCGGCGCGAGTGGGCGCGCTACGAGTCGACGATCAACGTCGCGCTGGCCGACGAGCCGCTGCGCTTCATCTGCCTCTACGACCGTTCCGAGCTGCCGGACGGCTTCGAGTCGCCGGCCGACTTCGTCCGCGAGCTCGACGCGGGTGGGCGGGCGGAGCTCCGGCAAGACCACTACGACATCCCGTTCAGCGGCGACCACCACGCCTTCCGCGGCCTGCTCGCCGGTTTCGCACTCGAGTGCGGGATGAGTGCCGATCGTGCCGAGGAGCTGGTCTTGGCGGCGAACGAGGTCGTCACCAACTCGGTGATCCACGGGGCGCCGCCGATCGTGGCGCGCTGCTGGGTCGCCGACGGCGACTTCGTCTGCGAGGTGAGTGACGGCGGCCCGGGCGTAGCCGATCCGTTCGCCGGCTGGACGCTGCCGGAGCCGGGAGCCCCCGGCGGTTGGGGCCTCGCGGTGGCGCGGCGGATCTGCGACGCGCTCGAGGTGGCGGGCGGTGGCGGCGACGGCTCGCGGGTGCGGCTCTACGCAGCCTTGCGCTCGACGTAGGTCCAGACCTCGCTGAGGTCGCCGGCGAGTGCGGGGATCTGCTCGTGGCCGGCGTTGACGAGGCGGTGGACGATCATCTGGTGGGTGCCGCCGACGAGCAGCTCGGGCAGCACCTCGGGTACGTCGAGGTCGCCGAGCCAGTCGGCGACGACCGAGGACAGCCAGCTCAGCGTGGCGGTCAGGCGTTGCTGGCCGGCGATTCCCGAGGTCGGCACCTCGAGCAGGCAGACGCGCGCCAGCTCGGGTTCGTCGTCGACCCATTGGAGGACGATGTCGCAGGTCGCGTCGAGCCGCTCCTGCGCGGTGACGCCGCGCTCCTGGGCGGTCCGCACTGCCCCGCGCAGGGCCTGCGCCGTCTCGTCGTAGATCGCGAGCAGGCAGTCGTCCCTGGTCGCGTAGAGCTCGTAGAACGTCTTGCGCGAGACCCCGGCACGGCCGATCACGGCGCGCACGTTGGTCTCCGCGTAGCCGACCTGGCCGACCACCTCGACCATCGCCTGCATGATCCGGCTGCGCTGCGAGGCGGTCACCTCCGAGCGGGTCAGGCCGTGCAGCCCGCCGTTCAGCTGCTGCGGTCGCGGCCGGTCCTTATAGCGGGCGGCCGCCGCGGTCGACGAGGTGTTGAGAGCTACCGCGATTCATAAACAGTAGCCTACGGTTGAGCGCAAGTCAACATAAACGTCTCGTGTCCTGGTCAGGGCGTTGGCCTCGGTCCGCGGAACTCGTCGAGTAGCGCGTCTGGGCGCGCGGCAGAGCGAGCATTCCGTAGGACGCGTCCAGTAGGTCATCGGGGCCCAGCTCCAAGTCGAGGCCGCTGGGGCTCTCGAATCCGTTGCGCGACACGCCGACTAGGAGGGTCGTCTGGTCCGCGCCAGGGACAATGGCGCGCTGCGCTGCGAGGGCGGCGGCGTCCGCTCGGGTGAAGAGGCCCGTCTCGCGCCACTTGATCGACCCGACGAAGGCGATCGTGTTGGCGACCGGCTTCGTGTCGCCGCCGACCAGATCGACTTCAGCCGACCCGTTCCGGGTCCAGTACGCGCCGACGTGGCTCGCCTCTGGAAGCCGCGGAACGGGGAGCCGCCGCTCGAGTGTGTTGACCACGATCGGCTCGATCGCGCGGCCGCGATAGGTGTTCCACGAGGCGGCGAGGCGCTCCAACACGACCGCCCCGCGGCCGCGCTCGATCTCGTCGATGTGCGGGCCGACGAAGCGCAGCCAGAAGCGCAGGTAGGGGTCGGCGACGCGATAGCGGCGGGTCTTTGGCGCGGGCTTGGCGGAGTAGGGGGTGATCCGGTCGATCATTCCCTTTGCGTCAAGGATGTCGAGCGCCCGTGCGAGCGTGGTCGCGCTGAGGCCGGTTCGCTTGGCGATCTCCTTGTGCACGCGGGCATCGGCGCCGATCGCGCCCAACACGGCGCGCGCATGCGCCTCCTGCTGGAACTCCGCCGCGAGCGCTCGCTCCGCGCTGATCGCCAGGAAGGACGTGGGGTCGGTCAGCGCCGCGGCCAAGTATTCCTCGCGACTGCACCCCGCGCCCCACTCGAGTGCCAGCACCGGGAAGCCGCCGATCACGAGATAGGCGTCGAGTGCCTCCGCCGCCGGTAGGTCGAGCAGGGAGCCGACGTCGGCGGGGCTCAGCGGCTCGACGATCATCTCGCGCGGCCGGTCGTAGAGCGGTCGGCCGTGCTCGGAGAGCGCGTCCATCACGGCGCGATCGGAGCCGATCAGCACGAGCAGCACCGGGGCGCTCTGGAGCCGGCGATCCCAGACCGCTTGGAGCACCGACTCGATCGACGGGTCCTTCTCCGTCAGGTAGGGGAACTCGTCGATCACGACGATCGACGGCTGCTCGGCCGATGCATCCCGTGCCGCAAGCTCCAACGCGCTCTCCCAGGTCTCTGCGCGCAGCCCGGCGCGGACGTCGGCTGCGGCTGGCAGATCGGAGCGAGCCACTGCATCGACGAAGCGGCCGACCTCGTCCACCGGGTCTCCTTGGGTCGCGGTGTAGAAGACCGAGGGGGAGTCGACCTGCCGCGTCAGCTCGTCCACCAGCCGGCTCTTACCGACTCGCCGTCGGCCGCGTATCGCCACGAAGCCCCCTCGACCGGTTCGCCGGACCTCGGCGAGCATGCGCTCGAGTCGCGCGAGCTCGCGATCGCGCCCGACGAACGCTCCTAGGTGGGATGGCGGGGGAGTCGGCACACGGAAGAGTATACAACCAACTCCAAAACTAAACTGTGCGTGAGTATTGTCGGTAGACGATTGGGCTCCTTGAGATAGGGGTTCTGTCAGTTTGCGCTATCTCAGTAGGACTGTATTCGCTATCATGATCTGTGTGAGCTCGTCTGCCGCCAAACGTAAGCAACCGCGGCCTACCAGGCGCAAGACCTCATTTGAGGTCGACACGGCGAAGGTCGAGGCGGCCAAGGGAATCCTGGGAACCACTACGCTGACGGAGACCGTGGACGCGGCGTTGTCCGAGGTAGCCAAGCTCGAGCAGCGCCGGCGACTCGCCGAGCTGCTCTTCGCGCCCGACGCGCTGCAGCTGGATGATCCCGACGTGATGGCCGGCGCGTGGCGCTAGGGACGCGTTGGCCACGTATCTCGCTGACAAGAGCGCGCTGACCAGGCGCGACACCCGTCCTGCCGTTCGCGACGTGGTCGAGCCGCTGCTGTTGGCGGGCGAGATCGCGACCTGTGGGGTGGTTGACCTCGAACTGCTCTACAGCGCGTCGAGCCCGAAGACCTACGTCTCGCTGGGCAGCGCCCTGCGCGGGCTCCCGAGGGCCCCGATCGACGATGCGACGCTCGACCGCGCGCTGGAGGTCCAGGCGCTGCTCGCGGCGAAGTCCCAGCACCGAGCCGTCCCGCTCCCCGATCTGATGATCGCGGCGTGTGCTGAGGGCGCTGACTTGACCGTGCTGCACTACGACGCCGACTATGAGCGGATCGCCAGCCTGACGGGGCAGCCCGCGCGCTGGGTCGTGCCGCGCGGCAGCGTCGACTGACGGGCGTCAACCGCGATGCGGGCCGCGGGTGCGTGAGGCGCGGCGGGCGGGGGTGCTGCGGGAGCGGAGGGCGCCCTTGTTGGCGACGGCGATCGCCTCGTCGGGGCCGCTGAAGGGGGCCAGGGCGATGAAGGTGGCGGCGGGCAGGATCTGCAGTAGGTGCTCGGCGCCGCGGCGCTGGATCTGCTCGTAGATCAGGGCGTGGATGGCGCCGCCGATGGCCTCGACGGCGAGTGGGCTGGCCTCGGGCGTCTCGTCGACGCCTGGCTGGAGGATCTCCTCGAACAGGCCGAACGAGCGGTCGCGGTGCTCGAGCCCGGCCTGGCCGGCGGTCAGGACGTCGATCATCGCGATGCGCGCCCACTGCGGCTCGGCGGCCCAGAACGACAGGTACGCCTCGAGCGCCGCGCGGACCGCCTGCGGCCAGGAGCGCGACCAGCGGTAGGGGGGCAGCGCGGCCGCGCCGGCCTGGGCGATCGCCGAGTCGTAGGCGGCGAGGAAGGCCTGCTCCTTGCCGTCGAAGTGCTGGTAGAAGGTCGTCAGCGACGCCGACGCGTTCTTGACGATGTCGTCGAGCGTCATCGCCGGGTAGCCCTTCTCGGCGACCGTCGCGGCGACCGCGCCGAAGATCCGGTCGACCTGGTCGTGGACGACGAAGCGCGAGACGCTGTTCAGCGGCGGGCGCGAGCGGGGGCGGCGGATCGGCTGCGGCGGGTTGCGGTAGGAGAGCGCCCACTCGCGCAGCGCGGGCATGGCGTCCGGCAGCGTCGCGGCCTCGCCGGCGCCGACGCGCGACTCGAGCACCTTGCGGATCCCGCCGACTAGTCCAGAGACGATCGCCGGCGGCACCGCCGCCCGCTCGGGCGACTGGCCGAGCGCCTCGGTGAACAGCCACGCGAAGCTGGACAGCCCCTCGTCGGCATGCTCCAGCCCCGCCGGGCCTGCGGAGTAGACGTCGACGAGCGCGATCCGCGCGGCGGCCGGCTGGTCGACGAGCGTCAAGGCGAGCGCGTCGAAGCCGCGCGCGAGGCGGTCGTCCCAGTCGCCCTCGCCCTGACAGGCCTCGCGCACCGCCTCCAGGCCGGTGGCCGTAGCGGCGTCCACCGCCGCGAGGAAGCACTCCTCCTTGCCGCCCGGGAAGTGCTGGTAGAAGGTCGTGCGCGAGATCCCCGAGAGCTTCAGCAGCTCGGCGACCGGCGTCTGCTCGTAGCCGTTCTCGGCGATCGCCACCACCGCTGCCGCCAGCAACCGCTCGCGCTGATTCTGCGCCACGAGCTCCGGCGACTGACTGCGGCCGGGGCGCAGCATCCGGCTCCTCAGATCGCTCGCATCTCCCCAAGGCGTTTGGCTCACGTCGCCAACGATAACTCCAGTTCTGGAGCCGTTGATAGACCCAAATTTGCTTCTGCATTTAGGTCCTGGAAACGTTTATGGCCGACCTTCGGTGGCGCGGGCCGCATCCTCCGCCGGGTGCAACCTGTTTACGGCGGTATCGGTGGTCGGGCGGCGGCCAACGAAGTGATGCGAACGGTTGGCCCTTGACAGCAATCGTAGGTGAATGTTTACAATGGCGTCTACAAATTCACGTGTTTCTCGTCGCTCCGGATGGGCCTTGTCTTCGACTCAGGCCTCCGGTGGACGAAGGGCGTGATGGGAGTGCGAGAGAGGAGAGCCGGTGCAGCACGACGCTCAGTTGGCGCATGACGCAGACGCCGTACCCGAACGGCTGCCCAGCCGGACGGCTCAGAAGCGTGCGCGGCTGCGGGCTTGTGGGCGGGTGCGGGTCCAGCTCTCCGGCGGGCGTGGCGGCGCCGGCGGATGCGACCGGCGAGTCGTCAGGACGCGGTCTTGACTGACCAAGCATCCTCGCGGATGGCGAGTTCGGCTGGCCGCGACCTCGCTAGGTCACTCGCAACCGGTTGCGGCGTCGAGCGCGTGGCAGAGGTCGCGCATCCGGTCTGGGCCGAGACGCGCGATGCGCTCGCGGAGATCGGTCTTGTCGATCAGGGCGGTGTTGTCGAGGCTGACCGCCGACTCGTGGCGCAGTCCGTCCTCGGGCCCGACCTCAACCTCGCTGCCGATGCCGCGCACGGTGGTCGTGATCGGTGCGGCGATCAGCTTGTTGAGCCGGTCGATCGCGGTGTCGCGAGTGAGGATCACGACCGGTCGGCGCTTGACGCCCTCGCGCTCGTGCCACCAGACATCGCCTCGCCTCATAGGTCGCGGTCCTCCCAGGAGAAGCCGGCCGCGGCGTCTTCGGCGTCGAGCATGCGCATCGCGTGGAGGTTCGTCGAGGCAGCCCACGCGTCGAGGTCGCCCCAGTCATCGACGATGCGGCCGGTCGCGGCGGCGAGTGCTTGGCGAGCCTGTTCCTCGGTCCAGCCTGGCGCCTCTTGGAGCAGGCGCTGCTTGGCGGTCATGGGTTCGAGGATAGACCGCTCGTCGGGCACAGCATTCATGCTGTCCAACGTAGCAGGGCGGGAAGGTCTCTTCGATGGGGCGGTCGCGAAGGGTGGTTGTCCTGGTCGCATGCGGGGGGTGTCCTTCGGATCGGGAGGGTCGTCTCTCCCAATGAAGGGCCGGGCGAAGGAAGTTCGCCCCCCTGAGGTCGAACTTCTGCGGCCGCGCGGCACTCTCAGTCGCGTGGACGGTGCGGTTGAGGGGCCGCGGCGGGGGTTGGCGGTGGGGCGGTGTCCGGTGTCGATGCCCGGCCGCCCGGTGCCGCGAAAACTTGACGGATTTCAACTTGCGCCTTTGGGCGCCGACTCGGCCAGCCGCGCAGCGGCGGCTCGCTAGGAGGAGGACGCCTTGATGCGCCTACGACGTGATCGCAGAACCCAGTCAACGGAAGGAATGCGGATGAGAGCAGCCGGCAGCGCAACGAGGTCTTCGGCCAGGGCCACGGGCAACCGTGGCATCGCTTCGAGGATCTTGCGCACGCTTGGCGGCTCGTCGTCCTTCCAAGGGAGTGGTGCGCCCACTTTCGTGGAGCCAGCTAGCGCAGCCTCCACGCCCGGGGGAAGCGTCAGCTTCACCCGGGGCGCCGTCAAAGCGAAGTCTTTGACGGTGAGTATGGCTCTCGTGATGGTGGTCGTGATGGCGGTTGCCGCGTCCGCAGCACCGAAGGGCGTGGTGGGCTCGTTCGGGAGCGCGGGGCCGGCCGGCGGCGAGTTCTCGTCCACGCCACGCGGGATCGCGGTCAACGATGCAACCGGCGACCTCTATGTAGTCGACGGGGGTAACCACCGGCTTCAGCGGTTCGATGATGAGGGTGGGTTCATCAGCGCGTGGGGTGCCGACGTCATTCCCAACGGGGCGACGGGCACGGGAACCTTGACGTCGGGTTCGTCGGCAGTGAGCGCGGTGGTGGTGACGAGCAAGGCGTTTGCCGTCGGTCAGGTCGTGACCGGCGTGGGCATTCCGGCCAACACACGGATCACCGCAGTGGGCAATGGCCCTGACACGGGCGGCTTTGGCTTGACGCTGTCACAGAACGCTACGGCGTCGGGCACCGACGTCGTGCTTACTGTCGCGACGGGGACGGGCAACGTTGCCGTCAATGAGCGTCAGTCGCTGACGTTGGGCCCCAACACGACGGGTGGTACGTTCACGCTCCGTTGGACGACGGCACTGGGCAGGGGTGTGATCACCGCCGGCTCTTCGACGATCGCGTCGGTCACTGCCGTCGCCCCGACTATCTCCACCCCGGTGAGAGGTCGTATTCGCGTTGGTGACACGATCGTGGGGAGCGGCATACCGCCGGGCACGACGATCACGGCTGTCGGCACGACGACCCTGGCGATGTCCAATCCGGCGACGTCGGGGTTCGAGACGCCCCAAAGTCTGACAATTTCGGAGGTCACGTCGCCGATCGCCTTTGATGCGCCCGCTGGCGGGGTTGAGGCGGCTGTTGAGGCGCTGCCCGACGTCGGTGCTGACAGCATTTCGGTGACCAAGCCCGGCGCATTGCAGTGGATGGTTGAGTTCGACGGCGCCTACGCCGACAGCAACGTCGCCCAGCTCGCCACGGTCGCTACCGGCTTGGCCGTCGACTCGGGGTCGCCGACCGCCACCATGTCCACCCGGCTGGAAGGCGGCGTGGCCTCCGAGCGGTGCTCGATCGCCGCGCAATGCAAGCCCGGCGTGACGACCCCGGTTACTGCTCCTGGCGGCATGTTGTCCGCCCCGCAGGGCGTCGCGCTGAACCAAGTGACGGGTGACGTCTATGTCACCAACGCAGCCCTGCAGCGCGTTGAGCAGTACGAGGACGATGGCACCTGGGTGCGCAGTTGGGGTCGCGACATCGTGCAGACCGGTCGGCCGGGTGACAGTCCGCCCGCATCGGCCGTCCAGACCCTGACTGTCGATGCCTCGGCCGGGACGTTCACGCTGACTTTCCGCGGTCAGACGACGGCGGCCCTCGCGTTCAACGTCTCTGCGGGGAGCCTTCAGACGGCGCTACAGGGACTCGGCACGATCGGCGCCGGCAATGTCTTGGTCACGCCCGCAGGGGCGACGGGCGGCGCAGGCGGTGGCACGCCGTACGGCATCACCTTTGCGGGTGCGCTGGCCAACACGCCTCAGCCCCTGATCAGCGCTGCCAGCGGCACCGACCCGCTGGCCGGTGGTGGCGGTACCGCGAGCGTGGTCTCCACGACGCCCGGATCGACGGGCTTTGAGATCTGCACCACCACCACCGACTGCCAGAAAGGTGCGGCAGGCGGAACTGCGGGCGCATTCGCCGGCGTCTTGGGCTATCCGGCGGTCGTGCCTGCAGGAGCCCCTGGGGCTGGCAACGTCGTGATCGCCGAGCCCCTGACCGGTCGAGTCGAGGAATTCGAGGCCGACGGTGACTGGGTGCGCGCATTCGGCTACGACGTCGTAGCCGGGAATGCGGTGACGACCTTTGAGGTCTGTAGCCCGGCGAGTCCGGGCTTCTGCAAGGCCGGCGCTATGGCCACAACGGCCAACGCGGGCCAGTTTGGAAGCGCCGCGGTGACCCGTGTCGCGGCGGGCCCAGACGGGGCAATTTTCACGGTCGAGCCCGACATCAACTTCCGGGTGCAGAAGTTCACGCCCGCGGCCGGGTCGCTGACGCCGTCGGTGTTTAATCCCGTGATCAGTGCTTCGCCGAGCGAGACGCTGAACGGCAGCTCCGTGGCGACCGCGCCGACCGATGTCGCGGTCGCGAACGGCGGGCACCTCTATGTCGTGAAGGCGTCGGGGACGGAGCGGCGAATCTATGAGTTCACCACGGCCGGAAGCGGCAGCCTCGTTGAGACCCACGCGGCTGACTATGGCGTCCCGGCAGTCAACGGGATGGCCGTCGGCTTGTCGGGTGGTCAGCTGGCCGTCACGACGTCGGCGCCTGGCGTGATGCTCCTGGGTGACCCGGTCGCTCCGACGTTGACGGTGCAGCCAACGACAGCGGTGGCAACGACCACCGCGACGTTGCACGGGACGGTTAACCCCAACGGAGGTGCCGCATCGTTACAGACCTCCTATCGGTTCGAGTACTCGGTCGACGGCATCGACTGGACTAAAGCTCCGGCCAGTGACGTCGTCCTCGGGTTTGACTCGGTCGATCATCCCGTCAGTCAGAACGTCACCGGCCTCGAGCCCAACCGTGCCTATCGGGTGCGCCTCGTCGGCATCAAGGGGGGCGGCGCCTCGAACTCGTCGGGCACGGCCGGAAACTTCACCACCGAACCCGCCGCGCCGACCGTCGCGACCTATCCGGCGTGGTTCGATGACGCGGCTTCTGAGCTGGTGCTCGAGGCCGGGGTCAATCCCAACAACAGCTCCACGACTTATCGCTTCGAGTACGGCACTGCGCCGTGTGACAGCAACCCGTGTACCAGCGTACCGGCTGCCGGTGCTTCGGCCGGCTCGGGCGGCCAGACCGTGACGGTCAGCGCTCGCGTGTCGCGGCTTGAGCCAGGAACGACCTATCACTACCGTGCCGTCGCCGGTAACGGCGTCGAGATTTCCTCAGGGCAGACCGAAGTCGCCGGGTCCGACCGGACATTCACAACGCCCGCCGACGATGGTGAGTGTGCGAACGCCCGGTTGCGCATTGGCCCGTCGGCCGGCTTGCCTGATTGCATGGCCTATGAATGGGTCAGCCGCGGCGATACCTGGGGGTTGGGGATCAATGCCAACAGGGCGCTCGCCGGTGCCAGCGGCGATCGCGCGCAGTTCACCGCCCAGGCCTTCGAGGTACCGGAGAGCGCCCCGAGCTGGCTGATGGAGTACACCGCCACCCGTTCGGCTACAGGCTGGTCGGCCCGTTCGCTGACGCCCGAACCCGGCCGCGTCGTTGGTTCGTCCCGACCGCCGATTTATTCAGCGTCGCTGGACCGGGCCGTGTGGTTGGTGGGGACCCAGGAGCAGCGGATGCGCAGCGAGGTTGAATGGGAGCTCGTCGGCCTTGAAGGCGCACGAGTCGCGGCGTCCGGGCGGCTGATTCCCGTCGCGCGAGTCGGTCAGGCCGAGGACGGCAGCGATTACGCGCTCAATGGTGCGTCTGCGGATCTGTCAACGTTCGCGTTCGGGCACGTCGCTGACGCGGGCTTTGGCGCGGTGCAGTTCTTTGGCGACGAGCCCTTCGCAACGACTACACCTGGGTGGGCGAGCCATCTCTATGCGATGTGGGATGCGGGCCGAGGCGATGGGCAGTTCGAGATCGTCAATCGGGCAACCAGTCCCGCCCCGGGAGTGCCGGGCCCGGTGATCGGCGGCACCTGCGGTGCACATCTGGGCGGTGGGGAACTCGATTCGTCGGTCACTGAAAGTGTCCGACGGGCCGTGTCGAGCGATGGGTCGGTGATGTACTTCACCGCGGCCCCCGGAGCGTCGAGTACAGCGCCATGCACGCCGGACACGACTGACCGGGCGCGGGTGTTCAAGCGCATCGAGAACGCGACAACGGTGCAGGTGTCCGAGTCACGCTGCGTGCGCGTTAGCCCAACGTGTGCCAACGATGGCATCGACCGGTTTGTCTCCGCATCGACAGATGGTGCGGTGGTCGCCTTCACCACAAAGCGAGCCCTCACCAACTCGGACATCGACTCGACGAGCGATGTGTATCTCTACGACGCCGACCCGCCGGCTGGCCAGCCGAATCTGGTTCAGGCTTCGGCCGGCGAGGCGATCGCTGGCCACGTCGTGGGTGATGGCGCCGGGGTGTCGAAGGTCTTCGACGTCGCCGCTGACGGGTCACGTGCCTACTTCGTGGCGTCTGGGGCCCTGACCGCCGCCAATGACCGCGGTCGCTCGCCGGTGGCTGGGCAGCGCAACCTCTATGCGTTCCAGCGCGACGACGACCAGCCTGCGGGGAGGCTGGCGTTCGTCGCCACGCTGGCGGCGGGCGATCCGCTGGGGGAGGGCCCCAATTTGGTTGGCGGCGTGCCGTTTCACGTGCTGCCTCTCGTCGAAGGCCAGGGCGACGGACACCTCTTGGTCTTTGGATCGAGCGCGCCGCTGGTCGGTGGAGATGAGGACGCCGTCGGTGACGTCTATCGCTACGACGACAGCAGCGAGGAGTTGATCTGCCTGTCGTGTGCTGGCGACGGCGACGTTGCAGCGCGTATCGCGGAGGTGAATCCCACCGAGTCGACAGCGGCGCGGTCGCCGATCGCCAGCGCCGACGCATCCACGATCGTGTTCACGACCCGCGAGGGGCTGTTTGCGGCGGACGTCAACGGCGCTGACGACGTCTACGTGTGGCGCAACGGGACAATCAGTCAGATCAGTTCCGGTACCGGCGTCAACGGCGTTGCAGGCCCGACTTCTGTTTCGCCGGATGGGCAGAGCGTGTTCTTCCTGACGTCTGCCGGGTTGGTCGGCGCGGACGTCAATCGACAGCTTGACATGTATGTTGCTCGGGTCGGGGGCGGGTTCGCGGAGAACCCGGCGCCGCCTGCCGCCTGCGATCCTCTTACGCTGAACTGCCGCGGGAGCGCAAGCAGTCCGTTGGGTGGTGTGTTCGGTCCGGCGCCGGCGCTGCCGGCGGGCAACATGCCATCGGCGGTGCGGGCCCGGCTGGTGCTGAGCACCGTGGCTGCGGCGACTCGCCGCCGCGCGGTACGATCGGGCGTCCTGCCGATCGTGGTGACATCGTCACGGGCTGGAACGGTGCAGCTCACGGCGCGAGCTCGCCTTGGCAAGACCGTTCGGCAGGTCGCCGCGACGTCGGCCCGGGTAGCGGTCGGCCGGAAGGCCACGGTCCGTTTGCGGCTGAGTCGGGCTGCGCGGCAGCAATTGCGCAGCGGCCGGGCGCTAGCCGTCGACATTCAGGCGCGATCTCGGGGCGCCCGGACACGATCACTCACCGTCCGTCTATCCGGAGTCCGCTCATGAGATTCCGACGGAATGCTACTTCCGGCAAGGAGACACAGGCCATGACTGCCCGCCGCTCGATCACCGTCGGACCACCTTCTTGGCGGATCTGGATGGCGGCTGCTGTCGCGTGTTTCGCACTGGGTGCCGCGGTGACGCCGGCGCTGGCCGCGCCGAGCTTCGGGGTGGCGCTCGAGCACCTCGAGGCGTCGACCGACCGGGGTGATCGGAGCCTCGGTTACAACCTGAGCCTCTCGAACATCGGGACCGATCCGACCGAGGGCAACGTCTCAGTGACCTTCGCGTTCCCGGCCGGCGTCACGTTCGGCGGTATAGACGGCCCGCGCACGTCGAGCGTTGCCGCCTGGAGTTGTCGGCCGGTGATCGCAACCTGCACGACTTCAAGCGTGATCGCCCCGGGCGCGACGCTGGGCGTGTTGTCCTTCCGAGCGTGGATCGATCCCGACGTGGCGCCAGATACGCTGACGGCGACGGCGGTGGTCTACGGCGGGAGTGCGTCTGACGCCACCGACCAGGACGGCGTGCTCATGGGCCCGTCCATCCCGTTCGGAATAGTCAGCCTCACCGCCGGTGCTCACGACCAGATGGGTGCGGACGACACGCGGGCCGGCGGCCATCCGTTCAGCGCAAAGAGCTCGTTCGCGGTGACCACATACCGCAACAGCGTCGGGATCAACGCGAGCAACTCGGATCCCATCCGCCAGCCCAAAGAGAACATGCGCAACAATTTCTTCGATCTGCCGGTGGGGTTCATCGGGAACCCGCAGGCGGTGCCCGACGTGTGCACGATCACGCAGGTCAGGGACACTGCCTGCCCGGAGTCGGCGGTTGTCGGAGGCATCGACGTCGACGTGCTGGATGGTGACCAGGACATCGCGCTCAGCATCACCCCGATCTACCGGGTGGTGGCCGAACCCGGGTACCCGGCGACGTTTGCCTTCCGGCCGGTCACCATCTCGTCACTGACCTACGTCCTGCGTCCCAAGCTGCGCTCCAACGGCGACTACGGACTCACCGTTGCCGCGCCGTTGCCGCCCCAGTATCCAGCGTTCCGGGAGGTACGGTCTGTCGAGCTGTGTAGCTACGGTGCCGAAATCGAAGCGGCGACCAACGGGATGCAGTTCACCTCCTGCAAGGCTCCCGGGGATCCGGGAGCGTTTGCGGTGCCGTTGTTGAGCAATCCGACGGAATGTGCGGCGACGGCCCCGCTGACGCGTGTGGCCCTGGATACATATCAGCACCCGGGTGACTTGACAGTCGACGGATTTGCTGATTTTGACGACCCCGATTGGAAGTTGCGGTCGACGACATCCCCATTGATGACGGGGTGTGATTCGGTGCCGTTCTCGCCGGCGATGTCGGTCATCCCTACGTCGCCGGTTCGTGATTCGGCGTCGGGCTTGTCTGTCGACCTACAGGTGCCTCAGGACGGACTCGTGACCCCGGACGGCAAAGCGACCGCGCATCTGAAGAAGACGGTGGTCGAGCTGCCCGAGGGCTTCTCCGTCAATCCGTCCGCGGCGACCGGGCTGGCCGCGTGCTCGGACAGGCAGATGGCGAGCGACCGCCTGACCGCGCCGGAATGCCCGCCGGCCTCCAAGCTCGGCACGGTCCGGGTGACCTCGCCGCTGGTCGACCAGCCGTTGACCGGAGCGATGTACCTGGGCACTCCGAAGTCGACGGACCCGAGCTCAGGGCAGATGCTGCGGCTGTGGCTCGCAGTCAGAAACGACGACCTGGGCCTCTCGGCCAAGCTGCCGGGGACGACGACGGCAGATCCGGTCACTGGCCGGCTGACGGCGACGTTTGACAACAATCCCCGCGTCCCGTTCGATCATCTCGAGGTCGACCTGCGCGGCGGCCCCGAGGGTGTGCTGGCGACCCCACAGGACTGCGGACTCACGACGGCCACGAGCACCCTGACCTCCTGGGCAGGGCAGGCTCCTGCCGGCCAGCCCACCCAGACCACCATCGCGGGGCGGTGCGAGCAGCAGTTCGCCCCCAAGGTCGTCGCCGGCGTCAGTAACCCCAAGGCCCGCGGGACCGGCACCTACAGCTTCAAGTTCTCCCGTGAGGATGGCGAGCAATGGGTCAACGGCTTGGTCGCGCAGCTGCCGACCGGGTTGCTGGCCTCGGTCAAGGACCTGCCGCTGTGCACCGACGCCCAGGCCGCCGCAGGGTCCTGTCCGGCAGGCTCGAAGATCGGGACGGTCGATGCAACGGCCGGTACGGGTAACCCGTTCGTGCTCGAGAAAAAGGGCACCGCCTATCTGACTGAGGGATACAAGGGCTGCGCCTATGGGCTACTGGTTCATGTCCCGGTCATTGCCGGCCCGTTCCGGGGGGACATGCAGCTCAGCGACATCAATGTTCGCCAGAGCGTGTGTGTGGATCCGACAACGGCCCAGGTGACGGTCACTTCTGACCCGCTGCCGACGATTCACCATGGCGTGCCCCTGCGCGTTCGGTCCGTGACCGTGCTCGTCGACCGGCCGAACTTTATGGTGAATCCGAGCGACTGCGAAGCGAAGCAAACGGGCGCTGCGTTCTTCAGTACGGAGGGCACAGGCGCGGTGGCGAGCAGTCCGTTCAACATTTCGGGTTGCGCGGCGCTGCCGTTCAAGCCGAAGCTCGCGCTGAGCCTGACCGGGCGCAAGCAGACCATGACCGGGCGCCACCCCGGCATCAAGGCCAAGGTCAACCAGACAGGCATCGGCGAGGCCGGCATCGAGAAGGCCGTCGTCCGGCTGCCGAAGTCCCTGGCCCTGGACCCCGACAACGCGCAAGCACTGTGCGAGTTCGAGGATGGGACAAAGGACGATCTTGAGAACCACTGCCCCAAGGGATCCATCGTTGGACGATCGAGGGCAACCTCGCCACTGCTCAACGACCCGCTGGTTGGAAACGTCTACTTCGTCAAGAACATCAGGATCGACAAGAAGACGGGTAATCAGATCCGAACGCTGCCGATGATCATCGTCGCGCTGCGCGGCGAGATCGCCATCAACCTGACTGGCGAGAGCAACACGACCAAGGGCGGCAAGCTCGTCAACACGTTCGACAACGTCCCAGACGCGCCGGTCTCCCAGTTCAACCTCAACATCAAGGGCGGCAGCAAGGGCATTCTCGCCGTCACCCGCACCCGCCGCTCACTGATCAACCTCTGCGCCAAGCCAAGCGGCCACGTCGCAGAAGCGGACATGGACGGCCAAAACGGACGCCGCCACGACCGCGACATCCGCATGAAGACGCCGTGTTCGAGGAAGCAGACGAAGGCCGCCAAGCGCAAGGCAAAGCGGGCCGCCAAGGCCCGCAACGCACGCGGCTGACCCCCCAGCATCCCCCACCAGGCCTCCCACGGCCAACCAGCAGCATCCGAGAGGGCCGGCAACCGCCGGCCCTCTCGTCGTCGAGGGGGCCCTGTCGTGCGCTCGACCGCCCTGTAGGGGGGTGGTCCATCCAGATCTCTTCGACGACGTGCGCCAGCAGGATCGGCGGGCCGGACGGTCGATGTCGGGTTTGTATGACCCGCGCTACCTGCTGCGGCTGATCGCGCACGAGCCGGCGCTTGCTGGCGTGTTCGACGCTGACGCCCGTCGCAAGGCTCGGAGCCTGTCGGCGATGGCGAACTTCGTTGCTCACCGCGACTACCGACGCCTGCGGGCGACGGATCGGCTGATGGCGGGGGTGTTTCCTGACGGGCTGTTGAAGGCCGCGGGGGTGGAGGTCGACGAACCAAGGAGGTCGAGCTGGAGCCGGACGTCGAGCTGGAGCACGCGGAGCGGCAGGTGACGGAACCGCTACCAGTAGAACCAGCGGCTGCCGTACCCATGTCGCCGCGTCGCGAGCACGGCCGCCCGTGGCGTGTAATCGCCATGGTGGTCGGCATCGCCATGTTGCTCCCCGCGTCGGCCCTCGCGTGGTCGCACGCTCAGCGGTGGGTGACCGACAACTGGTTCCTTGTGACCTATCCGCCGACCGACTCCGACGAAAGCTGCGTGGGTGCGCACAGTGAGCCGCGACCCCCATCGGTTACGGCGGCAGTCATCTGCCGCCACTATCCGTCTGGCCGAACGGTCTCTTACGACAGGCATCGGGACCGTGCCAGCACCGAGCGTCGTTTCGCGCGGCTGGTCCAGCGATATCCGAACGCGCAGGCTGCGTGCCGCAGGTTCGGCGCGCCGCCCAGCTACCTGGGGAGCGTGCCTGTCGCCTGCATCAAGGACTTCAACGAGCTGACGATCATCTGGATCGACCCCGACAACCACGTCTACGCGAAGGTCCATCGGGTCGGTTTCCGGCGGCCGCCGCCTTTGGAACTGGTAGCTGGAGCACGGCGGCGGGAGTCAGCGGTGAAGATCAGGGTCCTACAGCAGATCGATCTCGGCGTCTATCACGTAACCGTCGAGAGCGATCGAAGCGTGCGGCTCATGCCCGAGGACGGGCCGTGCAACGCGCCGTCCGTCGAGGTGGACGCGTTGATGGAGGTCCCCGGTGGTCCACTCGACGGCTTCTATCGCGTCGCGGAGTCGCGCGACGATGGCTCGGTCGTAATCCGCCGTGAGACCAGCGGCCAGGTCGTAGAAACCATCCTCGCTACGTCGCTGGATGACGAGGATTTGCTCGACGCGAAGCTTGCCCGTCTCGCCGCGCTCGGACGCGAGGGGCTTTAGGGGGCGTAGTTGGCTTCCACAGCCTTTGCATCGACATGGAATCCACCATTGAACCCACACGCACTGCGGTCGCTGACCTGCAATTGAACGATGAGGTCGACGCGCCGCCGGATGGGCTGAGCCCGCAGCCACCTCCAAGCCCGGGATCTGTCGGCGGCGTGAAGCGGCGTGCTCCTTTGCGGCGCAGTCCGATGCGGCCGTTTCCGCTCGTCCCGGCTTCGGAGGCCCAACGCACCAGGGTTCGCGGCCGCGACTGCCTTATCTGCGGGCGCCAGCCGGTCGACCCCGCGCACGTTGTGCCACGCAAGCACGGCGGCTGCGACCACCCCGATTGTGTCGTCCCGCTCTGCCGTCCTTGCCACCGCGCCTACGACACACGCGGCTTCAACCTCCTGCCCTGGCTACGCCGCGGCCGCCGCTTCCGCCGCGAACTCGCTCACGCCCGCGCCCACGTCGGTCTGCGCAACCTTCGCCACGGCACCTCCGGCCGCGGTTGGGGAGGCAGGCACCTAATTGCCTACTCCATCTTGCATCTACATACTAAGGCCGCCTCAGTATGTAGTTGGGCGTTGGCGCCGCCGGCTACTTCCTTGGCGTCGCGACGCTTGACCTCCACGACCCCACCACATAGCCTCTCCGGCTGATCCGGAGGAGGGGCATGGCAGGGGGTTCGGGGCAGGAGATGCAATTCGACGGGCTCGACGCTCAGACGCGGCGGGCTCAGGATCGGCGCGGCGCGGCTGGCTGGTGGTTCCGCTTCTGGACCGGATGGCGGCCGGAGCCTGACGCGCGACGGACCGAAGGGCCGGCGAAGTGGAAGGCCAAGCCGGGGCGAATCGGGATCTGCTGCTCGGGCGGCGGGATCAGGTCGGCGGCCTACAGCCTCGGCGCGCTGCAGCGGCTGCAGCAGGCGGAGGTCCTGCAGCAGGCCAAGTACCTGTCGGCGGTTTCGGGCGGCTCCTATATCGCCGCTGCGATGACGCTCGCGCGGCGCAGCGCGGCGGAGCCGTTCGCGCCGGGATCCGCCGAGGAACGCTACCTGCGCAACCGCACCACCTATCTCGTGCCGCACGGCGGCGAGGGGGTGTTCCTCGCCTACCGAGTGCTGCTCGGGATCGCGCTCAACCTCGTCTTCCTTGGCCTGCTCGTCGGCCTGCCGGCGCTGCTGCTCGGGCTCGCCTTCCACTGGTGGGGGTGGGAGGACGACCGCGGCTGGGAGGGCGTGGGGAGCATCGCGGCACCGGACTGGCCGCTCGCCGTCGCCGGCGGGATCGCAGGGGTGAGCGTCCTGCTGGCGCTCGTGTACATACTGCGCCGCTTCGCCAAGCCGTTGCGCGGCGGCGACCCGGTGGCGCCCTCGCCGTCCCCGCCGACCGGCCCGCTCGGCGACCCGCCGTCGGGCCCCGAGCTGTGGCGGCTCGTCGTCCAGACGTGGTCGGTGCGGCTGCTCGGAGCGGCCGTGCTGGTCGCGTTCGCGCTCGTGCTGATGCCCGACCTGGCCGGCTGGATCGCGCACCCTCACGACCCGAACGAGCGCGGCGATACCTCACTCGCGATTCCCGCCGCGGTTGCGACCTTCGTCGCCGGGCTCGCCGCCCAGCTGCTCGCCCGCCCGCCGAAGGAGCTCGCCGCCGGCGCCGGCCGGCTCGCCAAGGCCGGCCGCGCGATCTGGCCGCGGCTGCTGCGGGCGCTGGCGGCCGTCGCCGCGACGGTCGCGGTGCCGCTGCTCGTGCTCGCCTGGGCTGGCGCGGTGGCGGCCTGGGCGTGGCTGCACGTCGACTCGACCTTCGTCGTGCCGCTCCTCGACCTCGAGCTGCCGTCTGTCTGGACGGCGTTCGGCGCCGGGGCCGCGGCGCTCGTGGTGCTCTTCGTCTGGGGCGACCTCACCTCGTGGTCGCTGCACCCCTTCTACCGCGCGCGGCTGGCGAGCGTGTTCGCGCTGCGCCGCCGCGAGGACGCCGGCGGCCAGGAGGCCGGGGCGCTCGACACCTACAAGGAGATCCCGCGGATGGCGGCCGCCCAGCCGCCCGCGGAGTCGCCGCCGCCGTATGACGACGACACCGGCAAGCCGCCGTGGCCGACGCTGGTGGTCTGCGCCGCCGCCAACGTCTCCGACCCGGGCGCGACGCCGCACGGCCGCCGGGTCACGTCATTCACCTTCAGCGCCGATGCGATCGGCGGGCCGCTCGTCGGCTACGCGTCCACCGCCGACTACGAGGGCGAGCTCGCGCACGTGCGCAGCGACGTGATGACCGCCGTCGCGGTGTCGGGCGCGGCGCTCTCCCCGTCGATGGGCAAGATGACCTACCGCGCCGGGCGGGCGCTGCTCGCGCTCGCCAACGTCCGCCTCGGCGTCTGGATGCCCAACCCGCGCAACGCCCTGGACGGGTCGGCGCCCCGCCGCCCGCGCCCCTATCGCCTGCTGTGGGAGATGCTCGGCAAGAACGGCCTGCGCGACCGCTACCTCTACGTCAGCGATGGCGGCCACTACGAGAACCTCGGCCTCGTCGAGCTGCTGCGCCGCGGCTGCACCGAGATCTACTGCTTCGACGGCGGCGGCGGGCGGGGCATCGGCGCCGCGCTCGGCGACGCGGTCGCACTGGCGCGCAGCGAGCTGCAGGTCGACATCGTCGTGTCGGCCGAGGACATGGCCGCGCTCGAGCCGGGCGAGGACGGGATCAGCGCCGCCGACCACGTCGTCGCCGCGATCCACTACCCGGGCGAGGACGGCCTGCCGAGCAAGGAGCCGTCGGGCACGCTGATCTACTCCCGCCAGCTTCTAACCGCCGACGCCCCGCAGGATGTCCACGCCCACGCTCGCCGCAACCCGAAGTTTCCCCACGACCCGACCTCGGACCAGTTCCTAACCGACCAGGCCTTCGAGTCCTACCGTGCCCTCGGCACGCTCGCGGCCGACAACGCGCTTGTCTCGCAGAGCGACCAGTAGCGACCGCACCGGTCGCCGGATCAGCACAGCAGATATGCTTAGAACGGAGTGGTCGCACACGTAACCCACCCGTTGCAAAAGCGCCCCTACGGTCTGGCGATGCTCGTCGTTCCCACCTTCGCCATGTTGCTCGCCGGCCTGGTCGGCGGGCCGGTTGGGGACTTCCTCGCACTCTTCCTCGGTGGGGCGTCCACCGGCGCCGTAGTCTCGGCTTGGCTCAGCATGATCGCCGCGTCGACGCGCCCCCAGCAGGGCCAGAGCCGCCGCGACGCGTTCTTCTCCGCCGAGCTGGAGCGCTGGGCACGGGAGGGGCTCGCCATCGGCTCCGTGATCGGACTCACCCTCGCGGTGCTCGACGCCTGGGTGCTCGTCTAGTCGCCGGCCAGTGCCCCGAGCTGGATTCGAACCAGCGGCCTTCCCCTTAGGAGGGGGACGCTCTATCCGACTGAGCTATCGGGGCTCGCGCCCCATGATCCCATGCCGGCGGATGGCCGGCAGTGGCAGCTACTCGTCCTCGTAGAGCGACTCGCGCGCGAGCTCGGCGCCGCGCTTGGCGTACAGCCGCACCTCGACGTAGTCGCCGGTGTAGTCGTCGAGTGAGATCAGGGTGAAGCGGTTGTCGGCGAGGATGCACTGGTCGGTCGTCGTCGGGCCGAGCTCGGTGGTCGCGACGGCGCCGTCGGGCACCAGCGCCACGCCCCAGACGAGCGTGACCACGCCGCGCCGGCCCTCGGGGCCGCGCCAGTGGCCGATCTCCTGGTCGGAGAGGTCGAGCGTCCAGCCGGGGTTCGCCTCGGCGGTCTCGTCGGTGTAATCGGCGACCGCCTCGAACTCCGCGGCCTCCGCGCCCTCGTGCTCGCGCGTATAGGAGACGAAGCCAAACAGCTCGAAGCCTTCGGACGTCGACGCCGTGACGGGGATGTAGGTCCGCCCGTTCCAAGTCCGCTCGGGGAACCAGATCAGCGTCCCCGGCTCACCGATCTCTTCGTCGCTCGCGATTGCCCCGGCCGCAACCAGGAAGTGCGACCGCAGCGTCTCCTCCCAACGCCCATACGGCGCCGGCTCCTGCGGCACCTGGGCCACGTACATCGGTATCGGTCGCTCGACGGGAGGCATGCGGCGGAGGACGCTACAGGCTCAGGCGATCTCGTCGCGGAGAGCGTCGCTTGGGATGTAGCGGCTGCTGCGACCGAGTCCGCGCTGCTCGAGCAGACCGGCGTCGGTCAGCCGGCGCAGGTCGGCACTGGCGGTGGCGAGCGAGGTGTCGGCCTCCTGCGCGTAGCGGCCGCGGTCGGTGCCGCCGACCAGACTCTGCTCGAGGGCGATGATCATCCGCTCGGGCCAGTCGCGGTCCTCGGCGATCGTCTCCAGCGCCGTCCAGCGGGCGCCGGCGGCGGCGACCTGATCGAGCCGGCGCTGGGCCTGGTCGAGGTGCGCATCGACGCAGAACTCCACCCACTCGCGGGCGTTGCGCTCCGGTTTGTAGCTGCCGCCCTGCGTCTGCTCCAGCACGTCGTAGTAGTCCTGGGTGCGCTCGCCCAGGTACTCCTCGATCGACGCGAACTCGAATGACACGAGGCCGTCGCGTGCGAGGACCAGCGATTGCGCGATCCGCGCGACACGGCCGTTGCCGTCGCGGAAGGGATGGATGGCGACGACGTGAAGGTGGGCCATGGCGGCGCGCACGACGGCAGGGGCGTCGAGGTCGCCCCGCTCCAGCCAGTCGGTGGCCTCAGTCATCAGGTCGGGCACATCCTCCGCGTCGGGACCGCGGTAGGCGATCCGTCCTCTCGGGCCCGTGACGCTGATCGGGCCACTTCTCCAGAGGCCGGGATCCTTGTCGCCCTGAAACTCGCAGGCGTCGAAGTGGAGGTCGAGCAGCACCCGCTCCGACCAGCGGAAGCGCGGGTCGGCTGCCATGGCGGCGACATGGCGCATCGCGCGGCCGTAGCTCGACACGGCGAGCTGATTCTCGTCGTCCGCGCTTGGGCGCGTATCGCCGCTGACCAGGGCGACCGCCTCGTCGGGGTCGACCGAGAAGCCCTCGATCGAGGTCGAGCTCTCGACGGCCGATGCCCTCACCAGGCGTCTCAGGGTGCCGATCCAGCGCAGGGGGCGTCCGATCTCGCTGCCCAGTCGCTCGCGCAATTTCGCCAGCTCGTTGAGGCGGCGCTCTAGTGAGCCGTCGATCGGGGGCGTCGCGAAGATCACCCATGGAAGTATATAGGATTTTATCGGCTAAGTGTTTAAACGTTTAAACACCTGGTTAGACCAACGCAACCACCAGCCCCGCCGCCACCACGATTGCCGTCGACCAGGCGATTGCGCTGGCGGCGAGGGAGCGGTCGAGGCCGTAGACGTGGGCGATCAGGACGCCGTTGATCCCGCAGGCCATGGCGGCCTGGGAGATGTAGGAGTCGGGGATGTCGATGATCAGCGCGGACAGGACGAAGACGACCGCGGGCAGGAGCAGCAGCTTCAGCGCCAGCGCGACGGCGACCGGGGTCGTCAGTGGCGGTGGGAACTTGATCGCTCCCTCCTCGGCCTCGCTGGCGAGGATGATCCCGACGACGAAGAAACCGAGCGGCAGCATCGCGAAGACGGCGAGCCGTGAGGCGTCGACCGCCCAGTCCGGCGAGAGGGCGGCCGGCGCTAGGACCGCGAGGACGCCGGCCCACAGTGCCGGGTTGCGCGTGAAGAACGACGCGACCCGGTCACGCGGCGCCTCGGCGACCGTCCCGAAGGCGGCGCCGATGGCGAAGCCGATCGTCAATAGCCCCATCCCCGAGATCAGGATGTCGTAGACGAGCGCGTCGCCGACGTCGTCGAAGCCGAACAGCGCGGCCGTGAACGGCAGGCCGAGGTAGCCGGTGTTGCCGAGCCCGGCGGCGAGCATCAACGTGCCAATCGTGGGGCGCGGCAGGTGCAGCACCCACTTGCCGATCGCGTAGGCGGCGAGCATCGCGGCGCCGAGGCCGATGTAGCCGAACACCACACCGAGGCCGACGCCGGCGCTCAGGTGGAGGTCGGCAATGTTGAAGAAGACGATCGGCGGGATCAGCACCCAGAGCATCAGCTGCATCACGCGCTCGGCGGCGAGCTGGGAGCGCAGCTCGCCCCAGCGGTGCTCGACTCCGAAGCCGACCGCGGTGGCGGCGGCGATCGTCAGGGCGATCGGGATCACGCAGTGTCCATCGCTGCCCGCAGCTGCTCGGCGGCCCGCTCCGGCCAGACGTCGTTGCGCCAGACCCCGGCGCCAAGCTCGAGCCCGTCCGGCTGCGCGAGTCGCGGCAGCAGGTCGATCCGCCAGCAGAACGACTCGGCACCACTCGGCGCTGTCCGCAGCCATAGGTTGAACGGCGGCAGTGTGCCGTGCAGCGCCACCAACCGTTCGAGCGCCGCGTACAGCGCCGTTGCTCCGAGTGGTCCGTCGTCCTCGAAGCGCGCGGCGGGCTTGCGCGGGATCAGCTGCAGCTGGAACGGGAACGCCGAGGCGAACGGGCAGATCACGATCGCCTCGCGGTCGACGACCACGACGCGCTCGTTGCGTCGCACCTCCTCGGTCAGCAGGTCCTCGAGCAGGTTCCGGCCCTGGGTGCGCTCGTGGTAGGCGGTGAAGCGCTCGCGCTCGCGGGCGATCGCCGCCGGGACGAACGGCAGCACGTGGAGGTGGGCGCGGCTGGCCTCACCCTCGGCCCCGGCAGCCGCGCCCTCGTCGACGCCGAGATGGCGAAACGGCGCGGAAGCGTGGGCACGCATCCGCTCGCGCCACAGCGTCATCGTCGTCGTCAATCCGTCCGCTCCGAGCTCCAGCAGCGATCCCGCCGGACCGGGGACGCTTTCGATCGTCTCGACCATTCCCGTACTCGGCCGCGCCGCGAACATCTCCGGCTGGCCGCGCCCGCCCGCCAGCGGGTCGTCCGCCACGGTCGCGGTCTCGCCTGGCACACCGGGGCCGTCCGATTCCGTCGCCCCGATCGCCACGCGCAGCCCGCTCAACGGGTCGATGCGCAGGTCCTGCATGAGGTCAGCGAGCGTAGCGACGCGCTCAGCCGAGCGTGAGCTGGCGCCGATCTGCCGCTAGCTGGAACGGATCGGCCGTCTCCCGGGGCTCTCGGCGTGCCCGGAGGGCGTCCCGGATCGCGCGAATCTCCGGCATCGCTAGGTAGTAGCGACCGCGCCGCTCACCGACCGGCTCGAGCAGCTTGGCGTCGACGAGCTCGCGGAGGTCGCGACTGGCCGTGAGATCGGAGATCTCCTCGCCCGCGGTGACTTCGACGATCGCCCGGTAAGAGGAGTTCCGGATGCGGAATCCGTACGCGACCTCCGACAGGGCGCCGGCGACGCGCTCGGGCAGGTCGCGCTTGGCGGCGAGTTCCGCGCACTCGACATAGAGGCTCTCGGTCTCCTGGATCCTGCGCAGCATCGTGCGGGCCTGGTGGTAGTGGGCGGTGAGGCAAAAGCGCACCCAGGGCCGGACGCTGTTCTGAGGATTCCAACCTCCTTGGCCGACTTCGGCGAGCACGTCGTAGTAGGCCTGGGTGTTGCGTCCCAAGTACTCCTCGATGCTCGAGAACGCCGGCGCGACGATCTGCTCGCGCGCGAGGACGAGGGTTTGGAGGCAGCGTGCCATCCGGCCGTTTCCGTCACGGAAGGGGTGGACCATCACCAGATTGAGATGGGCCATCGCGCCGCGAACGAGGACCGGCGCGTCGCTGTTCTCCAGCTCATCGACCATTGCCGCGATCAGGTCAGGGACAGCCTCGCTCGACGGTCCTTCGTAAACGGTCTCGCCAGTGGCCGCTCGGCGCACGTAGATCGCGCCCGGTCGCCACCGTCCCGGATCCTTGTCTAGATGGTGCTTGAGCATCATGAAGTGGAGCGACTTGAGAATGCCCTCGTCGACCTTCGCGGTCGGATCGTTTGCGATTTGCAGAACGTAGGTCATCGCGTCCCGGTAGCCGCTGAGTGCGAGCTGGGTCTCCTCGTCGGTCGTCAGCGTCGGCTCGTCATCGATCGCGGCTGCGACATCGTCGAGGCTCGCGTCGTAGCCCTCGATGCTGTTCGACGCTTGTACGGCGCGCGTGAAAGACAGCCGCCGCAGGCTGCCCACCCATTGCAGCGGCCGGTTGGAGACGCGGAACTCGAGCTGTGTGCGTAGCTCGGCGATCATCTCCAGCACCTCGGCCTCGATCGGCTCAGTATCTGGGGTCTTGAAAACTAAGGCAGCCATGATAGAAAGATTCTAGCACGCCGCCAGGCGCATGATAGAAAGAAACTATCTATCTATCAGGAGCTGCTGTAGCCGCTCAGCGAGCGTAGCGCTGGATGTCGTCGGCGAGGTCCTGCTCGTCGAGGTAGACGCCCTGGTGGAGGTAGGCCAGCTCGCCCTTGGAGTCGTAGAAGGCGGTGGCGGGCGTGGCGGTGACGCCGTTGAAGACCGCAGAGACGTTCTGGCGTGGGTCCTTGTAGCTCGGGTAGGTGACGGGGAACTCGGCGAGCAGGTCGCGGGCGTCGTCGTAGTTGTCGGCCGCGTCGACGCCGAGGAACGCGACCCGCTTGCCGTGCTTCAGCGCCTGGCTCTGGAAGTGCGGGAACTCCTCACGGCAGGGCCCGCACCAGGCCGCCCACTTGTTGACCACGACGGGGTGGCCCTTCAGCTCGGCGAGCCGCTTCTCGAAGGCATCGGGGCCGCCGTCGAGGAGCTCGTTGGCCTGCGCATGAACCGCCGCGAGCGGGGCCGGCGAGCCCGCCAGGGCCGCTTGGGTGGCCTGCTTCGAGGGCGCCTCGCTCTGGGGCTCATCGCCCCCGCATCCCGCCATGACGGACACGAGTGCGACGAAACAAAGAAGAAATGGGAGGAAACGGGGCATCCTGTGCTGTAATAGGTATCGATTCAGCGCCAGGGATGCGCTGAGAGCACCGCTCGCCGGCAGTTGCCAGAGCGGTGTGCCCAGGACGGCCGCACTGCCTCCCGCGAAGACAACGCTCCGCGCGAGCCGGAACGGTCCGTCGTCTTTCTCATACAGAACGAAAGCCGTATATGGCTGAGAGCACTTCCGTTGCCGAATCGGCGCCGGTTTCCGGCGACGATATAGAGCGTGCCGAGCAGTTCGCGCGCGAGCCGTTCGTCCTCGAGGGCGAGGATCGCGACGCCGCGCTCGCACTCGGCACCGCCCGCCGTGGCGCGTTCGACGATGCGCTGGTGGAGATCGCCGATGGCGCCGAGCATCCATCCGCCGAGTGGAAGCGGCGCTGGTCGCTGATTCTCGGGCTCGAGCGCGTGCTCTCCGATGACGAGCCGAAGCTGGTCGATGGGACGGTGCTGTCGGCCCACCAGGTCGATGCGCTCTCCGGCACGCTGATCGCGCTGACCGCCGAGGTCCAGGCCGTACAGGCGGCGAAGGCAGTCGCGGCGAGCAACGGCAAGGCGCCGGTCGAGGAGCTGCCCTCAGGCGAGGTCGAGCTGGAGGGCGACGAGGAGATCGCCGAGGACGACGAGCCGCTCGACTGGGATGAGCGCGAGGAGGCCGAGGAGGAGATCGCCGCCGACTCGATCGCCGAGGACCCAGGCGCCGCACGCCGCTTCTGGTTCGAGCACGCGACCGGCGCCGGTAAGACCGTCGCCGCGCTCGGCTTCGTCGAGGCCTCGCGCACCGGTGGCGTGCTGATCCTCACCCACCGCCGCAACCTCGTCGACCAGTTCAACGGCGAGCTCACCGACCGTGGCTACAAGAAGCGGATCTCGCCGCCGCTGCTCGGCAAGGACAAGCCGCGCGTCGAGGGTCCGGTCACCGTCGAGACCTACCAGTGGTACGTGCGCAACGCCGGCAAGATCTCCGACGCCTACACCGTCGTGATCTGCGACGAGGCGCACACCGCGCTCGGCGAGAAGACCAGCGCGTCGATCCGCAAGTGGAACGAGCCGGTCTGGGTCGGGATGACCGCGACCGGCGCGCTGATCGCCCGCCACGTCACCGACCTCTTCCCGACTCAGACGTCGCGCTTCGACCTCGCACAGGCCGCGCGCCGCGGCGTGATCGCGCCGCTGCGCTGCGTGCGGATCCAGCCGGGCGACGGCGTGCGCTCGATCTCGAAGGTGCCGCTGCGCAAGGGCGAGGTCGACCAGGACTTCGACCCCGAGCAGCTGGCCGCCCTGCTCGACGTGGCGCCGTTCAACATGGCGATCGCCGACCTCTACAAGACGCGTTTCAAGGACCTGCCGGGCGTCGTCTACTCGGCCGGTGTCGCGCACGCCCACAACGTCGCCGACGCGTTCGTCGCGCAGGGGATCAAGGCGAAGGCGGTCTCCGGGGAGACGCCGAAGCGCGAGCTGACGCGGATCCTCGCCGACTACGAGCTCGGCAAGGTCGACGTGCTCGTCAACGCGCAGCTGCTCGCCGAGGGCTGGAACTCGCCGCGCGCGACCGTCTGCCTGCACCTCGCCCCGACCGCCTCGAAGCGGATCTATCAGCAGCGCGTCGGCCGTGTGACGCGCCGTCAGCAGGGCAAGGAGGCGGGGATCGTCGTCGATTTCGTCCACCCCGCGACGACCAACGACGACCCGGTGGTGACGCTGCACTCGCTGCTCGCCCGCGACGTCTACCGCGGCGGCGCGATCGTCGTCGGACCGGTGCGCCGTGGCCGCGGCCGGCGGCTGCGCGTCGAGCGCCGTGTCGTCCCGGTGACCGACAACGACGAGCGGCGCGCGGAGGTCTTCGAGCGCGAGCTGTGGCGGATCGCGGTCGAGCACCTGTCGTGGGGCGAGCAGCATGCGTGGGCGGCGCTCGCTGGCGCGCGGGTCGCCTCGAACAACTGGCGCCGGGCGAAGGCGATGCTGCACTTCGACTCGACCGGTGAGCTGCGCCGCCGCTTCCTGATCGAGTGCCTGCAGCGCAACCGCAACTCGCAGCTGCGCGTGCGCGCGCTTCAGGAGATCGGCCAGATCAAGGACCCGGAGGCGTTCGACGTCGCAGTTGAGATCGTCGGCGGCTGGCAGCGCGACGAGCGGCGCGAGGGCGTCAAGACCCTGCTGCAAGCGATGGCCGAGCGGCCGATGGGTCGCCGCGACCAGGCGTCACGCTGGATCTGGCATCTCGCCGAGTACTCGCGCGAGGTCCACGAGGAGTACGCGGTGTCGCGCTGGCCGGAGACGAAGCGGCTGCTTGGGTTGCTGGTGAACTCTTCAGGCGGCGCCCATGCGCGCAACGCGCGGCGGCTCGTGCATGCGACGAAGAAGCAGGATCGGCGGCTCTCGGCCGCTTTGCTGGCCGCGGCCTTGGCCCACACGCCCGAGGCCCAGCAGGTCTTGGACGGCGCCCGGATGCGGTTGGGTCGCAAGCCCTCAGCGCTCGCCCGCGAGCTGCTGCGCAACTTCCCCAAGGGCAAGCGCAAGCGCGCCGGCCGTCGCCGCAAGAAGGGCGGCGGAGGAGGTGGCGGCGGCGAGGCAAACGCCAAGGCCGCCGAGGCGCAGCAGCCGCAGGATGCGGCGGCGGCGAACACGAACGGCGCCAACGCGCAATCCCAGGACACCAAGGCCGATGCCGTCTCGAACGGCGGCGAGTCGGCCAACGGCTCGCCTGATGGAGACACGCCCGCGAGGAAGCCGCGGTCCCGACGCCGGCGACCGGCGAAGCCCAAGCCAGAGCAGGATTCGCAGTCGGACCAGGACCCGAAGTCAGACCAGGCCGCCGAGCCCGCGAAGGCCGAGTCCGCGCCGGGGTCCAGCGAGTCCGAGTAGTCCGCCAGCACGATCTTCGTCGTTTGTACTGGTCAGGACCAGTACAAACGACGAAGATCGTCTTACTAGTCGCGTTGGAGGTGGACCTCGCCGGCGCCGAGAGCGACGACTTCGCCGGTGGGGGTCTTTACGAGTAACGATCCGGTGTCGTCGACGCCGCGGGCGGTGCCTTCGCCGTCCTGCCAGCGGACGGGCGAGCCGGTGAGCGCGTCGCGCTCGCGCCAGGCAGTGAGGATCTCGGCCTCGTCTGCCACGAGCCAGCGGTCGAGCGAACCGAGCAGCGGCTCGAGCGCGACCTCGGGGCTCGATAAGTGCAGAGTTGTCGCGGTCTCGCTCAACTCGTCGGGGAACTGGCTCACTCCCGTGTTCAATCCGATCCCGACGATCGCCCAGCCGGCGGCAGGCCGCGCCTCGACGAGGATGCCACTGAGCTTGCGGCAATCGACCCAGACGTCGTTCGGCCACTTGATCTCGCAGCGCACCTCCGCAACGGACTCGGCCGCCTCGCAGACAGCGAGCGCCGCCATCAGCGGCAACAGCGCGTGGCGCGGCTCGAGGTCACGGACGATCACCGACATCAGCAGTGCCTCGCCTGACGCCGCGGTCCAGCTTCGGCCCTGACGGCCCCGGCCGGCGCTTTGCTCGCCGGCGGTTACAAGCGTTCCGTGTGCCGCGCCCTCGCCGGCCAGCTCGCATGCGCGCTCGTTGGTCGAGTCGGTGACGTCGTGATGGATCCGCGGCTCGCCGATCACCGTGGTCGCAGCCGGACCTCGTCGTCGGGGCGCAGGCCGAGCTCGGCGGCGGCGTCGCCGCGGTTGATCGCGATCGCGACCGCGCGCGACGCGTCCTCGTAGAGGATCGCCTCGTGGGGGCCGACGTCGGCGAAGGTGTGGACGAACGGAGCGGCGATCCGGCCGCCACCGAGCTTGACGGCCGCTCCGCCGTGGGTGCTATCGACCTCGACCTCGGCGGTCACACCAAGCATCAGGCCGGTGCCGGCGAGTTGTTCGTGGGTCAGGTCGAGCGCCACGTTGCCGTAGGCGTCGATCGTCACGACGTGGGCGACCACGGTGCCGTCCTCTTCAAAGATCGGGTGCGGCAGCGCGATCCGGTCGAGCGTCGCAGGGTCGACAGGCTCCCCAGCTTCGGCGATCTCGGCGCCGGCCGCTAGGTGCGCCGCCACAGGGGCGAACAGGTCACGGCCGTGGAACGTCGCCGAGACCGGCTCGAGCCGGTACTGCGAGCGGGTCACGTCGACCGCCAGCACGACGCCGCCACAGCGATCCCAGGCCAGCGACAGCACACCATTGTCCGGGCCGACCAACCGTGTGCCGTCGTCGCAGCGGACCGCCAGCGCCCGTCGCTCGCTGCCGACCTGGGGGTCGACGATCGCGACGTGAACGTCAGCGGGCACATACGGCAGCGCGTTGCGCAACACGATCGCCCCGCGCCGCACGTCATGGCGCGGTACCTCGTGGCTGAGGTCAACGATCCGCGCCTCGCGAGCGATCCCCAGAATCACCCCGTGGCAGACCCCGACGAACTCGTCGTCGCGGCCGTAGTCGGTGAGCAGGGAGACGATCGGCGGCGGCTCGGTCACGATGCTTCCGAGTCTCGCCGATCCGCCGCCGCGGTGCCACCTGGCTTCGCGGCATCGGCGACGAGCGCAGCGACCAGCCCGTCGACGTCATGGTGCTCCGCCTCGATGTCGACGGCTAGGCCCAGCTCGCGAGCCTCAGCACTCGTGACCGGACCGATGGAGACGACGCGCGCGTCGCCAAGCGCCACGGTATCCCCAGCGCCACCGAGCGCGCTCAGCAAGTTGCGCACCGACGAGGCGGAGGTGAACGTGAGGTAGTCCGCAGCCGCCAGCGCGGTCCGCTGAGCGTTGGTGAGCGGCTCCACGACGGTGTCGTAGAGGGCGACGAGATCGACTTTCGCCCCGCGCTCGCGCAGCGCATCCGGCAGTACGTCACGGCCCGCGCCGCCACGCGCCACGAGTACCCGCCGCCCCTCGACCGGCGTGTCCGCGAGCGCCTCGACGAGCGCCTCCGCGATCGACCGGGAGGGCACGACGTCGGCGCGCACGCCATGCTGCTCCAGCTCGCGCGTTGTGCCCGGCCCGATCGCCGCCACGGTCGATCCGGCCAGCGCGCGGGCATCTAGACCCTGTGCGGCGAGCGCGGTGAAGAGGAGACGGACACCGTTGGTGCTCGTAAAGCAGACAACGGAGTAGTCGCCGAGCGCGTCGATCGCCGCCGCGATCTCGCCCTCCACCGCCCGCGGCTCGATCCGGATCGCCGGCGTCTCGACCACCTCGGCGCCGAGCTCGCGCAGCTGCGCAACCAACCCGCTCGCCTGGGCCCGAGCCCGCGTGACCGCGACCCGTTTGCCGTGTAGCGGCCGCCGCTCGAGCCAGGCGAGCGTGCCGCGCAGACCGACCGCCGGGCCGACCACGGTAATCGCCGGCGCCTTCAGCCCCGCCTCGGCAACTCGCTCGGCGATATCTGCCAAGGGAGCCGTAACCGTCTGCTGATCGGGCAACGTCCCGCGTCGCACGACGGCCGCCGGCTCGGCCGGGTCGCGCCCCGCCGCGATCAGCGCGCCGGCGATCCGCGACAGGTTCTTCACGCCCATGTAGAAGACGAGCGTCCCCGGGAAGGCGGCGAGGCCCTGCCAGTCGACGTCGCCGTCTTTCCCGGGCGCCTGATGCCCAGTCACGAAGGCGACCGCCGATGCGGCGTCGCGGTGCGTGACCGGAATGCCGGCATACGCCGACGCGGCGACGCCCGCCGTGATCCCTGGCACGACCTCGAACGGCACGCCCGCTGCCTGCAGCGCCTCAGCCTCCTCGCCGCCGCGGCCGAAGACGAACGGGTCGCCGCCCTTCAGCCGCACGACCCGCTTGCCCGCCTGCCCCAGCTCGACCAGCAGCGCGCCGATGTCCTCCTGGCTCATCGCCACATCGCCCGGCGCCTTGCCAACGTAGATCAGCTCGCAGTCCTCCCGAGCACCCTCGAGCGCATCCGCGGGAATCAACCGGTCGTAGAGGATCGCGTCCGCCGTCGCGATCAGCTCCAGCGACCGCCGCGTCATCAGCCCCGGGTCGCCCGGACCGGCTCCGACTAGGTAGACGATTCCAGTCATCAGGCGATATCTAAACAGGTATCATCGAGAGGCATGGATGCCGCGACCCTCATCCGCGATGGCCGTAGCTCGGCGGGACTCTCACAGCGACAGCTTGCCCGGCTTGCGGGTACCTCGCAACCAGCGATCGCACGCTATGAGAGCGGCGCCTCGATCCCGACTCTCGCCACGCTCGATCGGTTGCTCGACGCGTGTGGTCGTCGCGTCGTATTGGGCGCTGAGCCGGTGGACCGCCACCCAGAGACCCCTCCGCACATCCGCCGCTTACGGGAACGACGCGACGCTCTCCTTGACGCGTCGCAGAGTCATGGCGCTCGCGACGTCCGTGTATTCGGATCCGTCGCCAGGCGGGAGGCACGGCCTGACAGCGACGTCGATCTGCTCGTCGAGCTCGAGCCTGGGCGCACCCTGCTCGATCTCGTCGCATTTGGTCGCGAAGCGTCCGAGATACTCGACATCCCAGTCGACGTGGCAACCGCGGACATGCTGCCTGACCACGCCGAGCGTGCGCGTTCGGAGTCGTTCGCGCTATGAGCCGCGACGAGCAGCAGCGGCTTGCCGACCTCCGGGATGCGGTCGACGCGATCCTCGCTCACTCGAAGCGCGCCCGTGCTCAGGGAGCAGTTGACGACCAGCTACTTCACGACGCGCTGCTCTACCAGTTCGTGGTCGTCGGAGAGGCGGTCAAGCACCTGTCCGAGGAGACACGTGCGCAGGCGCCCGAAGTGCCCTGGCGTGATGTCGCTGCCCTGCGCGACTTGATCGCACACGAGTACTTCCGGATCAGCATCGAACGGATACTGGAGATCGTCGATCGTGACTTGCCCGTGCTGAAGACGGCTGTGTCACGTCTTCTGGCTGAATAGCTCGGCGGCCGCCAGGATGTCCGGCGCGCCGGCGGCGGTGAGGCGGTTGGCGGCGTCGAGTCCGACCGAGCGGGGGTCCTCGGCCATGCCGCGCACGTCGTCGCGGACCCACTGCTTGCCATCGGGGGTGCCGACGAAGGCGTTCAGCTCGATGAAGGAGTGGTTGACGATCGTCGCGTGGGCGCCGACCGGCGTGTTGCAGGTGGCGCCGAGCACCATGACAAGCGTTCGCTCGGCGGTCACGCAGGCGAAGGCGTGCGGGTCGGTGAGGCGGCAGGCCAGCTTGCGGGTGGGGTCGTCGCCGCTGCGCGCCTCGAGCGCGAGACAGCCCTGGCCGGCGGCCGGGACCAGCGACAGCTCGGCCAGTGGGATGCCCTCGTCGGACCGGCCGAGGCGGGCGAGCCCGGCGGCGGCGAGGACGATCGCGTCAAGCTCTCCCTCGGCGAGCTTGCGCAGTCGCGTGTCGACGTTGCCGCGCAGCTCGCGGATCTGGAGGTCGGGGCGCAGCGCCAGCAGCTCGGCGCGGCGGCGCAGGCTGGCGGTGCCGACGACCGCGCCTTCGGGTAGCGGGTCGAGCGGGCGGGCGGCGAGGCTGTGTTGCGCAGGCGCCGCGCTTGCGTCGTCGGGCGTTGCGGCGCCGTCGCCGGCGGACGCCAGTCGCGGACCCAGGCAGAGCGCATCGCGCGCGTCGGCGCGCCCCGGCACGGCGACGATCTCGAGCCCGTCGAGCAGCTCGCTCGGGACGTCCTTGGCGGAGTGGACCGCGAGGTCGATCTCGCCGGCCAGCAGCGCCTGCTCGAGGTCCTTGACGAAGCGCGCCTTGTCCTCGGTCACCGGCTTCGGAGCGGTCTCGTCGCCCGACGTCTTGATCTCGATCAGCTCAACCTCGGCGCCGAACGCCTCCAGCGAGCGCGCGACGCCGGTCGCCTGGGCGACGGCAAGGGCACTGCCGCGAGTTCCGATTCGGAGGGCCAAGGCGGCGCGTGTTTAGCCGCGCCGACGCCGGCGCGAGTCGAGCTCGGTGACGTCGGCCGACGGCTGCTCGTCGTCGAGCGGCGCGGGCGGGGCGTCGAGGCCGAACAGCTCGCGCAGGACCGCGACATGCATGTAGGAGGACTCGTCCTCGGCGCCGTCGCGCAGCCGCATCGTCGGCTCGTGGAACAACCGTGCGACAAGTGCGCGACTCATTGCGGCAACACGCTCACGATCTGCGTCGGAGAGCGACTCCCAGCGCGGGGCGTTCTCGGCGAGCACCTGCGCGACGATCGCGTCGGCGCGCTCGCGCAGCCCGCGAATCGTCGGCAGCACCTCGAGGCTCGCGAGCCAGCCCTCGAACCGCTCGACATCGCGGTCGACTAGGACCCGTGCCCGCTCGGCCTCGGCTTGGCGCACGGAGATGTTGCGCTCGACCTCGTGCTCGAGATCGTCCATGTCGTAGAGCGTCACACCGGGCAGGTCGCGCACTGACGGATCGATGTCGCGCGGCACCGCGATGTCGATGATCACCAGCGGCTGGTCCTCGCGTCCCTCGAGCACCAGCGCCAGCTCCTCGCGTCCGACGAGTTGGTGCGGCGACGACGTGCAGCTGACGACGATGTCGGCGAGCGCCAGCTCGACCGGGAGCTCGTCGAGTGGGACGGCGGAGCCCTGGTAGCGCTCGGCTAGCCCCAGCGCGCGGTCGTAGTGACGGTTCGCGACGAAGACGGCGTGCGCGCCACGCTCCTTGAGCGCCTGCGCGGTCCGCTCGCCCTGCTCGCCGGCGCCGATCACCAGGACGCGCCGGTCCGAGAGGTCGCCGGTCGGGGGCTCGCCCGCAGGGGGGCTCGCGCCCTCGGTGGACTCGGCGCCCGCCGGGCAGGTAGTCGCGTTGGTCGCTCCGCTCGCGGGGCAGCGGTCGTCTGCCAGTCCCGCATTCGCGGCGCCGACGCCCAGCCCGCGGCAGGCCAGCTCGGCCGCGACGCTCGCGACGGACACGCGCGACCGTCCCACGGCGGTCTCGGTCCGCACGTGCTTGCCGGCGGCGAGGGCGTCGCGGAAGAGGCGGTTGGCGATCGGGCCGGTCATGCCCTCGACGAGCGCGAGCTCGTAGGCGCGCTTGACCTGGCCCTGGATCTCGGCCTCGCCGACGATCATCGAGTCGAGCCCGGCGGCGACGGAGAAGAGGTGGCGCGCGACGTCGAGGTCGCGCAGCGCGTAGAGCGAGTCGGCGAGCTCGGTCGGCCGCGTCTCGGCCTGGCGCGCCAGCACTGCCAGCGCGGCGCTCTCGGCGGCGACCGGGTCGGTCGCGACGAGGTAGAGCTCGGTGCGGTTGCAGGTCGAGATCGCGACCGCCTCGTGGATCTCCTCGTGGGCGGTCAGCTCCGCGAGCACTGCGGCGGCGCGCCCCTCGGTCAGCGCGAGCCGCTCGCGCAGCTCGAGTGGCGCCGTCTTGTGCGACACCCCGAGCGCGAGCAGCTCGCCGCTCATGCGACCGGCTCCCCGTCGCGCTCTGGCTCCTCGTCGCGCTCCGCGATCTCGACCAGCTCGGTCAGCTCACGGTCGATCCGCGCGATCTTGGCGCTGATGATCGCCACGTAGAGCACGATCAGCGTGAAGAAGACGACGTACGCCCCGGCGACGTACTTGCCCGCCTCGTCGAGTGGCAACGCGGGCATCAGGCGGCCGCCTTCGCCTCGAGTTGGCGCCGCAGCCGCTTCAGCTGCATCGACGCGTGCTTGCCGGTCAGCTCCAATTTCCACATCGTCACGAACAGGAGTGTCACAGCCGCGATGCAGACTAGGAACGTCAAACGCATGTCGCCCGGCAGCGAGCCACCGGTCTGCGACAAGACGCGCGGGTGAGTAAAGGCCTCGGCCATCCGCACCGCGGCGAAGTTGATCGGCACGAACGCGCCCGCGGCGATCGCGAACACCGACGAGTAGCGCGCCTGGCGGTCCGGGTCCTCGATCGAGAAGCGCAGCGGGTAGTAGACGCAGTAGAGGAGGAAGACGACGAGGAACGAGACCAGCACCGGCTCGTCCCAGACCCACCAGTGGCCCCACGCCGCCTTCGCCCAGATCGCACCGGTGATCAGCACGACCGTCCCGAAGATGATCGACATGTGGATCGCCACATAGGAGCGCGCGTCCCAGGAGCGGTCGCCGGTGCGCAGGAACTGGATCGCCATGATCCCGCCGGCGACGAAGCCGCACAGCGCCACGATCGCCAGCGGCACGTGGACGTAGAAGATCTTCTGGACGAAGCCCTGGTCGGCGTCGAGCGGCGCGTAGAAGAAGACGAGCGCGAGCGACAGCGCCGTCATGACGACGGTGGCGATCGACAGTGGCTTGAGGCCCTTGGAATACACCTAGTCGTCCAGGAGGAAGTCGAACACGGCGACGGCGATCAGCACGAAGACCACATCGTAGAGGCTCAGCAGTCCCAGCCAGCGCCCCAGATCCTCCGGCGCCTGGTCGCCGCGCAGCAGCGGCTCGGTCGCCGAGGCGGCGGAGATCAGCAGTGGCACGACCAGCGGGAGCAGCAGCAGGGGCACGATCAGCCCCGGCGCACGCGTCTCCGCGGCGAGCGCCGACACCAGCGCCCCGATCGCCGCCAGGCCGATGTTCGCCGCCAGCAGGATCGGGATCAGGACCGGCAGCGCGGGCAGCAGGTCGGGCCCGAGCAGGAACAGCGCGAACGCCGGGATAGCCACCAGCTCGAGCAGCGTCAGGTAGAGAAACAGCGCCGCCGCCTTGGCGAGCCAGAGCGCCGTGCGATCGACCGGCGCCAGCAGCAGCCCGTCGATCCCGCCCTGCTCGCGCTCGATCGCGAACAGCCGCGTCACGCCGATCACGGCGGCGAGCAGCAGCGTCACCCAGAGCACCCCCGACGCCAGGTCTCCCTCCAGCGCGTCACGGTCGAGCCCGAAGTGGAACAACACGAACACAGTGATCGTGAACAGCGTCATCGCCGGCACGGACTCCTTCGTCCGCAGCTCGATCGACAGGTCCTTGCGCAGGATCGCCCGGGCGATGCGGATCACGAGTAGAGCTCCCGCGCCGTAGCCGCGTCGACCTCGCCCGCCGGCCGGCAGAACGCCTGCTTGCCGCCGCGCAGCCCAAGCGCTACGCCGGCCTCGGCCAGCCCGCCCTCGACGTCGTGGGTGACCAGCACGCGCGTCTTCCCCGATGTCCGACCGATCAGCGGCTCGAGCGCCTCGGCGGCCGCCGGATCGAGGTTCGCCCGCGGCTCGTCGAGCAGCAGCAGCGCCGGGTCGTGGAGCGTCGCCCGCGCGACCGCCAGCCGCTGCACCATCCCCTTCGACAGGTCCCGTACCGGGTCGTCGGCCCGCCGCGCCATCCCGACGGCCTCCAGCCGCTCTTCCACGCGCGCGATGCCCTCCGCCTCGCCGACTGATGAATTGTGCTGTCCAGGCGATGAAAATTCATCACTGGGTCGGCCGGGACCGCGGCGGGGCGCGCGGTGGCCGCCGATCAGCCCGTGCAGCTTCGCGTGGTAGAGGAGGTTCTCGCGGCCGGTCAGCTCGCGGTAGAGCAGCGGGTCGTGGCCCAGGTACCCGATCTCGCCCCGTGCGCGCCACGCCTCGCCGGGCAGCTCGTGCCCCAGCACCCGCGCCGCGCCGCCGTGCGGCCGCAGCAGCGTCGCCAGCACTCGCAGCAGCGTTGTCTTCCCCGCCCCGTTCGACCCCAGCACCGCCAGCGTCTGCCCCGCCTCCAATCGCACCGTCACCCCGGATAGCGCCACCCGCTCGCCATAGCGGCGCTCGAGGCCTTCGAGATCGACCACGAGATCGCTCACGCGCCGTCGACCGCCTCGGCGGCAGCGGCCACCACAGCGTCGGCGTCGGCGAGCGCGCCGTCGAGCTCCAGCTCGCTGACCTCGTCGCCGTCGTAGAAGACCCGATGGCGGGTGCGCCGCATGTGGTCGATCCGCGACGACACGGCGGGGTCCAGATCGAGATGGACTTGGGCCTGCTGGATCGTGACGATGTGCCCGCCCGCTCCGGATGTGACCCGCGTCCCGTCCGCGAGCAGCGCCGCGACCATCGCCTTGAGCGCCGCCTGGTAGGCGATCCCGTAGGCCGACTGCGCGTCTACGCCATCGATCCGCGCGCTTTCGAGGTGGGCCCGCGCCTGCGCGATCAGCTCGGCGGCAGCGGCGTTGTCCGGCTCGACGCGCTGGGTCTTTGCGCGCGTCACGCGACCTTCCCGACCAGCTCGATCAGCGGTCCGCGCAGCACGGTTCGCAGAAAGCCCGAGCCCTCGTCGCGGCGATGGGCGAACTCGTCGGCGCGGTAGGCGGTGACGTCGATCTCGCGACCGGCCAGGCGCTCGATCCTCTTGACGCGGGCCAGCAGCTCATCGCGGTCCATGTTCCCCACGACGAGCAGGTCGATGTCGCTGCCGCCGCCCGGCTTGCGCGCGGCCCAGGAGCCGAAGATCGCCGCGGCATCGATCCCGTCGATTGTCGCGAGCGCGCGCGTCAGCTGAGGCTCGACGCCCATCGTGCGCTCCAGGAGCTCGCGCATAGGTCCGTAGAGGGGCGAGTCCTTCGCGGGCCGAAACCCGGCGCCGCGTCTCTCCCGCTCGCGCTCGATCAGCCCGGCGTCGACCAGTCGAGCCAGCTCGCGGTAGACCGAGGCGGCGGGACCCGAGGTTCGCTCCACCAGCTCACCGGCCGTCGTGGCCTCGTCGCCGTCCAGGAATAGCGCCGCAAGCAGCTCGGCCTGCAGGTTGGTGCGGAAGATTGGCAGGAGGTCAGGGGGCGCGGTCCGCATAGATGAGAATTAAATCTCATCTATGCGGAATACGTAGTCAGGCCGGCACGGCGGTGCGCTGGGCTGCGGCGATCAGGTCGCGGACCGCGTCCTCGTCGCCGGCGCGCAGCAGCTCGACCGGGTCGGGTGAGCCGTTGACGATCGACTCGAAGAAGGCCTTGCGGTCCTGGTAGGTGGGCAGCGTGCCCTTGGCCCAGCCGCGAACGTCGTTGAGCATGATCGCCAGGCGCGCGTACTCCTCGCCGAACAGCTCGGAGACCTCGCGCTTCATCCGCTTCGCGAGCGCGGGGCTGGCCCCGGCAGTCGAGATCGCGATCGCCAGCGGTCCGGTGCGGACGATCGCCGGCAGGATGAAGTTGCACAGCGGCGGGACGTCGACGATGTTGACGAGCATCGCGCGGCGCTCGGCGTCCTCGTAGATCTTGATGTTGGTGTCCGTCGAGTCGGTGCAGGCGATGACCATGAAGACGCCCTCGAGGTCGTCCGGGCCCGCGTACTCGCGCTGCTCCCAGCGGATCGAACCCTCGGCGGCTAGCGCCTCCAGCTCCGGCCCCGCCTCGGGCGCGATCACCGTCACGTCGCCGTCGCAGGCGAGCAGCCCCTCGGCCTTCTCCAGCCCCATCGCCCCGCCGCCGATCACCACGCAGCGCCGCCCGCGCAGCTTCAGGCATGCGATGTAGAACGGCGTGTCGAGCATGTCCCGAACGCAGGTCTGATCGCAGATCCCGCGCTTGAACTGGCAGACGCACTCCTTGCCCGCGTATGCGGCGGCTGGCATGCGGCCTAGTTTAGGCGCCCCCTAACCTTGGTCGAGGATGGCCGACAGCTACTTCACCGACGCGTCGATGCTGCGGATCGTCCACCGCGAGCGGGCGATCGCCCTGTCCGGGCCGCGCGCCCTGCTGATGCAGGCCGCCCATCCGCTGGCCGTGAAGGGCCTGCTCGCCCACTCGACGGCGGTCGACGAGCCCTACGACCGGCTCGCCCGTACCGCCGAGACGATGTCGACGATCGGCTTCGGCTCGCGCGCGGACGCCGACGCGGTCACCAAGCGAGTGCGCGGCATGCACAAGCGCGTCAAGGGCCGCACCACCGAGGCCGTCGGCAGGCATCCGGCCGGAACGCCCTACCGCGCCGACCAGCCCGACCTGCTGCTCTGGGTCCTGTTCACGCTCGTCGACAGCGGCGCCGTCGTCTACCGCAAGTACGTCCGCTCGATGTCGCGCGAGCAGGAGGCGGCCTACTGGGAGGACTACAAGGTCGTCGGCGAGCTGTTCGGCTTGAAGCGCGCCGACATGCCCGACTCGCTCGACGATCTCCACGCCTACCGCTACGACATGCTGACCGGCGACGAGCTCGAGGTGACCGACTGGGCGCGCCGAAAGGCGCGCAAGATCGTCCTCGACCCTCCCGTGCCGTGGGTCGCCCGCCCGCTGCTCGAGACCGCCAACTTCATCACGATCGCCCTACTGCCCGACCGCATCCGCCGTCAGTACGGCTTCTCGCCGCTGCCGCCCGCGCCACTGCGCAAGCTGCTCGTCGCCGGCGGCGCCGAGTACGTCAAGCGCGCCGTCGTCCCCTTCCTGCCGGACCGCCTGCGGCTCGTCCCCGCCGCGCGCCGCCCCGCCGCGGCCTAACCGAATCGTTTGGACACTTCGCGGACCCAAAGCCCAGCGAACCGTCCGAACGATTTCTCTAGCCGCGCTTGACGACCTTCGCACCGAGCCGGGCGAAGGAGCGCGCGCCGCGGCGTAACGCCGCCGCCTTGTTGGAGTCGCGGCCGTAGAGGAGCGTCGCGGCCTCGTGCATGCCGCGGCCGAGCGAGCGGTCGTAGGGGTGCCACCAGAAGTTGCGGGTGAGGCCCGGCTCCCAGGAGAGCTGCTTGACGTTGACGCACTCGTAGAAGCCGAACTTCGAGTGCGAGCGGCCGAGGCCGGAGTCCTTGACGCCGCCCCAGGCACAGGAGCAGGTGCCGTGCGAGTACATGTGGTCGTTGATCCAGACCATCCCGGACTGGATCCGCCGCGCGATCCGGTCGCCGCGCGCGCGGTCGCTTGTCCAGACCGAGGCGCCGAGCCCGAACTCGGAGTCGTTGGCAAGGTCGATCGCCTCGTCCTCGGAGTCGACCGCGACCACCGGGATCACCGGCCCGAAGATCTCCTCGCGCATGATCCGCATGTCGTGGGTAACGCCGGTCAGGACCGCCGGCGCGTACCAGTGGCCGGTGCCGCCGGGCGGCGGCGCGGTGGGACCGCCGCAGCGCAGCGTCGCCCCATTGCGCACCGCGTCGTCGACCAGCTCGTCGACGAGGTCGTGCTGCTCCTTCGACACCATCGGGCCGATCTCGGTGTCCCAGCTCATCGGGTCGCCCACCTGCAACTCCCGCGCGCCGCGGACCAGCTCGTCGGTGAACCGCTCGGCGACGTCCCGCATCACGTACACGCGCTCGATCCCGCTGCAGGTCTGACCGGCGTTCGCGAAGCCGCCCCAGAGGGCGCCCGACACGGCGTTGGCGATGTTGGCGTTGGACAGGACGATCATCGGGTCCTTGCCGCCCAGCTCGAGCACCGAGCCCTTCATCCGCTCGGCGCACTTGACCCCGACGGCACGTCCGACGTCGACCGAGCCCGTGAAGAAGATCTTGGCCGCGCTCGACTCGACTAGCGCGTTGCCGACCGCGCCGCCGCCGTGGACCGTCCGCACCAGCCCCTCCGGCAGCCCGGCGCGCTCGAAGACCTCCTGGATCTTCTGGCCGATCAGCGGCGTCAGCGACGCGGGCTTCAGTACGACGCCGTTGCCGCACATCAGCGCGATCGCGACCTCGCCCATCGGGATCGACCACGGGTAGTTCCACGGCGCGATCACCCCGACGACGCCGAGCGGCTCGTAGGCGAAGCGGGCACTCTTCTGCTTGACCCAGATCGGCAGCTTCACCTTCTCGTCGGCGAGGATCTCCGGCCCGGCGTCCGCCACCCAGTTGAGCGCGTCGATCGTCGGCAGCAGCTCCATCACGTACGACTCGTTGCGCGGCTTGCCCTGCTCGCGCGTCAGCAGCTCGGACAGCACGTCGAGCGAGTCGACGATCACCTGCCCGGCGCGGCGCATGTAGCGCGCGCGATCCTCGACCGGCAGCGCCGCCCAGAACGGCTGCACCTCGGCGACGTCGTCGACGACCGACTGGACCTGGTCGGGCGTGACCGTCGGGAGCGCCCCGAGCCGCCGGCCGTCGATCGGGGAGAACGTCTCGAGCTGGCCCACGACGGGCGCTGACTTGGCCTCCATGCCGCTCATTGTGACGCCTACGCGAACGATGTCGACGTTCCCGCGAATATTTCGCGGGAACGTCGACATCGACCTGGTAGGCCGCGCGGCGGGGTCAGTCGTCGGCGGACCGGGAGCGGCGAATCCGCTCGAATCGCTCGGCTAGGTCGCGCTCGAAGCCGTGGTCCGACAGCTCCAGGAACCGCCGCCCGACGGCGTTGTCGGGCATCAGCTCCTGCGGCGAGGTGCCGGTTGGATGGTCGTGCGGGAAGTCGTAGCCCTCGCCGCGGCCGAGCTTCTTCGCGCCTGGGTAGTGCGCGTCGCGGAGGTAGTCGGGCGGGACCGGCGTGCCGTTCTGGCGTACCCACGAGCGGGCGTGGCCGAGCGCGGCTCCGGCCGCGGGCGACTTCGGCGCCAGGGCCAGGTAGACGGCCGCCTGGCCGAGCGCGAAGTGGCACTCGGGGAGGCCGATGCGATCGACGGCCTGCGCTGCCGCGGTCGCGACCACCAGCGCCTGCGGGTCGGCGTTGCCGATGTCCTCGCTAGCCAGGATCACCATCCGCCGCGCGATGAACCGGACGTCCTCACCGCCCTCGAGCATCGCCGCCAGGTAGAGCAGCGATGCGTCCGGGTCCGATCCGCGCGTCGCCTTGATCCACGCCGAGATCAGGTCGTAGTGGCGGTCGCCGTCCTTGTCGTAGAGGACGGCGCGGCGCTGCAGCGCGTCCTCTGCCCGCTCGAGATCGACACGCCCGTCCTCCGCCGTCTCGGCCGCCAGCTCGAGCGCCGCCAGCGCGGTGCGCGCGTCGCCGCCCGCCCGGGCCGCCAGGAACTCCAGCGCCTCGTCGTCGACCGCCGGCGGATCCGCGATCCCGCGCTCGCCGCCCTCCAGCGCTCGCCGCAACAGCGCCAGCACGTCGCTCTCCTCGAGCGCGCGCAACTCGTAGACCCGGCAGCGCGACAGCAGTGCCGAGTTGACCTCGAAGTACGGGTTCTCGGTCGTCGCCCCGACCAGCCAGACCAGCCCCTCCTCGACCGCCGGCAGCAGCACGTCCTGCTGCGCCTTGTTGAAGCGGTGGATCTCGTCGAGGAAGAGGATCGTCCCCTCCCCGCCGCCGGCCCGCCGCTCCCCGGCTCGCGCAAGTACCTCGCGCACCTCCTTGCGCCCCGCGTTGACCGCCGAGATCTCCTCGAACGCCGCCTTCGCCCGCACGGCCATCAGCCGCGCCAGCGTCGTCTTGCCCGTCCCCGGCGGCCCGTAGAGCACCATCGAGTGCGGGTGCCCTTCCTCGAGCGCGCTCCGCAACGCCGAGCCCTCCTCCAGCAGATGCTCCTGCCCGACGAACTCGCCCAGCTCCACCGGCCGCATCCGCGCCGCCAGCGGCTGGTCGCCGGTCGGCACGGCAGTCTGCCGCCCCGCCGACGCGCCCTCTTCCTCTCCGAACAGCCGGTCCACCGCGCGATTGTGGCATTCCCGCGGTAAGGGCCTTAGCGCAATCCCCCGTCGCCGGGGTCGTCGCCCCTGCTGGTCCAGCCTGTGCGGTCGGGATACGGGTAGCCGACCAGGGTGTCGAAGTCGCCTGTGCGGAGCTCGCGCAACCACGCCAGGCCGGGATCGCTCCAGGCCCACTCGGCTAGTCGATGGCGACGCTCGGTCGTCGGCGCGCGCCGCATCGCCTTCCCCAGCGCCAACTCGGCGCCGTCCTCGTCCCGCATCCGGGAAAGCAGGCAGGCGAGCGAGTAGAAGACCCGGTAGCTCGGCCGCGCTGGCCGCTGCCGCCGCGGATTCAGCCCCAGACGGGCGCCAACCCACCCGATCGCTGATCCCCCCGGGGCGGCCGGGCTCAGCAGGTCTCGCACGTATGCGGTCAGCCAGGTCACGTCGACCTCGCCGTCTGCGATCGAGCGCCGGTCAAGCGCCTCTACTCGAGGCGGCTGCGACGGCAGCTCGACCGGCATTCCGGCCTGGACGCGCAAAGACAACATGGCGATGACAGCCGACGGCTCGACGGTTCCGTCGAGGAACGCGGCGAGTCGGTCGTCGTCCCTTGCAGGCGAGTCGCCGCCGGGTCTGGGCATCCACAATCTGCCACGCCGTGGCCAGCGCATCCCGGCCGCATCGAGCGCGGCGGCGCTTGTCGAGACCAGTTGGCTCAGAGCCGCATGCCCCTGTGCGAGCTGATCGCGATCCAGCGATGGCGGGCCAGCCGTCTCGGCGAAGGATCTGGCCAAGCTTCCCGCCCCTGGTCCGAAGGCGTACTCGGTGTCGCGGTCGTCAGCCGTCGCCACGAGCAGGTGTTGGACTCCCTCTGCGTAGAGGAAGCGGTACCACGTCGCGTCGTAGTGATACGGCTCGAAATCCATCAGGCTCGTCCCCCATGCTTTCGCTCGAGCTCGACCCGTGCGCGGACGATCAGCAGCAGGGCCGGTCGGAGGAGCCCGGCGTCGCGGAACGCGAACGCGAGATTCGCCAGCGCGGCCACGTTGTCCGGATCGATCAGGAGCGCTCGCGCGTAGAGCTCGGCGGCCTGGGCGATCTCTCCACGCCGGTGGAGCTGAAGCCCGGCGCTGACCAGCGCGAAGCTCTCGCCGCTCGAGGTCAGGATGTCGACGTGCTTGTCGAGCGCGCGACCGATCTGGTATTGGGTCCAGGCGGCGGCGGCGCCGGCAAGCCGATAGAAGGGCGCTGGGTCGGGAGGATCGTCGGCTCCGCCGACCGCGCCCCCGGGAACGCCCTGGCCGCCCCCGTCGGGGAGCCAGTCGTCGATCGTCTTCTCCCAAAGCGCAACGCGCGCGTAGGCGCTCTTGCGTTGGTAGATGGCCAGCGCGACGCCCGCGCCCTTGGGCCCGCTTGGCAGGAGATCGCCGGTTACCGCAAAGCGCCGCTTGTGGGTGATCTGGTCCGCCCAGGCGAGCAGCGCGACGACGATCTGAAGCTGGCTGACCTCGGAGATTCCGCCGACCGCCTCGGCGAAGTTCTCGTCCTCGTCGAAGAGCTCGACATCGGACAACACGAGGTCGAGATCCAAGCTGCTTCCCCGTGTCAACGCCGCCGAGCGGCGCAGATCGATCAGGCGCTCCTCCAGCAGCGAGGTGACGCCGCCGCCCACCTTCGGCTCGACGGCCCCGTCGGCGAAGGGATCGACGACGAGCGAGGGACGCTTGCGCCTGATCCACGTCCAGCCAAGCCGCAGGAAAGCCAGCGGCAGCAGCAGCAGGAGCAGCAGCGCACCGACGGCGGCGACGATCTTCGGTAGGAGATCGATCCAGTCGTCAAAGCTCTTCCCCTCATCGGGCGGCTCCAGCCCCTTCTCGGCGCACTTGCTCCGGGCGTTCTCGCGCAGTGCGGCGGTGTAGCGCGCATCCGCCTCCTCGGACTTGCTCGCCTTGTCGAGGGCCGCGCCCTCCGCGCAGAGCTTCTTCTCGCGGTTCTGGGCGGCGGTTACCTTCGCCAGCCCCGAGGTCGCGCACGTGGACTTGGGATTTGAGGCGAGCGTCTTGAGGTAGCTGTCACGCGCCGCGGTGAGCTGGCCCTGCTCGAGCTTGGCGTTCGCACCGGCGCAGGCCTCGCTGTTCTGTGCGACCGCGGGCGCACCAGGCAGGGCCGCGATTGCGAACAGCGCGGCGAGCCCAGCCACCAGCCCCCATGACCCCCCATCCCTCACACGGTAACTGTAAGGCTATTTACGCAATAGTCAAATTTAATCCCGGCCGCGAGGGTAACCGCGCTCCAGCTCGCGCTCGGCGGCCTCGGGGCCGAGGATCGGCAGGACCGAGGTGTACATCAGGTCGGGGAGGATGTTGGGCAGGTCCTCGGCGCGGCCGGAGGCGATCTCGCGGTGGATGATCTCGCTCATCCCGCCGACCATGTTGAGGGCGAGCGCGGGCGGGCGCGAGCGGTCGTCCTCGAGCCGGCCGGTGTCGAAGACGATCGTGAAGCCGCGCATCGCCTCGTTGCGCGCGGCGATCGCGCGCGGGCCGGCGGTCATGACCTCGATGAAGCAGAGCCGCGCCGCGGCCGGGTCTCGCGCGAGCGCGTGTAGAAGGGCGCTGAGCGCGGCGCGCACGCGGTCGGCCCACTCGTCCTGGGTCTCGAACGCCTCGAGCGTCAGGGTCAGCAGTCGTGCCAGGTCGCGCTCGTACGCCTGGATGAAGCACTGCTCCTTGTCCTCGAACAGCTTGTAGAACGCCTTGCGCGTCACGCCCGCGCGCTTGATGACGTCTGCGATCGAGGCCTCGTGGTAGCTGCGCTCGCCCGCCAGCGCCTTCATCGCGTCGAGGATCCGCGCCCGCTGCGACGCCGTCACCTCGGCCTCCGACAGCCCGTGCCGCCCGCGCGGAAGCTGATCCGGGCGCCGCGGCGGCAGCTTGCGGCGGGGACGGGCAGGTGTCGCGTCCTCCGCGCGCGCCGCACCGCCGGGCTGCTCGCCCTCGTCGCTGCGCTCCTCAGCGGCCATCGCGCATCACAAACCCACGATACCCCGCTCGGGCGTTGACGGGAAGCCCCTCGATAAACAGTCGAGCTCGAGTGGTGTCCGCCTACAGCCGCGCCACGGCCACAATCGTGTCGGCCGAGGGCAGGTCGCCCGGGGCGAGGCGTTCGATGGCGGTGTAGGAGAGCTCGTGGAAGCCGCCGACCAGCGCGATCGCCGAGACCTCGGCGGTTCGCTCGTTGGGGCGCAGCTCGCGCAGCGGCTGGGCGAGCAGGTCGGACAGGCGGCGGGTGGTCTCCGAGCGGCGCTCGCGGGCGGCGGGGCCGGCGCTGAGCGCTTCGACGAAGAGCGCGCGGGCGCGGTCCGGCCGCTCGGCGCAGAAGTCGAGCAGGGCCGCGATGCCGGCCCGGATACGGGCGGCGGCGTCGTCCTCGACCGCCATCGCGGCGCTGACGCGGCCGAGCACGTCGGCGGCGATCTCGCCGTAGCCGGCCAGGAAGGCGCGCTCGCCGGCGTCGTCGGCGGCGATCCCCGCGTCGGCGCCGGAACGTCCGTTGGCGCCGTCTCCGCGTGTGCCGCCTCCGGTGAACGGCAGGGTCAGCGTGTCCGTCAGCTGGGCGCGCAGCAGCGGCAGGTCCTCGACGCGTCCCGCCGCGATCTCGCGGTGAAGCACCTCGGCGAGGTAGCCGACCGAGCCGGCTGTGACCGCCCGGGAGCGGGGGGTCAGGCCGCCGTCCGCGTCGCGCTCGTCGGCGCCGTCGTGCGGAGCGAACAGCGGGTCGAGCGCCGCGAGCGCGTGGGCGCGCCGCTCGAGCGCCAGCGGCCCCGCCGCCAGCACCTCGACAAAGCAGATCCGCGCCGCGCTGGGGTCGCCGGCGAGCGCTCCCAGCAGGACGCCGAGCGCGGTGCGCAGCCGGTCGACCCACGGCTCGCTCCCCTCGAAGGCCTGCATCACGGGGGTGAGCAGCCGCCCCATCTCGCCCTCGTAGACGGCGACGAAGCACTCCTCCTTGCCCGCATACAGCTCGTAGAAGGTCTTGCGCGACACGCCGGCGTGGCGCAGCACCGCGGCGACCGCCACGTCGCGATAGCTGTGCGTCGCGACCAGCTCGCGCATTGCCGCGAGCACCCGCGCGCGCTGGGAACTCGTGACCTGCTCGGGTGTCAGGCCATGCTTGCCGCCGCGCAGCTGGTCGAGGCGCGTTCCTCCCGCTGAAGCGCCCGCGGCCAGAGCGGCCTTTGCCGGTCTGGATCGATGGTCGGACATGGGGCGACTGTACTACAGAGACCAACGGGTGTCTAGGGTTCGTTCTGAATTTCCGCTTCAAATGGGCATTCCAGAGCCGTAAACAAAGATTCTGTCCCGTTCTCTGTTGACAGCTAGACACCCTTCGGTTTACCGTGGAGAACGTTGGGTGGCTAGACCGTCCGGCGAGGAAGGCGAGCGATGCGACGAGGAGAGGACCAGCACCTATGAAGCCTGTTCACAGCCAGTTCCTGGGGCCGATTGATCGGCTGAGCGCTGCTATGAGGACCTTGGCTGTGGCGATGGCCGTCGCGCTTGTCGTGCTGGTGGGCGCCGTTCCTGCTCCTGCGGAGGAGATCTCGGGGTCGCGGATTCAGAACATCTGGGGCAACGAGACGGAGACCGATGGCACGGTCGGTGGGCGTTTCAATGGTGCCGGCCCGGTTGGAGTTGCTGTCAACGATGGCACTGGTGATGTCTATGTGGCCGATACCGGCAATCATCGGATCCAGCAGTTCACGTCAAGTGGGGCGTTCATTCGGTCTTGGGGGTTCGATGTGACGTTGCCTGCGGCGTCGCCGGCGTCCAGCGCATCGTTTGAGGTCTGCATCGTCGTGGCCGATTGCAAGGCGGGTGTCGCGTCGGTCTCTCCCGTCAACGGCCTCGGGGGCCAGTTTTCCTCGCCTGCCGGTGTCGCGGTGGATCAGGTGACGGGCCGCGTCTTTGTCAGCGATGTCGGGTTCAATCGTGTGCAGGTGTTCAGCGCGACCGGCACGTTCTTGCTGGCGTTCGGCCAGGACGTGATCCAGGCCGGCAAGCCCAACGACAACGGCACGGGGTTCGAGGTCTGCGACACGACGGCCGCTAGCCCGAACACGGCGGCTGATTGCAAGGCTGGCACGCAGGGCGCCAGTGGCGTGGCAGGCAACGGGGGTGTGCTCAACGCGCCTGGGAACTTGAGCGTCGCTCCTGCCGGTGCGCCGAACGCTGGCAACGTGTTGGTTGCCGATCCCGCGCGGATGCGTGTCCAGGAGTTCACGTCGGGTGGCGCGTTCGTCCGCGCGTTCGGTGGTGGCGTCGTCGATGGTGGCGCGGCCGGCACGGGGACGGTCAGCACGGCGAGCAAGACGATCACCGCTGTCGCGACGACCTCGGGGGCGTTCGTTCCGGGTCAGCGGATCTCGGGGGCTGGTCTGCCCGCAGATGCGGTGATCGCGTCGGTCGCCGGCACGTCGATCACCTATGCCGGGTCGACGAACCCGACCGTCGCAGGCACGGGGGTCGCGCTGACGGTCGCCGTGGGCGCTGGCAACTCGCCGAGCAACGAGACTCAGACCGTCTCGTTCGGGTCGACGGTCGGCGGTGGGGATCTCGCGCTGACGGTCACGCCTCCGAGCCCGCCGACCACGCCGGCGACCGCTCAGGTGCCGTACAGCTCCACGGGAGCTCAGGTCCAGGCGCTGTTGGAGGCGCTCAGCAGCGTCGGGGCGGGCAACGTCTCGGTGACCGGTCCGGCGGGTGGTCCGTGGAGCGTCGAGTTCAAGGGGACCCGCTACTCCGACACCGACATGCCCCAGATGACCACAGCCGCGACCAACCTGTCGTGGGCCGTTGGCAGTCAGATCACCTGCACCGGTGGTCCGACCGGAGGCGCGGGCGCGACCCAGGTCGCCTACCAGTGGGTGATCAACGGCGCGCCCGCGACCGGCGCCGGCGCGACGAGCGCCACCTACACGATCGCCGCTAGCGACGACGGCAAGGTGATCCAGTGCCGCGTGATCGCCACCCATACCGCGGGCGCGGCTCCCACGGGCGCGATGCGGCTGTTCGCCCCGCGCCGCGTCGGCGTGGTCAGCGGCCCCGCTCCCGGACCGCCGGCCAACATTCCGGCGCCCGCGGCGCCGGTCGGAGGGTTCGTCGCCGGATCCCAGCTCAACTGCACCACCGGCAGCTGGACCAACGGCCCGACCTTCACCTACCGGTGGTTTCGCAACGGGATCGCCATAGCCGGCGCTACCACCAACCAGTACACCCTGCAGGCCTCAGATCTCGCCACAGCGGCCGCCTTCCAGTGCGAGGTCACGGGCACCAACGCCAACGGCGCCGCCTCGCGTGACAGCGCGAGCATCTCCACCGCCGCCCCCGCACCTGCTCCCAGCCCGGCCCCACCCGTCGCGACTACGGCGATCCCCGCACTGACCGCCTCGGTTGTCACGAATGCCCCAGGCGCCGGCGCCTTCGAGACCTGCGTCGCCATTGACGCCTGCCTCGCGGGCACGGCCGGCACCGGAAACGGGCAGTTCGCCACGGGCGCTGTCCGCGAGGTCGCCCAGGACGCCGACGGGACCGTCTACACCGTCGAGCGGGCGGGCAATCTCCGCGTCCAGCGCTTCACCGCCTCCGGAGCGCTACTCACCGCGCAAGGCACGTTCGCATGCCCGATGCTGTGTGGAACCGGCGTCGACGACATGACGACCGGCGTCGCCGTCGACGGCGACGGAGACGTCTATGTGCGCAGGCGGTTCCCCGCGGGCGCAGGCGATCCACCGGCAGTGCTGCCGATCACCGGTAGTCAAATTGCAGTAACCAATCAGGAGCGGGTGCTGAAGGTCGATCCTTCGACGGGCCAAGTGCTCGAGACTTTCCTCGTCAATCCCGGATCGATGAGATGGCGGGCGCCGGGGCACCAGGCAACGGCCATCCACAGCAAAACTGGTCAGTTCCACAACGGGCTCACCGGTCTCGCCGTGGCGAGTTCCGGCACGCCGCTCTATGTGGTTGCCAACACGGCTACCGATCCCGGCCAGACCCGCTCGCGGGTCTATCGCCTCGGTGATGTCGCGGGGATTGACGTCGAGCTGTCGTCGGCGAATGTAAAGGCTTCGTCGGCGACGTTGGAGGCGACGATCACACCGGCCGACACTCCGCTGGACACCCACTACCGTTTCGAGTACTCGCGCGCTGGTTTTGACGATTGGTCGCAGTTTCAGGTCCCGCCGCCGCCTGATCGGTTCAGTCTTGGTGTGAATCTCGGCAACGGCTCTGCGGGTGGCGAGTCGAGCGCTTGCTCGCCGGCGAGTCCGGCGGCGGTCTGTCATGTGTCGCAGGAGGTCGACGGCTTGGTCGCGGGGCGTGCCTATGAGTTCCGTGTCGTTGCCGTCACCGACTACAGCGGGCTGGTGTATGTGTCGGATCCGCAGCCGCTGGCGCCGCAGGCTGCGCCGCCGACGGTCAGCACGGGTCCCGCGGTCTGGAGTGGTCCCCCGTCCGCGCAGCCGAGCCTGATCTTCACGGGTCGTGTGAACCCGCAGGGTGCGCCGACGTCGTATCGGTTCGAGTACGTCACCGAGGCGCAGTTTCAGGCGTCGGGCTTCGACGACGCGGCGAGCGCGCCGGCCGATGGCGGGAGCGCCGGTCTTGGCGGGGTGGCTGTCGATGTGACCGCTGTCGCCGTGGGTGTCGACCCGTCGTCGACGTATCGCTACCGGATCGTTGCCACCAACGCCACGGGGTCGACCGTCGGCGGCGAGGGGATCATCGAGCCCGGAGGCGAGTCCGATCGCTACCTCGAGCTGGTCAGCGACGGTGACAGCCAGGGCGTTGGTGTGTCGCAGATCAAGCTCGCGATCTCCGACGATGGCTTGCGTGCTCAGTTCGTGGCGATCGCTTTCGGCGAGCAGCCCAGCTCGCCCTACATCGTCAACCCGCAGATCGCCCGGCGGACGTCCGACGGCTGGGCTGTGACCTCCGTCGTCCCCGATCCCGACGGAGTCAGAGGCCGCGACGAGTCAGGTTGGGGGGATGCCGGGGTCACCAGGCGGCTGTGGACGCGCACATCGTCGTCCTCGGCGGTCAGCCAGCGACTCGAGTTCAGCGATGGGGACGGCCACTACACGCCGGTCGAGCCCGAGCTGACACCGCTCGACCGCATCGGGAATCCCGATTATTCCATCGTCGGGGGATCCAACGATCTGAGCACCGCCTTCTTCAAAGTGAACGCGCCGACCAGTTCGGGGGTGCTGCAAGGCGTGACCTTCAGCGCGGATGAGCCGATGCTCGTCGCCAGCTTTACGAACCCCTTCTCCAATCTATATTCGATCACCGGGGCGGGCACGGAGACCTCTGCGCTGCATGTCGTCAATCGTGGGGTTGGCGGTGCGGTGATCGGCGGACCGTGCGGCGCCCGGCTGGGAGCCGCCCGCACACCGCAGGACCCCGGAACTTCCGATGGCGGCGACGCGACTCGCGCGGTCTCGGCCGACGGCGACATCGCCTATTTCAGCGCTCGTCCGGACGCGTCTGGCGCGACGTGCGACAGCTCCTTGCCGGTGCGGGTCTATAAGCGGGTCGGGAACGCGTCGACTGTCGCTGTGTCGCAGTCGCAGTGCACTCGTGGGGTCGGGGACCCGGGCGGGGTCTGTAACCCGGTCGAGGGCAGCGACTTCTTCTCCGGGGCGTCGGCGGATGGCAGCAAGGTGTTCTTCACCACCAACCGCCAGCTCGCCAACTCCGACACCGACGCGCTCGGCGGCTTCGGCCTGTCGGGGTGTGCGGGCTTCTCGGTCGAGCAGGGCGGCTGCGATCTCTATCTCTATGACGCGTCGCCGCCTGCGGGACAGCCGTCGCTGGTCCAGGTCTCCGCCGGCGAGGAGGTTCCCGGCGCGAACCCGGGCGACCCGGTCGCTCACGCTGTCGGGTCGGGCGCGGGCGTTCGTGGTGTGGTCGATGTCGCGATGGACGGCTCACGGGTCTACTTCGTCGCGACCGGCCGCCTGACCGGCGATGCCGTCGCCGGCGCGAACAACCTCTACGTCTACCGCCGCGACGCCGCAGAGCCTACGGGCCGGATCGCGTTCGTCACAGCGCTCTCGAGCGTAGAGGTGGGCGCGAGCCTGGAGCCTGGCGATGACGCCTTGTGGGCCCGGCTGAGCCCCGGCGAGGGCAAGGCCTCCTACGCCTTGCCCTACTACGACGGCCTCGGGGCCGGCCGTGGCGACGGCGACGGTCATTTGCTCGTGTTCAGCTCGAACGCCGCGCTGACCGCCGATGACACGGATGCGTTCAAGGATCTCTACCGCTATGACGATCTCGCGGGCGAGCTTATGTGCGTGTCGTGTGCCGGCGACGGGGCGTTTCACGCCCGGCTCCTCACCCGCCAGACTGCTACCGCTGATCCCGATGCGGTCCAGCGGCAGCGTGTCGCGAGCGAGGACGGCTCGCTGATCGTGTTCTCCACCGTTGAGCGCCTGTTGGCCGATCAGGACACCAACAGCGCCCCGGATGCGTATCTGTGGCGTGAGGGGGAGGGCCTCAGCCTGATCTCCGGCGCGACCGGCGACCGCGGCCTCTCGACCGTCAGCGGTAATCTGGGGCAGAACGACGTCGGTCCTGTGATCTCGCCCGACGGCGGCAGCGTCTTCTTCCTGACCCGTGCCACGTTGCTGCCGCAGGACGCCAACAGTGGTGGCCCTGACTGGTATGCCGCGCGTGTCGGCGGCGGGTTCCCGCAAACCGCCGACGCCGCTGTCTGCGACATCCTCGCCGGGGCGTGCCATGGCGGCGGGTCGCCCGCGGTCTCCAGCGATACGAAGACGTCGTCTCCGTCCGGAAGCGATAACGCCGCGGCCGAGGCTAGGAAGACGCTCTCTGTCTCTGGGCTTTCCGTCAAGGCGCGCAAGCGGGCTGCTCGTACCGGTCGCTTGACGCTCTCGGTGCGGACGTCGTCTCCGGGGAGGGTGTCACTCACCGTAAGGGCGAAGCTCGGCAAGCGGACCTCTCGAGTGGGCCGCGCCTCTAAGAGGATCGGCAAGGCCGGCTCGGCGAAGATGACCGTCCGGCTGTCGTCTGCGGCGCGTAAGCGGCTACACGCGGGCAAGCGGCTGCGGCTGTCGGTCGAGGTGAGTCAGCCGGGGGCTCGTGTGCGAACTAGAAGCATCCTGCTACCGGGGGTCCCCTCATGAGAACAGCCACCGCAACCCTCCTACGTGGCCGCACGCAGGCCCTGATCCTCCTGGGGGCCTTCGTCGTCCTGCTCGGCGGGGTCGCCAACGCCCAGGCCGCGCCCGCGCTTTCGGTGTCGGCCTCTCACGCGCCGAGCGAGGTCAGCCGCGGCGACGAGTACATGACCTATGCGATCACGGTCGCCAACAGCGGCGACCAGGCCACGAGCGCCCCCACGACCATCACTCTGTCGCTGCCCGACGGGATGCTGCTCGACAATGTCGTCAGCGGCAGTGGATGGAGCTGCTCGTCGGCGGCCGCCGTCTGCTCGAACTCCGGCAGCGTCGCGGCCGGTGAGAGCTTCCCGGTGCTGACCGTCGGGATGCTGATCGCCCCCGCCCAGTTGCCCGACGCGGTGTCTACGACGTTTACCGCTAGTGGCGGCGGCGCGGCCGGGGCCGCGATGGATGAGGATGCGTTCGTGCTCGGCCCGTGGCTGACGTTCGGGCTGGTCGATGGCAGCTTCGTCGCCGGCGCGTGCTTCAGCGGCCCGCCTGTCGCGCCGCCGACGACGGGGGCCTGTCAGGCCGGAGGGGCTGGCGATGCCTACACTCAGGCGGGTGGTCATCCGTTCTCGGCCAGCGCGGCGTTCAGGCTGAAGTCGAAGCAGATCAAGCCAACTCAAGACGGAGAGACCACCGGGCCGTTCGAGGAGACCCGCGACGCGGTCGTCAGCCTGCCTCCGGGGTTTGTCGCCAACCCGCAGGCGGTCGTCGGCGGCTGCACGATCCAGCAGGTCCAGAACGGCGTCTGCCCGAGCCGTTACGCGGTCGGTCGCGCGTGGGTGGGCTTGCACAATCTGACGATGGCCATCCCCGTCGATCAGCTATCGGCGATCTACAAGCTGACGCCGCAGCACGGCTATCCCGCGGCGTTCGGGCTGCGCGTGATCGCCCTCTCGCCGGTGACGGTGGTGTTGCGTCCGAAGGTGCGGCCGGGGGACTTCACTGTGTCGGTCGCGTCGCCCTATCCCCCGCAGGATCCGTCGCTGTTCGAGGTTCGGCACGCGACGTTCTGCTCCTACGGCGCCCGCGTCGAGGACGGCGGCGACGGGCCGTCGGCCACGCGCTGCAACAACCCTGCCGACCCAGGAGCGTTGGCGGTGCCGTTCTTGACCAACCCGACGCGCTGCACCGGTCAGCCGGATGTGACGTCGATCGCGCTCGCGTCCTATCAGAACCCCGGCGCTACCGATGTCGACGGCTTCCCCGACCTGACCGATTCGAACTGGAAGACGGGGGCTGCGGAGTCGCCGGCGTTGACGGGTTGTGAGCAGGTGCCGTTCGAGCCGTCGGTATCGGTCGCGCCAACCTCTTCGACACCGGACTCGGCTTCGGGGTTGAGCTTCGATCTCGACGTGCCACAGGACGGCCTGATCGCGCTCGACGGGATCGCGACCGCCCACCTGAAGAAGACGGTGGTCGAGCTTCCTGCTGGTGTGTCGGTCAACCCGTCGGCGGCGACCGGGCTGCAGGGCTGCTCAGACAGCCAGATGGGCCTGGTCACACGCAACGCCCCAGGGCCGTTTCCGACACAGTTCAACGGCCAGCCGGTCGCCTGCCCCGACGAGTCGAAGCTAGGAACGGTGTGGGTGACCTCACCTCTGGTCGACGAGGTGCTCGAGGGCCAGCTCTATCTCGGCACCCCGAAATCCACCGACCCCGCCTCGGGCCAGATGCTGCGTGTGTTCTTGGTGGTGCGCAACGACAAGATCGGGGTGATGGTCAAGCTCGAGGGCTCCACCATCGCCGACCCGGCCACCGGGCGGTTGACAGCGACGTTCGACAACAACCCCCAGCTTCCGTTCGATCGGCTCGAGGTCCGCCTCAAGGACGGCCCCAAGGGCGTGCTGGCCACCCCGCAGCGCTGCGGCGACGTGAGCTCGCACACAGCGCTCTCGCCGTGGACGGGCGAGGACGTCGACCAGGCCACCCCGCAGACGATCGCGGGCGACTGCTCGTTCGGCTTCGCCCCCACGCTCGACGCCGGCATGGACACCAGCAACGCCCGCGCCAACGGCACGTTCAAGTTCAAGTTCACCCGCCCCCAGGGCGACCAGACACTCAGCGGACTGACCGCGAAGCTCCCATCCGGCCTGCTCGCGAGCGTCAAGGACCTGCCTTTGTGCAAGGACGCCCAAGCCGCAGCGGGCGCTTGTCCCGCCGAGTCGAAGATCGGCATCGTCGACGCCAAGGCCGGATCCGGGGACCCGTTCGTCCTCGAGGAGAAGGGCGAGGTCTTCCTGACCGAGGGCTACAAGGGCGGCGAGTACGGCTTGGCCGTGAAGGTCCGTCCGATCGCTGGGCCGTTCCGCGGCGACATGGAGCTCTCGCCGATCATCGTCCGCCAAGCGATTCATGTGGATCGCAAGACAGCCCAAGTGACGGCTGTCAGCGACCCGTTCCCCCAGATCCACCACGGCGTGCCGCTAAGGGTCCGCGAGGTCACGGTGTTGGTGAACCGCGACAGGTTCATGCTGAACCCCTCGAACTGCGCTCCGAAGCAGGTCGGCGCGGCGATCCTCTCCGCCGAGGGAGCGGTCGCGGATACCTCCAACCTGTTCCAGGCGACCGGCTGTGCCGCGCTGCCGTTCAAGCCGAGGCTCGCGCTGCGGTTGACCGGCCGCCGGCAGGTCACGACCGGCACCCATCCCGGCATTCGGGCGCAGGTCAACCAGCAGGGCATCGGCGAGGCCGGGATCGAGAAAGCCGTGGTCCGGCTCCCCAAGAGCCTTGCGTTGGATGTCAACAACGCGCAGGCGTTGTGTGAGTTCGTGGACGGGACCAAGCCGGATCTCGAGAACCACTGCCCGAAGGGTTCGATCGTGGGACGGGCGAGGGCGAAGACGCCGTTGCTCGACGACGACCTCGCCGGCAACGTCTATTTCGTCAAGAACGTCCGCAAGGACCCGGTTACCGGCAACGAGATCCGCACGCTGCCGATGATCGTCGTCGCGCTCCGGGGCGAGATCGCGATCAACCTCCGCGGCGAGTCCGACACGACCAAGGCCGGCAAGCTCGTCAACACGTTCGACCAGGTGCCCGATGCGCCGGTGTCTCAGTTCAACCTCCACGTCTTCGGCGGCAAGGACGGCGTCCTGGCGGTCACCCGGACGAGGCGTTCGTTGATCAACCTCTGCGCCAAGCCCAGCGGCCACCTCGCAGAGGCAGACATGGACGGCCACAACGGACGCCGCCACGACCGCAACATCCGCATGAGCACACCATGCAGCAAACGCCAGACCAAGGCCGCGAAGCGCCAGGCGAAGCGGGCGGCGAAGCGCGCCGCCCGCGGCTGAGCAGGGGCTCGGTAGGCGTGCCGCGCCGGCTGGCCGCGCTGCTCGCCGCCGCGCTGCTGGCGCTCGCGGCCGCCGGCTGCGGCGGAGACGAGGAGGGGGCCAGCTCCGACGACGTCCCGCCCGGCGCGGTCGCGATGGTCGGCGACATCGAGATCGGCAGCGAGCAGCTCGCCAAGCAGGTCAAGACCATGGTGCGCGCCCAGCGCTCCACCGGCGGCGACGTCTCGAAGGCACAGCGCGACCAGCTCGAGACCCAAGCGCTGGCGGTGATCCTGACGCGCGCGGCGCTGGAGCAGGAGGCCGCCAAGCGCGGCATCGAGGTCTCCGACGCCGACGTCCGCAAGCGCTGGCAGACAGCGGCCAAGCAGCAGCTCAGGACTAAGCAGGCGCAGCGGCGCTTCCTCCGCAGCCACCGACTCGACGCCATCCTCGACCAGTTCCGCCTCCAGTTCCTCACCGAACGCATCCACGCCCAGATCGACAAGCAAGCCGGCGGCGGCTACCAGGGCCACCAGGCCGTCACCGAGTTCCAAAACGACTTCCAACAGCGCCTACAGGACCGCACCACCTGCGCCGACGGCTACACCGCCCCCAACTGCGGCAACCCCCAAGACTGAGCAGGAACCCCGCTGCTACACAAGCATGTAGACCGATGTCCGACCAGGCTCGCTGACGGTGTCGAAAGCAGATATGCTGTTACGTGATGGTTGCACACGTAACCCACCCGTTACGCAGGCTGGCCTACGGTCGGCGGATGGTCGTTGCCACCGCGCTCGCCGCCGTCTTCGTCGGGCTCGCCACTGGGTTTGCCGGAGACTTCCTGATGCTCATCACCAACGGGATGGGCATCGGCGCCTGGATCGCCTCGGGCGCTGTCCTGCTGGTCGAACGTCGCCGAGGCCGCCGCGCAGAGGCGGACTCACGGCCCCGTAGTGGCAAGGTCGACGTAGAGCGCTATCTCCTCGTCGGCGGCCTGACGGGCGGCGCCGTCGGCCTCGCGTTCGCGGTTGCGGACCTGCTGCTCTGAACCTGGCGCGGGGCCTGGCGGCGGTGGGGCCCCCGCCAGGTCAAGGGGTGAACGTTGGAGGACCGCTACCTTGGGCCGCCGAACTGGTTGAAACCTTCATGCGCCGCCCGTTGACGAAAGCTGCTCTGCTCGCCTTGACCGTCGCCGCGACGGCCGTGGGCCTCGCGCCCGCGGCGAGCGGCGCGCCCGTCCAGGTGATCCGCGGCGCGGGCTTCGGTCACGGGATCGGGATGAGCCAGTACGGCGCCTACGGGATGGCCCAGGAGGGCTGGAGCTACCAGCGCATCCTGCGCCACTACTACAAGGGAACGAAGCTCGGTCAGGCTCCCAGCCGGCCGGTGCGAGTGCTGCTCCAGGCCAGCGACCCCTATGTCCGTTTTAGCGGCGCGACCAAGGGCCCCGGCGGCATCGCGCTCTCACCCGGCGTCACCTACGTCGTCCGCCCCGCCAGCAACGGCCGGCTCGCGCTCTACGGCGCCGGCGGCAAGCGCGTCGGTGCCTACCGCGCGCCGCTCAGCGTCAGCCGCGACGGCAAGCCCTTCCGCCTGCTCGGCGCGGCGATCCAGGGCGTGACGAGCGGTCGCTACCGCGGCAGCTTCGAGCTCTATCCGGGCAGCTCGGGCGGCGTGACCGCGGTCAACGCCCTGCCGATCGATGACTACGTCCAGGGCGTGGTGGCAAGCGAGGTGCCGTCGTCATGGGATCCCGGTGTGCTGCGTGTCCAGGCCGTCACCGCACGGACCTACGCGCTCACGACGCGCAAGACCGGCGACATCTTCGACCAGTACCCCGACACCCGCTCGCAGATGTACAAGGGCGTGACCGCGGAGACTGCGAGCACCAACGCCGCCGTTCGCCGTACCGCCGGTCAGGTCGTCACGTACAAGGGCCGCCCGGCGACGACCTTCTACTTCTCGACTTCTGGCGGCCGCACCGAGAACATCGAGAACAGTTGGCCCGGCTCCACGCCGCAGCCGTGGCTGAAGAGCATCGCCGATCCCTACGACTCGATCTCGCCGAAGCACCGCTGGACGGTCCGCTTCTCGAACGCGCGGATGGGCGCGTTGCTCGGCTCGCCGGGGAAGCTGAAGCGCGTCGAGGTGCTTCAGCGTGGCGTCTCACCGCGTGTAGTGCGGGCGCGGGTCTACGGATCGAACGGCTCGGTCGTGCTGACCGGCCCGCAGATCCGAGCGCGGCTCGGGCTCGACGACACCTGGGCCTACTTCTCGCGTGTCAGCTCGGCTCGTGCGGCTACGGCACTGTCGAGCCGATGGTTGAAATCTCGGTAGCGGCTCCCTCCAAAGACCGCTACCGAGATAGATGCGCAACGTAACACTCCGGTCGGGAGTGTGTCAACCCCAATAATTGGTCAGTCCAATTATGGTTAATCAGTCCTCGGCCGCGGGTCGCCGAGGCCCTCGAGCAAATCCGCGCCCTCGATACCCAGCGCATTGCCGAGGTTGAGCAGCGTCCCGAGCCGTGGCTCGCGTGTGCCCGCCTCGAGCCTGTAAATCTCCGAATGGCTGATTCCCGCTGCGTTTGCGAGCTGAGTCTGCGACAGGCCGCTGTTGGCCCTCGCTCGTTTGAGATTGTCCGCGAAGCGCGCGGCAGTGCTCTTGCTCATGGCGTTCCCCCCACCCCTATTGGACCCCTGGACGCCCCCTGAGCCGGAGATTATATGTCAGTTACTTACTCGGTGACGCGCCGGCGGCCTCGAGCTTCCACTCACCGTCGACCTTCTCGAGTGGAATCTCGCCGTTGCGTCCCTTGCCGCCAAAGCTGACCTTCGCGACCGCCGTGTCGCCGGTCACCTTGACGCTCTCGACCTTGGCCTTGAGCGTCAGGTTCAGCCCGCCGGCCTTCTCGGCCTCGCCGAGGAACTTCTGGAACGCCTCGTCGCAGGACTTGCTCTTGGTTCCGAGCCCGCCGGACGCGAGCTGCTTCTGGGCGTTCTCGTTGAGCTGGTCGCAGACCTTGCTCGCGTCGCCGTCCTTGATGGCGGCGTAGAGATTCTCGACCGTCGCCCGCGCCTGCTCCTGGTCGCTGCCGCCGCTGCTGGAGCTGTCGTCGTCTGAGCTGCCGCAGGCTGCGGCGCCAAGAGCGAAAGTGGCCGCTGTGGCGAGGGCAACGGCGCGAAGCTGGAAGGTGGATCGAGGAGAGCGCATGACCGCGAACCGTAGCGGCTGGACCGTGGCCTGGGCGCGGCCGCTAGGGCCTGAACCGCACCGTCATCACGTCGCCGTCCTGGACGGCGTAGTCGCGGCCCTCGACGCGCAGCTTGCCCTGGTCGCGGGCGGCGGAGTAGCCACCGAGGTCGACCAGGTCGCGCCAGCCGATCACCTCGGCCGCTACGAACCCCTTCTCGATGTCGGTGTGGATCTTGCCCGCCGCGCGGCGGGCGGAGGTACCCTGCTGGATCGCCCAGGCGCGGCCCTCCTTGCCTTCGCCGGCGGTGAAGAACGAGATCAGCCCGAGCAGCTTCCACGCCTCGCGGACGACCGTGGCCAAGCCTGACTCTGCGATGCCGAGGTCGGCGCGCATCGCGGCGGCCTCCTCGTCGTCGAGCTCGCCGACCTCGGACTCGAGCCGCGCCGACACCGCGGCCGCACGGGCGCCAAGTCCCCCGGCGTGAGCGACCAGCCCCGGCGGTGGCGCAAGCGCCCCGTCAGGCCCGGTCTCGGCAGCGTCCTCGTCGACGTTCGCCAAGTACAGGATCGGCTTTGCGGTCAGCGGGCTGAGGTTGCGCAACGCGTCGGGCGCGTCCTCGGGCACCGGCACGGTGCGCGCGGGACGGCCCTCTTGCAGAGCCTCGACCAGCGCCTCGACCCACCCCTTCTCGGCGACCTTCTCGCGTTCGCCGCTCTTCGCCTCCTTGGCTACCTTGTCGAGCCGGCGCTCGGCCTGCTCGAGGTCGGCGAACAGCAGCTCGGTCTCGATCGTCTCGACGTCGGCCATCGGATCGACGCGGCCCTCCGGATGGATCACCTGGTCGTCGCCATGGGCGCGTACCACGTGGACCAGCGCGTCGGTCTCGCGGATGTTCGCCAGGAACTTGTTGCCGAGCCCCTCGCCCTTGTGCGCGCCGCGCACAAGCCCGGCGATGTCATGGAACTCGATCGTCTCGTAGACGGTCGGCGTGGCCTTGACCGTGTCGATCACGGCATCGAGCCGCTCGTCCGGCACCGGCACGATTGCCACGTTCGGCTCGACCGTCGTGAACGGGTAGTTCGCCGCCTCCGCGCCCGCCTGCGTGAGCGCGTTGAACAGCGACGACTTGCCGGCGTTCGGCAGCCCAACGATCCCGACCTTCACGGCCTGTTCCCCTCGGTGTTCATAGCGGCGACGACCCTACCGGGCGGCGTTACCTGGCCCCAGCGCACTCGCTGATGAATCGTGCTGTCCAGGCGATGAAAATTCATCGGTCGGCGTCGAGCAGGGCCGCCAGCGCCGTGCCGAACGCCGCGCCGGCGGCGACATCGGTCGGGTAGTGGACGCCGGCGTAGATTCGCGAGACGGCCATCGCCTTGGCGAGCGCGTAGACCGGAACCCGCGGCAGGCCGTCGCCGCGGGCCGTCAGGACCCAAGCCGCCGCGAACGACGTGGTCGAGTGGGCCGAGGGGAAAGACAGCGAAGTCACCGTCGACGACAGCGCCGGCTGGTCCTCCAACTGGGGCCGCGGCCGTCGCACGACGTACTTCAGGCCGATGTTGGCGAGGTAGGCGAGCATCACCGTGCGCATCGCCCGCAGATAGAGCGACCGCCGCGGCTTGTCGACCACCGCGCCCACCACGCACAGCCCCTGCCACAGCAGCCCATGCTCGCCCGCCCGCGTGAAAACCAGTACCGCACGCTCGGTCCGCCGTCCATGGCCGCACGTGCGCAGCAGCCGCAATAGCGCCAAATCCAGCCATCGCGTGCCCCTCACGGCGCCTCCCCACCAGCCCACAGCCCACGCAACGGCACCGCCCAGATCCTGTCGCCGATCGGCAGCGTCGCCGAACCCGTGTAGAGCACTATTCCGGCCTTGAACCGGTCTCCGAGCTTGTCGCGCAAGAAACGCAGTCCACGTGTGTCGGTTCGTCCCACAGAAGCTGCCGCTTTGACCTCGACTCCCGCCACGTCGCCAGTCACCGATTCCATTACGACATCGACCTCGCGCTGCTCCTTGTCGCGGTAGAAGAACAGCTGAACGCGGGCATCCGCCCAGGTCTGCTGCTTGACCAGCTCCATCGTCACGAATGTCTCAAGCAGCATCCCCGCCAGTTCGCCCTGATCGATGGCGGAGTAGCGCGCGGCATCGGCGCCGATCAGTGCGGACATCATGCCGGTGTCGGTGAGTAGGAGCTTGGGCGTCTTCACATGACGCGTGCGGAGGTTGCGTGACCAAGGGCGTAGCCGGTAGACGAGAAAGAGCTCCTCGAGCAGCGCGACGTGCGCCTTTACGGTCTTTCCGTCGAGTTCGAGCTGGTCGGCGAGCGTAGTGAAGTTGGCGAGGTTTCCCGACCTTGCGGCCAGCAGTCGCAGGAGCTGGCCAGGCTTCTCGGCTCCCGCGCGGATGTCGACGTCGATCGGCAGGTCGCGTTCGAGTACGTCTCCGACGTAGGACTCGAAGTAGCGGGATCGTTGCCGGTCGGTTTGGCGGTAGGCGTTCGGGAAGCCTCCGCGCACGACTCGCTCGGCATGTGCCGGTCGACCGGTTGGCTCGTCGGAGAGATGTGGCGGCTGGCCAGCCAGCAGTTGGTCGATCAATCGCTCGCGCCGACCCTCGATCTCACCCTGGGAGAAGGGCCAGAGGTTGACGTAGATGACCCGCCCCGGGAGGGCGTCGGCAACGGCACGCAACGTGCGCAGGTCGGCCGAGCCGGTGATCAGGAACTGCCCGGGTGAGTCGTCGCGATCGACCACCACCTTGATCGCGAGCATAAGGTCGGGCGCTCGCTGGATCTCGTCGATCACCGCCGGCTTGCCGATGCCCGCCATGAAGCCATCCGGATCCTCGAGCGCTGCCGCCCGGATCGGCTCCCGGTCGAGGGTGTAGTAGTCCGGTAGTAGCCCGCCCTTCTGCAGATCGATGGCCAACGTGCTCTTGCCGGCTTGGCGAGGGCCGAGGATCGCGCCGACGCGGCTGCTCGTGAGCACGTCGCGGACCTCGGCTTCGATATTGCGAGCGACGGGAGCCACGAGCAGAACCTAGCGCATCGCGGCAGATTCGGAGTAAGCACCCCGGCGAATGCGGAGTAGAAGCCCGACAGAACGGGAGTAGCGCCCCTGCCTAACCGGGAACGGGCACCCCGTTCAATCGTCCGCAGGGACTCTGTTCGATCCCCAGAGGCCGGTCTCGCCTAGAAGCCGACGGCGCGGTTGCCCGTCTCGCGACGGACGTAGACGATCTGGGAGAGATCAAGCTGGAGGACCTCCTCGTCGAGCTCCACCGAATGCCAGCGCGCGGCGCCGTCGTCGGCGAGCGCGTCCATCAGCTTCTTGTAGGCATCGTCGGCGGTGCGCACGGAGAGCACTTGTCCGCCCTGGAAGCCGATGTCGGTACGAGCACTCTGGGCCATGTCTAGTGATCCTCCGCTGGTTGGACGATCTCGGTGAGAACGCCGCCGGTCGATTTCGGGTGGGCGAAGGCGACTCGGCTGCCCTGGATGCCGACGCGCGGCTCCTCGTCGATCAGTCGGATGCCCGCGGACACGAGTCGCTTCAGTTCCGCGTCGATGTCGTCGGTCCGGTAGGCGACGTGATGCAGTCCCGGACCGTTGCGCTCGAGGAAGCGCGCCACTCCGCCGTCCGGACCGATCGGCGCGATCAGCTCCACATGCGCGCCGCCGACTTCTAGCAGCACCGCGTGGACGCCCTGCTGCTCGACTGTCTCACGGTGCTGCTCGCGCATCCCGAACTGGTCGCGATACAGCCCGATCGCCCCGTCGATGTCCTCGACGGCGATCCCGATGTGGTCAATCTCGCCAAACACGGAGCGGGAGTCTATTCGGCTGGCGGGCGCGGCGGCTGAGGTGCGGCCGGCTCGGCGTAGAGCGCCGAGGCACGGTCGCCGTTGCGCTGCTCTAGACGCTCCGGGACCACGATGTCGCCCTCGATGTCGGCGACGATCCGGTCGATGTCGTCGCGCTCCAGCGCCTCGCGCTTGAGTAGCTCGCCGGCGAGGGCGTCGAGTAGCTCGCGGTGCTCGGTGATCAGGGCCAGCGTGCGGCGGTGCGCCTGATCGGTGATGAACTGCTGCTCCTCGTCGATTGCTCGGCGGGTGGCGTCGGACATCGAGTAGTCGCCGGCGTTCAGCTCGCGTGACATCAGGCCGGTGCCCATGCCGTACTGGGTGACCATCGCGCGTGAGATGTCGTGGACCGAGCGCAGGTCGCCGGAGGCGCCCGTCGTGATCTGACCGAACACGAGGTGCTCGGCGGTGCGTCCACCGAGCAGCACTACGAGGCGGTCCATCAGCTCGTCGCGCGTCTTGAGATAACGGTCCTCCTCGGGCAGGTTGAGCGTGTAGCCGAGCGCCTGGCCGCGCGGGATGATCGAGACGCGGTGGACCTTGTCGGTGCTCGGCAGCAGCTCGGCGCAGAGCGCGTGGCCAGCCTCGTGGAAGGCGACGACGCGCTTCTCGTGGTCGGTGATCACGCGGCGCGACTGCATGCCGGCGATGACTCGCTCGAGCGCCCCCTGGAAGTCGGTCGTGGCGATCTTGTCGCGGCGGTCACGTGCGGCGAGGATCGCCGCCTCGTTGCAGATGTTGGCGAGGTCGGCACCGGTGAGGCCGCTCGTCTGGCGGGCGACCAGCTCGATGTCGATGCCGGGCTCGAGCGGTTTGTCGCGCGTGTGCACGGCCAGCACCTGCTTGCGTCCCTCGAGGTCGGGCGGGGTGACGAAGACCTGGCGGTCGAAGCGGCCCGGCCGCAGCAGCGCCGGGTCGAGCTTGTCGAGCAGGTTCGAGGCGCCGATCACGACGAGGCCGTCACGGCCGCCGAAGCCGTCGAGCTCGACGAGCAGCTGGTTGAGCGTTTGGTCCTTCTCGCCCGAGACGTCGTTGCCGCGTGTCGACCCGACGGCGTCGAGCTCGTCGATGAAGACGATCGCCGGCGAGCTCTTGCGCGCCTCCTTGAAAAGGCGGCGGATCCGCGCCGCGCCGAGGCCGGCGAACATTTCGACGAACGCCGACGCGCTCTGCGCGTAGAAGCGAGCGTTCGACTCGTGCGCGACCGCCTTGGCGAGCAGCGTCTTGCCGGTGCCGGGCGGGCCGTGCAGCAGGATTCCCTTCGGCACACGGGCGCCGATCGCCTTGAAGCGCTCAGGGTCGCGCAGGAACTCGACGACCTCGCGCAGCTCGTCCTTGGCCTCCTCGACTCCGGCGACGTCGCTCCAGCCGACCGAGTCCGACGAAGACGGCTTGATCTCCTGCGGCTTCATCTTGAAGCTGGGCATGAAGCGCAGCATCAGGATCAGCACAACCGCGATCAGCCCCATGAAGATGATCGGCAGCCACACGACCATCCAGTTCTCGAACTCTTGGTAGGTGAAGGCGAAGTTGAGCACGGGCGTAGGCATAGGTCCTATCTCTGTCGGCGGCCGAGGCCGCGGGCATTAGCCCAGGGTCTGCTCGACCAGCTGGCCGTAGAAGCGCGCCGCGAGGGCGAGGTCCTCGACCGGGATGCGCTCGTTGGCGCCGTGAACGAGCGGCATCGCCTCGAAGAGGTCCATCTTGCGTTGCGGGAAGAAGCCGTAGGCGATGCAGTCGGGGAAGGCTGCGCGGAACCAGTGCGAGTCGCTGAAGCCGGCGAGTGCGGTGGCGGTGATCGTGGCGCCGGGGTCCTCTTCCGACACGAACGAGCGGATCGTCTCCATCAGCGGCGTGTCAATCGGCGAGCGGTTGCCGACGACCGTCTCGTCGAAGCCGAGCGAGTAGCCGGCGGGCAGGCCCGCTGGCGGCGGCTCCCAGCCGAGCGCCTCGTGGATTCTTCCTCGGACGTGCTGCTCGCCGAGGCCGGGCGGGACGCGGCAGTCGACGCGCACGGTCGCCTCGGACGGGATCACATTGATCTTCTCGGACGCCGCCGCCATCGTCGGGGCGAAGGTGACTCCGAGCAGCGGCTCGAGCATCACCGCTATCCGCGGGTCGGCCGCTTCGACTTTCGCGAGCCCGGCGTCGAGGTCGTCGAGTGAGATCCCCAGCGCGGTCAGGAAAGCGTCGGGCTCTGGCGAGTGCTCCGCCACGACGCGGGCCTCGCCGAGCGCCGACAGCAGCGGCGCCAGCTTCGTCAACGCGTTGTCGCCGATCCGCGGTAGCGACGCGTGGCCGGCGCGACCGTGGGCGGTCAGCGCGAAGCGGAAGACGCCCTTCTCGGCGACGCAGACCGGGTAGATGCGCCGCCCGCCGTACTCGAACGAGGCGCCCGCGCCCTCGTTGACGATCAGGTCGGCGCGTACCTTGTCGGCGTGCTCGGAGCAGAGCCACTGGGCGCCGTACGCCGCGCCCGTCTCCTCGTCGGCGGTGATCACGAGCTTCAGCTCGCCGGCCTCCGGCCGCCAACCCGCCTCGGCGAGCGCGCACGCCGCCGCCATCTCCGCGGCAACCTGGCTCTTCATGTCGAGCGCGCCGCGGCCCCAGATGCATCCGTCGTCGCGCAGCTCGCCCGACCAGGGATCGACCTCCCACTCGGCCGGGTTCGCCAGCACGGTGTCGACGTGGCCGAGCAGGCACAGCGTTGGTCCGTCGGCTCCCGACGGTGCTGGCAGCCGCGCCACGAGGTTCGGCCGGCCTGGGACGGCGGCCAGCAGCTCGACCTCGAACCCGGCTCCCTCCAGCAGCCCGCGCAGGTACTGCTGGCACTCTTCCTCGGCTCCCGGCGGATTGACGGTGTCGAACTGGATCAGCCGCTGCAGCAGCCGCGTCGCTCGCCCCTCCAACTCCCCCGTGTCAGGCACGTCGCGAGTATATGTTGGGCGCTGGCTCTCAAACCCCGGTGTCGTGTTCCCGAGCGGGAACACGACGGGTCTTTTGTCCGCCTATCCGCGCCGGTGTTCCCGAGCGGTAACACAGACCGGGAATCGGGTGCTATATTGAACATATGTTCCCGAGCGGGAACATATTCCCGTCGATCGCCCTCGAGAGTTCCGAGGATGTCGGACGCGCGGTCCGATCCGCGCGGCTCGCGCGCGGACTGCGTCAAGAGGATCTCGCGCTCGCCAGCGGTACGGGCCGGCGGTTCATCGTCGATCTCGAGAAGGGCAAGCCCAACCTGCGGCTCGCGCCCACGCTCGCCGCGATGCGCGCTCTGGGGATCAGGGTCGTGGCGACCGGTCCGGCGGAGCCCGATGGAGACGCTTGACGTCTGGCTGCTCGACCGTCGCGCCGGCCAGTTGGAGCAGAACCGCGGCCGGCTGAGCTTCGTCTACGTGCCTGACTATGTGAGCGCGCCTGGGCCGCCCCTGTCCCGTGCGTTGCCCGTGCGCGCAGAGCCGTTCGACGACACCGTAACTGAGAGCTTTTTCGCCAACCTTCTCCCGGAGGGCAAGGTCCGCCGCGCGGCTGCGCGGCTACGCAACGTCAGCGAGCGCAACGACTTCGGTCTCCTGTCGGCGCTCGGCGGCGACTGCGCCGGCGCGATCTCGCTAGTCCAGCCCGGCGAGCGCGCTCGACCGGCAGAGCGTGAGCGGACCGTCGAGTGGCTAGACGACGCCACCCTCGCCGCGGCGATCGACGACGTCCCGCGGCGGCCGCTGATGGCCGATCCTGACGGCGACGTTCGCATCTCGCTCGCCGGCGCGCAGGACAAGCTGGTTGTAGTCGTCGAGGACGGCCGGATCGGCCAGCCGCTGGGTTCCACGCCGAGCACCCACATCATCAAGACGCCGATCGACGAGCTCGTCGACTCGGTCGCCAACGAGGCGTTCTGCCTGCGCCTTGCCGGCAAGCTAGGGATCGGCGCCGCGAACGCCACGGTGGAGCGGGTGGCTGGCCGCGAGTTCCTGCTGGTCGAGCGCTACGACCGCGGCGCCGACGAGGGCGGTCTCGTCACGCGCGTTCAACAGGAGGACTTCTGCCAGGCACTGGGCGTGCCGCCCGAGCTGAAGTACGAGAACGAGGGCGGCCCGAAGCTCGCCGACTGCTTCCGGCTGCTCGGCGAGGCTGTCGCGGTCCCGGCGCTCGACACGCTGCGCTTGGTCGACGCCGCCAGCTTCAACTTCCTGATCGGCAACCACGACGCGCACGGGAAGAACTTCGCGTTGCTGCACGCCGCCGACGGCACGCGCCTGGCGCCCTTCTACGACCTGCTGTCGACGACCGTCTACGACCTTGGTAGGAAGATGGCGATGAGGCTCGGCGGTGAGTACCGCGCCGAGTATGTCCGCCGCCGTCACGTCGAGCGCTTCGCCGTCGAGGCAGGACTCGGCGCCGCGGCAGCGTTGCGCCGCGTGCGCGGGTTCGCCAAGCGCGCCGCGGCGGCCGCCACGACCGTCGCCGACGAGCTGCGCGACGAGGGCGGCCACCGCGCGGTCGTCGGCGACATCGTCGACACGGTCGCGGCGCGAGCGGCCCAGCTCCAGCGTGAGTTGGGCTAGCCAGCCGGGAACATCTTGCGGCTCTTGAAGAGCCAGCGCAGGTCGCCGCGGGGGCGTAACTTGCCGCGCAGCATCAGCTTGCGTGGGTCGAGGCGGCCGGCGACCACGTCGACCCAGTCCTCGAAGGCGACCTCGAAGCGGACGGTCGGGTTGTCGGCGGGTCCGCGGGCGGCGTGGGTCGAGCCGTTGGCGACCACTACGTGCCAGGGCTCGTGGTCGACGAAGTCCCACTGAATCGAGCCTGGGGCGCGTGCGGCATTGAGGTCGAGACCGTTGGCAACTGACTCGAACAGCATCTGGACGTGCTCGGGGTCGCGCGCCGGCGGGCCGATCTTCTCGCCGAGGTAGCCCGCCTTGGAGAGCGCCTTGCCGCGGACGGCGCGCTCGCGCGGCGTGCCCTCGAGCGGCATCACCGGCGGTCCCGGCAGCTCCTCGAGCGGCATGCCGGCGCTGCGCAGCTTCGTCTCGAGCGAGGCGGCGCCCTGCTCGCCGAGGTCCTCGATCGTGCAGCCGAACGTCTCGATGTAGCGCTCGTCCCAGCCTGGCGGGACGAGCACGTTGATCGTCCAGGGCATCACCTGGCGCAGCAGATCGGCGACCGCATGGGGAACCTCGGGGTCCATCTTGCGCAGGTCGTGCAGCAGCTTGACGCCGAAGCCGATGTGGCGCTGCTCGTCCGCCGCCACGTTCTCCATTCCTGCCCGGAAGCCGGGCAGCAGGTCGCGATCCTCGAGGTAACTGGTGATGAAGTGCTGGCCGGGCTGCGCGAGCGTCGCCTCGATGATCACGTGGTAGAGCGCGACGCCGGCCGCGAGCTGAGGAATCGACGGGTCCTTGCGCAGCTCGTCGCACATCTTCTCGAGTCGGGCGAAGACCTTCCTGAACCCCCAGCTGAGCTGCGGTTGGATGATCGCCAGGCTGTCGCCGATCGAGTCGCCGCCGATCCCGATGACCTCCTTCATGAAGCGGTTGAAGAAGACGGCGTGGCGCGCCTCGTCGACCTGCTGCGTCGTGAGGAAGTACTTCTGCTCCTCGAGCGGCGCGGCGTCTACATAGGGGGAGAGGCCGTCGGCGACGGCGTCCTCGCCCCAGAAGAACAGCGAGTAGTTCCACAGCGCCGCCTTGCGATCGAACTCGGTGAACTCCGTTTGCCACTGCTCGGCATCCTTGGAGAAGTCGATCGCGGTCGCCTTCCAGTTACCGTTCTCCCAGCGCCGGTAGAGATCCTCGTAGGTGATGTTGTCGAGCGGGCTCTGGGTGGTAGGCAGCGTGACGGTCATTGCCGGGCCGAATTCTACCCGCAGACCGGATCGGTCCTGAAGACGGGGTCGTCTCTAACCTGCCGGTATCGTCGGCCGATATGACTGTGACGCCATGGGGTGACGCCAGTCGGCTGCGCTCGCTCAAGCTTCCGCCCGGCCCCGGGAAGGGACGATGGGCGGTCAGGCAGAGTCAGCGCGAGCGGCTGTATGCCGCCACGGTGGCGGTGGTTGCCGAGAAGGGCTACAAGGCGACACGCGTCGAGGACATCCTCGTGATGGCGGGCGTCTCGCGCAACGCCTTCTACAAGCACTTCTCGAACAAGCGCGACTGCTTCGTGGCGACGCTCGAGGCGATCAATGACTTCGCGGTACCAGTGATCGTCGACGCTTTCGAGCAGACGCCAGGGCGCTGGGACCGCAGGCTGGCGGCGATGCTCGCCACCGCCGCCGCGGCGCTTGTCGCTCAGCCAGCCACGGCCCGTGTCGCCTGGGTCGAGGTCTACGCCGGAGGCCCGGAGGCGGTGGCGGTGATCGAACGCCTCGATTGCTCGGTCGAGGACATCGTCTGTCGTGCGATCGAGGACTCGCCGGAGCGCGCCGGGATGCCACGCGAGGTCGTTCGCGCGGTGACCGGCGGTGTGCGCAAGATCATCCACAGGCGTGTGCGTGAGGAGCGGATCGGCGAGCTTCCGCCGTTGATGCCCGAGCTGTTCTCGTGGATGCAGAGCTACCACAGGCCGCAGGAGCCGTTGCGGCGCCCACGCCGCATTCCGCCCGAGTTCATCCCGTCTCGCGTCGAGCCGCAGGACGCTCGCGAGCGAATCCTCGCGGCCGTCGTTGAGCTTGTCGCTGAGAAGGGCTACGCGGAGACGCCGATTACCGAGATCGCGGCGCGTGCGGCGGTATCGCTGACAACTTTCTACGCCCACTTCGACGGTAAGGAGGAGGCATTCCTCGCGGCGCTCGCCGATGCTGAGCGACGTCTCTTCAAGGCGACCGTCGCGCAGGCGAGCACCGCGCCCGACTGGGCGATATCGGTGAGCGTTGGGCTTTGCGCATTCTTCGCCTTCCTTGCGACCGACCCAATGACTGCACAGCTCGGTGGCCTGCGCGTTTGGGCGACGGGTGCCGCAGGGTTGGACCTGCGCGCTCAGGGCTTGAGCCGTTTCAGCCTGCTGCTCGATGAGGGCTTTCGCCAGTTTCCCGACACCAACCCGGTCGCCGCGGAGGCGATCGGCGCGACTTTAGACGCTCTTATCTACTCGTCTTTGCGCCACGAGGGCGCCGAGCGGCTGTATGAGGTCGCGCCGCTCGCGACCTTTATTACGTTGACCCCGTTCTTGGGCACGGCGCGCGCCTGCGAGCTCGCAAATTCAGCTCCGGGAGTCATTGGTCAGACCACTTTGTAACGGTTGACACGAGGGGTACGCGCTGTTACTCTCCTCGCGTCTTGGAGGCATCGGAGGGTTCTGCCCCCAAGGACGCAGTTGGAGGGGTGGGGCCGCGCAGGAGGGGCGCGGCCCCACTGCGTTCAGTAGTTCGAACCGACAAGCGCGAGCGCCCCGTCCATTCCCATGAACGGTGACAGCGCGACAATCGTGGCATCCGGAACCGCGCCAGGCAGATCTTCCAGGCGACGCTCGAGCACGTGGCTACGCACGAGCTCGTAGATCCCCCCGCCAATCGCCTCAGCAACCACCGGTGGCGGCGGCGTGGCCGAAGCGGCGAAGCCGGGGCGCAGGAGCTCGACAAAGCGGTCGATCACCTTGTCACGTCGCGCGAGCGCCTCGGGACCCACTCCGCAGTCGGCGACTATGCAAGCCGTTGTCTGATCGGGTCGCCCTGCGAGGAAGTCGAACAGGCTGGCGATCGCCGACTGGACCGCGACCTCCCAGCCATCGGGCGCGCCTGCGTAGGCGTTGACTGCCGTTGCAAATGCCTCGTCGGCGAATGAGCCTCCGGGAGGCGACATGTCCCCGGTGGTCATCGTGTGGGCGTGGTGGCGCGGTTCAACTCGCGCTGCGCGGCGTCCATTCCAAGGAACGGCAGCACCATCGCGCACATCAGCTCGGGAACCATCTCCGGCAGCCGCTCAGTACGACCGTCGGCGATCTCACGGCGCAGCGTCTCGCCGAGCTCGCTGACGCGTCCCGCTCGCAGCGTCTTGCCTAGTGCGCCTTCGGGTATCCCAGGCGCCTCAAACAGCTCGGCGACCGCCGCCCCTGTCTGCTCGCGTCGTCGCTGCGTCTCGCCGCCGGCGACGATCACCTCGCTGAAGCACATCCGTGCGGCATCGGGCTCGTGCGCCAGCGTTCCTAAGAGTGCGGTGAGCGCTGCGCGTAGCTGGTCGACCCACTCGGTTTGTGTCTCGAACGCCTCGAACGTCGTTGCCAGCAGTCGGTCGATCCAGGCGCTGTAGGTGGCGCAGAAGCAGTCGTCCTTGCCGCCAAACAACTCGTAGAAAGTCTTGCGCGAGACACCGGCACGCCAGACAACGTCGGCGATGCGAACGCCGTGATAGCCGTGCTCGCCGACGGCCTCGGTCATGGCACGCATGATCCGGTCGCGTTGCGAGGCGCGAACCTCCTCAGCCGTCAGCCCGTGACGCCCTCCGGTCAGCTGGTCGGGTCGCCGGCTGCGGCGGGGGGCCGCGCTTGGAGCGCTAACCGCCATGAACGACCTCCGGTGGGGCGAGATGGAAGGCCACGACCTCGCCGGCCAGTTGGGATATCCCCTTGACGTCACCGCGCGCGAGCGCGTCGTAGACCATCTCGTGGATGCCGCCCGTCAAGACGCGGGCGCGTAGCAGCGCCTCGTCGCGATTCTCGTACCGCTCTTGGAGCGCGTCCGTGACGAGTACGGTCAAGCGCTCCATCGTCTTGGCGCGCCGAACGCGCGCCTTTTCGCCAGCGGCCAACACCTCGACGACGCACATCCGGGCGACCTTCGGCTCGCGCTCAACGAACTCCAGCAGCGCGCGCAGGCTGTTCTCGATCCGTACCTCCGGCGTCCCGCCGAGGCGACAGGCGCGCTGGACGAGTGCGAGCACGTGGTCGGCGGCCTCTTGATACGCAACGAGGAAGCAGTCCTCCTTGTCGGTGAAGATCTCGTAGAAGGTGCGACGCGAGATCCCGGCGCGTTTGAGGATCTTGTGGACCGTCGTATCGAGGTAGCCCTCCTCGGCGATTACCTCCGCGAGGGCGTCGAGCAACCTGCCGCGCTGAACCTCATGGACGACCGCGCGCGGTATCCCGTGGGGTCCTCCAGTCAGCTTGATACTGGGCCTCTTGCGAGTCTCCACCCGGCCGGTTCGCCTCTCTGCACGCTGTTAGAAACAGCATCTTACAAGATAGGAACACGGCGATACTGAGAAGTTGGCCGGCGAGCCAACCAGGAGCGGCCGGAGCGGCTAGGAATTGGCCGCCGCGCAGGCCGCGGCGGTACCGATGAATGGAGCGAGCTGGACGAATGTCGCGGTCGGCGTGAGCTCGCGCAGTCGCTGAACGCGGTCCTGGCGGATATGGCCGTAGATCAGCGCATAAGTCGCGTTGCCGACTACCTCGGCAACGAGTCGTGGCCGATCGGGCGCGAGCTCGAGACCTGGTTGAAGGAATGTCTGGAATGCCTGAAGCGTTTGGTCTCCGGCCTCGAGCGCGTCCGGGCCCGCGGTGAACACGTCGACTACCGCGACGCTGGCCGCGGCGGGCTCGGCAGCGAGGAATCCGAAGAGCGCGTCGATCCCAGCGCGCATCGCGAGCGGCCAGTCGGGGGCGGCCTCATAGGCTGCGCGAAACACGGCCAGGGACTGATCGCGCTCGCGCTCGAGCGCGGCGAGCAGCGCCGCTTCCTTGTTCTCGAAGTTGCCATAGAAGGTGCTGAGCGACGCGGAGGCGCGGTCGGCGATCTCGATGATCGTGGTGTCCGGGTATCCGCGCTCGGCGATCGTCTCGGCGATCGCGGTCACAAGCCGCTCGTAAGCGATCGAAGGGTCGGGCGTTGGTGCTGCGCCTCGGTCCGGCTGGCGGCGCGGGCGGCGCAACTTCCCCGATGGCGCGCGGTAGCTCAGCGCCCAATCGATCAGCTGCGGCAGCTCGTGGATCAGCTCGGCCTCCTGGCCCCGCCGCAAACGCGTATGGACGGTCTTGAGGACCCCCCCGGCGATTGCGCGGACTACGTCACGCGGCATTCCCGCACGTTCGGGGGACTCTTCGAAGGCATCGGCGAGCGCGCCTTCGGCGGCGAAGATCGCGCTGTCGAGTCGTTGCACAGCCTGGGGGCCAGCGGCGTAGACCTCGACGAGGCACATGCGCGCTGCCGCCGGCTGCTCGAGCAGCAGATCGAGAAGCGCATCGGCGACGCCCCGCAGGCGCTCCTCCCAGGGCTGGTCCACGTCATATGCGTCCGCCAAGCGCCTGTAGGCGAGCACGACAAGCTCGTCGAGCGTCGCCAGGAAGCAGTCGAGCTTGTCGTCGAAATGCTTGTAGAAGGCGCTGCGCGAGACCCCTGACAGCTTGACCACGTCGGCGACGCGCGTCGCCTCGTAGCTGTTCGCGGAAACCGCTGCGACCATCGCCGCGTACATCCGCTCGCGCTGATTGCGAGTCACTGCGACAGGGTCCGCGCCCGGGCCGGGTCGCAGACGCCGCGCACGCAGTTGGGTCGCATCGCCCCAGGGCGTGGTGGTCATAGCGCGAGGACTCTAGTGGTCTGACCGGTTCGCTTCAGGAGCGGGATCGCGGGTAAGATGGCGTTCCCAAATTCGGCACTTTGGAAGAGGGTGCCGAGGCCGCTTCAGCCGGCCGCGAGACGGCCCGGATCGGTTGGTTGGCGAGCCAGCCACTCGGCTGGCTGCTCCAGCTCGGCGAGCGTCGGCAGCGCCTCGGGTCCGGCCCATACCCGGTTCAGTCCCTCGATCCCGTCAGCGGCGACAACGGCGTCGCAGAACTCCTTGCCGATCTTGTATTGACGCATCTTCATCTCCATACCCAGCAGACGCAGCAGTACTCGCTCTGGCGCCGATCGACTCTGGCGCCGAGCGTCCATCGCCGCGCGCAAACCCTCGTGCTGAGGGACCAACTCCGGGGCGAGCGCGTCCATCACGTGCTCGGCGTGGCCCTCGACAACCGCCATCGCGGCTTGCATCCGCTCCATCACGTCACGCTGCTCGTCGGTCTGGACGAGTGCGGCGACACCGCCGTCGCGAAAGCGGTCGGCGAGCTCGGAGGGGTCTGGAAGGTCGATCTGGCGCAGCCGGTCGAGCGCGCCGCCGAGGAGGCCGCCGCTGCGGCCGCGCGGGGCGCCGTTGACGGGCGGGTCGTCGCTCGGATCGACCTTCACGTCGACGGTCTCGAGGTACTCCTTCAGTAGGCCACCCATGTAGTCGCGCAGCCACGGCACGCCGCCGAACTGCATCGCGTGCGTCAGCTCGTGCACCGTCACCCACCGGACGAACGCCTCGCGATCGACGTTCAACGCGGTGGCCGCGCCAACGAGATTGGTGCCCACGAACAGCAGCCGGGGGTTCGCCGTCCCGGCGATCAGCGACAGCTCGTACTGACCGAGCACGCGCTGCGACATGTAGCCGACCACGAGTCCGAGCTCGGCGGCGAGCGCGGCGCCGGCGCCGGCTCGGAGCGGCCCGGCGAGCGGCCCAGCCTTCTCGAACCGCTCGTTCATTCGCGCTTCGACCGGCTGCATAAGCTCGGCCATCGCCTCGAAGTTCGCATCCGACCAGCCCTGGCGGCTGACGAGCTCGGGACGGGGGATCGGGTCGACCGGGACGAGGCGCGTGTAGTCGCTCACCCGCGACTCGAACTCGGCGCCAAGCGCGACCAGGTCGAGTCCCGGATCGACCACGCGGTCCTCCGCCCGCGCGACCAAGCCCGCCACCCTCCTAGCAATCGACCAGTCGACCATTCGGTTGACCTTAGCTATGCGGGCACCGCTGCCCGGGTCAGGCTTCGCAGGCCGCGAAGGCTGGGGCCATGGCCTCGATGCTTGGTCGGTCGATGCCCACCTCGTCCGCGGCACGGCGCCAGCCACCGACCGCGCGCCGAACCTCGCCGACGATGCCCAGCGCCTGCTCCTGGCCGAGACGGAAGTAGGGCGCCACGCGGAGGGCGAGGTCGATGCTCGCCGTGGGGTCGTCGACATCGATGGCGGTGCTGAGCTCCTTGGGCCCTGGAGACGGATCCGGGTTGAGGTCGAACGCCGGCGACAGCGTCCATCCCGCGCTCGTCGCGCGCAGGAAGCCATGGTTCGGAGGTGGTCGTCTGGCTCTCTACGGCCACTTAGGCCAGCGCTGTTTCAGCTTGAGCACCGGCGCGAAGAGATCGCCGTGCTCGTCGAAGCGCTCGAGCACGTCGCCGGTTTCGAAGACGAGCTCCAGGCTGTCGTCCTCAATCTCGTCCCATGTGACGGGCGTCGAAACGGTTGGCCGCGCGCGTGCGCGCAGCGAGTAGACCGCGACCGTCGTCTTGTGGCGCGAGTTCTGGCTCCAGTCGATGAAGACCTTGCCGGGGCGCAGGCTCTTCTTCATCGATGAGACGACGAGCTTCGGGTGCTGCTTCTCGAGCAACTGGGCGAGCGCTTGGGCGAAGGGCTTGGTGTCGTCGTAGGTGACGGGCGTGTTGAGCGGCACGTAGACCTGCATGCCCTTCGATCCCGATGTCTTCGCGAGGCATTCGAGGCCGAGGTCGGCGAGCAGGTCGCGCAGCAGCAGCGCGACCTCGCGGCACTCGGGCAGCGCCGCCGGCTCGCCGGGATCGAGGTCGAAGGCGAGCACCGTTGGGCGGTCGGGATCTTCGGCCAGCGCGAGCGACGGATGCAGCTCCAAGTCGGCGAGGTTGGCGAGCCAGACAAGCGTCGGCAGGTCGTCGCAGAGCACGAAGTCGATGTCGCGGTCGCCGGTCTCGATCGTCGCCGAGCGCACCCACTCGGGTGCATGCGACGGCTTCTGCTTCTCGTAGAAGTACTTGCCGTCGACGCCGTTGGGGTAACGCTTGAGCGTCAACGCGCGGCCCTGGAGATGCGGCAGAACCGCCGGGGCGATACGCGTGTAGTAGTCGATCACCTCGCCCTTGGTGAAGCCGGGCTCGGGATAGAGAACCTTGTCGAGGTTCGACAGCTTCAGCCGCCGGCCGTCGACGTCGACCTCGGGCGCCACCTACTCCTACTTCTTGGCGGTGGTCTTCTTCTTGGCCGGCACGCGCTTCTTCGCGGGCGCCTTCGCCTTGGCGGCGGGCTTCTTGCGTGCCGCCGGTTTCTTCTTCGCGGCGCCGGTTCCGCCCTGGCGCTTCGCGCCGGCAATGCTCGCCTCGAGCGCGGCCATCAGGTCGGGGACCTCGGGCCGCTCCTCCTCGTCGGGCTGAACGGCGATCTCCTCGCCCTCAGCCTTGCGCTCGATCAGGTCGAGCACCTGCTCGCGGTAGGAGTCGCGGTACTTCGAAGGGTCGAACTCGGCCGACAGCGACTCGATCAGCTCGCCGGCCATCTTGACCTCACGCGCGCTCGCCTCGAGCTCGGAGGCGTCAGGGATCTCCTCGAGCGAATCGGGCGGGACAACCTCGTCACCGAACAGCATCGTCTCCATGTGCAGCACGCCGTCTTGAGCGCGCAGCGCCACGAGCTGCTCCTTCGAGCGGATCACGACGCGGGCGATGCCGACCTTGCCCGACTCCTCCATCGCCTTGAGCAGCAGCGCGTAGGCCTTGGTCGCGCCCTTGCCGGGAGCGAGGTAGTAGGGGTGGTCGTAGAAGATCGGGTCGATCTGGTCGATCTCGACGAAGTCCTCGATCTCGATCATGTGCGTCTTGCGCGGCTCGACCGACTCGAGCTCCTCCGGTTTGACGACGACATAACGGTCGGGCGAGATCTCATAGCCCTTGACGATCCGCTCATAGGGCACCTCGTCACCGGTCTTGGGGTTGACCCGCTTCTGCTGGATCCGCGTCCCGTCCTTGCCGTCGAGCTGGTTGAAGCGGACGGTCTTCTTCGAGACCGCCGAGTACAGCTTCACCGGGATGTTCACGAGGCCGAAGCTGATCGCCCCGCTCCAGATTGCCCTGGGCATGTCTCGAACCGTACCCCCTCGCGCCAGCGCCAATCCGGGTTTGGCAGGGAAATTGCGTCTTGCGGGGAAACGGCAGCTCGTCTACGCTGCGCTGGTCCAGTTGGAGGGGTGTGAGCGTATCGCTGCTCATGAGTGGTTGAGGGGGGTCGTGGGCATCGTGCTGCTCGCGACCGTGGTCGGCGCCTGTGGTGGTGGCGCCGACGAGGCCAATGAGGAGAAAGGGACTGCCGGAGCGAATGCCGCTTCGCTCGAGAAGCCGCCTCCCCCGCCACCGATGCCGCCACCGAGTCGCACGGTCGCGCGAAGGTGGTCCAAGGAGCGCTCCGGCATCGGCCTGTATCCCAACGCGGACGGGGTCCTCGTAAAGCCCGACGGGACCGAGATCCGCGCGTGGGGCGACCCGCGAGTCCGCAGATACGTGACCGCTCTATTCGCGCGAATGCAGTTCGACTTCCTCGAAGGGAACATGGCAGAGGTGTGCAGGCACGTCGGTCGGGGCTTCAGCCTTGGAGGGGCCTCCGTGGACGTGCCGTGCGACAGAAAGCTGAAGATGTACGCGCAGGAGCTGAAGGACCAAGGATTCGAGCCGACGCCGCTGCGGTTCCTGTGGGTCCGGACCTATCCCGGCATAACGGGTATCTGGGTCGAGGATGCCGACGGCCAGCGCTTCCGCGTGCCGTTCTCCCAGAAGGGCAAGGGCGGCTGGCTTCTAGATCTCCAGATGCTCCAACCGTCGGAGGCCATCGCCATGCCCCTGCGGCCGTAGTCTTGCCTCAGCTCTCCCGGATGACGGCAGTCGGGTCGACGTCGTCGCGCAGGCCAAGGAAGACGCCGGCGCGGAGGGTGCCGGTGCGGGTCCACTCGCGGAACTCGACCTCGGCCACGAGCCGAGGCTCGACGAAGATCGTGCCGCGAGGCGGCTGGCGGCCGGCGAAGGGGCTGCTGTCGCGGCGCAGCGGCTCGAGCTTGGCGGTCAGCAGGTCGAGCATCGCCTCGTCGAAGCCGGTGCCGACCTTGCCGGCGTAGCGCAGGGCGCCATCCTCGTCGTAGACACCTGTACAGATCGCCCCGAGCCGTCCCGAGCGCTTGCCCTCGCCGGGCGACCAGCCGCCGATCACGACCTCCTGGCGCAGCACGTTCTTGACCTTGATCCACGCGCTGGAGCGACGACCCGGCTCGTAGACGGAGTCGACCCGCTTGGCGACGATGCCCTCGAGACCCTGCTCGCGGGTGGCCTCCAGCAGGGCGGCGCCGTCGCCCTCGTGGTGCGCGGGCACGCGCCAACTTGGGCCGTCGAGCTCGAGGTCGGTGAGCAGGCGGCGGCGGTCGCAGTAGGGGAGACCGGTTGTCAGATGGCCGTCGAGCCAGAGCAGGTCGAAGGCGACGTAGGTGACGGGCAGCTCCTTGGCGCGGCGCTTGACAGCCGTCTCGCCGGTCAGATGCATCCGCGATTGGAGCCGCTCGAAGCTCGGCCGGCCTTGCTCGTCGAAGGCGACGATCTCGCCGTCGAGGATCGCCCGCGTCGAGCCGAGCGCGGCGCCGAGCGGGCGCAGCTCGGGGTAGCGTGGCTTGTAGTCGGTCCCGTTGCGGCCAGTCAGATCGAGATGGCCGCGGTCGAGTCGGGCGACGGCGCGGATGCCGTCCCACTTGACCTCGTAGGCGAAGGCGGAATCGTCGCGCGGGAGCCCGCCGAGCTTTGCCTTCATCGGCTCGATCCGCTCGGGCATCGGCTCGACGCCGGGCTCCGGCGAGTCCATCCGGTGGATCATCCAGTTCGTGCCCTTGGTCCGGAAGAGGACGTAGCGGCCGGCGACCCGCTCGCCGTGGAAGACGACGATCACCTCGTCGTCGCGCCACTTCTCCAGCTCGTAGGTCCCGCCATCCCAGACCGTCATCGTGCCGGCGCCGTAGTTGCCGGCCGGGATCTCGCCCTCGAACTCGAGGTACTTCAGCGGATGGTCCTCGGTACGCACCGCGAGCCGGTCCTCCTTCGGGTGGAACGGGATGCCGCGCGGCACCGCCCACGATGCCAACGTGCCCTCATGCTCGAGCCGCAGGTCCCAATGCAGGTTGGTGGCATGGTGCTGCTGGACGACGAAGCGCAGCAGCTCGGCTGGCGCACCGTCACTCCCCGCGGGCTCAGATGTCGCGGCGAAGTCACGTTTGTCGCGGTAATCGCGCAGACGATCGGTCACCCGTCCATTGTGGCGGCTAAAGGAATTCCGCTTGGCGGACGAGTGGAAGGGGGATGGCCTTCCGGAACCTCATCACGACCGCCGTTCTCTGCATCGCCTTGCTCGTCCCGGCTACCGCCGATGCCGCCAAGGCCAAGATCAGCGGCCATCTGCCCAACTGCCAGATCGCCGTCGCCGCGGCCTCCTCGGCGCCGCGCACCGCTCCGACGATCCGTCTCGCTCGCGCCGCTGTCTGCTTGATCAACACCCGCCGTACCCGGCGCGGGCTGCGGAGGCTGCGGATCAACCACCGCCTCAGCAAGGCGGCAAAGTGGCACACCCACGACATGGTCCGCCGTAGTTACTTCGGCCACGTATCGCGGCGCGGCCGCGACGTCGTCGACCGCCTCTATGGCGCCCACTACCTCAGCGGGCGCATCAGCTGGGCGGTCGGCGAGAACCTCGCCTGGGGCTCCGGCAACCTCGGCACCCCACGCCAAATCGTCAAGGCCTGGATGAACAGCCCAGGCCACCGCCGCAACATGCTCGACGCTCGCTTCCGCGAGATCGGCATCGGCGTTATCGCCAACGGCCCGCAACGGACCGAGCTCCCCGCCGCGACGTACACCACCACCTTCGGCGTCCGACGCTAGTCAGGTCGCCAGGTCGCGCTCGAAATCGTTGGCGAGGTCGAACACCTCACGGGCCTCCCAGACGCGCCCACGACGCTGGTCGCCGATACGCGTGACGATTCCAGACTCCTCCAGCCGATTCAGTAGCCGGCCCGCGGCAACGTCGGATATTCCAGCGACTCGCTGCACGGTCGGCACGTCGATCACGGGATGAGCCGGTAGCGCTGACAACACCGTGTAGGCGGAAGAGTCACGACGTGGACGTCCCAGTCGTCCGATCCAAAGTGCTTCGAGCACGGTGATCTCATCGGCGAGCCTCTCTGCCTCATGCGCGGCGAGGCTTGTTGCGTCCGCGAATAGCTCGATCCACTCGTCGGCGCGGCCTTCGCGGAAGTCGACCAAGCCCGCGACGTACTGGCTTGCGCGTCGCGCCAGAATCAAGCTGATCGGCGGGACGTAGCGAGGTGTCAGACCCCGACGGATGAGGACGGTATGGATGAGGCAGCGCCCAACCCGGCCGTTGCCATCCGCGAACGGGTGGATCGTCTCGAACTGACCGTGTGCGATCGCCGCCTGGACGATGCCCGGTAGGTCTTCGCGGTTCATGAACGTGCACAGGTCATCCAAGAGGGTTCCCACATGTCCGGGCGGCGGCGGAATGTAGGTCGCGTTTCGTGGACTGTGGGAGTTGCGCCCAATCCAGTTCTGCTCGGTCCTGACCTGACCTGCGATTCCGCTGTCCAGGGTGAAGCGGAGCAGTGACTTATGGATCGACTCGATGTTCGGGACGGTGATCGACTTAGCGTTGGCCCCGATCGCGATTGCGTGCTCCATCGCGTCGATGTTGCCGATGACCTCTGCCGCCTTGGGATCGTGAGCCTCGTCCCAGAACCGCGCGCGTGCCAGGCGTCGATGGGACAGCTCGAGTCCCTCGATTCGAGACGAGGCGACAGACTCGGCTCGCAGGAGTTGAGTCGCCAGCGCCTCGAGCGACGCAAGGCGCACGGGCGATTCGTTTAGTCGGCCGAGCGCGGTTGTCGCTTCGGTCACGGCTGTTACCGCCGCCGACGACAGGTTGATGTCCCAGTTGGCGACCGGGTCCGGGACGAATGCCTCGTAGGCGAACGGCGCCCTGTTGCGTCGCCCCCCCATGGCGCCGGGCCTGGCCTCCCACCAGTGCTCCTCGTAGTGCCCGCGCAGCGTCATCCGGTCGAGGAGGGTTCGGTTGCAAACATTATAACCGAACTATAGACATATAAGGTTCGGTAACGCTAGAAATTGCCGAACGGTCCCTCGGCAGTCCCCGATAGCGCCGTATCCTTGCTCGGGATGCGCGCCGGTGTCCCTCTAGACGGTCTTACCGAGGCGCAGCGGGCTGCGGCTAGCCACTCCGATGGTGCGTTGATGGTGCGCGGCGGAGCGGGGTCCGGGAAGACGACGGTCCTGGCGCACCGGTTCGCCTGGCTGGCCGACGGGACCACGACCCCCGAGCGCGTGCTGATGCTCGTCCACTCCTCGCGCGCGAGAGAGGAGATGTGCGAGCGCCTCGGCGAGCTGATCGAACCGCCATACGAGGAGCTGCACGTCCAGACCTTCGACGAGCTCTGTCGCGGGCTGCTCGCCGACGAAGCGCTCGAGGCGGGGCTCGATCCGCTGTTCGTGCCGATGACACGCGCTGACCGCGTCGCGCTGCTGCTCGACCGGCTCGGCGACCTGACGTTGCGCCAGCACGAGATCCGCGGCAACCCGGCGCCGCTGCTGGCGAGCTTCGTCGAGCGGATCGATCGGCTGAAAGAGGAGATGGTCACCCCCGACGATCTGCTGCGGCAGACGCAGGCGAGCGACGAGCTCAACGACGCCGGGCGTGTCCTGGCGGCCCGCGAGGCCGAGTTCGCGCAGCTCTACGCCGACCACGACCGCCTGCTCGCCGAACGCGGCGCGCTCGACAGCGGCGACCTCGTCCTGACCGCGTTCCGGCTGCTCCACGAGCGGCCGCACGTCCGCGAGCGGGTGGCGCGCCGCTTCACGCATGTGCTCGTGGACGAGTACCAGGAGGCGACGTTCGCCCAGGGGATGGTGCTGCGGCTGCTCTGCGAGGAGCACGGGCAACTGACCGTCGCCGGCGACGACGCTCAGACCCAACGCCGGTTCGGCGCGGTCGGCGGCCGCAACCTCGAGGAGTTCCCGCGTGAGTACGCCGACGCGACGACGATCGAGCTCGGGCCGAGCCAGCGCTGCCCGACGCCGATCCAGCCGAGCTTTTGGCGCTGTGCCTCCGAGCGCGCGCAGGCGCAGGCTGTCGCGCTCCACGTCGAGCGGCTGGTCGCGAATGGGGCCAATCCGGCGGAGATCGCGGTGCTGGTGCGCTCGGCGGCCGACGACGGGACGGTGGTCGGCGGTGCGCTCGAGCAGCGTGCGATCCCGTTCCGCGTGCGCGGGCCGGGTGCCTACTTCCAGCGCGCCGAGGTGCGCGACGTGCTCGCCTGGCTGCGCGTGCTGGCCGATCCGGCCGACTCGGGCGCGGCCGTACGGGCGCTCACTCGCCCGCCGATCGGGCTGCACTCGGTCGACATCGCGCGGCTGACCCAGCTCGCGCGGCGGCGCAAGTTCGACATGCCGTCGGCGGTCGCGGCTGCGCTCGAGGGACCGCAGCTCTCGCCGGAGGGACGCGATCGCGCGCAGGCGTTTCTCGATCTCTACCGCGCCGCCGGGCGCGCCTTCGAGAGCCGCCGCCCCGACGCCTTCGTGCTGCGGCTGATCGAGCGCGTCGGGATCCGCCGTCAGCAGGTCTTCGCCACCCAGGCCGACACCGTCGAGCGGTTGCGCAACATCGCCCGCCTGCCCGAGCTCGCCACCGCCTACATGCGCCGCGAGCCACACGCCACGCCACGCGACTTCACCCGCTACCTCAAGGCTGTCGCCGACTCCGGCCTGCCGGAGGCTGAGGCGGCCGGCCCCGAGGGTGCTCCGGCCGTCGCGATCATCGGCATCGACGACGCCAAGGGCCGCGAGTTCGACCACGTCTTCGTGCTCGGTCTCTCGGCCGCCCGGATGCCCGGCCGCGCGCCGGTGACCGACGCGAGCCCGTCGCTGGCCGCCGTCTCCATGACCCACGAGCAGGTCGTGCGCCGCCGCTTCCACATTGCCCTCTCTCGTGCGCGTAAGAGTCTCGTCCTCTCCTGGTCCGACGCGCCGAACGGCTCGCCGGCACGCTCCTCGCCCTTCTACGACGAGGCGCGCACCACCGCCGGCGCGCCCGAGGAGCGGTTCGAAGAGGAGCTGTTCGGTCCGGCCGAGGGCCTGCACTCGACCTTTCGGATCATGCGCGACGAGCTGCTCGACACCGTCCAGCGCGTGGGCGGCCGGCTTGGTGAGATGCGGCTCGACGCGACGCTCGACGTCTCGCAGGCGGTCGCCCGCTACCTCGAGCTGCTGAAAATCGCCGCGTTGATCGAGCGCTCGCAGGCCGGCCAGCCGCTCGGCGACGCGATCTCCGAGGTCAACCAGCTGCTCGCCGCCGGCGCGAGCGCTGAGCAGCGCGAGGTGCTCGAGTCCTCGGCGCTCGACGACTGGCTGCGCGACACCGGCCGCGACCCCGACCGCCGCCCGGTCGCCGGCGACGACCAAGCCGGCCCGTCGCTCGATCCGTTCATCCCGCGCCGCCGCGGCGCCGGCGCGCCCGAGAACGGGCTGATGCTGTCGGCCTCCGACATCGAGACCTACCGCCTCTGCCCGCTGAAGTACAAGTTCGGCCGCGTCTTCCGCATCCCGCAGGAGTCGACGATCAACCAGCGCTTCGGGATCGCCCTGCACACCGTGCTCGAGCGCTTCCACAAGTCGCCCAACGCCGGCCGCGAGCAGCTGTTCGAGCTGTTCGAGTCGTCCTGGCGGCGCGGCGGCTTCGGCGACTCCGACGACGAGCTGCAGTTCCGCGAGCGCGGCATCGAGGCGCTCGAGCGCTACTGGGAGAACACCCGCGACGAGCTCGGCGAGCCGGTCTGGTTCGAGCGCAGCTTCTCCTTCCAGCTCGGCCCGCACGTGATCCGCGGCCGCGTCGACCGCGTCGACCGCCGCCCCGACGGCAGCTACGAGGTCATCGACTACAAGACCGGCCGCTCGAAGACCGCCGCCGAGCTGCAGAGCGACGTCCAACTCTCGATCTACCAGATGGGCGCACGCGAGTCCTGGGGTGTGGAGACCTCAGCGCACTCCTACTACTACGTGATGACCGCCGAGAAGGTTCCGGTCGCCCACTCCGACGAGGAGCTCGGCCGCGTCCGCGCCACCATCGAGGAGATCGGCGCCGGCATTTCGCGCCAGGACTTCCAGCCGACTCCAACGCAGGAGATCTGCTCCTTCTGCGACTTCCGGATCATCTGTCCGGCGGCTGAGCGCTAGGCGGGCCTATGCGCGCAGCGCCTCCCCGTAGGCGCTTGACATGCTGGGTATGCCTATGTTCTTATCATGTGCGTGATGCGGATTGCCCTTGTAGCGCGCGAGCTGCATCCGCTCGGCGGAGGAGGGATCGGCGTCCAGGTCGCCGGCGCCTGCGCTGCGCTTGCGGATGTGGCCGAGGTCACGGTGGTGACGAGCTCGCGGCTCGAGCCCGCCTACCGCGAGCGCGTCGAGGCTGGCGCGACGGGCCTGCCGGAGGGTGTGCGCGTGGCCTTCGTGCAGGAGCCGCAGCCCGCAGAGCAGGGCAGCTACTACGGGCTTCCGCACCTCTACAGCGCGCGTGTCTGGGAGCAGCTCCAGGAGCTGTACCCAGATCGCGGACCGGACCTGATCGAGTTCACTGACTTCATGGGCGAGGGGCTGGTCACCGTCCAGGCCCGCCGCGCCCACCATCCGCTGCTGCGCGACACCGAGGTCGGCGTCCGTCTCCACACGACCGCCGAGCTCTGCAGCATCCTCAACGGGCACCTCGGCGACGACTTCGACACGCGGATGGTGGTGGCGGCAGAGCGTTTCGTGCTGCGCGAAGCCGATCGAGTGATCGCGCCGGGCGGCGGCGTGCTCGACACCTACTCCCGCTTCTACGAGGCCGGGCTGGCGCCGGCAGTGTCGATCCCGCCGACGGTGCCGCCGGACACCGCCCCGCCCGTCGCCCCGCCGCCGCTGGACGATGGCCTGCTGCGCTTCGTCTACGTCGGCCGTCTCGAGCGGCGCAAGGGCGTCCAGGACCTGATCCGCGCCTTCACGGACCTGGGCGCCGAGAACTGGAGGTTGACGCTCGTCGGCGAAGACACCGATACCGCGCCACTGGCCGCCTCGATGCGCGGCGTGCTGGAGCTGGCCGCGGCGGGCGATCCGCGGATCGAGTTCGCCGGCTCGCGGACGCGGGAGGGCGTGCGCCGACTCGTCGACGCGAGCCACGTGCTGGTCGCGCCGTCGCGCTGGGAGTGCTGGCCCAGCAGCGTGATCGAGGGTCTCGGTCGCAACCGGCCGGCCGTCGTCACCCCGACCGGCGGAATGCTCGAGATGCTTGCCGACGGCGCCGCGGGCTGGGTCGCCGGAGGTGTCGGCGCCGAGCCGCTACGCGAGCTGGTCGACGAGCTGCTCAGCGATCCGCGCCCTGTCATCGAGGCGATCGCGTCCGGCGCGCCGCGCGCCGTCCACGATCGCCTTACCGATTCCGAGCGGTTACGCCAGGGGTACGGCGACCTGGTCGCGTCCACGGTTTCGCGACGTTCGCGCGTGCGACCGGTGGCTCGCGCCGACGCGCCGCTCGTGACGGTCGTGGTGCCCTACTTCAAGCTCGAGCGATTTATCGAGGCGACCCTGCGCTCGGTGGTCGCCCAGGACCATCCGGCGATCGAGACGATCGTCGTCAACGACGGTGCGCTGCGGCTCGAGGACAGGGTGCTCGAGCAGCTCGCCGAGCACTTCCCGATCAGAGTGCTGACCAAGGAGAACGGCGGCCTGAGCAGTGCCCGAAACGCGGGCATCGCCCAGGCTCGCGGACGCTACGTCCTGCCGCTCGACGCCGACAACATGCTCGAGCCGACGTTCGTCTCGCGCTGCGTAGAGCTGCTGGAGGAGGAGCCGGACGTCGCGTTCGTCACCACGTGGTCGCGCTACGTCGACGAGGAGGGCGAGCCGCTGACTGGCGTGGAGCGCGGCTTCCAGCCGATCGGCAACAGCAGCCCTGCCGTGATGGACGACAACGTCGCCGGCGACGGCACGGCGCTGATCCGGCGCGAGGTGTTCGACGCCGGCCACCGGTACTCGCCCGAGCTTGCCAGCTACGAGGACTGGCAGCTCTATCGCGACCTCCACCGCGCGGGCCTCTTCGGCCGCGTGATCCCCGAGCGCTTGCTGGTCTACCGCAAGCGGGCCGATTCGATGGTGCGGGAGATCGGGTATGCCTACCATCACCGCATCTACGACGAGATGCGGGCGCTAACCCGGGGAGACGAGATGGAGTGGCTCTGCGAGCCGGCGATCCCGTAGAGGTCGAGAGCGCGGCTCCCACTCGCGCGACCGGCGATCGGCGCCGTGCCGATCGTGCCGGTCGCGTGGCCAAGCTGCAGCATGCCAACGCCGAGCTGCAGCGGGAGAACGAGCGCCTCGAGCGCGCCAACGCCGATCTCTGGCGCGAGAACGCCCGCCTTGCCCGCGCCGCCCTCGGCCAGTCCGACGCGGCCGCCGCGGCGCAACTCCGACGCTCTGAGCGTGAGCTGGGGCCGCGCCTCGGCGATGCGGAGGCGCGGGTCGACCGCCTCGAGCGCCTGCTCACCACCCCGCGCCATCGGGCTGTCGAGCGAGCGCGCGACACAGTCATGCGCTCACGGCCGCTCTACTGGCTCGTCCGGCATGTGTGGGCGCCGGTGGCCAGGCGCGGCTAGGTCATTGACCCACGGATACGAATATGTTCTCATCCGGTGATGCGTTCATGAGCGGGAGCAGAGTTGACGATGAGCGCACCCGCTGGCCCAGCCTGGAGGCCGACCTCGACCTGCTCGGTGCGACCTCGGGCCAAAGCCGCCCCGCCCGCGTCGCGATCGCCAGCTACGAGTTCAACGGCGTCGTCCGCAACGGCGGGATCGGAACGGCGTGCACGTCACTGGCCAAGGCGCTTGCGGCGGAGGGCCACGAGGTCGACCTGTTCTTCACAGGCTGGGCGGACGATCCGAGCGAGCAGGCGTTCGAGCGGTGGGAGGGGCGCTACGCCGCTCTCGGCGTGCGCCTTCACTGGTTCGACTACGCGATGCTGGCCGCACGCTACGACGCGCCGGTGTATGGCGCGGCTCATTCGCTTGCCCTCTACGAGCAGCTTGCCGAGCAGGACGCCGAGCGCCCATACGACGTGATCCACTTCGTCGAGTCGGTCGGCCACGGCCTCTACTCGCTGCTGGCGAAGCGCCAGGGCCTGGCCTTCGAGCGGGCGACGACGGTCGTCGGCGTTCATTCGCCGCGCCGCTGGATGGCCGAGGCTCACGGCGAGCTGTTCGACAGCCCCGAGTACCTGGCCGACGAGTTCCTCGAGCGCCGCAGCCTGGAGCTGGCCGACGTCGTCGTCTCGCCGAGCGCCCACATGCTGGACTGGCTCAGCGCGCGCGGCGTGAGGCTTCCCGAGCGCAGCTACGTGCAGCAGTACGTGACCGATTTCGACCGGGGCGCTAACGGTCGGGCGACGGCGACGCGCGAGGCGGTCGAGGAGCTGGTGTTCTTTGGGCGGCTCGAGTCGCGCAAGGGCCTGCCCGCGTTCTGCGAGGCGGTCGAGGGCCTCGCCGAGCGGCCGCACGGTGATCTGCGACGGGTGACGTTCCTAGGCCGGCATGCTCCGGTCGATGGTGTCCCGTCGGACGAGTACATCGCCACCCATGCGGAGCGCTGGCCGTGGGAGCACGAGGTGCTGGCCGACCTCGACCGCGACGACGCGCTCGAGTACCTGGGACGGCCCGGTCGGCTGGCGGTGATGGCTTCGCCGATCGACAACTCGCCGAACACTGTCTACGAGGCGATCGGCCTTGGCATCCCATTCCTCGCGTCGAGCGGTGGCGGCATCGGCGAGCTCGTCCATCCCGATGACCGCCATGACATGACCTTCGATCCGCGCGACGGCGAGCACGGCGAGATCGACCCTGCCGATCCGCGCGCCGAGCGCAGCCGCCACACGGGGCGCCCGTTGCTCGCACGTCTCGAAGACGTTCTCCACCGGCCCGTCCGCACGGCGCGCTTCGCGATCGATCCCGGGTCGAATCGTGATGTGCACTTGGCGTGGCATCGCGCTGTCGCGGGGGCTCCGCCGGCGATCATCCCGCCGGCGGCGCCAAGCGCGCAAGGCGGGCCCCCGCTCACCGTCGTCGACGTGGCCGAGGTCGGCGGCCTTCCCCCCGGACCGGGTGACGAGTTCCTGTTGCTGGTGGACGCCGGCGTCGAGCGCGAGCCGCGGCTGGCGGGGGCGCTGCTCGCCGCTGCCCAAGCCTCTCCCGATGCGGCGCTCGTGACCTCGCTCGGCAGACGCGACCTCGAGGCACACGACGGATCGGTACAGGAGCGCTGCTTCCTGCCGACCGGGGGCCCGGCCGCATTCGGCATCGTTGCCAACTGCTTCGGCAGGGGGGTGGTTCTTGCGCGACGGTCGATTTTCGAGCGGCTCGGCATTTTCGAGCGCGAGGCCGCGCTGGGAATCGGCGTCGCCGGCGTTCTGATGCGGGCAGCGGTTGCTGGCGAGCGCGTCGAGATCGTGCCTGAGGCGCTCTACCGCATTCCCGGAGTCGTCTCCGAGCAGGCGCCGCCCAGTCGCTGGGACGATCAGCTCGCGGTGATGCGGCCCCTTCATGCGCAGCTCGGACCGGAGGGTGCGGTGTTCGCCGATATGGCGTGGCGGCTTGCCCGCCAGCGCGAGGAGCTCAACGGCAGGGCGTTCCTGGCCGAGTATCAGCTTGCCGCCACGGCGGAGCGGCTCGAGGTAATCACCAGCTCGCGCAGCTGGCGCCTCACGGGAATGCTGCGGCGGCTGGCGGGTCGCCTCAGAAGGCGACGGCGCTGACGTGGCGATCCGCTACCACGACAGCGTCCTGTTCCCGACGTTGGCGGATGAGATCGGCGACCACGCCCAGCTGCTCGACGGCGAGGTGCTCAACGCGGGCTCTGGCAACCGCGATCTGCGGTCGCTGGTGCCGGGGCGGGTCCACAACCAGGACATCGCCGAGGGTCTTCACAACGACGATGTCGACATCCTCTCGCCACTCGACGCGATCCCGGTCGAGGATGGCTTCTTCGACGCGATCTTCTGCAACGCGGTGCTCGAGCACGTCGCGAATCCGGAGGAGATCATGGAGGAGTTCGCACGTGTCTGTAAGCCGGGCGGCGTGCTCTACCTCTGCGTCCCTTTCATGCAGCCCGAGCACCTGGATCCGACCGACTTCCAGCGCTACACCATCGACGGTCTCAGCCTGCTCGCGGAGCGCCATGGCTTCGAGGTCGAGCAGGCCGAGCCTGTCCACAACGTCTACGTGACCCTCGGGTGGGTTGCGCTGCGCTGGCTCGGCGGCTCAGACAAGCTCCGCTTTCGCCTCGCTCGTCGCCTGGTCTTCCCGTGGCTCGTTCGCAAGGCCCACAGCTCCAGCCTGCAGGTTCGCGAGCTGGCCTCGGCCAACCGTGTGATTGCGCGGCGGCGGGTGTCTGAAAAGGCGGCATGTAGGTAGTTAGAGCACGTACCCTCAAACCCGCTCTGCGTCTAACGTTTCGCCCCGTCAAGGTCAAACAAGAGTGGCCGGGCGGTGCGTGAACACCCCCGGCCGTGGCACCGAAAGGGCGAACTTCCGATGCAGGCGAACGATACGCGCTCAGTTGCAGAGCTAGAGGCAGGCACCGACCAGGCGATGCTAGCCGGGTGACTCGAAGAACTCGAAGTCGGCCTCGGTAAACCCACCGTCGCTGGAGTCAAGATCGGGCTCGACAGCGACGAGCGTGCAGTCCTGCTCGGCGACGGTTGCGTACATGACTAGGGCTGGAAAACCGAAGACGCCTTTGACGGTCCGGATGCGCCTAAGTTGTGTACCGGGAACAAGAGGGAATTCGTCTGGCTTGTGTGCGAGAACCCATGTGATCGCGCTCAGAAGATCGTCGAAGCGCTTCGCGTCTAGTCCAAGCCCTTCCTTCTGCGCAGCGAAATGCTCCGACTCAAACGTCCCCCTCCTGCTGACCATTAAGAGTCTCTAGGCAGTCAGCCCGAACTCGCGGGCAAGCTCTTGCCCGCGAGCGATCTCGCGGTCGTTTAGCGGCTCACGTGACAACAGGGCAGTGGGGTAGGGAATTTCCTCCCCAATCGCTGCGGCCTGCCACCCAATCGACTCCTCATGCGACTTGTTGCTCAGGTACGTCGCCCAAGCATTCCGACACATGTAGATGACCTGATCTAGATAAGCCAGCTCCTCCTGCGACAGGCCCTCCGCAATGCCGCTGCGGGACTCAGGCAACGAGTACCGGGTTGCCTTGCCGTCTTGGTGACGCAAGAGGTATCCCTGCGCCTCCAGGTCAAGCTCTAGGAGCTTCATCCTGTCCGGCATCGGGCCATGCTCCTGCTTGACGTAGCGCCACCCCGAGATGGGACTGCCAAGGTCTCGATACGCGCCGAAGTCGGCGTACCAAAGAACCTTCGCGAGCTTGGTCCGCGTAAGCGAGTGATCTTCGTGCGCCTGTCCAACGACGTACAGGAGCATCTGCTCGATTTTCTGTCGTGCCGGTCCATCAGGCATTGCGGGAACCACCCTTTCACCTCCGGCAGTTGGTCCGTCCGTTCACGATGTTAGCTACATCACTCGGACGGATTCACGCAAAGAGCAGGGTTTCCTTCCTGCTGCCCATCACAAGCGACAGCGGCCAGCGGCGCTACCCTGTAGACATGCTCGAGCGCAAGCGACCGGCGAAGACATCGCCCTCGCCCCCCGAGAGCGACGTCGCAGCCAAGCAGGATCCCAGAACATCGGCTGACCCGAGTTCCGGCGGTTATAGCGGAAGGGGCGCAGGGGGAGGACTTCATGACTTCCTCCCCGAGAGGATGTCGTGGTTGCAGTGGTTCAGCAGGACAATGGTCTCTTTGTCCCAACAGAAAGTCAATCGATTTCCCATGTCGATGCTGGCACCGTAGACGCCCGGCTGCCCCTGTATCCGATGGGTACGAAGGCTGTTGTGCCGATGATCCTCGCGTAGTCGCTGGACGGTGACCAAGATCGCCGCCTGCATCTTGGGCTCCTTCTTCGCGAGACGCTTCTTGAACGGCTTTGGGATCAGGACGGGCGTGAGCCCCATTCAGTCCTCAGAGAGCAGCCAGCGCACAGCGTCCGTGGGATCGTCCGAGTCAAACAGCTCGCACTCGCCTGCGCTCAATGCCGCGCGGGACTCCGCCTCGCCCTCGCGCCACAGAATGGTCCAGTAGCCGACCTCGTCTCGCGGAATCATGATCGGCACGTTGCGCGGTCCCGGCGGGAACGCGGCTGAAAACGTGGACTCAGTGAAGCCCGTGATTCTGTTCTGGTCGTCGCAACCGGGTGCGTACTCAAGCGTAGTTCCCATGGCTCAGCTCTCCTCGTGCTTCGCGTCAAACTTCTTTAGGTTGCTCCTGGCCCTGGATATCGCAAGCGCTACCCATCCAGCGAGCCCGCTCGCGCGGCGCCCTGGTAGGAAAGAAGAATTCTCCATCGACTCGATGGACCAATCCCGCCGCGTATAGCCGGTTTAGGCCATCTTGCCCGTCCAGCGGGTTCGCCGTCTCACTTGTGGGGCGCTTAGGCGGAGCGCAGGAGGGTGCTGACGACCTCGCTGGGTCGTTGGCCGCGTTGCTCGGCGAGTCGCGTCAGTCGTGCGGCGTCTTCGCCTTCGACGCTGACCAGCAGTCGCGCCTTCGCGCCCGAGCCGGGTCGACGACTTCCAGGTCAGTCGCAGCCGGTCGCTGCATCGAGGGCGCGGCAGAGGTCGCGCAACCTGTCAGGGCCGAGCGTCGCAATCCGCTCGCGGAGCTCGTCCTTGTCGACCAGGGTGGTGTTGTCGAGGTTGACCGCGGACTCGTGGCGCAGTCCGTCCTCGGGTCCGACCTGAACCTCGCTGCTGATGTCGCGCACGGTGGTCGTGATCGGCGCGGCGATCAGCTTGTTGAGTCGGTCGATCGCGGTGTCGCGCGTGAGGATCACGACCGGTCGACGCTTGACGCCTTCGCGCTCGTGCCACCAAACATCGCCGCGCCTCATAGGTCGCGGTCCTCCCAGGAGAAGCCGGCCGCGGCGTCCTCGGCGTCGAGCATGCGCATCGCGTGGAGGCTGCTCGACGCGGCCCATGCGTCGAGGTCGCCCCAGTCGTCGATGATGCGGCCGGTCGCGGCGGCGAGTGCTTGGCGGGCCTGGTCTTCGGTCCAGCCGGGCGCCTCTTGGGGCAGGCGCTGCTTGGCGGTTGGTGGGGCGGGGGTCTCCGCCCCGTCGTCCACAGCATTCATGCTGTCAAACGTAGCACGGTTTGGACGGGGTTTCGGGGGGCTGGTGGGGGTGAAGGTTTGTACTGGTCCCATCGGGAGCCTGCCTTTCGGTCCGGGGTCTCCCTCTATGAAGTCCCGGGCGGGGGAAGTTCGCCCCCTGGAGGCGAACTTCTTTGGGCGATCACGCCCGCCGCGAAGATCCCCAGGACGAGCCCGCCGCCGACGGTCGTCGCCAGCGTCTCGACCAGTGTGGACACTGCCCGATCCCGGCGATCAAAGACGAGCAGTACGGGTGGAATCAGCATGACTAGGCTGCCGGCACCGAAGAGGAGCACGCCGACGTCGGGACGCCTGAGCTCTCTAAGCTCAGCGCTGGTTAGTCTCGGAACGCTCGGCCCGCTGGCGCTCACGCTGCTCTCGGCGGTCGTGGCGGTAGAGCCAGGACAGACACGTGTAGCAGGCCGTTAAGGCGACTAACGCCACCGCTTGACGTTCGATTGCCGGAGCGTTCCTATCCTAGTACGAGGCGGAATACGTCCCAGAGAATGCAGCCAACGGCGCCGATGCCACCCACATATCCCGCGTTCGAGATCTCATCGCGAGTCGGCTTGAGCTGCCTGACGACCCCGATAGCGCCTGCCGTGAAGCTGCCCAGAACGAGCCCGCCGCCGACCGTCGTTGCCACCGTCTCGACCACCGTGGACACCGGCCCGATCCCAGCAATCTGGACGAGCGAGTCGGTCGTGGAATGCCATGCCGGCAAGCTAGCCGTGGCTGAGGCACAGAACACTGCAGTTAAGTAACGGGACTGCTACAGGCGAGTATCCGGTCCGACATCCTGTATGGCAGACGGCACCTGTGGCAGTCGCCTGCCCTCGCGGCCGGGTCCGTAGCTCCGTAGGAGCGAAAGCAGTGTAACCGCCGCGCCTGCCGCGACGAGTGGGCCAGCGGGGACGGAGTATCGGCCTACGTAGATAACCGACAACGTTGATGGGATAAACAAGGCAAGACCGCCCATACCTAATACCAGCACGGAGACTCGGTTTCGCCGCGGCCCGACGAGTAAACCCAAAATCGTCAGCAGCGTACACACGAATAGTACCGTGGCGCCGACCCGTCCAATCCGCTGATAGGTCTCAAGTTGGGCTAGGAGAGTGCCGTTGCGTCGGACTGAGAACTCATCGAAGAAGTTTTCTATTCCCCTCTCTGCCGTTCGCAGCTCTTTGCGCCTGTTGGCGTCGATGGGCGCATCCCAGTTGAGGTGCTGGGACAGAGTGGCGCCTCCATATGGAGCCCAATAGAAGCTACTTGGAACGTAGTACGCCTTTATGTCGTTCCAAACTGTTAGCGCGTAGGTCTTGGGTTGACCGAGTATCGCCCGTCGCGCGAAATCCCCCAGCTCCTCATCGTGCTCGAACGGGCGCAGCCCGAACACGTGGTAGGACGGCGAGTCCACCATATAGAGATAGTAATCAGTCCCGTTGCGCGTATAGCGACTACCTCGCTCGCAAAGGCCGCGGGTTCCGGGCGGAGGACTGAATTGGGAGCAACTAGCAAACGGCGCTACCCGGCCATACAGATGCCAGCCTGTTGCAGGCGTAACCTCGAAGCGCCCGGTGGCAGACTGGTTGAGGCCTGCGTACAGCAGCAGCAAGACCGCCGCTGGCCCAACGAACGCTCCAAGCGACCACCAGCGGCTGCCCCACGGCATGGTCTGGGCAAAGAGCATGGCAAGCGCTATGACCGGTATGAGGAACAGCGCAGAAGATCGAATTGTGGCGCAGACGACGACCAGCACCGCAACCGCCGCCGGCCACGGCCATCGTCGGTGGGGCGCCTCTAACATTCGCGACACCGCGTAGATCACGACTGCGACCGCAGGCACAAAGAGCGCCTCGGACGTGATGGCGCGCTCCAAGTGAACCTGATCCGCGTTGAGCAGCAGAACCGCAGCTCCGACTACGCCCGGCCACGGCGAGCCACACAGACGACGAATAGCAAGGAACAAGACCAGCGCGGCCGCGAGCGCCATCAGATGCTGAACGATCCCGAGCACAGCGACCTCTCGCGAGATCTGCCCTAGCAGAGCGATAAATACCGAGTAGCCAGGGGGATGCTGCGGATTCGTCAGTGGATTGATGTCGCCGGAAGTCAGTCCGTAGGCGAAGTAGGCGTAGGCAGTGGCATCGAGTTGGGAGGTTGAGATTGGCCACCAGGCGGCGGTGGCAACCGCCCGAAGCGCGATCCCCACTGCCAGGAGCGTGGCGAGCGCGAGGGCGACACCCCGTCCAGAGTGTGCTCGAAGCCTTTGGGGAGGGGTCATCGCGAGTCGTGCGCCATAACCATCTAATGAGCGAGCAGCGCCCCGACCGTTGCGGCAAACAGCACCGCAGCGAAAGCGACCACTGCTCCTCGGCCCCAACGCCCTACAACCGCTGCCCCGAGAGCAAGCGCGAACATGGGCGCAAGCGAGATCCCATACCGCGGACTCGGGTCAGGATCTTGGTCGTAGAGAATGATGAACCCGACAGCCATCACCAAGGCCCCGATGACGAGCAGGCCCATTGACAGGAGCCCCAACACATTCGGCCACCGCCTAGGCGACACGAACAGCGCCGATAGGCCGACCGCGATCGGCGCTGCCGCAAGTAATGCATGCAGCGGCCGCAAGACCGGCGCGCCAAGGATGTCCGGTGAGAGGTGCCGAACCACCGCCGCCGCCGGATCGCCGACGAGCGGCCACAGCAAGGCCGACAGCGACGCCAGCACTGTTCCTAGATCACGCGGGCCTTGGCGCAGGCCATCCAGTGCAGGGTCGTCGCGCACGTCGATAAGTGCGGTCGTGTTGTGGATGCCCGTCCAGATGAGCGTTGCCGCCACGCCTCCGATGAGTAGAAGGCCACCGGTACCGGCCCACGCACGGACGGCTGCTGTTCGCCCCTTCCGACCGCCCTTTCTCAGCTCCCAGATCAATAGGAGACCTGCCACTGCGGCCGTGGCGAAGATGTTCGTCGTCTTGAGCGCAGACGCCAGGAAGCCGGCGGCCAACAGCCATCCTGGATGCACGCGACCGGGCCAGCGATAGACGAGCGCCCCGACAAGCGCTACCAGCCCTGCTGCCGGTAAGGCGGTGACATCGTTCGAGACCGTCGCGTTCAGATACACCAGCCAAGGAGACGACACAAGCACAAGCAACACACCACCCAAGACCAGAGGCGGAATCGCCATCAGGCGCCCAGCGAACCACAACAGAATCAGCCCGATAATCGTCCACGCGATGCTCGTCACGCGCGTCGCCTGGAGGTCACCACGCACTCCCAGAACGTTGTGGCTTGCCCACCGCAGAGGCGCAGTGGCCACGTAGTACGTCGGCGGCTGCTGAGCCTCATGCTGGTTCCACTTCATCTCCTCAGGCCACCGACCTCCAGGGGTATCGCAGTCGGGAAGATGACTCACGTCCAACTCCTGGTACCCGTTGCACGAGATCTCCCGCATCGTGCTCTCGAGCATCTTCTCGCCTTGGCGCGGCAGCTCACCCCGAGACACGCGCTCGACGTAATCCAGATGGGCGGCCTCATCAAACGGCGAAAACTCGCTGTTTGAGCCGATCTGCAACCCCAACAACACACACGGCGCGATGACACAGACCGCGACGGCGATGGCGCCGGCCCGCAGGTTAGGAAAAATGGTCGTAATCACGCCCGTCGCTGATCCCTTCTCGCCTGCCCACAGCGCACACACCGAACTGGTCTCTAACTACATCCATCGATGTCGCATCCTCGCCGTCGAAGTGACGGCTTCTCTAGTAATAGCTCGCGGCCAGAGGCCGTTTGGTTTTGTTCGTGCTGTGTCGAGAGAAAGGCCGGGAGTGCAGTTGTGTAGTAGCTGAAGGTCCCCGTAGTGTTTCCGCGGTAGATTCGGACCCCGTCTCCGCTCGTTGCCGCAACGAGGTCTGCGTGGCCGTCGCCATTGACGTCCATGATGGCTGCGAGCTCTGCGCCGGTCCCGGTAAAGAGGGATGAGGAGAGTGCTCCGCTGAACGAGGTGGTTGGGGATGCGAAGTATCCCGACGCAAGGCCGGGATAAACGTGGATCGACCCTTCTTGGCTGGTGACTAGGTCTGCTCGACCGTCACCGGTGACGTCGTCGACTCCGATTGGCTCGTGGCCTGAGCCGTCGTGGAGCGACGTTGAAATCACGACGCCGTTCCAGTAAGAGCCAGCGGGATCGCCGAAGGTGCTGTTGCTTTGCCCGGGCCGTACCCAGACGTCGTCCCAGGTGGTCATCGTCACGAGGTCGCTGCGCCCGTCGCCGGTTACGTCGGCAACGTCCACGAAGTACTCGCCGGATCCAGTGTGGAGTGCGCTGTAGATGTTGCCCTCGGCCACGACTTCGGTCCCGAAGGTGCCGCCGCTCTGACCTGGATAGACAAGCGTATCTCGTGTCTGGTCATCGTGGACCACGAGATCTGCGCGGCCGTTGCCGTTGACATCGGCGACCGCGATGAGCTCGTGACCACCCCAGCTTAGTAGCGCTGGCGAGAGATCTAAATCGGAGGTAGTTCCAGATGCAAAAGTTCGATCGGATTGACCCCGATAGACATGCGCAGTACCACCATCGTCCACCGTCACGAGGTCAGCACGCGTGTCACCAGTGACATCGGCGACATCGACAGCATACTGCCCGATACCATCATAGATCGCAGGGTTGAGTGCCTGTGTTCCGGCGAAGGACAGCGCCTCACTCGAAAAGCTCCCGGCCACAGTGCCTGCATTGACACGTCCTGTTCCAGTGGCGCTGAGAGTTACGAGGTCAGAGCGGTGGTCGCCATCGACATCCGACTCAACGTGGGAGGGGCCGAGGCAGCCCAGTGCACGACAGCCTTGCCGGCGCTGCACGGGCTTCTCCGCGACTATCTCATTCCCGTCGGCATTCTGATTCTGGAAATGCTGCTGTGACTTGAACTGGTTGGTCAAGCTAGGTACTCCAGCAGCGTTGATGCCACCAGCTTGACCGGCTGCTACATAGACGGTGTCCCCGATCCGGCCCACTAGGTCTGCGTGGCCGTCGCCGTTGACGTCCATCATCGCGGCTAGCTCTGCGCCGGTGCCGGTGAAGAGCGTTGATGGGAGGGCTCCGCTGAATGAGCTGGTCGGGGTTGAGAAGTAGCCTGAGGAGAGGCCTGGATAGACGTGGACTGAGCCGCCTTGGCTGGTGACGAGGTCTGCGCGGCCGTCGCCGGTGACGTCGTCGACTCCGATCGGCTCGTGGCCGTCGCCGTCGTGGAGTGAAGTGTTTATGACGACTCCGTTCCAGTAGGAACCGGCCGGATCGCCGAACGTGCTGTTGCTTTGGCCTGGCCTGACCCAGACGTCATTCCACGTTGTCATTGTCACCAAGTCGCCGCGGCCGTCGCCCGTGACGTCGGCGACGTCGACGAAGTACTCGCCGGCACCGGTGTAGAGGGCGCTGTAAATATCATCGTCGGCGACCACAGGAGACGTCCCAAAGGTTGCGTCGGCCTGACCAGGGAAAACCAGGGTGTCTCGAGTCTGATCGTCATACACGATCAGGTCCGCGCGGCCGTTGCCATTGACATCTGCGACAGCAAAAGGCTCGTGGCGGCCTGAGCTCAACAGAGCGGGCGAGAGATCGAGGTCTGTCGCAGCTCCGCTCGAGAACGTTCGATCAGACCGGCCTCGGTACACATGCGCGACGCCACCGTCATCAATCGTGACGAGGTCAGCGCGTGTGTCGCCACTGACATCCGCAACATCGATCACATGGTGCCCCGAGCCATCGAAGAGCGCCGGATTAAGGCTGCTGCCCCCACCAAATGATGCAACACCGGCGGCGAAGGTATGGCCGCTTTGGCCACCGTAGACATAGCCTGTGCCGGTGGCTCTTAGCGTGACGAGATCTGAGTGCCCGTCACCATCTACGTCGTACCCAGGGTTTGGATTGATTCCACCAGACACCGTGGCTGGTGCGAATGTGTTCTCGTTGTTGATGTCCAGCAGCGGCTCCTTTGTTGTTCCGCTTTCGTCGTCGTATCCGCCGTTGGTCTTTGAGGTGGTGTTGCCTGTGGTGATGAGGGTGTTGCGGATGGTTTGGACGTCGGTGGCGTTGGCGGGGTTGTTGGTGCTGGCGAGGATGGCTGCGGCGGCGGTGGTGTGGGCTGCGGCGTTGGATGTGCAGGTGCCTGGGGCTGCGATGTCGACGCCGGGGGCGTTGAGGGTGTTGGGGTCGGCTGCGGGGCCGTAGTTGCTGGCGTTGGAGTTGGTGTCGTCGTGGTCTGTGGTTGGGGCGGGTCCGGTGGGCCAGTGGCAGGTGTCGCCGCTGGCGCCGCCTCCGCCGGATAGGCCGTTGGAGTCGTAGATCGCGGTGGCGGTGATGACTCGGGGGTACTTCGCGGGGATCGATTGGGTGGCTGGCGCCGCCTCGTTGCCGGCGGCGGCGACATAGACGACGCCGGCGTCGATCGAGTTGTCGATCGCTTCCTCGAGTGCTGCGTCGAGCGCCTCGCCGGCGCCGTCTGTCGGTAGCGGGAACCGCATGCTCATGTTCGCGACCTCGATGTCGTCGGCATGGGCGGTCACCCACTCCACTCCGGCGATGACGTCTGACATGTAGAACGGCTGTGGGTCCCACTGGCAGTGCGACGGCGACCGAACGTCCTTGTCGGCGACCGCGACGCTCCAGACACGAGCGCCCGGGGCGACGCCGACCGAGCCGGTGCCGTTGTCGAGGGCGGCGATCAGGTCGGCGACCAGCGCACCGTGAACCTCGAAGCACTCAGGTGACTCGACTTCGCCCATGCCGGGGTCACAGCCGGTTTCGGGGTCGTTGCCAAAGCAGTCGACATTCGACACCACATTGAGATCCGGCGTCGCGGGATCGATCGGGGTGTCGAGCATGGCCACGTCGACGTCTACGCGGACGTCGTCGAGACAGTTGATGTCGAGGTTCTGGTTGACATCCGCGTTGTCGCCGGGCGAGCAATCGCCATCGGCAGCAAAGACACGCCGGGCGCCCAGCGGCATCGACTGCGCGGCGAACTCACCGACCGGATCCAGCCCGACCGCGGCCACGCCCGGCTCACGAGCGATCGCCTTGGCCTCGGCTGCGGTCAGCTTCGCCGCATAGCCGTCAAGCGCTTTGGTGAACACGCGTTTGACCTTCGCGCCGTGGCGCTGAGCGTGACGTTCAGCGACCTCCTTCGGCTGACCCGCCGACTCCTCCAACACGACCACATAACGTTGCTCAGCAGGCTTCTCAGCCGCTGTGGCAGACGACGCCCACATCGTGAGCCCGATGCTGATGATCCAGACGACCGCAAACGCGACAAGGCGGCGCGCGGGTCCGCGCTCGAAGTTGACCACGTTGCTGCGGAACGCATCGGCCATGGCTGAACCCCCTGGGATCTCTCAATGAAGGGACTGGTCGCCACACCCGGGCCAGCGGGGTCGCGACACCTCACCAGCCAGCTGGCCGATGAGAGCAAGATAAGAACACATGCATACTCAGCGTGTCAAGTCGATCCCGCCGACTTCCAGCGCTACACCCTCGACGGGTTGAGCCTGCTCGCCGAGCGCCACGGTTTCGACGTCGAGAAGGTCGAGCCGGTCCACAACGTGTACGTGACCCTCGGCTGGGTCGCGTTGCGCTGGCTGGGTGCGTCAGCCAAGCTCCGCTTTCGCCTCGCTCGTCGCCTGGTCTTCCCATGGCTCGTGCGCAAGGCGCACAGCTCCAGCCTGCAGGTACGTGAGCTAGCTTCGGCGAACCGCGTGATCGCGCGTCGGCGTCTCGGCGCTTGAGTCGCCTTCCCGGCTCTGCCCGTCGCGCTCGGCCTGCTCTGCCCGCTGCCGCCGCTCGCGAGCGAAGAGCAGGAATAGGCACGTGTAGCCAGCGATGAGTGCGACTACCGTGACTGCCTGGTGTTGGGGATCCGGGGCGTCGAAGCCTATGAGCACGGTGCCACCGATCAGTACGGCGAACATGACTCCGAGTGAGATGTGCGCCTTCCGTACGCCGTGGTCGAAGTCGATCCAATCAAACATGCATATATCCTATCCTAGTACGAGGCGGAATGCGTCCCAGAGGATGCAGCCAACGGCGCCGATGCCACCCACATATCCTGCGTTCGAGATCTGACCAACCTGTCGCGTGTGAGTACCAGCGGGCTTTGATGTGGTTGTCAAGGCCCAGGACGAACAGATCCTTATGGCCGGCGTGGGCCGAGGTGGCCGCTGGCGCGGAAGCTGCGGCGCCACCGAGCGATACCCAGTTCGACCAACCGGTGGCGTGCGAGTATCAACGCGCTTTTACTTGATTGTCCGTGCCAAGAGCAAACAGATCGATGTAGCCTGCGTCTGCCGAGACTAGGCCGATCCCCCATAGCCCCAGAGTTGTCGTCGGCGCGAACTCTTCGTCGTTGTTGATGTCGAGTAGTGGCTCTTTGTGTCCGTCGCCTGAGGTGTCGTTCCAGCCGCCGTTGGTTTTGGTGTTGGTGTTGCGGATGTCGTTGACGTCGGATGCGTTGTTGGGATTGTCGGCGCTTGCGAGGATTGCTGCTGCGCCGGGGACGTGGGCGGTGGAGATGGATGTTCCGGCGCCCGCACCCCCAGATGCGCGCGCCGGGGGCGATGCCGGCGACTCCGACCCCATTGTCGATCGCGCCGATAATCCCGGCGACGCCTGTCCCGTGGACCTCGACGCACTCGGGATTGGTCGGCACCGCGGTGGTGTCTGTGACGCAGCCGGTGTGGTCGCCTGGCGACCCGTCCTCGGGCTGGGATCGAAGCCGAAGCAGTCGACCCTCTCGACGACGTTGAGGTCGGGATGATCAGGGTCGACGGCGGTGTCGAGCACGGCGACGTCGGCGTCGACGCGGAGGTCGTCGATGCAATCGACGTCGAGATTGGTGTGATCGGCGAGCTCGGGCTGCAGTCGCTGTCGGCGGCGAAGATCCGCCGCGCGCCCAACGACAGTTATGAGCAGCCGGCTCTCCCTTCGGATCCAGCCCGACCGCGGCCACGCCGGGCTCGCGAGCAATCGCCTTGGCCTGCGCCGCCGTCAACCGCGCTGAGTAGCCCTTGACCGACCGCGACAGCACTCGGTCGACCTTCGCACCCTCACGGACCGCGTGGCGCTCGGCAACCTTGCCCGGACGGCCGGCGTCCTCGTCGAGGATCACCACGTAACGCTGCTCGGCTGTCTTCTCGACCGCCGCGGCTGACGGCGCGGCGATCGCGCCTACGCAGCGGCGATCGTCAGGGCCATCGGCGCGTGTCAAGGGGGCCGGCGGGTTGTGTGCGTTAGTTGTGCGTGAAGGGTGCTGAGCTGTAACGCAACCGAGCCTATATGCTATTCCGGCGGCGTCGAAACCAGATAGCGTCGGGGAGGTGCGAATGGCATGGCCAGATGAGCGGTTGGACGACCTCGGGGACCGGATGCACGCCGGCTTCGAGCGCGTCCACGGCGAGATCGCCGGAGTCCGCGATGAGCTCAAGGGCGACATCGCCGGAGTCCGCGATGAGCTCAAGGGCGACATCGCCGGGGTCCGCGATGAGCTCAAGGGCGACATCGCCGGAGTCCGCGATGAGCTCAAGGGGACCCGTGCCGAGCTGAAGGGCGACATCGACGGCCTGCACGGCTTGATGCTCCGGATGTGGGTGACGATGACCGTAGGCCTGCTCGGGATCATCGGTGCGTTGCTGGCCATCGGTCTGAGCGGCGGCGCCCCGGGCGGGCAGTGACGCCTAGGCGGATAGCGAGTCGGCTTGCCTGGTGGCGCCGAATATCGCCGGTAAACTCCCCCTTCCACGATCTGGCCGTGCTCCATCACGAGTATGTGATCCCTCGTCTGCGCTCCCTCGTCTGCGTTCCCTCGATGCTGCGATTGGCGCGGCCGTAGAGACGGCCGACGTGGCTCTCGCGCAGCCGCCCGAGATCGAGTCGCATCAAGTGTCGGTAGGCCTGCTGGTGGCTGCCGGGCTGACACGGACCCGGCCTCCCCCGCGACGAGGGTCTTCGGCCCCCGCCCCTTCGAGCGGGACGGCGATCGCGCTGCGTTCGCGCGTCAGGCGGTGGTCCATCAACCCAAGACGTACTTACAGGCGGTCTGGCGCGACGTGCGCGCGTATTACTTTCCAGCAGCTTCGAGTACGCGCTCGGGCGTGGCTCGGACCTCGACGGTCAACTCGACTGGACGGGCTCCAGCAACCGGGAAGTCGAACGGCAGACCGAGCGTGAGATGGAGCGGGCGCGATACACCAGCGACGGGCCGTGCGCTACCCTATGTAGACTTCTATGAAGGGTCCCTCTTCCGCTCCACGCATGACCGCGCAGGTCGTTGCCCTCCTGGGCGTGATGCTCGACGACCCCACTCAGGCGAGGTACGGGCTTGAGCTGGCGCGGGCCGCGAAGCTCTACACGGGAACCCTGTATCCGCTTCTCTCGCGGCTGGAGCGTGCCGGCTGGCTGGAGTCCTGGTGGGAGGACGTCGATCCCTCGGCGGCGGGGCGACCGAGGAGGCGCCTCTATCGACTTACGCCAACCGGACGGGTCGCCGGTCGAGAGGGCGTCCAGAAGCGCGAGAAGTCACTGGGCGTCGGGTTCGGGCTGGGGCCCCGGCCCGCCGGAGGACATGCGTGAGCACCGGGTTCGCGATCGTCTGCGCGGTGGGCGGGGCGGCTCTGACGATGCTGCGTTCGCTGGTTTCCGCTGAGGTCGTGGGCCGAATCCCACGGCACTGCGAGCGGGTGATCGAGGCACAGGTCCGGCGACTGCCGGCCGGCGAGCGCGACCTGATGCGCGAGGTGTGGCTGGGCGAGCTGGCGGCCTGCGATCAGCGGCCGCTCTCGGCCTTGTGGTGGGCCCATGTCGTGGTGCGCCGGGGGAGCGCGGCACGTGCAAGGGAGGTGGCTCGCGTCGAGCGCGGGACCTCTCGCGTGCGGCATGTCGCGACGGGTCCCGGTCGTGCTGTGGATGCGCTCTGCGCCCGTTTGCTGGACAGCTTTCGGGGCTACACGGTGGAGCAGGTCTGCCGCTCTTGCGGCCCCGATTCGGCCGCGCGGATCCTCAGCGGGTATCTCAGGCTCTCGGATGTCGAGGCCGATGCGTTCCGCGGCGCGTTGAGTCCAGACGTGAAGCTCGTCCTGCGAAAGCGACGAGCGGAGGCGCTCGGCGCGGCGCTCGAGCGGCTCGTCTTTGATGACACACAGCGGCTTGCGCTCGAGGCAGAGCTCAACGACCTACTGCGCGTGATCGACTCGGCTGAGCGGCAGGCGGCGTCCAGAGGCTCTCAACCCGTTCCCTGAGGATTGGAGGCGAGCAGGAGGCGGTGTTCAGGGAGCAGGTCGTGGCCACTGCCAGTGGGGGACGGCATGGGCCTGCTCCGGAAGCGTGGAGACGATTCGGGGCTCGACCTCGTCGATGACGTTCTCGCCGTCGAAGACGTACCAGCGGGTCTCGCGTGGGAAGGCGGAGAAAGGCCAGCGTGGCGTCTGCGTGATTGCGGCGATCGGCTGCGACGTGCCGTAGTCGGGGCCGTCGGCGAGCTGTCGCAGGGCCGTCGCGTCGCGCTGGCTTGGTGTCGCCGGACAGCCCGGGTGGGTGTGCCAGTCGCCGACGAAGGTGATGTGGCCGCCGGAGGCGTCCCAGGCATCATCGAAGCGGTCGCGATGGCCCCGCCCCGCGACTCGTACGCCGAACGGCGTGCCGCGCCCGACCGGCGGGGTGGCGTGAGTTACGAAGACGTCCCGTTCGGCGCCGGTCCAGAAGCCGAGCAGCCAGCCGCCGACCTCCCAGGGGCGCGCCGGCAGGCCGGCGAGCCGTGCCAGGACCTCGTCGTGGACCCACAGGGTCGGCGGCTCCGCGACCTGCGAGCCGCTCCTGTCTAGCGCCGGCACGTCGTGCACCGCTCATGCACCGGTAGCCGGCGGTAGTCGGCGGCTCCACGCTGGGTGTCCTGCTCGCGGAACCGCAGCGTGGCGAGATCGAAGTCCGGCTCCGGATAGCCGTCGCCGCCGAGCGCGATCCCGACCGCCGCGCGCGCGACGGCGGCAGCGGCGGCCGTCAGCTCGAGGCCAGGTCCGGTGAATGTCGGGTCGGCGCAGCCGCGCTCCATCACCACCTCGTGACGGTGCTCCTCGGCGACGGCTGGGACCGTCTCCCGAGTCGCGTCCCCGTCGCCCTCGCCGGTGTCCTCGCACCACCACGCCAGGCAGTCCCAACACGCGCTCTCGCCTGGCCGCTGGACGAGCACCCGGGCGCCCCACGCTCCGGCGCTCACGTAGCTGTGCACGATCGGCGTCCCGGACTCTGCTGCGATCGCCGATAGATATGCCGACGCGCTGCCGTTTGCAGTGGCGTTGACGATGACGTCGCAGCCGCCGAGGAGCGCCACCAGATCGTCGTCGGCCCGCTGGATGCCGGCGACCTGGGCGGCTCCTGTGAACGGCGTCCCCAACCGTGCCTCGCTGGTGGTGACGACGGCCCACGGATTGACGCGCCGGACCCGGTCCCCGACAGCTTGCGTCTTGGCCCGCCCGATGTCGGCAAGGTCGAGCTCGTGGCGGACGCGGTTCCCCGGCGTGACGATGTCGTTGTCGACCAGGACGTACTCGCCCACCCCCGCGCGCGCGAGCAGATCCGCGACCTGGGAGCCCAACGCACCGACCCCGACGATCGCCACCTTGGCCTCGGCGAGGCCCGCGAGCTGAGGCTGCCGCAGCCAGCGCTCCGACGAGGAGATCGCAAACGGTCGTGGCAGCTCCATCCGTCCGTCGGGCCGGACGACGAGGAAGAGCCACGCGTCGTGGACCTCGCCGCGGCCCGGCCCCTCGTCCGGGTAGACGAACCCGACCAGCGCCGGCATCTCGGGATGCTGCCCGCGAAGGCCGGCCGCTGCCCTCACGGCGCGCTCGACCACCCCCGCGTGCTCGGCGCGGAGCCACGGCAGAAGATCCCTCGGAGCCGGCGGATGCTCGGAGAGCCGGACCCAGGGACCGGTCAGCTCGAAGTCGCCACGCAGCACCTCGTTCGCTCGGCCGGGAATCTCGATCTCCACCGGTCGCGGATGGGTCGCTCGCACGCGCAGGGCGGCGCCGCGCATCGGGTAGAGCGAGTCGAGGCCGAAGTGGATGTAGCCGGCGTCGTGGCCGGACACGCCGACGTCGATCAGTGCCAGCGCCGTCTCGGGTGTGTGGGGCACGTAGTTCGCCCACGGATCGGCGGCGTCGGCCTCCTCCTCGGCGAGCTGTTCGCGGTCGGTCTCCCAGAGCTCCCAGAGGCGCTCCGCGCGTTGCACCGCCTCCGGGCCCGACATCGGCTCGCCTTCGCCCATTACGACGTGGTCGAGGCACAGCAGGCCGTCGGGAGACCGGTGCCGGCCGATCTCGAGGCCCGGTGCCATGACAGCCGGGTGCTCGCCGAGGTCGAAGGCCGGCGGATAGATCACCTGAGCCGCGGCGCGGCGGTCGCCGAAGCGCAGGTCACCGCGGAAGACGACGACGTCGGCGGCATCGAGCAGGCTCTTGTCGAGCGCGAAGTCGAGCCCGGCCGTGCGGAACGCCTCGACCTGGCCCTCGACCGTCACGTCCGCCCGCTGCCACCAGCGACGCACGTACGTCAGCCCCGGCCGTAGTGGCGCCCCTGGTCGGGCTTCGGCTTGGGCCGCGGCTTGTCCGGCTTCGGCGGGCGATCGGGCTTGTCCTTGTCGGGCTTGTCCGGCTTCCCGCCCCGGTCGTCTTTGGGTGGCATCGGTGAACCTCCATCCGTTGTGTGCACCACTTGCACGATCCTTGCACATCCACTGTATCAGATGCAAAGTTCGTGCAATTGGTGTGCTAGGATCATGCTTCCCGCCCATCCGACAGGAGCGCCCCAGCTTGTCCTTCAGCCTCGACCAAGACCTGCCGCGCCTGCGCTTCGAGCGGAACCCGCTCAAGTCCGTCGTCTGGCAGATGCGATTCCCGCCTCTTCTCTCGATCGACGACGGCGCGGTCGTTGGACGGTTCCAGGCGGCCATCCGAGAGGAGTACCCCTTGGCCGTGCGCGGCGAGGCTGTCGCCGGCGCCCCGGCGCCGTGGCACTTCCGCGACACCACCGAGACGTGGACGGTTGCGCTGTTCCGCGACTCGCTCGCGCTCGAGACGGTCGACTACCTCCGCTTCGAGGACTTCCGCGCGCGACTCGAGCGGCTTCTCGCCGCCGCGGAAGAGGCGCTCGAGATCACGCACACGCTGCGGCTCGGCCTGCGATACGTCGACCACATCGACCCGCCGGGCGCAAGCACGCCGGAGCACTTCGCCCGCTACCTGAACGATGACCTGATCGGCGTCGTCGCGGGGCCGCGCCTATCCCCCTACGTCGTCGACGCGGTCCAGTTCATCCGGCTCAGGGTCTCGGGCCACGAGATGACCGTTCGCCATGGATTCGTCGGCCCGCTCACCGGCGATCCCGACGCGCCGTACTACCTGATGGACACCGACGCCTACCTCCACGAGAGCGCGTCCTATGACCGGGCTCGCTGCATGGAGGCCGTCGACGGGTTCAAGCGCCACTGTTGGAGCTTCTTCCGCCAGAGCATCCGCGACGAGCTCGTCGACTACATGCGGGCGGTGAGGATCGATGCCTAACGCCGAGCTGCTGACGCCGCTGGTCGACAGCCAACGCGACGATTGGATCGGCCTCTTGTGGGACGACGCCTCGAGCGCCTGGCCCCCCGCGACTCCCAGCCGGCGCGCCGGAGCCCTCGTCGGCGTCCGGTCGTTCGACGTCCTGCCCTCACGTTCCGCCCCCTGGTTCGCGGAGCGCTTCGAGGCGCTGCGGTCGCGCGTGCGGCTACCGGCCGAGAAGTACGCGCGCCTGCTCGGGGTCAGCCGCCGGACCCTCTACCACTGGCGTGCGCACGGACGGCCGTCCGCTCAGGCGATCGACCTGGTCGAGCACTTGTCCGCCTGGGTCGACGAGCTCGAGCACCATGTCTCCGCGTCGGACATCCAGCAACTGTTCGATCCGGAGCGGGAGGGATCGGTCGGCGCGCTGCTCGCGATCCACGATCTCGACGCGGCGGCGGATCGCGTGCGCCACGTCGCGGACGAGGCCGCCCGTCCGCGGCCTGCACTCCGGCTCGATGTCCTCGCCGACGATCCCGCGGGAGATCCGCCGAGCGCCACGGCGGACGAGCTGCGCGCCGCGTTCGAGGCATTTGCGAGCCCGCGCCGTGGCGCCGCGCGGCCGGGCAGCCAGACGGAGCCACCCGAGTTGACCCACTAGATCGATGACGCCGCCCGATTATCCACGCGAGCTGTATCGCGCCCACTCGAAGAAGGTCCTTCGCCAGGGCGACATCGGGCTCTGCGAGTTCACGCAGTTGCGCCCGCGCAGCGGCGAACGCGCAGGTCCGGGAGGGCCGGCGACCGCGAGCGAGGATCTGCCGTACTTCGGCCATCCAGTCGACTACGAGATCAAGGTGGGGACTGCCGGCGGCGAGCAGTCGCGCATTCTGCGCCTGTGGGAGGGGCCGGCGATGGTCGTCTCGCAGAATTGCGAGCTCGAGCACGCCGACGAGGCCGACTCGCGCCTGCTCGTGGCGCCGCTGGTGAATCCCGAGCTGTGGTCGGAGGGGCGCTGGGAGTACCTGCGGCAGAACCGTCTGCCCGGCTATCTCTACCTGCCGGCTCTTGCCGCCCGCGATGCCGACTTCGCGCTCGACGCCGACCTGCCGGAGGCGGCGGTGGCGCTCGGCAGTGTCACGCTCGTCAGCAGGGCACTGGTCCGCAACCGCCGCGTGGCGTCGCTCGGCCAGCCGATGCTGCCCCTGCTCCAGGAGAAGCTCTCGCGGTTCCTGACGACGCGCGGCTACGCGTCCGAGCGCGAATTGGGCTCGCTCGCGGGCAAGCGAGTCGTTTCGGTCGAGCGCACCGACGAGACGGTGCCCGGGCCGTCGCGCCTGTACAAGGTGATTCTCGGAGAGTCGGGCGGCGCCGAGGGCGACGACGAGTTGACGGTCGCATTTGGCTGTCGACCCCTCTCAGTGTGAGTACGGTCTACTCTCCGCAGCCCTTCGTGACAGGAGCCAGGCTGCCGGGGCTGTGGGAGGTGGCCTCGATGCGGTTGCCGAGGCCGCCGCAGGCCACGTGTGCGTCGGTTGTGCTTGGAGGGGGGTGAGTTGTGACTAAGGCATGGTATATATGCTCTTACGACTGGCCCTTATGGCGCTAGCGTTCGGGAGGTGCAGGTGGCTGAGTGGACAGACAAGCGGATGGACGATCTCGCGGACCAGGTTCGAGATGGCTTCGCGCGGGTCGACGGCGAGATCGCAAAGGTTCGCGAGGACGTCAAGGAGACCCGCGCGGAGCTCAGGTCTGAGATGCAAGAGGGCTTTACGCGCGTCGACAAGCAATTCGACCGGATCGACAAGCAATTCGACCGGATCGACAAACGGTTCGACCGGATCGACAAACGGTTCGAGCGGGCTAATCGCTGGGCGCTCGCGATCGCGGTTGCCGCGATCGGGCTGCTCGGCGCGGACGTGCTGCAGGGCTTTGGTGGCGACGTGACGCCGCCGCCAGGTGCGCCTGCCTCGGAGGCCGTCAGACCCGCCAAGTGAGCGAGTCACCACGCTCCGATGCCGTACCAGGCTGGCCGCTTGTTGGGCGAGCGTCAGTTCGTCGAGCTCGTCGCGTTGCTGGCGCGGCGGCGGCGGCCGAGCGCCTTGAAGGCTCTCAGTGGGCGTGTGACGCGCCACGAGGCCGAGCTCTCGAGGGCCGCCACGACGGTCCGGGCGCGTTCGAGATCGGACTGGGCGGCGGCGATCCGCTCGCTCGCGCTCTCAGCTTCGCGTCGGAGCGCGTCTATCGCGCGCTCGGACTCCAACAGCTGCGCCGCCAGCTCGTGCAGCCGGTCGTCCTTCTCGCGGATGACTCGCAGCGCGCCCTGCTGGTGGAGCTGAGCGAGGTTGGCCTCGTTGCGGCGGGCCGCGGCCTCGGCCTCGGCGATCAGCGCGCGGTCCTCCCACGAGAACGCCGACTCGTGTAACTGGTAGACGGCGTCGGGGGCGGCGAGCATCGCCATCCGGCTCAGGTCGGGAAGGTCGCCGTCGCCGGCCACCGCGACCGAGTAGGCCTCGCCGCCCGGACGGCCCTCGTCGAGCTTGCGGACGTCGATCCCGAGGTCGGTCGCCGGGTCGCCGATCGCGTTGCCGTCGTCGTCGAACAGCGCCGAGGCGAGGCAGGTCCGCTGGCGGTGGACGCGCACGTTGGCGAAGCGCCGGCTCAGTGCCGCCTCGAACTCCGACGGCGTGAACTCGCGCAGGTGGTGGGGGTTGTCGCGCAGCGACGGGCGGCGGCGCGGCGTCGAGATCAGCAGCACGCCGTCGGGGCGCAGGACGCGGCGGAACTCGTCGAGTGCCAGGTCGGGATCGGGCACGTGCTCGATCGCCTCGAAGCAGGTGACGAGGTCGAAGCTGGCGTCGGCAAACGGCAGCGCTTGGAGGTCGGCCTGCTGGAGCTCGAGCGCGGTCCCGCCGGCCCGCCGGCGCGCCTCCGCCAGCGCATCCTCGCTGATGTCGGCGCCGACGACGCTCTCGGCGCCCCCGGCCAACAGCAGCAGCGAGCCCCAGCCGACGCCGCAGCCCGCGTCGAGCACGCGCTTGCCCTGCGCAATCGTCGTCGCCCACCGGTAGCGCAGCTGATGCTCGGCCTCGAAGACGAGCCCGGCGTGCTCCTCGGGGTCGTAGCGCTCGGGCGCCTCGTCGCGCCGTCGCCTCGGCGGCGCCTTACGTCTCCCGCTCCAACCGACCGGAGTCGCCTCGCCCGCGGCCGGCGGCGGTTCCTCCTCCTCGGCCGGCAGGCAGGTGAGCTCGTTCTCGACCCCGACCGCCTGCCCGTTGCGGCCGATCGCGACGACCGCCACGCGGTGGACGCCGGGCGGGCACTCGGCCGGGTCCAGGTGGATCACGAAGCCGCCCTTCCCCGCGACCTCCGGGCCGTAGTCGCCGAGCAGGTAGGGGCGCGAGATCGGTCTCAGCGCCTCGTAGGTCGCGCGGCCGTCGACGGTGGCGACCACCTTCTCGATGCCGTCGCGCGCGTACGCCCAGCCGATCAGCTCGACTGGAGCCTCCTCCCGGCACGGCCCGACGACCAGCACCGGCGACTCGAGCCACATCACGACATCGCCGGCGGCGATCGCGGCGAGGTTGTCCTCGACGGTGTACTTCGGCGGGGCGAACGGCCGCACGTCGACCTCGCCGACCAGCTCCCCGCCCCGGTCCTCGCCGTCGAACGCGACGATTCTCAGCTCGCGCCTGCCGCTCGACCAGGTGGACGTGTCGACGCTCAGGTGGAAGCCCGCCTGGGTCCGCGCGGCGTAGGTGTCGGGCATGCTCTCCTCCGCCCAGGGCGTGTCCAGCCCGTAGGTGGCGTTGAAGACGCGGCCGTCGATCTCGACGGCGACTTGCGAGACGCCCTGCGGGCTGACTGCCCAGCCGCTCAGGACCAGCTCGTTGTGCACCATCGCGCCTCCCGGGCGATCGATCGGGAGATCGCAGCCGAGCATCGGTCCGACAGTGGTGGTGCTGGAGCTCAACGTCTCAGGCCTCTGCGGCGATCCTACCGTTCCAGAGCGCTGATGGGAACGCTTCCGTATCGTTGCGGCGATGATCGCTTTCGGATGCGCGATAACCCGCGAGGACGAGTTCGCCGCGTACGCGGAGCCGGGGATCGAGCGCGTCGCGGAGCCGGACTCGCTGGTGATGCTCAAGCGCGGGTACGACTGCATCCACGACCCGTACAACGAGATGCTCGCCCAGGCCGGCGAGCGCGACGACCTCGAGGCGCTCGTGCTCCTCCACCAGGACCTCTCGATCGACGGCGACGACATGCTCGCGCGCGTGCGCGGCCTGCTCGCCGCCAGCCCGGAGATCGCGATCATGGGAACGATCGGCGCGCGCGACGTGCCGGGGCTGGCGTGGTGGGAGGGCGAGCCGCGCGGGTATGTGACAGCGCCCCGCCTGGTCCCGGGCGGGACGCGCCTGCAGTACTCGTACGGGGCGCATGAGGTCGACAGCGTCGACGGAATGCTGCTCGTCCTGTCGCCGTGGGCCGTGCGCGAGCTGCGCTTCGACCGCGACCTCGCGGGCGCCCTCGACGGCTACGACCTCGACATCTGCCTCCAGGCGCGCGAGCGGGGGATGCGGGTGGTCGCGACCGGGTTCGGCGCCTCGCACCACGTCACCTACGACGACTTCTACGACCGCCAGCGCTGGATCGAGGCCGCCGTGGCGGTGCAGCGGAAGTGGGGCGAGGGGTTGATGCCGCGGCTGTTGTGACAGCCGCTAACGCAGGATGGTGAGCTTGACGGTGGTTGCGACGATGCCCGGGCCGTTGGCGCGGATGGTCGGTCGCCGGCGTTGGGCGAGCAGCTTGCGCCCTTGTCGGGTGAGGCGCAGCGAGACCTTGGCTTGGCCGTTGACGGCGATCCCGACACGTTGCTTGGCTAGCAGCACGCCGCGTGACGATGCGGAGGAGGGTGCCGATGTGCGGATGACGAGCTTGGCTCGACTGCAGGCGCTACCGCCGCGGCAGCGAATGGTCAGCTTCAGCGTGCGGCCGCGAACGGCGCCGCGACGATCGACGACGATCTTCCCGCCATCCGCGAGCGCGGTCGATTGACCGTCGGACTGGCCGTTGCCCGCTGGAGCGCCGGCCTTCGCTGAGCCGGCGTCCCCGCCAGCCCCCTGCCCATCGGGCGATTCCGGATCGTTGGGCGGATCTTCCTCGGGCGGCGGCGGACCCTGCTCCTCTCCGTCGTCCTCCTCCGGCGGCAAGTCGGGGAAGCGCTGGATGCTCCAGAGCTCGGTGCCGCTGACGGTGTCGTCAGCCGGGAACAGGACGCGGTCGCCGATCGTAACGAACTCTCGGTTCCAGTTGAAGGCATGCAGGGTTCCCGGCGCCATATCGCCGAGCATCTCCGTGCCCGCGGGCGTGCCGTCGGACAGCCACAGCTCACGACCCGTCTCCGGGTTGTAGGCAACGAAGACCGCCATGCCGCCACCTATCGATGTGAAGCTGTAAGGACGTGAGTCGGTGATGCCGGTAGTCGCGGTATTGATGTTCGCGAGCTGCCGTGTGCCTGCTGGCGTCCCGTCCGATACCCATGGCTCCCAGCCTTTGCCGCCGAAGTAGAGCAGCCCGTCGACGTCGGTCAGCTCTCTCCCGGGAGCGATGTCGCTAGCGAGCATGGTCGTGCCGGCGGCGGTGCCGTCGGTGCGCCAGAGCTGATGGGCACGCGGTCGCGCATTCACGGTGGTGAAGAACACGGCGCCTCCGATTTCGAGGAACTCGGAGTGGATGCTGTCGGACCACGAGGGGTGTCCGAGCCCGCCCTCGCTGCCCGGCACGAAGCTGTGCAGTAGCTGGGTACCCGCGGCGGTGCCGTCGGATACCCACAGCTCTTCTCCCGACGCGCCGTCGTTGGCGGTAAAGACGAGTTGGTCGCCGACCCGCGTGAGCCTGTAGCCCAGGGGCGCCATCCCAATGCCGAAGAAGAAGCTGTCGGAGGAGCTAGGCGATCCCAGCCGGATGTCCTTGAGCATGGCCGTGCCCGCGGAAGACCCATCGGACCGCCACAACTCCTTGCCATGCGCTCCATCGTCGGCTCCGAAGTACACGAAGTCGCCAAGCGCCACGAACTCGGCACCCTGCTGGTAGAAAAACGACGATGAGCTCAAGGGGCCCGGCCAGATGTCCTCGAGCATCGCTGTGCCCGCCGCCGTACCGTCGGACGTCCAGGGCTCCCAGCCGTGCACTCCGTCGTTGGCGACGAAGAAGAGCATGCCGTTGGCAAAGGCGAGGCTGGACGGCGCAGAGTTCTCGATGCCTGGGTTGATGTCGGCTACGAGCTCCGTGCCGGACTCCGTCCCATCAGAGCGCCACAGCTCGAAGCCGTGAATGCCGTCATCAGCCATGAAGTAGATGACTTCATCGATCACCACAAAACGATCCGGCGCCGGTTCGCCGGTCCCGTCAACGACGGGATTCAGACTCGAGCCGCTTGCCCCAAGGTTGATGTCGGCGACCAGCTCAGTCCCACCGGCGGTGCCGTCTGTGCGCCAAAGCTCTTTTCCGTGCACTCCGTCGTCGGATGCGAACAAAGCAAACGAGCCAAGGCTCGTCAGATAGTCCGGCGAAGAGTGCCCGGCTTCGTTGATGTCCTTCACCAACTCCGGCTCGGGTTCGGCGAACGCCGTGCCGGCGCCAGCAAGCGAAGCGATCAGGGCAGCCAAAAGTACATAAAGCGAAAAGCTGCGACGCCGCATCTCCCTCCACCCTCCTGTTTGGCTTCCCTCCAAACCGCCCGGCAATAGGCGGCCGGACGGCCAAACAAGCGAAAGGGTACCGGAAAACCAGGGAATGTCAATGCCGCGAGCGGACAAGTCGCTTGTTGTCGGGCTACTAGGTGGGGTCACTAGGAGGATCAATCTACCCTGCTTCCCAGACGATGTCTATCTCGGGGTCTTCGGTGCAGCACGAAGTCCAAGCCGCGGTCTGGAACCCGTTGCTCGGCCCCAAGATGTCCCTCGAGTAGGAGGTCAAGAAGCTCCACGCCAATGGCGCCTCGGACGTAACCGATGCGGTGATCCCGTCGATCCAGTCCTGGTAGGCGGAGCCGAGCTCGATGCACAAGCCCAGGTAGGCACGTGGCGCGCCGCTGGAGGTGTAGAACCTTCCAGTCCACGGCGCCGCGTGGAGCATTTCCTTGTCGGTGTCGCTCGGCTCGGTGTGACACGGCGTGCCGGTGATGAACGACCCCGCGCAGCTCGTATCGATGTCGCTCGCGTCGACAGCGAAAGTGCCGTCGCTAGCTACGTGAACCGCGTCGAGCCATATGGGGATCGACCCTCCGCCACAAGAGAAGATCGTGTACCCCCCGGCACTCAGCCCGTACCACGACGAGAAGAGGTCGTTGACGACGCATCCCCCGGATACCTGGGAGCCGATGACCATCACCTCTCCACAGGGTTGCTCGGTATCGGCGTCGCGCACCTCGACTATCGGCTCCGCTCCAGGGATCGGCTCATATGTCGAGATTGGACGCGGGTCGAAGATATCCTCATCGCTCACATCAAGTAGTGGCTCGCGGTCGACCGTTTCGGGATCTTCGTCTACCCGCGCATCGTCATAGCCCCCTTCAGCCTTGCTGTGGGGGTTGGCGGCCGCGAGAAGCGCAGTGCGAATTGCGGCTACCCGGCTTGCGTCCTTAGATGCAGCGGGGTTGTAGACACTCGCGAGCAGCGCGGCAGAGCCCGAGACCATTGCGGCCGCCGTAGAGGTACATGGGCCGGGAGCGGCAATATCGACACCGGGACTCCACGCGTTTTCGAGTCCGCCGCCGGCGTAAGGGCCGTAGCTGCTGGTGTCGGTGTTGGTGTCGTCACCCGAGTCGTCTGCAAATGGGCTTGTCCAGTCGCAGGTCGTGTCCTCTTCGGCGAGACCGCCCGGGGCGCCATCGATGTCGAAGATGCCGGTGACGGTGATGACCTTGTCGTACTTGGCGGGAATCGAATCGGCCGCGGGGGCACCCTCGTTGCCGGCAGCCGCGACATAGACGACGCCGGCATCCACCGAGGCGTCGATCGCCTGCTCGAACGCTTGGTCGAGAGCTTGCCCTACGGTGTCTTCCGGGCCGGGGACGGGGAACCGCATGCTCAGGTTCGCGACCTCAATCGTGACGGAGTTCTCAGTTACCCACTCGACGCCGGCGATGACGTCAGACATGTAGAACGGCTGGGAGCTGGATTCGCAGTGGGTAGGTATGCGGACGTCGTTGTCCGCGACCGCGACGCTCGAGATTCGAGCGCCCGCGGCGATCCCGACCTGGCTGCTGCCGTTGTCGATTCCGGCGATGACCTCCGAGACGACGGCTCCGTGATCCTCCGCGAAGCAACTCGAATCGTCGACCGTGCCCACGCCGGTCTCACAGCCGACTTCGGGGTCGACTTCGAAGCAGTTGACGTGGGCAGCGATGTTGAGCTCCGGATCGGCGGGGTCGATAGGGGTGTCGAGTACCGCGATGTCGACGTCCACTCTTTGGTCGTCGAGGCAATCGATATCCAGCCACTGGTTCACGTCTGGATCGGCGCCTGTGTCGCAATCTTCATTGTTTTCCGAACTGTCGGCCGCCGCGAATATTCGCTGTAGCCCCGTCCACATCGTCTGGCCGGCTGGGCGTCCCACCGGATCGAGCCCGACGGCGGCTACGCCGGGCTGCTTGGCGATCGCGTTCGCCTCAGCAGGGGTCATCTCGGCGGCGTATCCAGGCACGCTGTCGGTCAATATTCGAGCCGTTTTCGTGCCGAAGCGGCTGGAGTGGCGCTCAGCTATTACGGATGGGTTTACGGCGGAGGCGTCCTCGAGGATCACCACATAGCGCTTTTCGCCAGGGCCGTCGGCTGCGCTCGTGGCTATCAGGCCGGTCATGGCCGGACTGCCCATCCACCCGGCGCACCCGGCGACAAGTATGTACATGACAAGCAGTACTTGCCGGACGTGCGTGCCGGCAAGGCCGCGATGAACCCTCAACATCGTGGAAACCCCCGCGTGCGAAATCAGCAAGCGAAGGGTTCTCCACTAAATGACCCCTCCGCTCAGGCCAGACTAAGATAGGAACATAGCTTTACGTATATGTCAAGGACTAGGTGGGCCGGATGTGTCGGCGTCGTCGTAATCCTCGAGTGCGGCTCGCAGCGCGGACACGTCGCCCCACTCCTCGGCGACGTCCTCCTGGGAGTGCTGTTCGCGCTCCACTGCCTTCAGTGCGATGGTCGCCTCTCGGTCCGTCCATCTCATCGCACGCTGGAGCAGCTCCTCCCTGGCGGTCATGGGCCTAGCCTAGCGACGCCAGGCGTCGCTGCCAAGGCCCCGCTCTTCTCGGTGCAGTCGCATGTCCGGCACGGCATTGCAAATGCAGGCTTACCCACTCTGTAAGCGCTTGCACACAGGCGTACGATCGCGTCTATGATGCCCCCGTGCGCGAGTTCGCCGACCAGATCGAGATTTTGCGTCCGAGCTGCAATCCGTCGACGGTCTACGACGGGCGGGGCGGCATCTTCACATGGGTTCCCGAGGACGACATCAAGGAGTTCAACGTCCTCTACTTCAAGCCGGGGAAGTCGCGTGGAAACCATCTTCACCCCGAGTTCAACGAGTACTTCTTGGTCGTCGACGGCGAGGGAATTATGGTCACAAAGGCAGACACGGACAGCCCGGAGCGCGTGATTCACATGGCGAAGGGAAGCTGCGTGCGCACGCCGTCCGAAACTCCGCATGCCTTCTACGCGATAACCGCGGTCACCGCGGTCGCCATGCTGTCCAAGCCCTGGGATGCCTGCGACGAGCCGATCGTCCGCCTGGACGTCATCGACGACCGGTTCTTCAACCCAGACTGATCGGCGGGCCTTGGTCTCGATTGCCGTCGTCGGTTCGCGTGGATACGTCGGTCGCGCGCTCGTGAATGCGCTGCGCTTGCGTGCAGACGTCGACGTCACGCCAGTCTCCCGCGAGCAGTACGACGCTGCCTCCACCGCCCACTACGACGTCGTCGTCAACGCGGCGATGCCCTCGGCGCGGTTCAAGGCGCGCAACGAGCCGCTGTGGGACTTCGACGCAACCGTAGGCGTCACCGCGCAGCTGCGCTACCGGTGGTCCTACGGCAAGCTCGTGCAGATCAGCTCGGTGTCCGCGCGCTGCCAGCTCGACACCGTCTACGGTCGCCACAAGGAGCTGGCCGAGCGGCTCTGTGGAAGCGACGATCTGATCGTCCGGCTCGCCCCCCTCTACAGCGAGGACCTGGCCAAGGGCGTGCTCGCCGACATGGCGAACGGCCGGCCCGTCTGGGCGGATGGAGCGAGTCGCTATGCGTTCGTTTCGCGCGACTGGGCCGCTGACTGGCTGGCCGCCAACCTGCTCGCGCGCACGGGGATGGTGGAGATCGGCGGGCGCGACGCGATCGCGCTCGGCGAGGTCGCGGATCGTCTCGGCCTCGCCACTGAGTTCCGCGGCGACCTCGACCACCAGGAGATCACGGAGCCGGAGCCCGGGTTTCCCACCGCCGCCGAGGTCCTGCCGTTCATGCGGGCCTGGCTCGACCGGCCCGCCGCCACGGCCCGATGACCGCCGCCGGCCCGACACGCGTGCGAGCCTGTCGCGTCTGCGGCAACGACGAGCTGGCCGGCGTCATCGACCTCGGCGAGCAGTACCTGTCCTCGGTGTTCCCCGACGGACCCGGCTACCGCGACCGGATCGCGCCGGCGCCGCTCGACCTCGTGCTCTGCACCGAGCGCGACGGCAGCTGCGGATTGCCGCAGCTGGGCCACCGCCATGACCTGACCGCGATGTACGCGGACTATCCGTACGCGAGCGCCACGAACGCGGCAATGCGGCTTGCGCTCGCCGACGTCGCGGCAAGCGGTCGCGCGGCGGTGGAGCTCGCCGGAGGCGACGTCGTGCTCGACGTCGGAGGCAACGACGGGACGCTGATCGGGGCGTTCGCCGACGACCGCGTCGACCTCGTGGTGATCGACCCGGCACAGGGCGTCGATCCGGTGTTCGACTCCGAGCGCCTGGCACGCGTGAACGACTTCTTCAGCGCCGCGGCGTACCGATCGGTCGCCGACCGCCCGGCGAAGCTGGCGTTCAGCGTCGCGATGTTCTACCACCTGGACGACCCCGCGACGTTCGTCGAAGAGGTGGCGCAGGTCCTTGCCCAGGACGGTGTTTGGGTAGTCCAGATGGCCTATCTCCCGGCGATGCTCGCGACCAACATGTACGACAACATCGTGCATGAGCACGCGGGCTACTACTCGGTTGCGACCATGCAGCGGGTCTTGGCCCAGGCCGGCCTGGAGGTCTTCGACGTGACCTTCAACGACCTGTACGGCGGCAGCTTCAGGCTGTTCGCCGGTCACCGCGGGCGCCGGGCCGCGACGGAGCGGATGGCCGCCGCGCTGGCGGCTGAGGACGCCCAGGGCCTGCGCGGCCCCGAGCCGTACCGGAGCTTCCAGCGGCGAATCGAGCAGACGCGCGAGGAGCTCGTCGCGCAGTGCCAGAGGATCGTGGAGCGAGGCGAGTCGGTTTGGGCCTACGGCGCGTCCACCAAGGGCAACACGATCCTCCAGTTCTGCGGCATCGGAGCCGACCAGCTCGTCGCCGCCGCCGACGTCAGCCCGGTGAAGCTCGGCAAGCTGATGATCGGGTCCGACGTTCCGATCCGTCACGAGGACGAGATGCGCGCGGAGCGCCCGGACTGGCTGCTCGCTCTTCCGTACTCGTTCGTCGACGCGTTCGTCGAGCGCGAGGCCGGCCTCGTGGCGCGGGGAACCCGCTTCTTGGTCCCGCTTCCCGACGTGCACAGCGTCCCGTGAGCCCGCGCCAGGGCTAGCCGGGACCGCCGCGGAAGTCGGGCGCCCACTCGAGCGGACGCAGTGCTGGATCCCACATCCGCGCCAGTGCCACGCTGGCGCGGATGAACTGGGCGCGGTCGCGCCACGGGCGCGCCATGTGATGGTGGTAGGGGAGATCGCTGCAGAAGAGCCGCCCACCAGCCGCCCGGACGCGCATGCTGAAGTCGGCGTCGTAGCCGTGGAAGTCGGTGGCGAAGCGCGGGTCGAAGCGCACCGAGCGAACCACCCAAGGGGCCAGCACCAGCAGCACCCCGTCCAGGATCTCCACCTCGACCGGGCCGGCAGAGTGGTGGATGTCAACGCCCGGACCGACCGAGCGTCCGAGCCGCTCGCCGGACTCCGACCAACGGTGCAGGTCCATCCCGCGCCAGCCGAGCGGGCCGATCGCTCCCGTCCGTGGGTCGCTCAGCAGTGGCCGCGCGCGCTCGAGCAGGCTGTCGTCGGTGAGCTCGATGTCCTGGTGCAGGAGGACGAGGGCCTCGAGGCCGGGCAGCGCTGTTGCTTCGTCGAGCAGCTCGTTGTAGGGCTCCTGTATCGAGTCGAAGCCTTCGCGCACGAGCACCACCGAGTCCGGCTCGGCGACGCGATCGATGCTCGCCCGCCCCACGCGGGAATACATCTCAGGGTCCGTCACCGCGGTTCCGAAGGCGATCATCGTGGAATGATACGACGATGTTCCGGTCTCACGGCCAAGCGAATGTGCCAAAGCTAGGCGTGGACTTCGACCCGGCGGAGCCGCTTCCAGCCCACAACACGATCACGATACGCGGCTGGGCGATCGCGCCCGATGGCATCGATTCGGTTCGGGTCGGCATTGCGGGCAGGGAGTTGACCGCCTCCTACGGGCTGCCGGCGCCGGAGTGGCTGACCGACCTTCCAGACTGGCCGGATGCTCGTTACCCCTGCTTCGAGCTCGCGCTGCCGGCCGATGACTGGGAACGCGGGTTGCACACGTTCGAGATCGTCGCCACATCGTGCTCGGGAGTGCGAGCAACGCTTGCCGGTGAGGTCGACGCCCAGCCTTACCAACAGCCCCCGCTGGGCGACGAGGCGGTCGTCGCGGCGCTTGCCGGCGGGGCTCCCGCCATGTGGTGCGAGGCGCCGGACGTGCATGTGGAGCGGACGGCGGCGGTCCCGGTCGAGATAGCCGGCTGGGCGGCTTCTCCGGCCGGCATCGAGTCGGTGATCGTGACGATCGACGGGCGCCGGCGACTCGAGGCGCTGCACGGCATGGTCCGCCCCGACTTGCGTGCACGGTTGGGTGACACGGTCGCGACGGGCGGTTTCGCGATCCATCTCGACCCGGCCGAGTGCCCGCCGGGATGGCACGAGCTGACCGTCGTCGCCATCGCCGCCGACGGGCGCGCCGTCGGAGTGTCAGGCGTGGTGAATTGCCGACCTGCCGCTCCACTCCAGGCGAGCGGCGAGGAGACCGAGGATCCGTTGGCCGATGTCACGGCGAGGAAGCTCGGTGAAGCCGGCGAGCGGTTCGTGCCGGTCATCCACCGCGAGATGGCGCTCGCTCCCGAGCACTATGCGCGCTATGGCTGGGCGGCCCCGATGGCGGCGGACGCGGTCGTGCTCGACGCCGGTTGCGGGATCGGCTGGGGAACCGCGATGCTGGCTCGGCACGCGCGTAGGGTCGTCGGCATCGACCTGTCGCCGGCGGCTGTCGCCGAGGCTGCCCGCCAGCACGGCGATCGCGCCGAGTTCCGCGAGGGGGACCTGCTGAGCCTCCCGTTCCCCGACGGCGAGTTCGACGTCGCGGTCTGCTTCGAGGCAATCGAGCACGTGGCCGATCCGGAAGCGGCGCTCGACGAGCTGCGGCGCGTCTTGAGCAAGGACGGGCTGCTGCTCGTGTCGTCGCCCAACCGCGGCGTGTTCCCGGAGGGGAACCCCTTCCACCTCCGCGAGCTCACCTCGGCTGAGCTGACCGCGGGACTGAAGGCGCGCTTCGCGAACGTGGTGACCAACCGCCAGCAGACCTACTACGCATCGCTGCTCGGCGACGATTCCACGCTGCTGCTCGACGATCCCGACGCCGAGCTGGGCGCGCACGTCACCAAGCTCGTCGGCTCCCCGCCGGGAACAGAGCTCTACGCGGTGGCGGCGGCGAGCGATGCGCCGCTGCCACCGTCGACGGCACGGATCGTGCTGGGCACCGGGCTCGAGCACGAGGAGCAGCGTCAGCTCACCGAGCTGTGGCGCGATCGCGCGATCCATGCCGAGGCCGCCGCGGCCGCGATCCGCACCGAGATGCACTTCGTGCTCCGGGAGCAGCGCAAGACGCTGGCTCACGTGCAGGGCGCGGATGACGCCGTCGCCCGCGTCGCGGCGCTCGATGCGCAGGTCATTGAGCTGAGCGAGACGCTGGAGGCCTGCCGTCGCGGGCAAGCCGCGCTCGTCGACTCCGCCTCTTGGAGGCTCACCCGCCCCCTTCGTGGCCTCAAGCGCGTGCTCCGGCGTGGACCTGGCGATCGCGGTGGCTGATCTCCTGTCGCCTCCGGCCGCGCCCATTCTCAGCGTCTGCGTACCGACACATCACGGACGTGCGCGGGAGGTTGGTGAGCTGATCGACAGGCTTACCGAGCAGATCGGCCCCGAGTTGGAGGGACGGATCGAGTTGTGCGTGTCAGACGGCGCCTCGTTCGATGACACTCAGATGGTCGTCGAGCGAGCGCGCGAGCGCACCGGACTGGTGGTGCGCTACAGGCGCGACGAGCAGGATCGCGGCTTCAAGGCCAATCAGCTCGACTCGGTCGCGATGGCCAGTGCCCCCTACTGCTGGCTGATGAGCTCGGACGATGCGCCGGCGCCGGGATCGTTGTCTCGCATCTTGGCGATCCTGGAGGCGAACCCGGGCGTGGCGGGAGTGTCATTCGGCTTCGAGGTAATGGCGAAGGACCTGGACGAGGTCGTCGAGTCGAACGCTCACGACGTCATCCTGCCGCCCCAGCCCGAGCGCTCGCGGCGTCTGGAGGATCGCGCCGATGTGGTGAAGGAGCTCGGACTGCTGTTCATAAGCCTGTCGACCCATGTCGTAGACCGGGGGACGTGGCTGGCTGCCCTACGCCTTCGCGACGAGCGTCGGCGGGGACCAGTCCAGTCAATCTCACCGCACATTCAGGTGCTGGGCGCGATGCTCGAGGTGAAGCCGGCGTGGGTGTGGAGCGGCGACCGCCTGCTGCTGATGCGTACCGCCAACGACTCCTGGTGTGCGAGCAAGTTCGACAACGAGATGGCCCGCTATTGGTGCACCTTTCTCCCCAGCCTCGAGAAGATCTACGCCGAGATCTGTGGCCGCTGGTCGCGTGCCTATTTCGCGAACATGGCTGGACTCCAGCGTATGGCGATGGGCCCGGGCGAGCTGATGGTCTTGAAGATGCAGGACGACCCACCCCCGTCGCTGAGGCGCGACGCTGCGATGCTCTTGACCTTCGGGCGCCTGTTCTGGTTCGACCCGCGATTCTGGCGCCGCTCGCTGCCGGTGCTCCTGACACCCCACACGGTTGCGCCCAAAGCCGTGCCGAAGCTCCGCCGTTTCATGCGAGTATAGCCGCGTGCCTATCTCCGGCCGAGCGTCCGAAACTGCCGTTCCACCTGTAGTAGCGCCACCGCCTGGGCACCCTCGCTTCCCCTTCTACGACTCGCTGCGCGGCATCGCCGCGCTCATGGTCGTCACGATGCACACGATGATGGGCGCCCAGGCGATGGGAGCGCCGTTGTCGAGCTTCGTCAGTCAGTTCGAGCTCTCGATCACGATCCTCTTCATGCTGTCGGCCTTCCTCCTGTACAGGCCGTTCGTGGCGGCGCGAATGGGCAAGGGGCGCCCCGTGGCGATCCGTGACTATGCGTTTCGACGCGCGTTGCGGATCCTTCCCGGTTATTGGGTGGCGCTCGTCGTGCTAGCCATATATCCGGGACTCCAGGGAGTCTTCACTGGCGATTGGTGGGTGTACTTCGGGTTGCTGCAGGACTACCACCCGCTCTACGAGCCCGACGTCCTGTTCTGCGCGGCCCCGAACGAGCCGTGCGGGCCCAACTCCCCCTGGAGCGTCATCGAGCTGACCGGCGGCATCCTGCCCGCGTGGACGCTCGGTGTCGAGGTTACGTTCTACGCGGTGCTGCCGCTGTTCGTGCTCGCGTTCGGCTGGCTGTCGACGCGGGTCCGACACCCGCTCCGGCTCGAGTTGGGGCTGCTCGCCGTGCTCAGTGCAGCGAGCGTGCTTACGCGCTACTACGCGCTAGACCACATCCAGACATGGATCTGGGTGCTCAAGACGCTCCCGACCATCTTCCTTTGGCTGGCCACCGGCATGGTGCTCGCCATCGTGTCGGCACAACTGCAGGGGCGCGAGCAGACATCGCGGTTCGTGATGTCTGTAACGCGTCGGCCCTGGTTGCCGTGGGTCGCTGCGATCGCCCTCTACTGCTTACTGGTCGTCGTCCTTCTCCCGACGCCGGACCTCTACGGGCAGACCCTTGCCGGCGGGGTCTTCAAGTACGTGGCGCTGACCGTGATCGCGCTGCTTCTTCTGTTGCCCGCGACATTCGGAGACCACGCCGGCGGCTGGCCGCGCCGCGTGCTTGCCAACCGTTTCATCGCCTGGATCGGCCTGATCGCGTACGGCCTATACCTCTACCACTTGCCGATCATGGTGAAGCTCAACGAGCTCGGCATTGGCGACATCCAGGATCCGTTCCTGCGCTGGGTCGTGTTGACCATCGCCACCTTCGCTGTGGCGATTCCCTGTGGAGCCGCCAGCTACTACCTTGTCGAGCGCTGGTTCCTACGGCTCAAGTACCGTGGCCGCAAGACCACACGTGCCGCGCCTCGCCCCGCACCCGAAGAGGTGGTTGCGCGTCTACCTACCTAAGAGGGCCCAGCGAAGCTCCCCTGGCCCGAGTGCCCGCCGAGTTAGCGAGTCAGCAGCGGGACGACCGTATCGAGCTCAATCGAGGCCCACGATGTCTTCGCCAGGTCGAACCCGTGCTTGGCCCACGTCGCGTTGATGACCTTGAGGCCCTTCTCCTGAACCCACTCGACGGCCGGGATGTGATCGGCGTCGCTGGAGAGCAGCACGGCGACATCGAACGCGCCCTCCGACGCGAGCGACAGGAGGTCGGTCACGATTGCGGTGTCGACGCCCTTCTCGGGAGCCCATGTGAATGACTCCTGGCACTCCTGACACGAGGCATTCTCATGCCCACAGGAATGGCAGCGGATGCTGCGCTTGGCCGACCGCCGCTCGCGCGTCTTGACGCGGAAGCTCGGCTGCTTGTCGAGGAAGCCGTCGAGCCAGCGCTTGAGATTGCCCTCGCTGTTGGGGTTCCAGGAGGCATAGACAAGCGTCTCCTCAAGCGATAGCTCGTCTGTCAAGCCCAGAACCTCGAGCTGCTTCTTGCCCTCGGCCAAGAGGACTCGCGGCACCTGCGGCCAGTTGATCCGAGCCCCATCCGGGGCTCGATCGTTCCACTGAAGCTGGAAGTTCCAGAAGTCGATGAAGACGCGGGTCCGATAGGCCATGGAGGGGTCCCTTGGTAGCGTGGTTGCCCAACGAATACGGGGAGCGCGTTAGCGCTCCCCGGGGACAACATACGCCCAGGGTCGAAGCCCTGAGCGGGGATCTCATGCGCTCATCATAGCATCCAATCCCTCACGAGCGTGGTGGGAGCTACCCCCGCCGCTGCCGCAGGAAGCGCTGGAAGTCGCTCGCGATCATGTCGGCGGAGGGGAGGTTGGGCTCGGCTGTGTCGTCCTCGGCTACCTCGTCCATGGCGGACTCGAGCCGCTCGACGAACGCCTTGACCTCTGGGTCGCTCGCGACGGCTGCGTTGACTTGGCGCTCGTAGTCCTCGGCGGCTGACTCGAGGTCGCTGGCGTCGACGGCGAGGCCGGCGGCGCCCTCGAAAGCGCGGACGAGCGCGAGCGCGACCTTTGGGTTCGGAGCGGCGGCGACGTAGTGCGGGACCGAGGCCCAGAGGCTGATGCTCGGCAGTCCGGCGAGACCGGCCTCATAGTTGAGCACGCCGGTGATACCGGTCGGGCCCTCGTAGCTGGTCGGTGAGAAGCCGAGCCGGTCGAGCAGCGCCGTGTCGGAGCCGATGCCGGTGACGTGCACCGGCCGCGAGTGCGGGACGTCGGCGAGCAGCGAGCCGAGCGTGACGACGCGCCGCACGTCGAGCTCTTGGGCGATCGCGACCACCGTGTCGCAGTAGCGGCGCCAGCGCAGCGCCGGCTCGGGGCCCTGGATTACGACGAGGTCGTTGTCGGCGCCGGGCACCTCGGCGGCGGCGATCGTCGTCGCCGGCCAGTCGATCTCGCGCGTGTGGCTGTCGACGAGTCGCGCTGTCGGCCGTGTCTCTGTGAAGTCGAGGTAGTCCTCGAGCTCGATCCGCGCGACCTCGGTCGGCTCGAAACGGGCGCGGATGAACTCGGCCGCCGCCGACGCCGCGTCGCCTGCGTCGTTCCAGCCGCCGAAGGCGGCAACCAGGACAGGGCGGCGCAAGGCGGGCCGGTGGGTCCAGACGACGTCGTTCAAGGTCCCTCTCACGGTATCGCGCGCCGGTACCCTCTACCGACCGTGGTCGATCTGATCATCTACGCGGCTCCCGCGTTCGTGCTCTTGCTGGTCGTCGAGGCGATCTCGTTCCGCGTCGCCCAGCGCGAGGACCTGAAGGGCTACGACCTCAAGGACACCAGCACCAGCCTCAGCATGGGGATCGGCAACGTGATCATCAACACGGGCTGGAAGCTCGTCGTGCTGCTGATCTACGTCGGTCTCTATGAGCTGACGCCGCTGCGCGTCCCCGACACCGCGGTCTGGGCCTGGGTGGCGATCTTCTTCCTCGACGACTTCGCCTACTACTGGTTCCACCGGATCAGCCACGAGGTGCGCGTCTTCTGGGCGAGCCACGTCGTCCACCACAGCTCGCAGTACTTCAATCTCTCGACCGCGCTGCGCCAGACCTGGACGCCGATGACCTACCTGCCGTTCTGGCTGCCGATCGCGCTGCTCGGGTTCAAGCCGTGGATGATCGTCACGATGCAGGCGATCAGCCTGATGTACCAGTTCTGGATCCACACGGAGCGGATCCACAAGCTGCCGCGCTGGTTCGAGTACATCTTCAACACGCCGTCGCACCACCGCGTCCACCACGGTTCCAACGACATGTACCTCGACCGCAACTACGGCGGCATCATGATCATCTGGGACCGGATGTTCGGCACCTTCCAGGGCGAGGACGAGCCCGTGAAGTACGGCCTCACCAAGAACCTCCGCACCTTCAGCCCGCCGAAGGTCGCCTTTCACGAGTGGATCGCGGTCTGGCGCGACATCCGCGCCGCCGACAACTGGCGCGAGCGCTTCGGCTACGCCTTCGGCGGGCCGGGCTGGACGCCCGACCGCCCGCACGATCGCGGCCTGCTCGGCGCACAGGCCGTCGACTCAGCGCTGGAGCCCGGTCAACCGCAGGCCGAGCGCGTCGGGCCGTTCTAGCTTCCCCAGCTCGAGTCGCCAGCCGGCGTCGCCCTTGTCGGCGAACGGGATGCGGAAGCGCTGCCCGCGGACGTCCTGGACCCATATTCGCCCGACGAATCCGGGGTATGCCCTCACCCACAGCAGGCGGAGCGGGCGTGGCTCGAAGCCGCGGCGCTCGAGGTCGGCGGCATAGGTGCGCAGCTTGCGCGCGCAGGAGTCGTGCGAGATGTCTCGGCCCGGTGGGAAGCCAGCGAGCAGCGTGTCGTCGACGTGCTTGCACGCGCCTGCCATCTCGCCCGCACGGAAGTCGTACTGGATCCGGGCGAAGACCGCCGCCAGATAGCGGCGCAGCCGCGGCTCGCCCCAGCCGCGCACCGTCGTCCCGTCCGGCTTGGTGAGCGTGCCCAGCTTCGGGTCGGGCGACAGGCTCTCGATCTCGTCGACCGGCCAGCGCGCCGCGGCGGCCGGGCTCGGCGGGGGCGGTGGAGCGGGCACCTGTGGGGGCTGCTCGCCCGTGCTCGGTGCGAGGCTGTTGCTGCCGGTCTCGCTTCCGCCGGCGTTGTCGTCACCGCAAGCCGGCGCGGCGAGCGCGATCAGCGTCGTTGCCACGACGATCGCCCGGCGTGTCCCTGCAACCCCCATGAGCTTCACCGCTCACCACCCCTCCGTTGGTGTAACCCACCCTATCGCGTTCCTATATCGGAGCCGCTGAGATTCGACTCAGCGTAAGAACATCGGCATACTAGGTGTGAGAGATCTAGGTAGACGACGGAGGGTTGGCACGTGGAGATTCCGTTTCAGGAGGCAGCGGCGCTGCTTGCGCCGCTGCTGTCGAGGGGTGCTGGTGCGGCGGCTGCGACGGTCGGCGAGCAGGCTGGTGCACGGACGCTGAGCGAGGCTGGGCAGGTCGCGCGCGGTCTGCGTGACCGGCTCGGCCGCGGCGAGGGCGACCCCGGCGACGGAGCCGACACGCCCAGCGTCGCTGACGTCGAGGTGGCGTTGCGCGAGGCAGTCGCCGACGGGGACGTGAGCGGGGAGGAGCTGGCGCGGATCGTCGCCGAGGGCGACGTGGCCGTGCAGGCCGGCGGCGACGTCTCGATCAAGGCCGGCAACAGCGTCTTCGTGGGATCGAAGATCAAGACGCGCAACTTCCGCGCCTGATCGAGTTACGTCCACCGAGGCCGCGATGACACCGGGGGACGCCGAGCCGACGAAGGGCGACGACGCGCCGACCGCGCCGACCGCGCCGACCGCGCCGACCGCGGCGACCGCCGACTCACGCGGCGGCACGACCGACGCCGCATCCGCCGCCCCAGAGTCGAACGGCGGCGACGGTCCCGCGGGGGGCGACTTCCGCGCCGGCCGGATGGGCGGCATCACGGCGGGGCGCAACGTCTTCTACGGCAGCACGATCCGCGTCGAGCGCGACGTCAACGTCGGCGGCGACAGCGGCCGCGACAAAGGCCGCGACGTCACCGTCGCCGACGTGACCGCCTGGGTCGAGCAGGCGGTCGAGGGGTTCGCCGAGCCGGCCCAGTTCGGCGAGGTCGTCGCCGCGCTGAAGCGCGATCGGATCGTGCTGCTCGCCGGGCCCGGCTGGGGTAAGGCGACCGCGGCCGCCGCGGCTCTGAGCGCGCTCGGCCGCGCGCCGGTCTTCCAGCTTCCGGCGGCGCTGCCCGTCGGCGACATCGTCGACGGCGTCGCGGCGAGCTGCGCCGACAGCCCCGGCGCCGGTTTCCTCGTCGACGCGCTCGACTCCGACGCGGTCGCGCGCCTGACCGGCTTCGAGCTGCGCCGCCTGCGCGCCGCGCTCGACGAGGACGCGGCCGTCGTCCTGACCACCGACGAGCGCGCCGGCCAGCTCACCTGCCCGGACGGGCTGCGCGCGATCGAGGCCGAGCCGCCGGACCCGCGCCAGGTCGCCGCGGCGGCGGCGCGCGAGCGCGGCGTCGACGAGCGCACCGCCAAGCGCGCGGCCGCCGCCGTGGAGCTGCTGACGCCGCCGGTGCCGCCGCGCACCGTGGTGCGCGTGGTCGTCGCGGCGGGCGAGTCCGACGCCGCGCCCGAGGACCTGGCCGCCGCCTTCGACGCCGACCCGGCCGTGCTCGACGAGTGGATCGGCCAGCGGCCGACGGCGGAGCGGGTGGCGTTCCTCGCCGCCGCGGCGACGCTCGACGGCGTCCCGACCGCGGCGCTCGACGCCGAGGCCGCCCGCCTCGCCGAGTTGCTCGAGGGGGATGTCGAGCCGTCGCCGGAGCCGCGCTCGTTCGGCCGGGTCGACCGTGGCTGGCCGGCCAGCGTCGCGCGGGTGGCGCGCGCTCCGGTCGCGACGAGCCTCGGCACGCGCGACACCGAGGTGGTCGAGATCTGCTCGCCGCACGACCGCATGCGCGTCGTCACCTACCTGTGGACCCGGCTCGGCCAGGATTTCCGCGGCCCGTACGTCGAGTGGCTGCGCTCGCTGCCGCAGAGCGAGGCCGGAGAGGTGCGCTGGGGCGCGGCGGTCACCGCGGGCGTCCTGTTCACCGTCGACCCGCTCGTCGCCCAGGCCGAGCTGCTCGAGCCGTGGCTCGCGAGCGGCCGCTGGCGCCAGCTCTCCTGCGCGGGCCACGCGCTCGGCACACCGGCCGCGGTGGGCGAGGATCCGGCGCCGCCGCGCAAGCTCGCCGAGCAGTGGGCCGCGTCGCGCGAGGCGCGCAGGCGCCGGGCGGCGGTCTTCGCCTACGGCGGCCTGCTCGGTGTCCACGATCCCGGCGCGGAGGCTGCCCAGCGGCTGTGGGACCTCGGCGCGGAGGACGAGGCGCTGTGCGACCTGGCCGACCGGGCGCTGGTCTTCCTGCTCGCCGGCGGGCCCGACGCCGCCTATGCGCGCGCGAGCGTCGTCGCGTTGATCGATGCCTACGCTGGCAACCACCCCGAGCCGCGGCGCGCCTACGAGCTGCTGCCGCGCGTGGTCGGCGTGCTGGCGGCGCCCGACGCGGTCTCGCGCGGCTCGCTGACGGAGCTGCTCGGCGACGCGGAGCGCGAGTCGTTCGCGACGCTCGCCGCCGTGCTGGCGCGCGGCTTCGACCAGTCGACCGGCTACAAGAGCGCCGCCTCCTCGCTGTGCGTCCTGTTGCGTCGGATGGGCGAGGGCGCCATCGACCAGGAGGTCGTCGACCGCCTGATCCGCGCGATGAAGGAAGCGGCGCGCGAGCGGGGGCGGCTCGCAGCGCTCGGCTCTCAGATCGAGCGGGTGCTGCGACGGGAGATCCGGGCGGACGGCCAGACGGCCGCAGCCGCGCGAAGCGTGCATTCGACTTTCTACGGGACACAAGGGAGGGACAGTTGAGCGACAACAACGACTATTCGCCGATCGTCGACGAGGGCGAGTTGGAGGGAGGCACAGGGCTGCTCGGGCGGCTGCGGCGGCGTGAGGAGCTGGGGCCGGTGGGCGCCGGCTACATGAGGATCCTGCTCGATGCCGACCGCTCCGCCGTCGCCGGCGGCGAGCAGCTCTCGGCGGGAGAGAAGTACTGGTCGCGCGGGGCGCGGACCTGGGTCAAGGTCGACGTCGGCGAGCACCCGCTCACCTACGACGTCGGGTTCTCGGACCCGAGCGGGCAGGCGGGCTTTGTGGCGACGGTGTCGGTGCGCTGCTCGGTGAAGGACGCGTCGACCGCGGCCGTGCAGGGCGCGACCGGGGTGCGCCGGTTCGTCGAGCCGGCGCTGCAGCAGGCGGTCGCCCGCACGGGCCGCGGAATCCCGCCGGCGACCGACGTCGACGGTCCGGTCGCCACCCTGACCAAGCTGCTCGACAACGCCGACGCCACGGTGCGCGAGTCGGTGACGGGGGCGGTCGACGACCTGCCCGGCTGGCTCGAGGCGCGCGTCACCTCGGCGCGCGTGCAGTTCGACGAGGAGACCGCCAAGCACCACGCGGAGCTCGTGGCGACGACGCGCGACATCGACGTCGAGCGGCTCACCGGCGACAAGGACCGCCTCCACATGGAGAACGAGATGAGCGTCCGCGCCATCGTGCGCGAGAACCTCGCCCCCTACCTCGCCGATCCGGTGATGCGCGGCTTCGAGACCGTGTTCGCCGACCCGAGTCCGGCGAACGTCGACCGCGTGGTCGGCCAGGTGACCGCGACCAACCGCGACATGATCCTCAGCATCCTGGAGAGGCTCGCCGAGAAAGACCTCCTCGACAAAGGCGATGCGGCCGTCAACGGCGCGGTCGAGGCGCTGCTCGCGGCGCTCAAGGGCGTCCCGTTCGAGAGCGGCGCGGCCGCGCTCGGCGCTGGCGGCGTCGCCGGTGCGCTTGGGGGCGGCAGCGAGGCGGGCGAGGACGCCGCCGCGGGCGCGGGTGGCGCTGCCGACGACGACGACGTGATCATCGGCGACCCGCCGATCACCGAGGCGCACGAGGTCGCCGAGGACGTCCCCGGCGACCGCAACTGGAGCGACTAGGCGATGCTCACCGCTCCCCTGAAGTGGGTTGTCGAGGCGATCGCCTGGCTGCCCGACCTGCTGCGCCCGGGGATCTTCCTGGTGCTGGTGATCCTCGCGGTCTGGTTCGTGACGGTGCAGCGCGGGCTGCCGGCGCTGTGGGCGGCGCTCTGCCGCGGCGCGGCGCGGATGGTCGACCGGGTCGTCGGCCTGCTGGTGCTGCCGCAGTACCTGGTGGCGAACGCCCGCCGCCGGCGCGGCGAGCTGCCGGCCGTGTCGAGTGGCAGCGGCGGTAGCGGGGACTCGACCTTCGTCCTCACCGAGCTGGCCGACCGCGTCCTCGACGGCGCCGCGACCCTCTATCAGAGCCACCAGCGCGAGCCGATGACCTGGAAGCGACCGCCGTGGCCGCTGTGCGTGCTGGTCGTGGCGCTGTGCGCCGCTGCCTGGGTGGCGATGGATCGCCTGCCCGCCGACAGCGAGGCCAAGCGCACTCTCTCCGACGGCTACGACTACTGGCGCGACGTCGAGGACTGGGCCGATGTCGACCCGTCGCGCCGCGCGGAGCCGGGGATCGCCCCGCCGCCGCGGCCCGCGGTCGTCAGCGTGCGCAGGCTCGGCCGGCGGGTTGGCGTGCGGCTGGGCTGCCCGGCCAGCGCCCCCTGTCGCGGGCGGCTCGTGGTGCGCTCGGCTGACGGCGAGCGGCTCTATGCCCAGCGCGTGAGGGTGACCGCGAGCTCGGCGAAGGTCGTCCGCGTGGTGGTGCCGGTCGGGAGTCCGCGCGCGTTGCGCGGGTCTCGTGTGGTGGTGCTGCGGGCGCGCTAGGATCCGCGGAGGTTGGAGGGGTCGACAGGAGGGGTCGATGTTCGGTCGAGTGGTGATAGTCGTGCTGTTGGTGGCCGGGTTCGCAGCCGTTGGGTGTGGCGATGACGGGGATGCGCAGAACCCGCCGTCGCCCAAGCCGGCCAAGGCCCAAACCGAGGATCCGCCCAAGGCTCCGTCTCCCGACCCGCCCGCCGAGCCCGCGGACGACCAGTCGGCGGCCGCTACGCAGAACGCCACCGTCGACTGGGGCCCGAAGCGCGACCGCAAGCGGATCGTCGCCGTCTTCGCCGGGATGCAGCGCGACTTCATCGCCGGGCGCATGGGCGCGGTCTGCAAGCACGTGCTGCAGTTCGCGATCGAGCAGTTCACCCCCGGCCGGACCGCCCCCGGCGCGCCCTGCCCGGCCAAGCTGCGCGCCTTCGCGGCCGAGCTCCAGCGCCGCGGCGTCCAGCCGATGCGGCTACGCCTGCTGTCGGCCCGCGTCTATCCGCTCATCAACAGCGTCTGGGTCGAGGCCCCGGACGGCGGCCGCATCCGCGTCCCGTTCGGCGACTACGACCAGACCGGCATGAAGTTCGAACTCGGGACCTTCGAGTATCCCGAGACGCTCTATGGCTCACTCGCCGGCGCGGCGGCGTATCTGCGCCGCTGACGGGCGGGCGGCTCAGCCGGCGTTGGCTGCGGCGTTGGCGACGGACTCGGGGCGCCACTCGCCGTGTGGGCCGAGCGGGCCGGTCGTGGCGCTCGTCTTCCCGATGGCGCCCCATGCTCCGCCGAAGCTGTACCAGCGCTGCTTGCGCGCGTCGGTGACGGTGTTCCAGGTTTGCCACTGGACGCAGTTGCCGCAGCGCGCGCCGGCGGCCGCTGGCGCCAGCGTGTGGCTGCCGCGCTCGCTGGTGAGGATCGGATGCTTGCCGTCGCTGCGCTCGAGTGTTCGCCAGGCGAGCTCGCGCGCTGCGCCGTCCGCGGCGACCAGCCGGATCGCCCGCGGCACATACCGGTTCGGCCCGTCGGTCTCCAACAGCACGTCGACGCGCTCCCAATCCCCCTCATGGGTCTCCGCCGGCTGTCCCGGCGGAGCGTTCATCGAGAACAGCATCCAGTAAGTCAGCCGTACCTCGCCGTCTCCCTCGTTCGCCCGCTCGACGTAGACGGGCGTCTTGCCGAGACTGCCGGGGCCGCCCCGAACCTCGTCCACCAGGTCTAGATGGAACCCTCCGCCGGCCGGCAGGCCCTTTGGCCGCGGCCCCTCGTCGTAGGGGCGCGAGAGCTGGTCGGCATAGATCCGCCTCTTGCCGATCAGCTCGCAGCGCTTGTCGTGCAGATTGCGGTAGTAGGCATACTGTCCCGCCCCCAGCCCGACCGGATAGATCCAGTCGACGCCCTGCATGGGCTCTTTGCTGCGTTGCTCCGGCAGCGTCCTGCCGACCGCGACCTTCCGGTCCTTGCACGGCCCGCCGTCGGCGAACCACAGCACGGAGTTGTCGATGAACCACGCTGTGCTCGCCGGTCGCCAGCGCTCGTTCGCGGCGAGCTCCACGAGCGGCGCGAACGTCTTCTCGGGAGATGCGGTCCGAACCGCGTTCGGGTTCGGTGCCGACGACTCGCTCGAGTCGCCGCACGCTGCGGCCGACGCGCACACCAAGGCGACGACGATCGCCAACCCCGTTCTCCTCGTGCCTCCCTCCAAGGGCATGGGGGCATCCTAACGGGTCGGCGGGAGAATGGAAGAACGGTTCCGATAAAGGCCGAGGGGCCCGCGGTTGCGGGGCCCCTCGGGTGCTGCGTGGTGCTGCTGTACAGCGGTACGGCTAGTGGTTGATTTCCAGGTCGGCGCCTTGGATTGCCCACTGACCGCTGAGTGAGACCTGTGCGTTTTGCGAGCAACGCGATGACCACGGCGGAACTTCATGAGCTCCGGGTGGGAGTGTCGTGAACGTGTACTCATGCTCTGGGGCCTCGGCATAGGGCACGTAGACAGTGCAGGTCGTGAACGCGCCGCCTTCGCCAACGGTGAGCGGGCGGATGCAGAAGGTGGTCTGCAGTGCTGTCGCGCCGCCGAATTCCATCAGCGTTGCTGGCCACGGGATTTGAGCGTGGCTCGGTGCCGCTTCGTCACAGGCGGTGATGCCGCAGGCGTTGGCAGGGGTGTTTTCAAGGTGCTGGTTGTAGATGAAGCCGTCGCCTGATTCGTGCAGCGCTGCGGTGAACGTGTTGGCGCAAATGCTGAACACTGCTTCGCCGCCCATGGTGGCGTGCAACCTCAGCGTTGCAGCGTTAGCAATGCTGGTGGTTTGGGCTTGGACGACGCACTCGCCGCTGACGATGTGATCGTTGGTGGCGTCTACTTCAGGGCAGTGGTGTGGCGGGTCCTCTTCTTCGCTGACTTCGACTGCGTTGGCTGCGGGTGCTGCGAAGGCGATCATCGCGATCGCTGCAGCGGCGATGAGGAATAGCTTGCGTGCAAGACGCATTGTTGGTTCTCCTTGCGTTGGTGCGAATGC
>Ga0190265_10000043_pt1 | contig 150848 bp, 115 predicted proteins | sample Popmic124T_FD_133135 | JGI IMG/M metagenome (GOLD analysis project Ga0190265, IMG submission 133135) | Populus adjacent soil microbial communities from riparian zone of Indian Creek, Utah, USA - 124 T | ecosystem: Environmental > Terrestrial > Soil > Riparian zone | place: USA: Utah...
CATCGCTCTGCTAGTCGCTCTTGCAACGCCTGACGATCGACTCAACTACCTAGCGGTCGGACATATGTCTGGATCTTTGGGGGCGAGGCGTACGCGCAGGGTAGGAAGCCCTACTCTGCGCGTGCGAGGCACAACTTGCGCGGGCAAGTCCTGAGCTTCGGGTACGAAGCCCTACCCGTCGGATACGAGGCGTCCCTGCCGCGTGCGGGCCGTGCGCGCCGGGTAGGAGGCCGTACCCGTTGTGGACAGGTCAGCCGCGGCGGTTGCGCGTCGTACGAGCTGGGGCCGGGCCATCCGCGCCGAGGGCGGGCCGTCCCGGGTGCGGGCGCGTCATGAGCAGCGGGTACGAGGTATTCCGCCCAGGGGCAGAACGTCCCGAGTGCCGGCATCCTGCGGGCCCTACCCTTTGGAAGGGAAAGAGGCCGGCAGGATGCCGGCGCTCCCAGGGAAAAGACTGTAGCCCCGCAGTGGCTGTTACTAAGTTAGCGCCTATGGGGGCCGGGGGTGAGGGCCGCAGGTCACGGCGCTCCCGGCCCTGCTATCCTTCCTGACCATGCGCCGGCTCCATCTCACGACTGGCGGGGAGAGCCACGGCCCGGGCCTCACCGCGATTCTCACCGGCCTGCCCGCCGGGATGCGGGTCGATTTCGATCTCCTCGCCCGCGACCTCGCCCGCCGCCAGCACGGCTACGGCCGCGGCAACCGGATGAAGATCGAGAAGGACACGGCCGAGGTCCGCGGCGGCGTGCGCGGCGGCGAGACCCTCGGCTCCCCCCTCGTCCTCTGGATCACGAACCGGGACTACTTGAACTGGGAGCCGATGATGAGCCCGGTCGAGATCGATCCACGGCGGGCTGAGCAGCGGCGGGTCCGCTCCCCGCGCCCGGGCCATGCCGATCTCGCGGGCGGCATCAAGTACCTGCGGCAGGATCTCCGCGACGTCCTGGAGCGCGCCTCCGCCCGGGAGACCACCGCCCGTGTCGCGGCCGGTGCCTTCGCCCGGATGCTCCTCGCCGAGGTGGGAGTCGCGATTCGCAGCGGCGTCCGCTCCCTGGGTCCGGTCGGCGCCGACCGGCCCGTCCCCACCTGGGAGGATCTCCTCCAGGTGGACGAATCCTCCCCCCTGCGCGCCATCGACCGTTCTCTGGAAGAAGAGATGGTCCGCCTCGTCGACCGTGCCCAGGAGGAGGGGGACACCCTGGGAGGCGCGGTCACCGTGATCGCCCACAACGTGCCGGCGGGGCTCGGCTCCTACGTCCAGTGGAACGAGAAGCTCGACGGCCGCCTGGCCCAGGCGGTGATGTCGGTCCACGCGGTCAAGGCGGTTGAGATCGGCGCGGGAGTCCAGGCCGCCCACGGCTTCGGCAGCGAGGCCCACGACCCGATCGGGAGGACGGAAGATCGCTGGACCCGCCCCACGAACAAGGCCGGAGGTCTCGAAGGCGGAGTCACCAACGGCGAGGACGTGGTCATCACCGCCTACAAGAAGCCCATCGCCACCCTGCGCAAGGGGATGCCCAGCGTCAACCTGGACACGATGGAGTCGCAGACCTCGCAGTATGAGCGGAGCGACGTGACCGCCCTCCCCGCCGCGGGAGTCATCGCCGAGGCCATGGTCGCCCTGGTGCTGGCCGACGCCCTGCTGGAAAAGCTCGGCGGTGACTCCATGGCCGAGCTCAAGGCCCACTGGGAGGCCACGCTCGGCCAGCAGCGGCACTGGCCTGGGATCTAGCTCCCTGCGCGCCCCCGCACCGACTCCATCATCTCGTTGAAAGCGACCTCGAGCTCGCCCAGGTGCGGGTCCGTGCGGCGGAAGTGGAGCTCGCGGTCCAGCTTGCCCGCCTTCACGTCTTCCATGGCCCTGCGCAGGGCGATCATCGGACCCGCCAGCCGGTGGGTGCTGAACACCGCGAGCAGCAGCACCGCCCCGACCACCAGCGCCGTCTGGATCGTGAGCACGAGCGCCAGGTCCCCGCGCGCGTCGTCGCTCAGCCGGTCGAACATCATGAGATAGGAGGTGACGGCGAACACGACGGCCACGAGCGTGGTGACCAGGATCCAGAGTCCCGAAAACCGGAGCACGTACGGCAGCGTGAAACGGACCCCCGTCCCACGGACCTGCTGAAGGTTGACCATGAGCGCCTCCCTTTAGAGAACAGGAATAGGCAAAACTTTGAATGATTCTAGCTCAGACCAGGATCAAGGCAACACCCGCCGCCATCAGTCCGACTGCCAAAAGTTTGCGCAGCGTGACCGGCTCCCCAAAAATTGCGCGGCCGAGAATCACCGCGGAGACGTTGCCGAGCCCCCGCTTCAGGGTCTCCAGGAGACCCACCCAGACCTTCTGGATGGCCAGGAGCTGGAGCCCCAGCGCCAGGATGCTGGTGATCAGCGCCAGCAGGAACACCCCGCGGACGTGGCGGACATCGGCCAGCTCGCCGAGCCGCCGCTGGTAGACCAAAACCGCTAAGACCCCTGCGGCCACACCCGCGCACAGGACCGTGGCGTGAAACGGCGCGCTCGACCGGGCCGTAGCCATCTTGTCCAGGGGCACCGTCAGCGACCAGAGCAGGGCCACGGCCGTCATCATGGCCGCTCCCCGCTCCCACCGCCCCCCTCTCATAGACCGTTCCCCCTCCGGCAGGCTCAGGAAGAACGCGCCGATGACCACGAGGAGAATGCCGAGCCCCTGCATGCCGGTGGGCACCTCCCCCAGCATGGGGATGCCCAGGAGCGCCGTGAACACCGGCGTGAGCGAAAGCAGCGGGATCGTGACGCTCAGCGAGGAGGTGCGCAGGGCCGCGAAAAACATCAGGTTGGCCACGATGTTGAGCAGCACCGAGGAGACGGCGGGGACCGCGTACCCCGGCTGCAGCGAAGGCATCCCGTCGATCGCGGTCCAGGCGCCGAACAGGGGGGCCGCGGCCACGGTGAGCAGGAAGGCGAGCGGCACCGGCCGGATGCGGCCGACCAGGAACTTGCGCGTCACGTCGTGAGCGCTCCAGGCGAGGCTGGAGCCGACGACGAGCAGGAGGGCGCTGAAAGGAATGGCCATGAGAGGGCGGACGGATCATACAACGTCCCGACCTGGGCTAAGATTCGCCCGTGCCACGAGAGATCGGTAACATTGGCGACGCTGAGTACCAGCGTCTCCTGCTCTTCCGGACCGGACTGCGGCGCTTCCTTCACTGGAGCGCCCAGCAGGCCGAGGCCGCCGGTCTGACGCTCTGGGCCGGTCTGGAGATTTGATCCAATGAAGTTGTTCCCGTTCGCGGCGCTCGCCTTGCTGATGCTCCCCGGTCTCGGCGGGTCCCTGGCCCATGCGCAGACCGCCTATCCCGATCCGCAGGAGTACCCCACACCTTCCGAGCCCGAGCCGCTGCCCAGGGAAGCTCCGGCCCCCGAGTCCACGGAGCCGGCTCCGGACGAGGCGGATCTCGAGGGGACGATCGGAGAGATCCGGGTCATCACCAAGAGCATCTTCGACCCCGACAAGCCCGGCGAGGACAAGTGGGTCTTCCGGCTGGCCGACCGTCTCCACCGCACCACGCGCCCCAACGTGATCGAGCGCCAGCTCCTCCTCGAGCCGGGCGATCCGTACTCGCCCGAGGCCGTGGCGGAGTCCGAGCGCATCCTGCGCGCCAACCGCTACCTCTATGAAGCGGAGATCCGTCCCGTCCCGGCCGGGGACGGCATCATCGACCTCGAGGTGATAACCCGGGACGTCTGGACGCTGCGGGCCGGCATCAGCTTCAACCGCGCGGGAGGCGAGAACAGCACCGACTTCACGCTGCAGGACGCGAACCTCTTCGGCACCGGCAAGGACCTCACGCTCTGGCGGATCACGAACGTGGACCGCACGTCCACTCTGTTCCGCTACCGTGACCCGGGCCTCCGCGGCTCCCGCCTGCAGCTCGAGCTGTCGGCCGCCGACTACAGCGACGGCGGCTCCCGGCGCCTCGAGGTCGAGCGCCCGTTCTACTCCCTGGACGCGCGCTGGGCGGCCGCGTTCAAGTTCTACACCTACGAGCGCATCGACTCCCTTTATGACCTCGGCGAGATCTTCCAGAAGATCGGGCATGAGCGGGAGCAGCTCGAAACCTACATCGGGTACTCCGAGGGCCTGTCCCATGGGGCGGCGCGCCGCTGGCTGATCGGCTTCAACCGCGAGCTCGACCGGTTCGAGTACGCGCCCGGCGGCGACTCCACTCCGCTGCCGCCGGTCAACCGGCTGTTCGCCTATCCCTGGATCGGGTTCGAGTACGTGGAGGACGGCTTCGTCACCGAGCGCCAGCTCGACCAGATCCAGCGCACCGAGGATCTGAACCTGGGGACCCAGTTCCACGCCCGCCTCGGCTGGTCCGCCGCGGGCTTTGGAGCCGAGCGCGACCATTTGATCGCCAGCAGCAGGATCACAACGGGCTGGCGGCCAGCGGCCCGGCAGCTCCTCCTGGCCTCCTTCGAAGGCGGGTCCCGCTGGGGCAACCGGGGCCGGGAGAACTTCCTGGTCGGAGGCAACCTCCGGTACTACCTGCGGAACTTCGGCAACGGCCTCTTCTACGCGGCGGCCCGGGGCGCGCTGGCCGAGGATCTGGACCCGGAGACCCAGCTCCTCCTGGGCGGCGACACGGGCCTGCGCGGCTACCCGCTCCGCTACCAGGCCGGCGACCGCCAGTGGCTCGTGCAGTTGGAGCAGCGGGTGTTCAGCAACCGCGAGCTCTTCCACCTGCTCCACCTGGGAGGAGCCGTCTTCTTCGACGCCGGCCGCTCCTGGTTCAAGGACGGGAGCTTCGGGGATCAGCCAATGCTCACGGACGTGGGCATCGGACTCCGCCTGGGATCGAGCCGCTCGTCGAGCGGAGCCATGGTCCACCTCGACCTCGCCTACCCTCTGGACCGGCGGGAAGGTATCGACAGCCTCCAGTGGCTCGTGTCAACGAGCGAGAGCTTCTGAAGGGCCCCGTGAAATACTTGGCCCTCTCCGAGACACTCACTCCGGGAGGCGATCGATGAGTCCACTCTACAGAGCCCTGTCCTATACCATCCTGGTCCTTTTCGTCCTGCCCGCGTCCGCCCAGCAGGCATCTCCGGCGGACACCGAGCCCTTCGGCGAGGTGATCGACGTCCGGGTCGTCAACGTCGAGGTGGTCGTCACCGACCGCGACGGCAACCGGGTTTCGGACCTCAAGCCCGGCGATTTCCGGTTGAAGGTGGACGGCAAGGACGTGCCCATCGACTTCTTTACCGAGGTCCGCGACAGGCAGGCCGTCGCAGCGCCCGCCGAAGGGGAACCGGTGGCGGGACCGGCGAGCGTGGCTCCGGGCGAGCCGGTCGGCACGAGCTACCTGGTGTTCATCGACGACTACTTCACGATCCCACCGCGGCGCAACGAGGTGCTCAAGGCGCTCGCGGCCGACCTCCCCCGCCTCGGGCCGCAGGACCGCATGGCGATCGTCTCGTTCGACGGCGCCCGCCTCACGCGGCTCTCCGGCTGGACGAGCTCCGCGGGCGAGCTCGGTCAGGCGCTGGACAAGGCCGCCTCGGTCCCCGCCCGCGGGATCGACCGGATCACCGAGCTGCGCAGCTATCTGCAGTCCGAGCAGCTCCTGTCCGACGTGATCGATCAGCCTGGCGGGAATACGGTCAGCACGGGCGCGACGCAGCTGGACCCGATCAACCAGAGGGCGCTCAACGTAGGCCTGTCGCAGCAGCAGGTCACCTATGGCAAGACGCTGGCGGGCCAGATCGAGATCGGCGTCTCCGCCGTGGTGAGCGCCATGCGCGGAGCCGGGTCGCCTCCCGGCCGCAAGGTCCTGCTGCTGCTGGCGGGGAGCTGGCCCTTCTCCATCCAGAGCTTCCTCGCGGGCGACGGCCTGGTGTCCAGCTCGCGCCAGCTCCCGGACGGCGAGCAGCTCCTGCGCCCTCTGACCAGCACGGCGAACCTGCTGGGCTACACCATCTACCCGGTGGACGTCCCCGGCGTCGAGACCGAGGCCGCGAGCGCCGACTCGTTCGGCAGCAGCGGCATGGACCGCGTCGCGCGGGAGCAGGAGAACCACGGCACCCTCGAATTCCTCGCCAAGGAGACCGGCGGCCGCCCCCTCTTCAACACCAGCCGGACAGCGGTGCTCGAGACGGCGGAGGCCGACACCCGCTCCTACTACTGGCTCGGATTCACGCCGAGCTGGCAGCGCAACGACAAGCGCCACACCATCGAGGTCGACTCCCTGCGCCCCGGCCTTCAGGTCCGCGCGCGGACCAACTTCCTCGACCTCTCCCGAAACGCGGAGGTGGCGATGATGGTGGAGAGCGCGCTGATGCTGGGCAACCTGCCGGGGGCCACCGCCATGCCCATCCGCCTGGGCACTCTGGAGCGGAAGAAGAAGGGTGAGGTGCGGATCCCGGTCACCCTCGGCCTGCCGGTGGACGCCCTCACGGTAGTGCCGATCGACGGCAAGTACACGGCGAAGCTGGAGCTGCGCGCCGCTGCCGCGGACATCAAGGGGAACCGCTCCCTGGTGCCGATGGTCCCGCTCACGCTCTCCTCCGACAAGCCTCCCAAGCCCGGCGGCTACGTGCGGTATGACACGAAGATCACCGTGCACGGCGATGTCAGCCACCTGGTGGTCGCGGTCTACGATCCGCTCAGCGGCAAGATTTCCACGGCCGAGGTTGACGTGCAGTAAGCCTCACCGGCCGGCCAGCGCTGCCGCGCCCCGGAGGACCGCCACCGCCACCGCCCCGAGCCCCTCGACCAGCCCCTTCGCCAGGGCGAGCACGGCGACGATCGCGGTCCACACGAACAGCCAGAGCGCCGCCCAGGGGACGAGGAGGGGCCGGGGGAGATGCCCACTCCCCGGCGCGCTCTCGGCCAGCCGCCGCCAGAACTGGAGACCGGACCCGGGCGTTGCCAGGCACTCGCACCCATCGGGGGTGACCTCCGCCTTGTGGAACATCGACTCGAAGCGGCTCTCCTGATCACCGGCCAGGAGGTAGGCATCGTCCTCCAGCGGGTGACCGGCGTAGCGGAAGCGGTTGCCCGCCGCGCAGGCCAGGTAGAGCACCAGGAACGGCCGCAGGAGCCCGAGCCCGGGACCCGCCTCCTGGAGCTGAAGGGCGTGAAAGGACTCGTGGAGCAGCAGCCCGAGGCCGTCCACCGAGCCGGGATTCCAGAAGCGCGGCTCGATGTAGATCCGCGTCCGGCGTGGCGACACCCTCCCCGGCAGGGTAATCCCCTGGATCGCGAACAGGTTGAACACGTGGGGGATGCCGAGGTGGAAGCGCAGGGCGTCAACGTCCAGCGTCGGATAGACCGTCCGCAGGACCCGCCGGGCAGGCTCGGGCAGCTCCACCTCGGGCGGGAAGAGCCACCGGCGAAGGCGCTCGGCCCGGCTGCTCAACCCTTGCGGCCGGACCCCGAGTACGTGATGCGGTAGATTGCGCCGGCCTCGTCGTCCGAGACGAGCAAGGCCCCGTCCGGCATCACCAGCACGTCCGCCGGACGCCCCCAGGGGCGGCCGTTCTTCCGCAGCCAGCCTTCCGCGAACGTCTCGTAGGACACGGCCTTGTTGCCATCCAGCCGGACCATCGTCACGCGGTAACCGATGGGCTCGTCCCGGTTCCAGGAGCCGTGCTCTGCGATCAGGATCCGGTTGCGATACTCGGCGGGGAACATCGAGCCCGTGTAGAAGCGCATGCCGATGGCCGCCACGTGCGGCCCCAGCAGGATCTCGGGCAGCGTGAACTGGCTGCAAGGCTTGCTGCCGTGCTGCGGGTCCTTGATGTTGTTGCCGTGGCAGTAGGGGAACCCGAAGTGGAGCCCCTTGCGCGGGGCGTGGTTCAGCTCGTCCGGCGGAACGTCGTTGCCCATCATGTCGCGGCCGTTCTCGGCGAACCAGAGCTCCTTCGTCTGCGGGTGCCAGTCGAACCCCACCGTGTTGCGGATGCCATGGGCGAAGATCTCCCGGCCGGAGCCGTCCGGCTTCATCCGGGCGATGCTCGCGAAGATGGGGTTCTCCTTCTCCTCGTTGCAAACGTTGCAGGGAGCGCCCACCGGCACGTAGAGGAGCCCGTCCGGGCCGAAGGCGATGAACTTCCAGCCGTGGTGGTTCTCCGTCGGATAGTCGTCCGAGACCACCACCGGCTTTGGCGGGCTCTGCAGCTTGCCGTCGATCCCGTCGTAGCGGAGCACCCGCGAGACCGCGGCCACGTAGAGCGCTCCGTCGCGGAAGGCGAGGCCGCTCGGCATCTTGAGACCGCGGGCGATCGTGTGCACCTGGTCGGCCCGGCCGTTCTTGTCACGATCCACCACGGCGTAGACCTTGCCCTCGCCGCGCGAGCCCACGTAGAGGGTTCCGTTCGGGGAGAGGGCCATCTGGCGGGCGTTGGGCACGTTGTCGGCGTAGACGCTGATCGCGAAGCCGGGGGGCAGGCGGATCTCTCCAATCGGCAGGCGGGTGCCTCCCTGACCTCCCTGCTTCTCCTGGCTCCCCGCCGGAGAGCAGGACACGCTCAGGGCCACCACCAGAGCTGTACAAAGGATGATTCGGGCTTTCATCGGGGGGACCTCCTTCCCTCGCGTCCGGCTTCAGTCTACCCCGATCGTGTGCTTCGATTAGACTTGTCCACCTATGAGTCTGACTCCCGAGCTCGTCGCCGACATCCTGGTGCGCCAGGGCTACATCACCCCCGACCAGGGCGAGACCATCAAGCAGGAGGCCCGCCTGATGCCGGCCCGCGTGCGCTCGGCGAGCGCCTACGAGCAGAAGTCCCTGGCCTACGAAGTCGTGTCGCGCCTGCGCCTGCCCAACCTCAAGGACTCGGGCGCCCCCCTCGCGGAGCTCGAGATCGCCCAGGCAATCGCGGCAGACGCCAGGCTGGAGCACGTCCGCATCGACACCCTGGGCCTGAATGCGGACCTCATCGAATCCAAGATGTCGCGGCCGTTCGCCAAGCGGCACCGGATGATCCCCCTGGAGATGTCCAACGGCCGCCTGCGGCTGGCCTGCGCCAACCCCTACGACATGGAGGGGATCGACTCCTTCAAGCGCATCGCCGGCCGCGACATCGAGCTGGTGGTGGCGTCCGAGCCCGAGCTGCTCAAGGCCCTGACCGAGTTCTACGGCCTGCGCCACTCGGTCAAGAAGGCCGAGCGGGACCTGACCTCCGGCATCGACCTCGGCAACCTCGAGCAGCTCGTCCGGATGAAGAACGAGAACGAGATCGAGTCGAGCGACCAGCACGTGGTCAACGCGGTCGAGTTCATGCTCCAGCACTCCTTCGACAGCCGGGCGAGCGACATCCACGTCGAGCCCAAGCGCGACCGCAGCCTGATCCGCTTCCGCATCGACGGCGTGCTGCACGACATCCAGACCATGCCGAAGATCGTCCATGCGGCCGTGGTGTCGCGGATCAAGACCATGGCCCGGCTAGACATCGCGGAGAAGCGGCGGCCGCAGGACGGCCGGGTCAAGACCACCCGCGGCGGCCGCGAAGTCGAGCTGCGCGTCGCCACCCTGCCCGTCGCCTTCGGGGAGAAGGTGGTCATGCGCATCTTCGACCCCCATGTCCTGATGCAGGACCTCACCGCCATCGGCTTCTATCCGGACGAGCTGCAGGTCTTCAACGACTTCATCAGCCGCCCGCACGGCATCGTCCTGGTGACCGGCCCGACCGGCTCGGGCAAGACCACCACTCTCTACTCGGCCCTCAAGGTGATCGCCACTCGCGAAATCAACGTGACCACGATCGAGGACCCGATCGAGATGGTGCACGAAGACTTCAACCAGACCGCGGTGCAGAACAAGATCGGCGTGACCTTTGCGAGCGCGCTGCGGCACATCCTGAGGCAGGACCCGGATGTGATCATGGTGGGCGAGATTCGGGACGGCGAGACCGCGCAGTACGCGATCCAGGCGGCTTTGACAGGCCACCTGGTCTTCTCCACTCTGCACACGAACGACGCGTCCTCCTCGATCTCGCGCCTGGCGGACCTGGGGATCGAGCGCTTCCTGATCAGCTCGACGCTGGTAGGCTCCATGGCGCAGCGCCTGCTGCGGAGGATCTGTCCGCACTGCGCGACGGAGCGCCACCTGACTGCCGAAGAGGTGGCCACCCTGCGCCTGGCCGTGCCCCCCGGCAAGAGGGTCAAGGTCAAGGAGGGCGAAGGCTGCTTCGAGTGCCGCAGCACGGGCTATATCGGCCGCACCGGCATCTTCGAGATGCTGCCCATCGACGAGTCCATCAAAAACCTGATCGTCAAGGGATCGGATGCCCCCGAGATCAAGCGCGAAGCCACGAAGAATGGCATGCGCACCCTCCGCCAGTCCGCCCTCCGCAAGCTCGCCGAAGGCATCACCACCTTCGAAGAGGTGGTCCGGGTCACGGGGCTGTGATGCGGACAATCTGACGGTCGCCGACAGCCTCCTCCACCCGGATGGCCACATCCAGGAACCGGGGGATGAGATCCACCTGGGTCGTGGCGTGGCCGCTCAGCGGAAGAGTTGCGAAGGCGCCGGAGCCGGCGAGCGCCAACAGTAAGAGGAGTTGATCGGCCAGGTGCTCCCCCACCGGCACGCCCGCGTCCAGGTAGCGCTGCATCTCCCGCACGGCCCCGCCCGCCACCTGCTCGGCGGGCACTCCCCGCCGGCCAAAGCCCACGAAGACCTCGGTCACGCAAGCGCTCTCCACGGTCAGGAGGACCGCGTTGCCCGGTCCGGGCGTCTCCACCTCCCGGACCTCCAGGGAATCCCACCCGGTCAGACTTTTTACCTCTTCCAACTCGCGTTCGGCGATGTGCCGGGGCAGACGCGAGATGAGGGCCGTCGCTTGCCGGTGCCGGACCTCCCCCCGCTCCAGCAGCTCGAAACCCGACAGTCTCGGGGTCGAAGCGGGGGCCGGCTCGATGCTCACCACGGCCCGGCCGCCGCCCGCCGGATAGAAGCCCGGCCTCTCCAACTCGGCCTGGACCCGCGGTCCCATCCGGTTCACGAGGGGAAGGTAGGCGCGGTCCAGGAACTCGAAGGGAGGAGCCATGGGGTTGTGGGTGCCTCCCTCCACGATCAGCAGCGAGGGTTCGGACGCACAGAGCAGCGCCGGCAGAACCGTCTGCAGGACGAGGGTGGTGCTCCCCGCGCTACCGACGGAGAGCTCGTGCTCCCCCGGCTTCACCTCTCCCGGAATGAATGTGAGCGTGGACAAGCCGATCTCGGCCCCGGTCACCCGGGCGCTGCCAATCCGCGCCGCGGCCTGGACAGCTACCAGGTGCTGCCGCATCAGCCCCGGCTTCGAGCGGCGGGCGCGGATGTTCCGGATCCGCACCGGCATCCCGGTCACCATGGAGAGCGCCAGCGACGAGCGGAGGATCTGGCCTCCGCCCTCTCCGTGCGAGCCGTCGAGTTCCAGCATGGCGTTACTTCAGCGCACGGCGGAGCACAGCCTCAAACTCTTCAATACGCTGGGGCGCCTGGAGCTGCCGCAAGCGCGGCAACCCCCTCAAGGAGAGCCTGATCCGCGGGAATAGTCACGGCTTGCGGAGCGCCGCCCGTAACTTCGCCCAGCGTTGCTGAACCAGTTCCTCCTCCCGGAGATCTACCTCGCTCTTCGCCACAGGCCAGCCATGCAGTCGTCCGGTAAGGGCGATCAAGGACAGGGCGCCTTCGATTGCGGCGGAGGGATTCGGACCAGTCTGCCTCTGCTCAGACCTCTCTCGATCCTCGGCGGCTCGGCGCGATTCGACCCAGGCAATCAACTCGGAAGGTTGCATGCCCGCAGTATAGCGCCCGCAACTACCGTTTCGGGAACAGGAGAACCGTCTACCTCCTTCCACCTCGCGTGTCCTCGAAGTAGAATCTTCGGCATGCACTTGTACTACGCGTTCGACAATGCGGAGATCTGGGGAGAAGTCGATTCCCTGCTCGGATACGTCGGCCTGCGCCATGGAGATAGCGTGATCGAGGAGCACGACGTCTTCCTGGACTCCTGGATCGCGGCGCTGATGCAGGGGCTGACCGCCGCGGAGGAGGGGCGGTGGGGGCCCGTCGAGATCTGGGAGGAGACGCAACCGCTGGTGTTCGAGCCCGCGGACGAGGGGTTCCGCATCTCCTACGGGAATGACTCCGTCACGATCCCGAGCACCGACGAGCTCCGGAAGGTTCTCACCGACACCGGCAACACCTTCTACGAGGACGCCGACGGGAAGGTCGCCATCCGCGAAAACGATCCGCTCGACGTCATCCGCCGTTTTTTGAAGCTGCCGTGGTACCGGTGGTGAAGTACTCGACGACTAGGTCTCTTGCCCGCTGCACGTCCTGCCTCGGCTCCGCGATGCGGCCGAAGAGGGTGCGGTAGGTCGCCCGCAGGGTCTCCAGATCCTGCTGCTGCAGGAGCTTGACCAGTCCATCCAGGGCCCGTTGCGAGGTGGGTGGATGGATGCGCGCCTCGGACTCCCGCTCCAGGAGGACCATGGCGAAGATCAGCGGCTCCGGCAGCTCGGCGAAGGCGGCTTCCGGAGGAGGAGGGGGCGGCGGGGGCGGCGCCGGCCTGGCTTCGATGACGATCGTGTCGTCCAGCGGTTTCGGCAGCCCGGCCGGCGCGTTGCGCTTCTCGAAGAAGAACGGCAGCGAGCGCACCTGGCTGGCGAAGCGCGAGAAGAGCCCCATCAACTCCTTCTCGGACGAGAAGTTGCCGACCAGCCGGGCATCGCGCCCGATCTCCAGGCTCTGCGTCTCCTGCAGCATCACGTGCGCCCGGGCACCGTCCTCCAGGTGGAGCGACCGCGCGTTCACCTTCCAGGCGGTCAGATAACCCTGCACGTAGCAGGTCTGGGCGCAGCGCACGGTGGCCGCCTCCACCTCGACTCCGCGGTCGATCCGGATGGAGCCGCCCATGGACTCCAGGGTGCCGTATTTGCCCGAGTTCTGCACCACCACGTTGCCCGGCGCGTGGATGGAAAGCAACCCGTCACGGTCCATCTCGAACCGGATCCCCCGGGGGATGATCAGGGTGGGCGCGGCTTCGTCCATACTGCTTCGGCTCATACGGCGTCACTTTCCTATCATTTTCCGATACTGGGCGGCAGCGGTTCGTATCCCTGCGCCTCGGGTCCGCTCCGCGCCCTGGCCAGCAGGCGCTCTTCGTTGGGCCAACGGTGATCCAGGATGTAGATCAGCGGGTCGACCGGCGCCCAGGGACCGTCGCCAATCCTGCGCCGGACTTCATAGTGTAGATGCGGGCTCGTGCTCCATCCCGTGTTCCCCACCGTGCCCAGCACGTCCCCCTTGCGCACCTTCTGCCCTGCCCGGACCCGGACCTCCTGGCAGTGGCCGAACAGGGTCACGAAACGGTCGCCGTTGCGCACCATCACCAGGTTGCCGTACCGCCACCAGCCGATGCTCCGCGCCATGGGGTACTGGCCGGCGAAGACGACCACGCCGTCGGCCGGCGCGTGGATCTCCATGCCCTGCGGCGCCGCCAGGTCGAGCCCGGCGTGGAGCTCGAACTCCTTCGTGAAGGGGCTGCGCCGCCGGCCGAAGGTGCTCGTCAGCACGAAGTCGCCGCCGCGCAGGGGGCAAATCGACGGCGTGCTCCGCACCTGCTCCCCGTTCGCCTGCTCGTACGTTCTCACCTCCCGCAGGAAGGCGTCCAGGACGCTCAAGCGCTCGCCGATGCGCGTCTGGAGACGGTTTCCCTGCTGGATGGTTCCGCCGTAAATGGTCCCGCCGTAGATGGAGTCCGGAGCCGTCGCCGTCACCGCCCGGAAGGGGTAGCCCCCCTGCCCCGCCGACGGGCCGGAGGGCAGCCCGTAGGCGAGGAGAATCTTGTTCATCCGCACGTGCAGGCCGTCCGTCCGGTCCTCGAGCTGCTCCAGCCGGCCCACCAGATCCTGCAGGCGCTCCCCCTGCAGCGCCCGCTCGGTCACCAGGGAGGAGTACTCGTGGCGGTTGAGCATCCCGCCGATCACACCGCGCGCCACCCAGACGCCCAGGGCGAGGAAGGCCAGGTAGGCGAGCACCGGGAACGACCAGAGGGTGAGCTGCCGGCGTGTCAGGAACAGGTACCGCACCCGGCGGCGGATGTCGCTCGGGTGGATCTGGACCTCCAGGCTCCACGCCTCGGAGGCGCCTTGGGGCTTGCGCGGGAGCCGGAACAGCCTCATGCCTCCTCGTCAGCCGACCGGGGTCAGCGCGGACAGGAACGGGTTCAGCCGGTCGATCTCCGCTTCGCTGGCATGGTGGGCCACCGCCTCCTGGAGCGCGGCATGGACGGAAGGCCCGCCCGCCACGATGTTGCCTCCGCGGAAGAACTGTCCGCCGCCATCCAGGTCGCTCACCACGCCCCCGGCCTCCTGGATCATCAGCACGCCGGCGCCGATATCCCACGGCGACAGCCGGAACTCGAAGAAACCGTCATACACCCCGGCGGCCGTGTAGGCCAGGTCGAGAGCGGCCGAGCCGCAGCGGCGGATCGCCTTGGCCTGATGGAAGACCTCGCGGAAGACCGCGAGGTAGACGTCCAGCGTGGGCAGCGCCCGGAAAGGGTAGCCGGTCGCCAGGAAGGCGCCGCCCAGGCCCTGGTGCCCGGACACCTTCATGGGCCGGCCGTTCCAGAAGGCGCCGCCGCCGCGCGTGGCGGTGAAGACGTTGCCCCCCTCGGGATCGTGAATGACCCCGGCGACCAGCTCCTCCCCCCGGCGGCAAGCCACGGAAACGCAGTAGACGGGCAGCCCCTGGAGAAAGTTGGTGGTCCCGTCCAGGGGATCGATCAGCCACTGATGCTCGCCGCTCCCCTCTCCGGCTCCGCTCCCCTCCTCGGCCAGGATGCGGTGGCCGGGGAACCGCCGCCGGATCTCGTCCAGGACGGCGGTCTCGCTCTCGCGGTCGGCCTGGGTGACGAAATCGTTCGTCCCCTTGCGTCCGATCTCGAGCCCTTCGTAGCGGAAGTACCGCTTGATCACATCGGCCCCGGCCTGGGCGGCTGAGAGTGCCGTTTCGAGCAGATCCTCATACATAGGGCACTCATTATGCCAGCTTTGCGCCTTACGGCAGCTCAATCCCCGCCCCAGAGCCCGCCAGCGAGATCGACTGCGGCAGGTGCGTGCCCTCCACCCAGACGATCCGCTGCGATTCCAGCTCATCGCGCAGACGCGCCACGGCCGAGCGCAACCTCTTCAGAGTGGAGACATCCTCGACCTTCCCCCAGGCCGCCAGGGCAGGCGATTCCGCAGCCTCCTTCTCCACCGCCCAGACGAAGAGGGGCACCCGGATCGAGGCGAGATACTGGCGCACCGTCGCCGGATCGTAGCGGCTGGCCTCCTCGGGATTGGCGCCCAGGACCAGCACCACGGCCCGGGGCCGCCCGCCCGCCATGGCCTGAACGCCTGCCACCGCGACCGTATCGGCCAGGCGCTGTTTGCCTTTGCCCTCTGCCGCCGGCAGGATGCGAGTCAGGAGCCAGTGCACCCCGCCGTCCTGCAAGGTGAAGGCGCGGGACTGGTCGAACAGCTCCGCCGGCAGGCCCGGGCCGGAGAACGACCGCGGAACGGGCCAGACGAAGCGCACCTCGTCGTCCTTGCGCAGCCCGATCTCATAGCGCAGGTGATCGCGCTCGATGGTGAAAGTCCTCTCCATTCCATGCCCCTGTTGCGTCCTCCGCGGCGCCACATCCCCCAGCTCCTTCAGCGTTTCGTTCGCCCCCAGATCCCGCACCACGAGCACCTCCGCCGGTCCCGTGTCCAGGGCCGCCACGACCAGCGGCTTGCCGCCGGCGAGGAGCTGCCCCTGCAGCGGCTCCGCCCGCGTCAGCTTCCCCCGGCGCACCCGTACCGGGACCGCGGTCAGCTCGGTGGAAACCTCGGTTCCGTACTTGCCGCCGAAGACCACGTCCTTGCGCGCCACCACGTTGGAGGGGAAGCGAAGCTCCGCGCTCAACACGTGCGGGTTCTCGGGATCGTAAGGCGGAAGGGCCGCCCGGCCGTCCGGACCCAGGGCGAGCGGCTGGTCATCGAGGGTCAGTTGGACGGAGGTCGGCTGGGCGCCGGTCCGGCTCTGCCAGGTGAGGCGGGCCACCGCGGGCGTCCCCGAACCGCCCCCTTCGAGCACGATCCCCACCTCGGCCGCGGGGCGCGGCAGGTTCACCCACTGGCGCGCCCGGGCCACCTCCTGACCGTTGGCATCCAGGGCCCGCGCCACCAGCTCGTGAGGAGCGAGCGCCGTCCCGAAGTCGATCCTTCCGGTCCAGGGAGGCCCCTCGATCCGTCCGGCGACCGCCCCGTCGAGCATCAGCTCCACCGACGCGACGGGACCCTCGACCGCCAGCTCCACAGGGTAGGCTCCCAGGGTGAGACCGAGAAAGAGGGTCACGAACGCGATCTGCATGGCAGCACCTCCAGCGGAGGCTTCCATTCTAACGGAGTCCGCGGGGCCCCCCGCATGACACTCGTGCGGGGGGCTAGCCGAAGAGGGGGACGGGCACACCGGTGCCGGAACCGAAGTAGTCGCGGGAGTTCGCGCCGGGGAGCGCGAAGCCGTTGATCGCGATGCGCCGGGGGCGGAGCCGCGGTTCTCCTCGCTCCGGTGCACGACGTAGGGGCCGAAGAAGGCGGCGCTTCCGGCAGCGAGGAGCGCCGGTGTTCCGGGCTGGCCCCGGAACCGGCTCCGCACCATGGCGGGATCGAGATGCCCGCGCCGGCCGGTCCCCGGGTAGAAGATCAGGGGACCATTCTCGGGCGTGGTGTCGTCGATCGCGACCACCGCCTGGACGTAGCTCCCGCGCCCGTTCACGTCCCGCCACTCGGGGGTGCCGTAGCGGCGGTGCTCGCTGTCCTGATGAGGCTCGAACTCAAGCCCGTCGTTGGGATACTTGGCGTGGAGCTGGTTGAGCAGGTGGACCGCCCTGTCCGAGCCGAAGAGCTGGCCGACGATCCCGGTCAGCCGCGGGTCCCTGCCGCTCGCGATGAAGTCCGGCTCGCATCCGCCAGCCCAGACCACCCGCAGAAGCCGGCGGGAGCCGTTCGTCCCCCCGAAGACGAACTGGCTGCCGGCGTGCTCGACCTTGGTCTCGCCCTCCCCTTCCGAGGAGAGATCGGCCGCGATTTCGCGCCCCACGGCCCGCAGCCGCTCCGCGGCCTCCCCCAGCGCCACGACCTCATCGCGCGAGAAAAGCCTCTCCACGATCAAAAAACCATCATCGTAGAAACGACGGACCTCGTCCTGGGACAACTCGCAAAGCATAGGAAGATGGCTCATTCTAGCTCAGCCGGCGGAAAACCTCCAAACTTTGGGGGGTTGACCCTCACGCAGCGTGAGGCTGTACCTTGACGATCGTGGCCGCCCGGCAGGGCAGAAAGGAGCCGAAGCGATGCGCTTGTGGAAGGTGGGAGAGCTGGCGAAGCAGACGGGCCTGACCGTCCGCGCGCTGCACCACTACGACGAGATCGGGTTGCTCTCGCCCACCCGGCGGAGCGCCTCCGGGTACCGGCTCTACGACGGGGACGACATCGCCCGCCTGCTGCAGATCCTCTCCCTGCGGCAGCTCGGGTTCTCCCTGGAAGAGATCCGGGACAGCCTGGCGAAGCCCGAGCTCTCGCTCCAGCGCGTCCTCGAGCTCCATATCTCCCGTCTCCGGGAAGGGATCGAGCTGCAGCGCAAGCTGTGCAGCCGGTTGGAGACGGTGGCGGAGCGGCTGCGCTCGTCGGAGACGGTCTCCGTCGAGGAATTCCTGGAAACGATGGAGGCAATGATGGATGCAACGGCTATGTTCGAGAAGTACTACACCCAGGAGCAGCTCCAGCAGTTGGAGGAGCGCAAGAAGACGGTCGGAGAAGAGCGGATCCGCGAAGTCGAGCAGGAGTGGCCGCGGCTCATCGCGGAGGTCCGGGCCGAGATGGACAAGGGCACCGACCCGGCGAGCGAGGCCGTCCAGCAACTGGCCCGGCGCTGGACGGGCCTGATCCGCGAGTTCACCGGGGGCGACCCCGGCATCCAGCAGTCGCTCAACCGGATGTACCGCGAAGAGCCGTCCCTCCAGCAGCGGACCGGCATCGACGCGGCGCTCTCCGACTACATCAGCCGGGCCCTCGCGGCCTCCCAGAAGGCTGATTGATGTCCCTTCCCCAGCCGTCCGGGCAGAGAATCGTCCGGACGGCCTCTTTCCCCGCCGCCGGAGGCACCCTTTTAAGGTCTTGTTTTCTCCTGGCTTGAGAAGTAAAGTCCGGGTTGGGGCCACACCCATCATCCAGGAGGCTAACGATGCTGCACAACGTCCTCATGCTCCAGCGCCGCTTCCCCGCACACTCCGGCCGGATCGTCGTGACACTCTCCCTCCTCTCGCTCAGTGCTCTCGCGCTCGGAATCGGCATGCTGCTTCTTACCTGATTTGGGGGGGCCGAGCTTCGATGCAGATCACAACGTTCCTGATGTTCACAGGCGCGGCCGAAGAGGCCATGAACCTCTATGGGTACGGCGTATCCTGGCAGCTCAATCTGCCCTGACCGGAACCGCTTCCGGCCCTGAGCCGTCTAAATGGTCGGGAGGAAACGATGAATCCAAAGGCTCGGCTGGCCGTTTTCGTGTCCTTGCTGCTCATGGCAGCGTTGAGGCCTGCCCCCGCCATTGCAGACACTTGGATGCTGCCGACGCAGACGCAGTACTACTCCCCCGACAAGAGCTTCTATCTCGATGTCACGCCCAAGCGCCTTGAGAGCCAGCTCAAGTACTTCGAGGACCAGGTGAGCGGCAAGGAGAACGCCGGCGCGGCTGAGGACGAACAGGCGACCCAGGCCCGAGGCGCCCTGTACGCGCGCGGGAGCGACGGGAAGTACTCGCGGAAGAGCGAGTTCCCGCTCCTCAACAAGGTTGCCCCGGCGGACGCGCTGGTGTCGGACCGGGGGGACTACTTCGTCACCTTCGACAACTGGCACAACGTGGGCTATGGCGACCAGGTGGTCGTGATCTACCGCGCCGACGGCTCCGTCGTGCGCAAGCTCTCCCTGAGCGACTTCCTTACCGAGGCGGACATCGAAAAGCTCTCGCGAACGGTCAGCTCGATCTGGTGGCGGGAGGATGCATTCATCGACGAGGCGAAACGCGAGCTGGTGCTCCCGATCAGAATGAGGCAGGAGGACCCGCACCAGCAGATGACGCCCGCCCGCCCCAAGGTGCGGATCGATCTGGCGACCGGACAGCTCCTCCGGCCCAAGCGGGACCTGCACGCACATCGATGAGGTCGACGATAACAATCAGGTCATGAGGAGAACGCCACCTCCGGAGCGTTAGAAGGCGCGGTGACAGCCGGCGAGCTGAACAGAAGACCTACCATCTCGTCGCTTACGCCAAAAGAGAAAGACTACAGGCAAGAAAACTGGTGGCTCAGTCGTCTTTCCCAGTGACCGGATAAGCTTACCGAGTCACTGGGTAAGCTTCTGAGCCGCCGGGTAAGCTTACCCAATCGCCGGGTAAGCTTACCGAGTCATCGGGTAAGCTTCTGAGCCGCTGGATATGCGAAAGCAATGGGGCGGAATGGATAAGTTTACCGTCTGGGGTTTGATCTGCATCGCCGTGGGCTGCGGCTTCCTCGGCTCCGCGTTGAGGATCTACGTGCTCCGGAAACAGTTCCTCGCCGGATCTGAAACGGCTACGGGCACTGTGGTCGAGGTGCGGAGCCGTAGTGGCATCGGCCGCAATGCGGTGAGCGTCCCCGTGTTCGAATTCCGGACGGCCGGGGGCGCGCTTCACCGGGCCGAGTCGCTGATGGGAAGCGGATTCCGCGGCTTCGAGATCGGGGAAATTCTGCCGATCCGCTACGATCCCCGGGATCCGAGCCGGGCGGAGGTCGATTCCTATGCCGTGCTGTGGGGTCTGGCCCAGCTCAGGACCGGTTACGGGGTGTTCTTCCTCCTCATGGGTGCAGTCGGGATCGCCTTCCTTGGGAAGTGACCGGCCCGTTGGGCCGGGTCGTGGCTTGACGCTGGCTTTGAGAAGGAGAGAGACATGGGTTTACTTAGCGGTTTGATGGGCAATGCGTCGGAGGTTGATCCCAAGAAAATGCAGGAAGAGTTTGCCCAGGTGCTACTGCCAGATGAAGAGGTTCAGCGGGCCTACCAGCTCATCCGTGATTCGTTCCTGTTCACGAACAGGCGGCTTATTCTTGTGGACAAGCAGGGGGTGACCGGTAGCAAGGTTGAATACCACTCGCTCCCCTACAAGAGCATCACTCACTTCTCCGTTGAGACGGCCGGCAGCTTCGATCTGGATGCAGAGCTCAAGATCTGGATCTCCGGCAATCCGGTGCCTATCCAGAAACAGTTCAACAGGAAGCTCAATGTCTACGACGTACAGCGGGTCCTCGCCCACTACGTCCTGCGATAGAGCAAAGAAAAGGGCAAGACAAGCCCCCATAACTCGCCGCCTCTTCGGAGTATTCCAGGAAAAAAGATCCGGCCGGGAGCGCTCCCGGCCGGGATGGAAATCAAGCGATCGTCAGGTCACTTCGCGATGCAGAGCATGTCGAAGTCCCAGCTCTCGTTGTCGTTGTGGGAGCGGAGGTCGCCCCGGAACCACCAGTTTCCGCCCGACTTGTAAAGGTAGGCCTGGATGGGATTGCCGGAGTTGTGCTCCTGGATGTCCGCGTCGCGGGTGGCGATGCCGGCGACTCCGCACTCGTAGGTGCTGCTGCTGACGAAGGTGTTGTAGTTGACGCTGTCTCCCAGGTTCCGGAATTCGTACCTGGATACCGGCGCCCACTTCTGCACGCACATGGCGTCGATGTCCCAGCTCTCGCCGTTGTTGTGGGAGTGGAAATCGGCCCGGATCCTCCAGGTGCCGGCGCTCCGGTACATGTAGCTCTGGATGATGTCCGCGGAACCGCCTTCGTCGATGTCGCCGTCGAGCGCGGCCATGCCCGAGACGCCGCACTCGTACGTGGTCGTGCTGAGACCTGTGTTGTAGTTGACGTTCCCTCCGAGGTTGTTCCACTCGAACCGGGACACGGGGTAGTTGGCCTTTTTCAGGCAGAGCAGGTCGAAGTCCCAGCTCTCGCCGTTGTTGTGGGTATGCCAGTCGCCCCGGATCGTCCAGTGATTGTTCTGCCGGTAGAGGTAGGTCTGGACGATGTCTCCGGAGCCGTTCTCGTTGGTGTCTCCATCGAGCGCCGCATAGCCGCCGATGGAGCACTCGTATTCGTCGGCGTGGATCGCCGTGTAGTGATTGACGTTGCCGCCGATGTCCTTGTAGGTCCAGCGGCCGACCGCCGGGTCCTGAGGAGCCGTCAGGACGCTGACACCAATCGCGGTGAGGGCGTCGACCGGAGCGTAGACGGCGGCGTTGTAGGGACTGCCGGGGCCTCCACCGCCGACGATGCCGCCGCTCATGAGGCCGTAGGCCGTCTCGCCCGAGAACCACGGGCCGCCGCTGTCTCCCGGCTCACCCTGGTCCTGGCTGGAGCTGTCGACCTTCACGAAGTCCGCGGTCGCACCGGGGAGATAGTCGGTGGGCGCGTAGTTGGTCGAGACGATCGTCCCGCAGGTGTAGCCGGTGGTGATTCCGAACTTGCAGACGAACTCGCCGACGACCTGCTGCGCGCGGGTCTTGGTCGCGGTGATGTGCCGGTAGTTGGGGGTCGTGGTGTCGAACTGCCCATCCCAGACGCGGTTGGTGGGATGGAAGTCCGGAGCGGTGTGCCACTGGGCATCGACGGCGCCGGAGAACTGCCCGTTCTGATAGGGCAGCGAACGGTTGTTGTACGACTGGGTGTTGTCGCAGTGGCCCGCGGTGCTGATCCCGAGAGTGCTGCCGCTCTGCACGGAGAAGCCGCTGGTGCAATCGCTGACTTCGAGCCCGCCGTAGATGTACGCCTGCGGCCGGGGCAGGCGCTCGACGCCGATGACCTCGACGTTGGCCGGCAGCCGGAGATCGGCCGCGATCTTCGAGGTCCGCGACTCCGCGGCGATCGCGTTGACGAGGTCCGCCGGCCTCAGGGTCAGGAGCTCGACCCGGTTCTCGGCGATGTTGATCAGCGACTGCGCGGCGATCCCCTGCTTGCGGACGATCCGGTTGGCCTCGGCCTGGATCGCCTCGAGCCGCTTGAGCGACAGCTTCACGGTGCGCCGGTCCACGAGCGGAGCGAGGTCCTCCATCCCCTCGGCCTGCAGGTAGGACTGGAGGTTGTCGCCGCCCTTCCGGGTGAACTGGGCCGTCACCCGGTAGCTCGGCGAGTGCTGGATCCATAGGCCGCCGAAGGTCTGCCGCTCTCTCGTGGCCAGCTCGGCATTGAGCTTCCCGATCGCGGACTGGAGCCGCAGTCGGCTCAGGGCTTCGTCGACCTCGACCTCATACGTGGCCGCGTACTGGCGGGCGTCCTGGAGCAGGGGGTCTTCGGGGCTGTCCTCCTGGGCCCGGACGGCCGGCGCCAGGATCATGAGAAACAGGAGAGCCAGACCGAGAACATAACGCAGGTTCCTCATCGTATTCCTCCTTGCCTGGATGGCAACATGAACAGGGGCAGTATGCGGAGCGCTCTCCTCCACCGTCCTTCGGAAGATCTGAAGAAGTCCTGACGCCGCGCCGTTCGAAAAAGTGGACTCTCCCGTCACCCGGGACGGACGAAACATCAACGGTCCGGCGGCGTAGGAGAGTCGGGCATTCACATTGCTCTAGGGACATGTCAGGGAGGCTTGGTATGACATCCAGGGGTTCCGTCCACGGGCAACCGGAGGCCGCTGCCGTCTATGAATTCGGACCGTTCCGTTTCGAGCCCGGGGAGGGCCGGCTGCTGCGCGACGGCAGTCCGGTGCCGCTCCCTCCGCAGGAGAGCGAGATGCTGCTCGCGCTGGTCGAGCGGCGGAGCTCGCTGGTCACCAAGCAGGAGCTCCTGGAGCGGGTCTGGCCGGACCGCTTCGTCGAGGAGAACAGCCTCACCAAGTGTGTCTCCGCGCTGCGCAAGGCGCTGGGCGACCGGCGGGTGGGGTCGCGCTACATCGAGACCGTGGCCCGGCGCGGGTACCGCTTTCTGCCCGAAATCACCAGAATCGCCAATTCCGAGATTCGTCCGATCAAGATCCAGGTGACGGTGGAGCTGACGCTCGACGGACGCGAGCCCTTTGCCGGAAAGGAGGAGATCGCCCGCAAGGTGACCGCCGCCTTGACCGGCGGCGGGCAGCGGCACGAGCTGCGCCGGCGCGCCACCCGCGACCCTCACGCCTTCCGGCTCTACCGCGAGGCACGCTGCCACGTGATGCGCTACAGCTCGAGCTCCTGGCAGAAGAGCGTGGGCTGCTACCAGCAGGCGATCGCGCAGGACCCCTCCTACACCCTCGCCTACACCGACCTCGCCATCTCGTCGGTGCTGGCGAGCGTCTACTACACGAGCTCCCGGGAGGTGACGGAGAGGGCGCGGGCCGCGGCGCAACGGGCGCTCGCCATCGATCCCGGTCTACCCGAGGCGCATCTGGCCATGGCCGGGGTGCGCTGCTATCTCGACTGGGATTGGGACGGTGCTGAGTCCTGTTTCCACCAGGCCCTGGCTCTCAATCCCGAGCAGGCCTGGAGCCACGACTATTACGGTTTCTTCCTGACTCTGCGGCGGCGCTTCCGCGAGGCGCTGCCGGTCCTGGAGCGCGCCGTCGAGCTCAATCCGGTCCGCCTCCTGGTCAAGGGAGACCTGGGCCTGTATCACCATTTTTCGGGCGCGGCGGAAGAGGCGATCGATCACCAGCGGAAGGCGCTGGACCTCGATCCGTTCTGCGCCCTGTCGCGCGTGGAGCTGGCACGTGCCCTGGAACGTGCCGGGCGGCCGGACGAGGCTCTGGCGGAGATCCGGAAGACGCTGCCGCTCGACGACGCTCCCTGGGTTCGGGTCTGGCTCGCCCGGGCCTACGCGCTGACCGGCCAGCGCGAGGACGCGCTCCGGGTCCTGCTGCCTCTGCGGCAGGCGGCTCGCCGCGGAATGGTGAGCCCGGTCTTCCCCGCTCTCGTCCATGCCGCCCTCGGGGAGCAGGCGGAGGCGCTCGCGCTGCTCGACGAGGCCCGGGCACAGGGCTCGCCCTGGATGGCCTTCCTGGCGGTCGAGCCCGGCTTCGATAGCTTGCGGGAGGCGCCCGGCTTCGCAAACCTCTCCCGGAGGGTGGGGCTCGCGTAACGAAATCCGGTCCGCATCGCCTGTTTGGTACAATGGTCAAATAACACGACCAGCCGAGCGAGGCGCGATATGAAACGACTCATCGTCTGCTGCGACGGAACCTGGAACCGGGCGGACCAGGAGAAGGACGACGTTCCCTGTCCGACGAACGTTCTGAAGATCGCCTACAGAATTGCCAAGCGGGATGGCGCGACGCCGCAGATCACCTACTACGACCAGGGCGTCGGAACGGGCAACGTCGTGGATCGTTACTCAGGCGGAGCTTTCGGCGAGGGTCTCGAAGACAACATCCTTGACGGCTATCGCTTTCTCGTCGCGAACTACGAGGAGGGGGATGAGATCTTCCTCTTCGGCTTCAGCCGGGGAGCGTACACGGCGCGGAGCCTCGGCGGGATGATGAGGAAGTGCGGAATCCTGCGGCGCGACGCCGTCAAGAGCTACCGCGCCGCGATCAACCTGTACCATGATTCCGGTGTCGGCCCCGACCACGCTTCCGCGCTGGACTTCAGGAAGAAAAACTCGGTCGTCGGGGAGAAGAACATCGAAATTCAGTGCATCGGCATCTGGGACACCGTTGGATCGCTCGGCATTCCCCTCCGCGGCCTGCGCGCGCTGACCCGCGGCAAGCATCAGTTCCACGACACGGAGCTGAGCGGCTCGGTGAAGAACGCTTTCCATGCCCTGGCAATCGACGAACATCGGGCGCCTTTCGAGCCGACGCTCTGGGATTTCGTGCCCAAGCCGCCGCAGAGGATCGAGCAGGCCTGGTTCTGCGGCGCCCACAGCGACGTGGGCGGCGGGTATCCGGAGACCGGGCTTTCCGATTACGCGCTCCAGTGGATGATGGACAGGACAGCGGAAGCCGGTCTCGTCTTCGACAAGGCCGTGATGCAGGCCCTTCCTCTCAAGCCAAGCTCCAGTCAGGAGATCCACAATTCCAAGAACGGGCTGTACCGGGTGACTCCCGGGATCGACCGGCCGATCGGCCTGACGAAGAAGGGTCAGGCGGATCCGACTCAGTCGGTCCACGACAGCGTGCGGGCGAAGTGGGACGGGTACCCGAAGTACAGGCCGGGTCCGCTCAAGGACTACTTCAAGAGGTCCGGCGATCCCAGGGGGGCGCTTCAGTAGGGATTTCGGCCGAACAGCAGCTCGATGCCGAACCCGAAAAGCACCGAGCCCTCGCGCTGCTCGTCGAGCGACTCGCGGGGCCAGGTGTAGCCGCCGATCAGCTCGCCGTAGAGCCACTCGCGGTTCAAGGGCCGCCGGTACACGCCGCGGGCGCCGTACTCGCGCACCTCTACATCGCTGCCGGTCGAGCCGCGAAGGAAGAGCTCGTAGGCCAGCGCCGACCGCGATCCGAGGTTTTGATAGAGCACCGTCGCCGAACGCCAGTCCATGCCGTCGGTGGCCTCGGAGACCGTGCCCACCGTCCCCCAGCGGAAGAGGAGCGTCCGCCGCAGCACGTGATCGAAGTCGGCGCTCGTGGTGGAGCCGAAACCGTCGCGGTTCTCGTAGAAGACAGTCTCGCGAAGGCGCCAGACCGATCGCTCGCCCAGGAAGAGGTTGCGCCGCAGGCGGCCCTGCACGAAGACTTCCGGAGCTGAGCTCAGCCGGCCGCCGACGCGGAAGTCGAGGCGATCCTTCCATCGCCCGGGGGGTGAATACCCGAGCCCGGCCAGCCACCGGTCTTCGGTCTCCACTCCAAATACCGACGAGCGGATGGCAAAACCTTCCTGGCGTCCTTGCACGAAATCGTCGCGGTCGTCCCGGCCGAGGAAGAGGTTGACCCGCCTGTCGAGGTTCGGCAGGTCGTATTTGAGGCGGAGCCGGGCCCTGGGCTCGGTTCCATCCGCTTGGGTGTGGATCGTGGACAGCTCGACGCGGCCGGATACCGCACGGGCGTTCTCGATGTCGGGCTGACCGAAGAGCCCGTCGAACCAGAGCGTGGCGCCGCAGAAGGTTTCTTCGAGGACACGGCGGCTGTTGTCGAGCAGGTTCTCCTCCACCGGCATGCCTTCCCGGCAGAGCTCGCGGAGAGACGGCTCAACGGCGCTGGCCGTCGGCGGAGCTTCGGAAGGCGCGGTCGCCGGCTCGTTCCGGCCGGTACAGCCGGTAGCAACGATGGCGGACAGGAGCAGGGCGGCGAGAGCGATGCGAGAAGCTGCGACCGTCATGGCAGCCCGATGTTACACCCAGCGGAAGTTTTCAGGGCAGGCAGCTCTGCAGGCTCTCGTAGCCCCGGGTTTCGAGGTCTGCGAGGCGCGGCTCCCGTCCGCTCACCTTGTGCAGCAGGCCGGCCGCGTGCTGACGGAGGAGGGCGAGGTCCGGGTCTCCCGGCCAGGTCTCGGCCGCGAGGCCCAGGCCGGGGAGAGAGTGGATCGGCGGCATGGGGGTCTTCGGCCGCTCCCCCGCGGGCAGGCTCCAGACTTCGAGGCGGTAGAAGATCCGCTCCGCGCAGCGGGCGAGGTTGGCCCGCACCCTGTCCCGATCCCCGTAGAGGAAGTTGGGCGGCGAGACTTCGGGTGTGGCGTGGCAGCGGGAGCAGTATTGATAAAGTGCCTGCACGGCCGGCTCCGGGAAGTCTCCAGGTCCGGCAAGACCATCACTGCCCGTCTCCCCCCTCTCCAACACCGGGGGCGGCAGCCCGGCATCCCCGAGGCAGCAGGCGCCGCTCTCCAGCCCCAGATTTCTGAACAGTTCCCCGATCACGACGGTGCGCCGGAAGGGACGAGACGAGAAGGCGTCGGAGGAACTGCTCAAGAGATCCTGGACGGCCTGCTCGACTCGACCGAAATCCGAGAGGAAGACGACCGTAGCCTCTCCCCTGCCCTCTTGCCATTGAAAATGAATGAGCTCGATTGCATTGCCGTCCGCGCGCCGGGCATGGAGCCCGGAGACCTTCTGCGCGACAGCGATCTCCAACTCCTGCGGGCCGATGATCTTGCCTCCGGTCACATCCAGATCCCGCAAAGCACCCAGTTTCTCGATCGTCCCTCCGGTCACCCGGTCTCCATCGAGATAGATCCGTCCCTCCAAGGCTTCGGCACACCGGACTTTGACTCGTTCGGGTTGCGCAGCCACCTCGCAGGGGAACGACTGCCGTTCCCGGGACGCTCCGCGGGCGAACAGAGCGGCGTCGAGCCGCCGGGCATCGTCGTCAGCGAGAAGCTCGGCCAGACCGGTGATCAGGCGGGCCGGACCACTCTCCTGCGTCCAGACCTCCAGGGGCGGCCTCGGGTTCAGGGGCTCGAAGACCGCGGGAACGTGCGAGCGTTGCACGAGCCCGCCCAGGCGCCGGGCCTCTTCCGGACCCAGGACCGCCGGCACGCTCGCCGTTGCTGCCGGCACCTTGTGCGAAGCCATCAAAGGATCGCGGTTCGGGATGTCCGGGTCGGGGATGGCAAGTCCCCGGGGCCAGCGGACCTCCCACTCCCGGCGCGAGGTTTCCAGGTAATCCTTGCGGAAGCGCTCCGAGTCCGTGTCGTGGTGGAGGCCGCCGGAGAGCCGGCGTTGCAGGGCCGCGGTAAAAGCCGCCGCCCGGCAGCGGACCGCCCGCTCGCTCTCCCCGCTGCCGCACCCCTCGCGCCAGAGGAGCTGGTAGACGGCGATGCGGTTGGCGCGGTCGGTGGCGTCGTCGATGGAGTTGGGGACGTCCACGCCCTGAACGATCGGCAGGCCGTAGAAGTCGCGCCCCTCGGTGGCGAGAAGCTTTGCAACCTGCGGGTTGGCGTTGGTCTCCTCCCAGAGCGGACGGGAGAAGAGAGGCCCTCCTCCCTGATGGCATGCGGTGCAGACAGCGCGATTCGCGTAGACAACCCGCGCCGCTCCTCCCGGCCGGTAGTCGAGGACGAGCTGGAACTCGAAGCGGCCGGCCTCCTCGTTGTAGCTGATGACCTCGAGGATCTCCGCCTTTTCGTGGTAACCGAGATAGAGGCGGTCCTTGAGGAAAAGGTTTCTGTCAGAGCCTTCTGTATCCACCGCAACGACCGCGCGAGGGTAGCGGAAGAACTCGGGATCAGCAGCGTTCCGCTGCAGGGAACGACCCAGGGGGATCAGAACCTTTTTCAACCGGACGCCGAGGCGCCCCTCGATCCCGGCGAGAAGGTCGGAGAACGGGAACGGCACCCGCTGCGCTCCCTCATGAGCGGTCAGGAAGTCGAAGAGCGAACGGCCCGCGGGAGGAAGGTTGGGGCCGGGGTCCTGCGGGTCCACAGCCCAGACGGCTCCGGCCGGGATCCCGTCCTGACGGTAGACGGGACCCCGGAGCTCTTCCGCCTCCGGCGAAGCACCCCGCCCCAGGACCCCGGCTGTCACCAGGAGAGCGGTCCACAGGGCGGGCCAACGTCTCACACCAACCTCACCGTCCGGCGGTCCGAACGACCTGCTGGGCGCCCGGCCGGCAGTCCTCGCGCGTGATCCCCGCCTTGGCGGCGTCCTCATTGTAGAGCGTGAAGTTGAGGAGGAAGATCTTCCCGATGTAGGCGCGGCCGAGATAGAGGCCGGGACGGACCATCCGGATCTCGTCCCGGATCTGGAGGCCGGTGGGTCCGGCGACGTAATCGAACGCCGGCAGGTAGCCGTCGATCTCGTTGCCGAAGGCGTAGTCGATGATCACCGACTCGCGCCGGCTGTCGAGCAGGCTCTGGCCGCAGTACAGCTTGGCCGGGAAGAGCAGCGCCACCTTGCGGCCGTCGATCGTCTCCGTGCGCATGGCGGAGACGTCGGCCTTGAACAGGCGGCCCAGGGCGCGGCGGTGGGTGATCTGGTTGCGCAGCTCCATCTCGTCGCGGTAGAAAACCTTTCCTCTCCACAGCATCTCGGCCACGCGATCCAGCTTGTTCACCCCGAGATCGGCGCCGAACCCTTTCACTCCGCCCAGGATCTCCTTGAGCCGGCGCAGGCCGCCGCCGTCCGCGAAGATCACGGTGCCCTGGTGGGGACCGTCGGGGATCGGCCCGGCGGTGAGACGGGCGTAGACCTGGTCCAGCTCCTCCTGGGTGAGGGTGGCGAGGTTCGCCGGCGTCAGGGACAGGCGCTGGTCCGGCGTCAGGGGATGGTTGCGCTCGACCCGGGCGAGGTCGGGCTTCGACGCGTAACCCTTGCCGTACTTGGCAAAGGGGATGTCGGGCCGCGGCGGGGTCGTGGCGCACGCGGCGAGAAGAGGGAGGGCGGCAGCAAGTGCGATCAGTCTGAGCTTCATGGTCGTTCTCCTCCTCGTCACAGGGTCGCCAGGAAGGCGGTCAGGGCCTTCTTGTCCTCGGCCGATAAACTTTCGCCGAAGCGGTGGCCGTCGTTCTCGGTGTCGGCCGTGCAGGAGGCATAGAGATCGAGCAGCGGCCCGGCCTCCTTGGCGGCGACGGTGAAGGCCTGGCCGCTGGACAGGTTGCGCAGGAGCTGGCCTGCCAGGCGGTCGAGCATCGCGGCTTTCTCTTTCGCCTCCTCCTCCGAGCCGAGGCGCTTGGCGAGATTGCTTTCGAGCAGCTTGCGGTTGGTCTTGGCGAGCACCAGGTCTTCGACGAAGAGCTTGTGCTGGAAGCTGACGAGCAGACCCGCCGGCACCCCCTCGGGGATGACGAGCTTGAGGTTCTTGATCTTGATATCGCGGTCGCCCAGGGTGTTGGGTCCGAAGTCGATGCGGATGTTCTCGTCGAGCAGGCTGACCTTGCGGCCGCGCTTGTCCGGGTTCAGCAGCTCGTCCACCGAGGCCTTGAAGAGCTTGTAGCGCCCGTCGACGCTCGGATCGTAGGCCCAGCAGTCGGGCGCGGGCTCCACCCGCTGGAACGACGCGGGCTGCACGTAGGGAGAGCGGTAGAGGTCGGTGTTCGGGTCCGCGGGCTTGCCGCAGATCTCGGGACCGATGGCGTTGTTGTGCAGGAAGGGGGCGTGCGCCCAGACGTTGACCAGGGAGATGTTGCGGTAGTAACCCCGGCCGCCGCCCGACTGGTCCGGGATGCCGGGATCGCCCGGCCGCTCGCGGTGGGTCTCGGAGGCGTACTCCTCCCAGATGTGGCCCTTCATGTGGTTCGAGTGCAGGGCGCGGCAGCGGTAGGTGCCCACCTCGGAGGCGAGCGTCGCCTTGTCGGTGCCCAGGAAGTCGATGCGGCGGTTGTCCTTCAGCTCCGTGAAGTCGCGCTGGTCGAAGGGCTCGTTTTGCGTTGAATGGCAGCGGGCGCAGTTGGCCGCGAACACGGTCTTGCCGCGGGTCACGGAACCTTTGCCAAACTCCGCGTCGAGCTGTTCGACGAGGTCGCCGAGGTCTTCGAGGCCCCGGGCCTGGTAGAGGTCCGCGGGTCCGTTGGCCAGGAAGAAATCTTTGAGGTTGTCGAGCCGGTCCTCGATGGCGCGGAAGCCCGCGCAGTCGCGGCGGCACTGCCCGATGTCGAACGGGGTCTGGCCGAAGTTGCGCTGCGTCGGATCGAGCTGCCGCAGGTCGGTCAGGTGGTTGAGCCAGCACTCCTCGGAGCAGGAGCCGATGTTGAAGTAGACGCGCTGGATGGCCTCGTTGATGCCGATCGAGTCCTCTCCGCCTTTCAGGATGTGGTGCACGGCCTCTTCCTTGAGGCTGCGCTCCCAGCACTTGCCCGGCTTGCCCGGCTCGCACCAGCACGAGGTCTCGTCTACGCCCGCGGCGCAGCCCTGGACCCGGCGCCACTTCATGACCTTTTCATTGGCGAAGGTCGGGCGCGCCGTGAAGCTGATGACGGCGTTCATGGTGCCGGGGTTGTGTACGACGTCGTTGGGAATGGCGGAGGTGTCCACCGTGCCGGGACGCTCGTGCGAGAAGAGCTGCCACTCCGGGCTGTCGGTGGGCATGCCCGAGGCCATGATCTCGGACGAGCGGATGTACTGGTTGCCGACCAGGAGCTTCAGGTTCTCCCACTCCGGATTGGCCGTGTCTTTTGGCGGCTTGACCGGATTGAAGGCGATGTGGCAGGCGCCGCAGGACATGCCGATCAGGAAGGGAGGCTCGATCGAGCTGTCGGCGAGATGGCTGACCATCATGGTTGAGCCCGGCGCGGCCGGCTTGCGCTCGCGGTAGCCGTCCCAGGTGCCGAGCTTGCCGCCGTTGACCTTGCGCCATCTTTCGGGATCGAAGCGCGGGTTGGGGAACTTGCGGAACCCCAGGGCTCCAGTCGAGGTGCCGAACTCCAGGTCGCAGGGGTCCTGCTTGTCGCCGAGTCCGCCGGGATCTTTGAAGTCGCATCCCGGATCGCGGTAGCCGGTCTTCCCGACGTATTTCAGGAGCTGGTCGTCGCCCGGGCAATATTCAAACCCGAACGTCTCCTCCATGCTCTTCGCCTGGCAGCCGGCCGAGCCCGGCACGCAGCAGCCGGGGTCGTTGATCAGTCCCCAGATCTTGAAGCGCTCGCCGTGCTGGTCGGCGCGCAGGACGCGGTACCAGTCGATGAGCACTCCCATGCGCTGCTGGAACACGTACGTGGTGAAGCGCGAGGTCCCGGCGGTGGCCTTGTACCAGAGCTCAGCCCCCGCCATCTCTTCTTCGTTCAGTCCGGGCTCGGCGGCGCGGAACCCCTGGTCGAGTCCCTCGTAGGCATTGGCCGCGGTGGCAGGCACCGCCAGGAGCAGCACTGCGCCGAGAATGTGGATGATTCTCTTCATATCGATTCTCCTCTCACAGCGTCTTCAGGTACTCGATCAGGTCGTCTTTCTCTTTGGCGGAAAGGCGGGTGCCGTACTCATGGCCCGCATTGCCGTTGCCGCGTTCCGAGACGTAGTACTTCCAGATTCTGGGCTGCGGCCACTCGTCCGAGCGGCCGGGTGCTCCGGGCCGGTCCCACGGCGAAGGCTGCGCAGGCGGGTGCTCCTCGCCGCAGCGGGGGTCGATCCGTCCGTCCGAGATGAACCCGAGGTCCTCCCGGTCGAGCACGTCATACCCCCGGCAGAAGACCTTGGGCCGCTCGGCCGCGGGCCGCAGGAGATCGCGCATCGTGGGGACCGAGCCGTTGTGCAGGTACGGCCCCCGCAGCCAGATGCCGTCGAGCTGCATGGCGATGTAGCCATCGGTTTCGATCATCGGCGTCCGGCGGAATCCCATGGACGCGACCTTCTCGTTCGCGCGATTCGCCGCCCCTGTCTTCCTCCAGGCATTGAGACGCTCGGGATCGGTGCCGACCTCCTCGATGGGGATGACCGTGCCCATGCGGTTGTCTTGGCCGGAGGTGTGGCAATCCGCGCAATGGGTCTCGAACACGGACGCTCCGCGGGCGGCCATCTCTGTATGGATGGGTAACGGATAGGGAGGCGGCCTCAGCTCCCGCAGCCAGTCGAGGAGCTGCGGGATGCGGGTGTTGAAGAACGGCGTGTTCCTCCCTCCCAGGCCGAGGGCGGAATCGATCAGCACCGACCGGAACGAGGTCGTGGCCCCGTCCAGGTTCATCAGCATGGTGTGGGAGGCGACGGGCTTCCCTTCCTGAAAGTTTCGCCCCTGCTGCTCGCGGGCCGCGAGGTGCCAGATCGATGGAAAGTCGGTGTGATCGACACTATCGTCCGGGGGCATCTCGAGAAAGTTGAACTTCGTCAGGTTCATCGGCGCGTCGCGGCCCGGACCCCAGCGTGGCCGGGTCGCGGTCCAGGCGAAGTCCTCGCCCTGCTCGGCGAGCCGCTTCCTCGTGATCGGGACCAGCACGAAGCGGTAGAGGAGGCGGTCGGTCCACTTCAGGGGATAGGAGCCGTCGATTTCGCGCAGGATGTTGTCGGCGTTGAAGCGGGGATCGTTGGCGGCCTTGGAGAAGAACTCCAGGAGCCCCTGGATGTCGGCGGTGTTGCTGCCGCCCGCGGCCACGACCACCGGCGTCTCGTCCGGCGACTTGCGGTACTGGGTGGAGTGGCACAGGGCGCAGTTGAAGCCCACCCGCGGGAAGAAAACGGTTTTTTTGGAGAACCCCGCCGGGAATTCCTTGCCCTCCTCCCAGGGGAGCCCCAGGGATGCGTAGCCGCCCGGCCCCGGCAGGTATTCGGGAAAGATCCGGGGGAGGACCATGAGGATCCAGTACGGGAGCCCCGCCTCGTTCTCTCCGCCGATCGAGCCGTAGAGGAAGTTCTCCCGCGGATCGCCGGTGATCTCGGTCGGCTGCGGCTTTCCGTCGGTGACTCTGCCCATCTTGTCGGTCAGGATATTGGCCGAGCCGAGGCCGCCCGCCATGAGCGCCAGCGGGGCGCCCAGAACGCTCAGCGACGTCGCGAGCCCGAGCAGAATGCTGTTGCGCCTCATGGCCATCTCTCCGATCTCAAAACGTTTTGAGGTACTCGATCAGGGCGTCCTTCTCTTCCGGCAACAACCGGGTCCCGTACTCGTGGCCCTGGTTGCCGTTGGCGGGAAGCTCCGTGTCATAAAGCCATCCCTCGGTCTCGGCATCGGGACCCTCGGTGACGAACCCCAGATTTTTGTAGTCGTAGACGTCGTAGCCGGTCCAGAACTTCTTGGGCCGGTTCTCGCCCGGTTCGAGCAGCGCCCTCAGGTTGGGCACCGAGCCGTTGTGGAGATAGGGCGCCCGCAGCCAGATGCCGTCGAGCGGGCTGCTGGCGTAGCCGTCGGTCTTGCGGAAGTGGTTGAAGCGGGCGGGATAGCCCTTGGCCCCGGGGTCATCGGGGCATTCCCTGGAATCGCGCAGGGGATACTCCGCATAGATGCTGTTCTGCGCCCTGACCAGCTCGGGGGTGTAGGAGTCGAGACGCCAGCGGTCGGTCTTGATCGCCTTCAGCGGGACGACGGTGCCGACGAGCTTCCCAACTCCTCCGTTGCGCCGGAAGGGGGGCGCGGAGGCGCCGTGGCAGCCGGCACACTGGGCGTTGTAGAGGGGCGCGCCCCGGGCCGCGAGGGCCTTGTCGATCCTCTCGGCAGGGAACGGCGGCGGCGCGAGGGTCTCCATGATGCGGGCCACGCGCCGCAGGTTGCACTTGTCGATGAGGGGCGGGATCGTCGCCGCGAAGCTCGCCGAGAGATTGCGCTCCTGGACGGACGTATTGTTGCCGTCCCAGTGGAGCTGCATCCCCTCCCGGCCTTTCTGGTACCAGACCGAGGGCAGGTCCGAGTTGCCCCTCTTCTCTTTCTCGGGAGCCAGGTGCATGGGAAAGTTGAGCAGGGCCTTGGGCGCGTTGAAGGTATCCACCCGGCCCGGCCCCCAGCTCTCGAGATCGATGAAATCCAGCCGCTCCCTGATCGACAGGAGACGCCGCCGCATGACCGGGACGACCGCCAGCCTGTAGATCTCCTCTTCCAGGGGATTCAGCTCCTTCGGGAGCCTGGGGCCTGCCCGCTTGTCCTTCGGGACCTTCCGGCGCTCCTTCTCCATCTCGCGGATCTTGCGCACCAGGTGCTCGCCGTTGAACCGCGGGTCGGACGCGGCGGCGAAGAGGAAGCGCACCCACTCTCCCTGGTTGTAGCGGTTGGCGGGCATGCCGAGGACGATCTGCCTCTCGCTCTGCGGCGTCTCCCGGACCGTGCCGGTATGGCAGACGCCGCAGTTGATCCAGACCCGGTCGAGAGCCAGGCTGTTGCGCTGCGACGTGCCGACGGGCAACTGGAAGCGGGGGTCTCCCCCCGGCTCGTAGATGTAGCCGAAGGAGGCGTATCCCTGGCCGGGCTTCCTGTCCGGCAGGTATTCGGGGAAAAGCTCCGGCAGGGCCACCCAGATCCAATATGGAAGGCCGAAGCCCACCTGTCCCTTGTAGCCCCGCTCGCCGCCGAGCGAGCCGTATTTGAAATGGTCAGGGTCGTTCGGGTAGCTGGGGGTCCGTTCGAAAAGGCGGTCCCCGGGCACCGAGTAGAACGGGAGCTCGTCAGTTGCAAAAAGAGGAGCCGCCCAGCCGGCGAGCAATACCGCTGCGGTGGCTGCGGCCAGCGCGCTGCGTAGATTCGATCCTGGTTTCGCCATGAGCATGCCCTTCCAGCGGTGCTTTCTCTTCTAAGTGACAAAACAACCGCTTCCCTTTCTGGGAGAACGACGGCGGCCCTGCGATCCCCTCACTTCCGGGGGAATGGACCGAGTGCTAGATCAGGACCTGGGATCCGCCGGGCCCCGGATCGAGGGCCCCGACGGCACGGGCGATCGCCATGGCGATCTTGCGGCCTCCGGGACCGGAGGGCTCGATGGGATTGGCGTAGTCGGCGGGCTCGCTGCAGACCAGCCGCAGCTCGATGACGGGCAGGCGCAGCTCGAAGGCGGTGCGGAGGATGGCGTCGTTGAACAGGGCCAGGGCGACCCGGGCGTTGCGGGCGTACTCAGGATCGGGCAGGTTGCCGTTGTAGATGGTGCAGAGAGTCGCCGGCCTGCCCAGCTCCAGCACCTCGTGGATGGCGGACCGGTAGCTCTCCTCGAACTCCTCCACCCGCTCGTGGAAGAGCTCGAGCGCCTCGGCCGTGGACCGGACCCGCATCTCCAGTATGTCGCTGTTCCCGAGGGCGTCGTTGCCGCCGACCGAGATCACGAGATGGGAGGCATCCTCGGGCACCCTCCTCAACTGAGAGGAGAGGTTGGAGATCACGCTCCCGTCGATCGCGAGGAGGCTGGCCTGCCACCCGGACGGCAGGATCGACCGCAGGTGCTCGACGACGTCCGGCTCCCTCCCGGTATAGGCCGCGTTGTCGAAGATCGAGTCACCGAGGAGCACCACGTGCCGGCTCACTCCCCTACTCTACCGCTGGAGGCCGGTCCGCCGCGCGGAATGTTTTATGCCTTTCCGGCTGAGGGAAAAGTGCCACGGCCCGCGTTTTGACGGACCAGGGGGAGTCGCATAGCATCGGGACGACGATTCCAGAAGGAGTGGGAGTGATGCGGACCCGCACACCGAAACCGAGGCAACCCAACCAGCCATCCCCTTCCCACCCGGCGCGGCCCAAGGCCGCGGGCGCGCAGAGAGCGGAGGACGAGGCCGACCGATTCGCGGAGCGGCTGGAAGCGATGCCGGAGATGCCGGCTCCGGTCTCGCAGCCGCTGAAGCGCCCCTCCTCCCCTGCCGGGAGCCCGGCGATCCTTCCGTCCGGCCAGCCTCTGGATGCCACCACGCGGACGTTCATGGAGCCGCGCTTCGGCCATGACTTCAGCCAGGTGCGGGTGCACGCCGACTCGAACGCCGCCGGCCTGGCCCAGGCGCTGAACGCGCGCGCCTTCACGGCCGGGAACCACGTCGTGCTGGGTGCGAACGAGCACTCGCCCGGCACCCCCGCGGGACGCAAGCTGCTCGCCCACGAGCTGACGCACGTGGTGCAGCAGGCGTCCAGGCCAGGCCCTCACCCGATCCAGCGCAAGGAGAAGGACAAGCCCAAGCCCTTCTACCAGGAGGCGCTCGACGAGCTCGAGAGGACAAGGAAGGCGGACGTCGTCACCCTCTCGACCGGGGGCGAGATCGACATGTTCCAGCGGGTCCCCGTGGTCGAGAAGTTCATCGCGCTGGCGGAGGCGATCGACGCGGGCGCGGGAGTCAAGGAGCGGCTCGACGAATTTCTCGCGGCCCAGACGACGCGCCTGCCTCTCGGCCTCCCCTCGGACCAGCTCGTCAACACGATGGTCACGCGCCTCCTGCTGCTCGGCCTGGGGCAGGAAGCCGGCAGGTTCCGCACCTGGTACCACAAGCACGAGAAGGAGGTGGACTTCCTTCCGAAGAGGGGACCGGACACCTTTCCGGTCGGAAGAGTTCCTGTGGGAACAGGTCCTGGAAGAGCTTCTCGGCCGCATTCCCCAGCAGGGCGCGGACGACGCGCTGAAGGTCCTCGATGCCCTGCTGCTTCTCTTCGAGCAGATCCGCGACGAGGCGGCGGGCCTGGACCCCGCGGAGATCAAGAAGGACCGGGAACGCTGGGCCAGCCTGTCCTCGCTGGAGTATTTCCCCGTCATCCGCGACATCACGATCTCGGTCTACCACGACTCGCTGCTCCGGCTGCTCCGGCAGACCTTCACCGGCATCCAGACGGCCTATCAGGTGCTGCTGGACCAGGCCGTCGCCGACCTGGGCGCCGGCAGGGGGGACAAGTACCTCAGCCTCGCGAAGGACCGTCTCGAGAGCCGGTTGCGCGGCCTGATCGAGCCGAAGGAGGAGAGCAAGAGGTCCGGGAGCATGTCTGTGGAGGTGACGAAGTCGGAATTCAAGAAGGGCGGAGGCAAGCACCTGGATTTCTTCGCCAAGGGCAAGGAGGCCGCGAGCCGCGCGGTGGGCGTGGAGTTCTACGACGAGGAGATGTTCGAATCCCTGGCCAGCGAAAAAGAGATGACCTTCGCCCGGATCTTCCTCGTCCGGCAGCAGCAGATCCAGGTCCTGGAGCAGATCTACGGCCTCGAAAAGGACAAGGAGGGCAAGCCCACGGCCGAGACGCAGGAGAATGCGAAGGCCATCGAAAAGATGGGCAAGGGAGGCATGAAGCTGGAGAGCGACGACGACTGGCGGCGCTTCCTGCTGGAGAAATACAAGGAGCGCGCCGCAACGACCACTCCGGCCGAGGCCTTCACCGCCGTGATCAAGCTGCTGGAGTCCTTCCTGCGCGCGTTCACCACGCACACGCCGTACAACATCGAGGACTTCGGCGACAACCATCTGACCCGGCAGTTCCCCCGGGCGCTGACGGGCCAGTTGATCCAGGATTGCGGCGTGTACGCGCTGCGCATCGCCTACATGCTCTCGCTGCTGCGGGACCACCTGAACCTGCGCTTCCGCTTCATCGCTCTCCCGGCGCACGTGGGGCTCATCATCACGGGCGAAAACCTGCCGCTCTACATCGCGCACAACGACTCGGTCGTGATCTATTCCCCGCAGGACATGGCCATCCTGAGCAAGCAGTGGGCCGATCTGGACGAGCAGGGCGAGGCGCGGACGACCCCGGGCAAACAGGACGAGGCGCAGATGGTGGCGGAGCTGGCGGGGCTCGAGTTCATCCCCGGCGTGGACCTGCCGTTCAAGCTGCTCGAGGTGCCGAAGACGGCAGGCGGCCCCGCCGCGGTCAAGGGCGGCCTGTGGAGCTTCTACACGGGAACGCTCGGGGCGACCAAGCTGTTCGGCCCCGAGACCGAGAACCCGAAGAGCGCGCTCTTCCAGCTCCATCTCAGGTATCTGAAGGTGCTCGACTCGATCAAGGCCCATCACAACGAATTTCTGCGTCCGTTCTGGAACGAGGTGGCTCATAAGGCCTGGCTGAAGCACAAGCCCGTCCTGGAGAAGGCCTTCGCCGACATCACGACGGCGGCGGCCAAGGGGGACGACGAGAAGAAGGCAGCGGAAGCCGCTTACGACGCGGCGGTGCAGCTTTACCTGGACGACGTCGAGAAGGCCTTCGAAACCGTGGAGAGCAAAAACTCCGTGGTGATCGCCGAGCAGGTGGAGCTGTTCCGGATCCTCAAGGACCATCCGGAAGCGCTCGCGAAGGGCGCCGGGCGGACCCACAGTGCGCGGATGGATGCGCTCATTCGCACCCCCTGGTGGTCGCGGGCCTTCTACGAGCACGTCTCCGAGCTCAGGAACAGAAGGTCCGTGCAGGCTCCCTTTGCCAAGAAGGAGGATCTGCTCACGCCGATGGATTGATCAACCGGCCGTGAAGAGGGTCCCGTCGCAGTAGTCTTCCCATCCCAGGTCGGACACGTGCTGGTACTCCCGCCAGTGAGTGATCAGGTTTCCGTGCACCTTCACGATCACGAGGCCGTGATAGCGGTGGGTCCCCTGGTAGGTGTACTCCGCCGCTCCGGTCTGTTTCTCCTCGTCGAAGACAACGTTGTGCCAGACCGTGCTCTGATCGTATCCCTCGTCGTCCCGGAAGAACTCCAGGAGCTCCGCCCGCGAGGAGATCCGGTAGCGTGTGGGATCAGCGTACTGGACGTCCTCGGCGAAGTGGCTCGCCACCTTCTCGTAGTCCTTGCTCGCCCAGCCCTGCGCCAGGGCCTGGAGAGTGGCTTCGAATTCCTGACGCTTCATGCCTTTCTCCTTGCGCGGAACGCGAGCCTCCGCGGAGGCAGCTCGAAGTCCCCATACTTTCGGAAGACGCCCCAGTCCTCTACCACGACGCCACCGGGTGTACAGGGTCGGGGCGTCTCTCGCCACGGCAGGTTGGTCCACCCCACATCCATGACCATGCCCATGACCATGCGTGAAAAACCGGCCGGGTAACGATGTTTTCATGACGCCGGGCCTTGATGGTGCCTGGGGCCGTGAGACTTTCTGTCGCGACGATCGATTCCCATGACGCGACCCCGCCTGGAGTCGCGTCACCAGGAGACTTGCTGTTGCGACCTGGAGCTTCGGTGACGCGACGATAGGCTCCGGCGATGCGACTCAACTTATAGTCACGACACCGATAGACTTCGGTGACGCGACTCTGCCTATCGGTGATGCGACGATAGACTTGACTGTCGTGACTATAGGTTTCGGTGATGAGACTCAAGATGTTGGTGATGCGACTCAGAGATTGGCTGATGTGACTTTAGGTTTCTCTGTCGCGCCTTAAGCCTAATTCGCAACACAGTACCCTATAGTCGCGACAGCGAAGTCTTTCGGTGTTGCAACCATAGAGCCTGGTGACGCGACTATAGATTGAGTCCCAACGCCGATAGATGTCGCTGTCGCGACTTGGCCCTAAGTCGCGTCAGCGATAGGTTCCGTTGATGCGACTCGAGCCTGAGTCGCGACAGGTAAAGGAATTCTCCTGGCGCGCAGGTCCTCTGTCGCGACACCCAGATCCATTCGGCTCGCGCCGAAACGCCTGGCGCCGAGGCCATGGGTCCTGTTGCGACAGCCAACTCCTGGGCCGTGGAGGCTGGCAGAGGGATGACGCGACTTGCGATCTCCGGCAGCGGACTGCGTCCAGGCTGTCGCGACGGACGCCTGGGGCTTCAACCCCCAGGCGGCTGGGATGGCTCGGGCGAGGCGCTGGCCGCCCGGGAGCGGGCGCTGGCGGCGCTCGGCCCATGCCGGCACCCTCTCACCCACTGGAAGCTGATCGATCCCTGGGCCCGCGCCCTGATCGCCCTGGGACGCGAGGGGGAGGCGCAGCCGGCGGTCGCGCGGCTGCGGAAGATGGGGTACGCCGGTCTCTAGTGGTGCTGGCCGGTGCCCGAGCCGGTCCCCTTGCCGGTGAGGCTCGTGAAGATCAGCTCGATCCAGTCGGGGGTCTTGATGAAGCCCTTCCCCCAGTCCTTCCACTTCTCGGGCAGGCCTTCCGCCTGGATCGCCTTCAAGTCCTTGCCCGCGTCGATGCGCCCGCGGACGTGGGCCGTTGTCTCCCTGAGCATGCCCAGGTAGGCCTGCAGGTCGGCCTTGCTGGAAATCGGGCCGTGGCCGGGGATGATCTTCACGTCATCCGGGATCTGGCCCAGCACCTTCTCGATGTTCGCGGTCAGCCCGGCCAGGCTACCGCCGCTCTCCAGGTCCACGAAGGGGAAGAAGCCCGCGAAGTAATGGTCCCCCATGTGCACCACGTTCGAGCCGGTGAAGAAGACGATGCCGTCGCCGTCCGTGTGGCCCTGGGGGAAGTGCAGGACGCGGATCTCCTCGCCGTTGAAGTGCACCGAGACCGACTCGTCGAAGGTGATGACCGGCAAAGCGTGCGGCGGCGAGGGCGGGACCTGGTCGCCGCGCAGCATCTGCCCCTTCTCCATGCGCTTGCGGACGTTCTCGTGAGCAACGATCGTGGCCTCGCGGCCGAAGGTCTCGTTGCCGCCCGTGTGGTCATAGTGCCAGTGCGTGTTGAGCACGAAGGCGAGCTCGCCGGATTTCAATCCCTTGAGAGCAGCCCGGACCTTCTCGGCCAGCGGCGCGAACTCGTCGTCCACGATGAGGAGGCCGTCGCTCCCCACCGACACGCCGATGTTGCCCCCGGCGCCCTGCAGCAAGTAGACCTTGCCGGCGACGGGGGCCGCCTTGACCTCGACCTTGGAAAAGTCCCGCTGAGCGAATGCCGGCAGGGCAGCAAGCCCCAGAAGCGCCACACCAAGACACGCTTTTTGCATATCCGAATCCTCCGCAGTGAATCTAGCACGCCTTTCCCGCGGCCCTCCCTCATCCCGCAGAAGGCATGAACCATCCTCTTCTCGCGATCGGGTGGCCCGTTCCTCCTTGCCCGTCCCTCCTGGCTCACCGCCCGGGCGCGAGTCTCTCTTACAAAGACGCTACTTCCAGGAGGAGATCCATGAGGCCGAGTCTGCTCGTCCGGGCCACGTTCCTCGTCGCCCTGTCAACCGTCTTTGTTACCTCGATGGCAGATGCCCAGCTCGTCGATCGCACCAACGCCCCCCATACCGAAAACAACGCCGCCGTCCAGAAGTCGCTGACGCAGCAGATCGGCGCCGGTCGCGGCAATGCCACCACTCCCAACTCGTCGATCTACCTCATTACCCGTGATCCGTTCCGCTCGATCCGGCGCGGGCGCCAGATCTTCCAGCGCAAGTTCGCCCTCCACCAGGGGCTGGGTCCCATCACCGGCGACGGGACCGGAGACATCGAGCTGGACGACACGATCGGCGCCGGGCTCTCCGATAGCTGCGCCGGCTGCCACGGCCGGCCGCGGGGCTCCGCGGGGCACGGCGGCGACGTCGCCACCCGGCCGGACAGCCGCGATGCACCCCACCTCTTTGGTCTGGGTCTCGTCGAGATGCTTGCCGACGAGATGACCTTCGAGTTGCGGAAGATCCGGGACGATGCCGTCCAGACGGCCATCAACACCAACACGCCCACCATCGCGCTCCTGATCACGAACGGGGTCGACTTCGGCTCCGTCACCGGGTTTCCGAACGGCACCGTCGACTACTCGATGGTGGAGGGCGTGGACCAGGATCTGCGGGTGAAGCCGTTCTTCCACGACGGCCGCTCGTTCTCGATCCGCGAGTTCGCCGTCGGAGCCTTCAATGCCGAGATGGGGTTGGAGGCGGCAGACCCGGACCTCATCGCCGCCAGCACCGGCGGCTTTGCCCTTACCCCGTCCGGCATGGCGCTCGACGGCAGCCTGGATACGATCCCGGCACCGCCGTCTCCGAACCCGGCCTCCGATCCTGATGGGGACGGCGTGACGAACGAGGTCGATACAGCCCTGGTCGACCACATGGAGTTCTACCTGCTGAACTACTTCCGGCCGGCCAACTACGCGCAGACCGGCGACATCGCGAGGGGCAGGGCGGTGTTCGACAACATCGGCTGCGCAAAGTGCCACATGCCTGACCTGCAGATCGATAAGGACCGCCGGGTGGCCGACGTGGACACGGCGTTCGACCCGGTCCAGGGGATCTTCAACCAGCTTTTCTCCACGGCGACGCCGCTGGTGAACGTCATCCCCGATCCTCCGCACCCGCCCCGCCAGGTGCCGTTGCTCAACCCCTTCCTGGTCACCGGCATCTACAGCGACCTGAAGCGGCACGACCTCGGCCCCAAGTTCCACGAGCGGCAGTACGACGGCACCATCAAGACCCACTTCGTGACCGAGCCGCTCTGGGGGGTCGGCACCACGGCTCCGTATGGCCACGATGGCCGCAGCATCAACCTCAATGAGGTCATCCTGCGGCATGGCGGCGAGGCCCAGGTGCAGCGCGACCTCTACGCGGAGCTCAACACCGTGCCACGCAACCAGCTTCTCGCGTTCCTGCAGTCGCTGGTGCTCTTCCCGCCTGACGACACGGCCTCCAACCTCGATCCGGGGAACCCGCTCGACCCGGACTTCCCGCAACGAGGTCACGGGGCGATCGATCTGAGCGTGCTGTTCCTCATTCCGGCTGACAAGGAGTAATCCTGCCTCGGGCCGCGCGCCTTCCCGGCGCGCGGCCTTCTTCCGCTGTCCCGCTTCGAGCCGCATCCAGTACCTGTTAATATAGATGACATCCAATGTTTCTTCAGGATCTTTCCGTCCCCGCGGCCCTCCTACCTCCCGGCGCAGCAGGCGCGAACATCCTTTTCTCGCGATCGGGTGGCCCCTTCTCCCTGCCGTCCACCTTGCTCGACCTCCGGGCGCGAGTCCCTTACAAGGCGCTACTTCCAGGAGGAGTTTCATGAGGCCGAGTTTTCTCATTCGGGCGGCATCTCTCATCGCCCTGTCCGTGTTCATCCCCTTGACGGCTGAAGCCCAACTCGTCGACCGCACCCGCGCTCCCCACACCGAAAACAACGCCGCCGTGCAGAAGTCTCTGGCACAGCAGGTCGGCGCCGGGCGCGCCAACGACACCACCCCCACGGCTTCGCTCTACCTGATCCGGCGCGACCCCTTCCGGTCGATCCGGCGCGGCCGGCAGCTCTTTCAGCGCAAGTTCGCCATCGAGCAGGGCCTGGGCCCCATCACCGGCGACGGAGCCGGAGACATCGAGCTCGACGACACGATCGGAGCCGGCCTTTCGGATAGCTGCGCCGGCTGCCACGGCCGTCCGCGCGGCTCCGCGGGTCATGGCGGCGACGTCGCCACCCGGCCGGACAGCCGGGACGCCCCTCACCTCTTCGGCCTGGGCCTCGTCGAGATGCTTGCCGACGAGATGACCGCCGAGCTGCGGAAGATCCGGGACGACGCCATCCAGGAGGCCATCAACAACGGCGGGATCGTGATCGAGCCCTTGGAGGCGAAGGGGATCGGCTTCGGCCACATCATCGCGTTTCCGAACGGCACCGTCGACACTTCGAACGTGGAGGGCGTGGACACGGATCTGCGCGTCAGGCCGTTCTTCCACGACGGCCGGCTGTTCTCGATCCGCGAGTTCGCGGTGGGCGCCTTCAACGCCGAGATGGGCCTGGAATCGCCGGACGCCGACCTCCTCGTGGCCAGCGGCGGCGGCGTGGTCACCACGCCGTCGGGCATGGTTCTCGACGGCACTCTCGACACCTTCGGGCCGGTTCCGGCTCCGAACACGGGCGCCGATCCGGACGGGGACAGCGTGGTCAACGAGATCGACACCGCCCTGGTGGACCACATGGAGTTCTACCTGCTGAATTACTTCCGGCCCGCCATCTACGAGCAGAACGCGCTGACCTCGAAGGGCAGGGAGCTGTTCGATCAAATCGGCTGCGCGAATTGCCACGTGCCGGACCTGAAGATCGAACGCGACCGCCGTGTGGCCGACGTGGACACCGCCTTCGATGCCCTGCAGGGCATCTTCAACAACCTGTTCTCCACCGCGACCGCGCTCGTAACCTCCGTCCCCGATCTTCCCCACCCGCCCCGCCAGGTTCCGCTGTTCGGCGACTTCCAGGTCGAAGGAATCTTCAGCGACCTGAAGCGGCACGACCTCGGCCCCAATTTCCACGAGCGGCAGTACGACGGAACCATCACGACCCACTTCGTCACCGAGCCGCTCTGGGGGGTGGCCACCACCGCTCCGTATGGCCACGATGGCCGCAGCATCAACCTCAATGAGGTCATCCTGCGGCATGGCGGCGAGGCCCAGACGTCGCGGGACAGCTACGTGGATCTCGGCGCTGTAGACCAGGCCAAGCTGCTCGCGTTCCTCGGCTCCCTGGTCCTCTTCCCGCCGGACGACACCGCCTCCAATCTCGATCCTGGAAACCCCTCCGACCCGGACTTCCCGCAGCGAGGGCACGGAGCGATCGATCTGAGCGTGCTGTTCATCAACCCGGCCGACAAGGAGTAATCCTGCCTCGGGCCGCGCGCCTCACTGGCGCGCGGCCTTCTCACCTGGTGGGCTTGCGCGGAGCGTCCGGATCGGCCTCCATCCAGTCGAAGGTGTCCAGGATGGTGTCTTCGAGAGGACGGAAGACGAGCCCTTCGGCACGGGCCCTGCTGCTGTCGATGGAGTCGAAGCCGGACTTCTCGGTCGGGGTCCAGAGCGGCAGGCCGGGGCTCTCGTTGGCGATGATGTCCTCCTCCACCCAGGTGAAAGTCGTGTCGGTCGCCAGTGTCTCGCGGCAGGCCCTCAGCAGCCCGCCCATGGAGAGAGGCCGGCCTGGGCCGGTGGCATTGAAGGTACCGGTCTTCTCCCGCTCCACCATGTTCAGGAGCCAGTCGGCCAGGTCACGGGCGTCGAGGATCTGCACCGGCCTGTCGGGAGGACCGGGAGCCAGGAGCAGGCCTCCCCGGGCCACCTTTGCGAGCCAGAAGTTGAAGCGGCCGGTGTAGTCGTGGGGTCCCACCAGAACGCCGGGGCGGACGATCAGCGCCCGGTCCTGCATCGCCTCTTCGAGCGCCCGCTCGCAGAGCACCTTGAGCCAGCCGTAGCTGTCCGGGGTCATCTCCGTGGACCGCTCCCCCCATCGCGGAGGCTGCTTGACCGGAGACTCCTCGGTGAGGCCGCGGACGCGGAAGTCGGCGTAGACCGAGATGGTGGAGACGAAGACGTAGCGGCCGGCCTCGATCTCCGCGGCGGCCTTGCGGACCTGGCGCGGGAAGTAGCCGCAGTAATCGATGACTGCGTCCCAGCGGCGGCCCCGAAGGTCCTCCAGGCTCTGGTCGCGGTCGCCGAGCACCTCCTCGGCGGCGGGGAAGAGCCCGGGGTTCGTCTGCGCGGTGGAACAGGGTGACCTGATGACCCCGGGCCAGGGCCGCCTCGGCGAAATGACGCCCGGCGAAGCGGGTGCCGCCGAGGACCAGGAGCTTCACTTCGCCGGTGGTGCCTTGGCCACGATCCCCTTGCCCTCCTGGATGACGAGGATCTGGTTCGCAGGCACGGCGCCGAGCTTCTGCTTCACGCCGCTCGGCCACTCGATCTCGATCGCGGTCGCGCCCGGGTCCTTGCCCAGGCCGAAGGTCAGGGCGAGGTCACTCTGCGAGCAGTAGCTGGAGCCGCTCCGCACCAGGTTCCACTGCTTGCCGGAGGCGCTGGTCACCCGCACAACGGCGCCGATGCCGTCGCGGTTCGACTTGGCGCCCACCGTCCTGATCCGGAGCCAGCGGTTGCGGTTGCCGCCCTCGTTTCGGAACACCCGGGCCGGGCCGTGGTTCGTGGTGACCACCACGTCGAGATCGCCGTCGCGGTCGAGGTCGCCGTAGGCCGCGCCTCGCGCCACCAGCGGCTGGTCGAGTTCGCCCGCCTTGGCCTGCTCGAATCTCCCCTTGCCGACGTTGCGGAAGAGGAGCGGCGGCTGCTTGTACTGCACGCGCGGCTGGACCCGGTTGATCTCTTCCTCGATGTGGCCGTTCGCCGCGAAGATGTCGAGCAGGCCGTCGAGGTCGTAGTCGAAGAAGAAGACGCCGAAGGCCAGGGTCAGCAGGCTCGACCGGCCCACCGCCGAGGCCGGCGCGTCGTCCACGAACACGCCGCTCCCCTCGTTGTGGTAGAGGGCCAGCATCTCGTTCACGAAGTTCCCTACCAGCAGGTGCGGCCGGCCCGAGCGGTCGTAGTCGGCCGCGTCGACGCCCATGGCGCCGCGGGCGACGCCCTCCTCGCTGAATGCGACTCCGGATTCCAGACCCTCGTCCACGAAGCGGCCGTCCTTGAGGTTGCGGTAGAGCTTGTTCGGCTGCGTGTCGTTGGCCACGAAGAGGTCGGGCCAGCCGTCCAGGTTGTAGTCGAGCACCGCGACGCCGAGCGCCTTGCCCGGCTCGGCCACGCCCGCGCGCTGGGTCGCGTCCTCGAACTTGCCGCCCCCCGCGTTCCGATAGAGCTTCGAGCTCACCGGCTTGTAGGACTCCGGCGTGCAGTAGGACTTCGTGGCGCCGTCGAGCGAGCACCAGAGGTCCTTGTCCTCGCTCCACTGCACGTAGTTGGCGACGAACAGGTCCAGGCGGCCGTCCTTGTCGTAATCGACCCAGGCCGCGCTGGAGCCAAAGTTCGCGTTCTTGATGCCCGACGTGGCGGTCACGTCCTTGAACTTGCCGCCGCCCAGGTTCTTGAAGAGCCGGTCCCCCTCCAGCGCGGTCAGATAGAGGTCCATCTTGCCGTCGTTGTCGTAGTCGCCCGCCGCGGCGCCCATGCCGTAGAGCTGGACGTCGAGGCCGCTCCCCCTGGTCGCATCGGTGAAGATGCCGTTGCGGTTGTTGCGGTAGAAGGCCTGGGTCGTCTTCCGCTTGCCCGGCTTCCAGTCGCGGCCGTTGACGAAGAAGGCGTCGAGCCAGCCGTCGCCGTCGGCGTCGAACAGGACCACTCCCGAGCCCATGGTCTCGGGCAGGAGCTTCTTGCCGGCCCGGCCGCTGTTGTGGACGAACTTGATGCCGGACGCAGCCGTGGCGTCGGCAAAACGGACCGGCTGAGTATTTGCCGGCGTGGCCGGGGCAGGCGCGGCGGGCGCACCCTCCAAGCTGAAGACCGCCGCCAACAGGATGAGGGCGGTCAGGCAGATCAGGGCATGTTTCACGGCGTCAACCTCCGGCACCGGCAGCCACGGTCGTGTCCGTGGGAACCGCGAGCCGGTTCAACGGGACGCTCTCGTGCTCGTGGATCGGCTGCCGCTCGTTGTTGTCTTCGGGACTGATCCGGCGGCGCTCGGCGGTGATTGCCTGAGAGGACTCCTCGGCCTTGAAGCGCCGGAACAGCTTGGCTTCACGGGCGGCTTGCTCCTGGTTGCCCAGGGCGCGCCAGCAGAGCATGGCGGTGTAGTGCATCTGGAGATCCTCAGGATCCACGGCGGTCACGCGCTCGAGGACCTTGAGCGCCTCCTTGTACTCGCGCTTCAGGAACAGGATGCGGGCGATCTGGTTGAGCACCACCCGGTCCCGCGGGTACTTGGATTCGACCGTGCGCAGCGAGGCGAGGGCCGCGTCGTAGTCGCCCTCGGTCTTCTGGATCAGCGCCTTGAAGTAGTGGATGCGGCCGAGGCTCGAATCGATCTTGAGCGCCCTTTCGATGAAGGGCTTCGCCTTGTCCACCTGGCCTTCGCGGATCAGCGCGCGCGCCACGTTGAGCCAGCCGTCGGCATAGCCGGGCTCGGCCTCGGTGGTGCGCAGGAACGCGTACTCGGCCCCCTTCAGGTCACCCTGGAGGAGCAGTCCGATCCCCCAGTCGTTCCAGCGCTCCCGGTCCTCCTTGGTGATGACCGGACGCCATACCGTCTCCGTTTTCTGGCCGGCCTTGCCCACCCTCAGCTCCGCCGTGTCCTCGGCCAGGACGATGATCGGCAGATCGGGGATGCGGTCCTTGATCTTGCCCGAGACGTTGGCCGGGATGTTCGCCGGATCGAACGACCATTCCTGGCTGTTGTGATGGGCGGAGACCAGCTTGGGGGACTGCCCCGGCTTCGGCTGGCCCGCGTAGGCGAACTGCGTGTAGGAGTGCGCGAACTTGCGGTAGTTGAGCTTCGCCGTGAGGGTCAGCGGGCCGCGGGCATCCTCCGGAATCTTGATGCGGTAGTGGACAACGTCGGCCGCGCCGGGCGGGATCGCGCGCACATAGAGCACGCTCCGCGCCTGCCATGCGTTGCGCTTGTCGATCGGGTTGCTTTCGCCGTCGAGCTGGTACGCGCGGTAGAAGTGCGCTCCCGGCTCGACCGGGCCCTTGGTGCCGTCCGGGTTCTCTTCCACCTCGCCGCTCCAGTAGACGATGCGGCCATCGGCGTCGCGGGCCTGGAGCTCCAGCCAGATGTCGAAGGCGTCGAGCGTGCCGCCCGGGAAGAAATGGCCGATGGCGCGGGTGCGCACCACCACGTCCACGCGCGCCGTGGAGCCGGGCGCCAGCACCGGGTTCGCCTTGTCGATGGGCGCGGCCAGCTTGCCGACCTCGCGGATGAACACATCGCCGGTCTGCTCGGCCTCCTCGCCCACGGCGATGCCCGACATGATCCGCGGGCCTTCATCGCCGGCGGCGGAGCGGCGGCGGATCATCTGGGTCTCGCCCGTCTCCTCGACCGGGGAGGCGGCAAAGATGTCGACGGTGATGAACCCGGACTTCAGGAACTTCTCCGTGACCTCCATCTGCTCCTTGTCCTGGTTCACGTAGGCGAGCGCCGTGTTCGCCCCCGGGAAGCGGTGGGAGTGGACCTTGCCGTCCACGTTGCCCGGATCGTCGGAGTCGACCAGGGGCATGTGGCAGCCGGAGCAGGTCTTCGACTCCGCCGGGTAGTAGAACGACCGCGCGCCCTGGCCCGAGATTCCGCTCGCCTGCCAGTTGTCATAGTCGTTGAAGCCGCGGAACCAGCGGTAGGAGTTGACCGGCACGTCCAGGTGCACCTTGTGGCAGGCCGAGCAGAACTCCGACGAGTCCATTCGCATGAACGGCTTCATGAACGTCTTCTTGTGCGGCTCGGGATCGGTGTAGGTCAGGAAACGGTCCAGCGCCCGCACGACCTTGTTCTCGCTGGTCAGCAGCTCGTGCAGCGGCGGGTACTCGATCGTGAAGCTGCCCTGGCCCATGGAGTTGTGCACCTCCGTGATGGCGTGGCAGGAGGTGCAGGCCAGGCCGGCGTGTGCCTCGGGCGTGTCTATCTGCTCCTTGATCGGACGCTCGAAGCGGCCGTTGAAGAACACCGCGTGGTCATGGCAGCCCGCGCACCACTTGCTCGGCTCGGTGCCCACCACGTCCTGCATGTACTCGATCGACTTGCGGTAGAACTGGTTGTTGAACGAGGCGAAGTGATGGGCCGAGCTGTTCCACTGCTCGTAGATGTCCTTGTGGCACTCGCCGCACACCTGGGAGTCCATGAAGAAGTTGGACGGGATGATGTCCTTGGTGTTCGTGTTGGCCGAGGACGGGAAGAACGGCGACTGCGGGCCGCCCCCCTCCTCATTCATCGAGGTGGGGACGATCAGCGGGTTCTTGATCCGGTTCGAAGGGTTCGGGTTGGCCTTGCGCCAGCCCGCGGTGACCGCGGGCAGGACGACCAGCAGCGCGGCGGCCACGGCGAAGGCGGTCCGGAACCGCCTCCATCCCTCGCCTTCGTTCGCCTTACGCCAGATCCACGGCGCCAGCGCGGCCACGCTGAGCCCCGCCGTGACCACGTGCGCCCAGAACGCCCAGCGGTTCTGGAGGACGTTGCCGAAGAAGATCAGGTAAAGCCCCGCAAGCAAGGAGAGAAGGAAGAGCGCTACGGCGAGAGGAATGGACTGCCGGGCCTCGGGGCTACGCGTCAGCCACCACACCAGGCCGCCCGACAGAGCCAGGCCGAGCACCAGGTGCAGGAGCACGTTGCTCATGTAAAAGATCGTGGGCGAGGCAAAGGCCGCCAGGTACGCCGTATTGACCAGCAGCACCAGGAAGAGCCCCGCCATCCACTTCGCGAACCTGCCGTTCATCATAATCTTCAATCTCCCCTCTTCCAGCCCTTCCGGCGATCATACCGCACCGGCTATTTCAGGGGGAACACCCTCCCAGGGCTGAGGTGTCCGTGACCGCCGGGGAGGACCGGCCCGGCGGGTTGCGCCAGGTCCAGACCTCGCCGGTCCGCGTATCAGTGATGGTCAGGGTGTACTCGACCGTGGTCGTGGCCGCGGCGAAGACCCAGCGCCGGCCGTTGACCCCGCAGCCGTCCAGCACCTTGACCAGCAGCTCCCAGTTGTCGGGAGCGAAGTACCAGAAGAGGCCGGAGTCGTTCGAGACCGCCCCGGGCACGACCGAGCCCCGGCCCTCGCCCCCCTCGAAGTCCTTCCACGCCACCTCCACCCGGAAACGGCCGCCGCCGAGGCAGAGGGTGTCCGGATCCGGGGAGCATCCGCCGATCCCGATGGGATGGCTCTTGCCGACCAGGAAGAGGAAACCCCTCTCCACCGCCGCCTCCGGGACCTCGTGCCCCAATCCGGGTAGGACCTCCTCCTCCCAGGGCACGCCGAGCCGGTTCCACAGCTGCTTCAGCGCCGGGGAGAAGCTGTAGTTGGGGTCCTGGTCCCCGTAGTACATCCGGATCGGAGCCTTGTAGGAGGGGTCCGCCACGGTCCCGACCGAGTAGAACCGGGCAGCCATCGAGAAGACCGCGCTGTACCCGGACCGGGTCGTATACGCCAGCAGGTAGGCCTGGGCGCCGCCCGCGGAGTGCCCGCCGATCGAGATCCTGCGGGGATCGAGCGGCAGTTCGGCCCGGACGGTCCGCAGGCTCTCCTCTACGATGCGGCTGTCCGCCCCGATCCCCCAGCCCAAGTCGGTCGAGGACTTGGGCAGGATGACGACGATCCCCGCCCGGTCGGCGGCGTCGTCCACGAGCGGCTTGAACCGGTCCGGGGTGACGCCCGATCCGTGCAGGAAGAGGACGGCCGGAACCGGTTTGGACAGGTCGAGCCCCGGCGGAAGGTAGCGCAGGACGTAAGAGCCGGTCTCTGGAAGCTCGAAGCGCGTCCAGCCCGGGAGGGGGGAGGCGCTCGAAGGGATGGAGGCGAGAAGGAAGACGGCGAGCAGGGCGGACGGCGTACGGATGAGCATGAAACCTCGCGGGCTCCACGATAGCATCTCCCGCGCCAGGCGATTGCTATCGCTCGAGCGCCGCCCGCACCTCTGCCGCCCGGCGGCGGGTGACGCGAATGGCCGCGCCATCGGTCAAAACGAGGGTCGCCGAGCCGTCGCCTGCGCCGACCAGACGCTCCACGGCGTCGAGGCTGACGAGGTCCCCGCGGCTCGCCCGGACGAAGAGGCCGGCGGTGCGCTCCTCCAGATCTTGAAGCGTGTAGTCGGTGAGGTAGCGCCGCTCCCGGGTGTGGGCGTACGCAAGGCCCTCCTCGGCCGTGAAGCGCAGGACGTGCCGGAGGTGCAGCAGGCGATGGCTCCGGCCTTCGCGGACCAGCAGGCGCATGCGGACCGGCGCCCGCGGGGTGCGCACAGCGGCGTGCAGGCGGGTGAGGAGGTCCCCGGTCAGGGCCGGCGCCTGCTGCTCGGAGAGGCGCCGCCGCGCCCGGTCGAGCGCCTGGGCCAGCCGCTCGCGGGTCACCGGCTTGACCACGTAGTCGAGAGCCTCGTGGTCGAAGGCTTTCAAGGCGTACTCGTCGTACGCGGTCTGGAAGACGACGAGCGGACGCGGCTCGGGGAGATGGCGGACCACGTCGAAGCCGTCGACCTCGGGCATGGCGATGTCGAGCAGCAGGAGGTCGGGCCGCCGCTCCCGCGCCAGCTCCAAAGCCTCAAGCCCGTGGGCCGCCTCGCCCACCACCTCGACGTCGAGATCCGCGAGGAGGAGGGCGAGGCGCTGTCTGGCCGCCGGCTCATCGTCGACGATGAGGACCCGCAAAGCTATGCCTCCGTCAGCGCCGGCTCGCGATCGGCGGGCAGCGAAGACCCAGGGCGGCTCGCCGGCAGGTTCACCACCACCCTCATTCCCTGCCGGCCGGGCTCCAGGCGCAGCTCGGCCGCCTCGCCGTAGAGGGTCGACAGGCGCTTCCTCAGATTGGACAGGCCGGTGCCCTCCAGGATCCGCATCGGTGGCCCCACACCGTCATCGGTCACCGAGAGGACGAGCTGACCGCTCTCCAGGCCAGCCGTCACCTCGATCCTGCCGCCCTCGATGCGCTCGGAGAGCCCATGCTTCAGAGCGTTCTCCACCAGCGGCTGCAAGGTCAGGGGCGGCACCGGCACGGCGAGGGCCTCGCTCGCGAGCTTCCACGATACATCGAGCCGGTCGCCCCAGCGTTCCTTCTCGACCGCGAGGTAGGCCTTCAGGTAATCGATCTCCTCGCTGAGCGGCGCCACCGTCCGCCGCGTGCGCTCGAGCGTCCGGCGCAGCACCTGGGCCACGTTCTCGACCGTCACCTCGGCCCTCACCGGGTCGGTGCGGACGAGCGCGGCCACGGTGTTGAGCGCGTTGAACAGGAAGTGCGGGTTGAGCTGCGCCTGGAGGGCCGCGAGCTGCGCTTCCGCGGCCTCGGCCTGCGCCCTGGCTGCCGCATCGGCCTGCTCCCGGGCATAGCGGTAGAGGGCTCGGATCGTCGTGTTCACGAACCGCACCGCGACAAGCGTAGCTCCCCAGACGAAGACTGCGAGACCGAACAGCACCGGGCTGCGGAAGATCCCCCGCACCATCAGGATGCCTCCGGCGGTTCCCATCAGCAGGGCCGCCACCACTCCCAGCAACGGCGCCGCCAGCATCATCTGGTGCAGGCGCTGCGGCGCGAGAGCGGTCGCCGCGGTGCTGCACGAGGCGGCCTTCTCGCTGGCGTTGTGGAGACCGAAGCCCACGCCGAAGAGGACCACACCCGTGGTCCAGAAAAGGGTGCTGAGGTTCTCCACGACCACCCACGGACCGCCGCGGCCACGGCCCCAGCTATCGATGAATTGGACCACCAACATCATGAGGCCGCTGGCAAGGAGCAGGCCCACGGCGAGCTTCGCCCGCCTCGGCGCCTCGGCAAGGGTACGCACGACGATGCGCCAGAGGGGCTCGTCGCGTTTCACGGACATCGTTGGCTCTTTGATCATTGGAAGGTCCTCCCTTTCGCCTCACCTTCGCTCCGCTCGTGCCGCGGATCAAGGGTACTCCCGGTGAGCGGTCAAAAGAGCCCCATGAGCGGTCGGAAACCGGCCACAGCCGCCGCACTGGCTTTCTCTGTCCGTTTACCTCTACACTATCCCGCACCTGTTTCACCAGCTCCAGCCTTGAAAGGAACTCGAATGGTCGAGCGCCGTGTCGCCGCTCTTTGCTTCGCTCTTGCGACTCTTCCCGCGTCTGCCGCGGACGAGGTCTTCTTCCGCGATATGGCTCCCGAAGCCTTGCCGGAGCGCGGCGGCGACTGGGAGATCCCCCTGCCGCGTCACTTCCGCGTTCTGGAAGTGGATGTGAGCGCGCTCGAAGGACTGCTGGGCCGGGCGCCCGCCGAGCGCTCGGCCGCGGCCGAGGCCGCGCCGCTGCTGTTCGCCATTCCGTATCCGGACGGCACGAACAGGCTGTTCCGGGTTGAGGAGTCGCCAATACTCGACCCGGACCTGGCCGCCAGATTCCCCGAGATCCACACCTTCTCCGCCAAGGGGATCGACGATCCCACGGCCACCGCCCGCCTGAGCCTCACCTCGCTGGGCTTTCACGCCATGGTGCTCTCCGCGTCGGGGACCGTGTTCGTCGCCCCCTACCGCCGCTGGGACTCGCGCTACGTCCTGTCCTACTACAAGAAGGACGGGATCCGGAGCGGGCGCAAGGGTGAGGAGCCGTTCCATTGCGAGACCGGCGGCGTGAGCCCGGAGGAGGAGCGGACCTGGGAGGCGGCGCCGGCCGGCCCCGTGACCGCCGCCGCCGGAACCCAGCTTCGCACCTATCGCCTGGCCGTGGCCGCCACCGGAGAGTACTCGACCGCGGTCTGCGCACCGAGTCCGGCGGCGGTCGCCTGCGCCATGAACGCCATCGCGGTCTCGGTCAACCGGGTGGTCGGCATCTACGAGCGCGAGGTGGCGATCCGCATGGTCCTGGTCGCCAACAACGACCTGGTGGTCTACACCAACGGGGCCACCGACCCCTACTCCAACAGCAACGGCGGCACCATGCTCGGGCAGAACCAGACCAACCTCAACATCGTCATCGGCTCGGCGAACTACGACGTCGGCCACGTCTTCTCGACCGGCGGCGGCGGCGTGGCCCAGTTCGCGGTGCCCTGCACGGCCAACAAGGCGCGCGGCGTCACCGGCAGCTCCAGCCCGGTCGGCGACGGCTTCGACGTCGACTACGTCGCCCACGAGATGGGACATCAGTTCGGCGCCGCCCACACCTTCAACGGCACCACCGGAAACTGCGGCGGCAACCGCAGCTCCTCGTCCGCCTACGAGCCGGGCAGCGGCACGACCATCATGGCCTACGCCGGCATCTGCGGCGCCGAGGACCTCCAGCCGCACAGCGACGACACGTTCCACACCCGGAGCTTCGACCAGATCGTGACCTTCTCGACCGGGGCCACGGGAAGCTCCTGCGCGGCCATCACCAGCACCGGCAACACGCCGCCCACGGTCAACGCCGGCCCGGCCTACACCATCCCCAGGCAGACGCCGTTCACCCTGACGGGCTCGGCCACGGACCCCGATCCCGACACGCTCACCTACATGTGGGAGGAATTCGATCTCGGCGCCGCGTCCCCTCCCAACACCGACGTGACCGCGGTCCGCCCGATCTTCCGCTCGTTTGTGCCGCTGTCCGTGCCGAGCCGCACGTTCCCTCGGCTCTCGGACATCCTCGGCAACGTCACAACCCTTGGCGAGTCGATGTCCACCCGCAACCGCACCATGACGTTCCGGCTGACCGTCCGCGACAACCGTGTTGGCGGCGGCGGTGTCGACTACGCGTCGACGACGGTGACCGTGAACGCGGCCGCCGGGCCGTTCCAGGTCACCCAGCCCAACACAGCCGTGAGCTGGGTCGGCGACAACGCGCAAACAGTGACCTGGGACGTCGCCGGTACGAGCGGCGCGCCGGTGAGCTGCGCCAGCGTCGACATCCACCTCTCGACCGACGGCGGCAACACCTTCTCCACTGTGCTCGCGGCGTCGACCGCCAACGACGGCTCGGCGATGGTAACCCTGCCGAACACGCCGACGACTCAGGCGCGCATCCGGATCTCCTGTGTGGGCAACGTCTTCTTCGACGTCTCGAACGTCAACTTCACGATCACCGAAAACACCGAGCCGCCGCCGGTCGCGACGGACTTCTTTACGGTGACGCCCTGCCGCATCGTCGACACGCGCGATCCCATCGGCCTCACGGGCGGTCCGGCCCTCATCGGAGGCACGATCCGCACCTTCCCAATCGCCGGCAACTGCGGTGTGCCGCCGGACGCTGTGGCGGTCGCGGTCAACGTCACGGCCATCCAGTCGACGGCGCCGGGCAGCCTGGAGATCTTCCCTGCCGGGATCACACCGCCCCTGGTGTCCACGATCAGCTTCGGCGCGGGGCAGGTCCGCGCCAACAACGCGATCCTGGGGCTGGACGGCACGACGCCGGGGAGCCTCGACGTCCGGACCGATTTGAACCCGGCCGGCCTGGTCCACTTCACGCTCGACGTGACGGGCTACTTCAAGTAGCTCCATACCCGCGAGCGGCTGGCGCGGCGACCGAGCCAAGCGTCCTGCCGCTTGCGACAAGAACTCGCGGCGGCCGGGCGCCCGCGCCGGACGCCGCGAGGGATGATCGATCGTGCCTTTCGGGCGCGCCGACCTGTCAGGAAGGCTGTACGTTGATCGGCATGCAGATGCCGTCAACGTCACAGACCATGATCAGCTCGTTGGGAAAGCAGGCCTTGAACGCGTGCACTTCGAAACAGGCGCTCGCATTGCAGCAGTAGATGGCTCTTTGGGCCGGCTGTTCGGGCACCGTCAGCCAGAGCCTGCGAGTCGGCACGGGCCAGCGCTCAGCCTCAAATAGATCCGACGAACGAGTCTGAGCCGCCAGTTGCGGGCTGGCGGCCTCGCCGCCCTCGGCGAGCACCGGTGCCCCGGCCGCCGACGCGAAGATGGCAGTTGCGAGCACCAGGGTGAGTGCGCTGCTCCACAGGGTTGTCCTCGGCATATTCATCGCTTCCTCCTTGATTGGCGAGGCTCGGTGATCCGGCCTCTGCTCCCCAAGTCGGAATGCGGAGAGAAAACCCGCCATCACTGGTTTCGGGAGGCTCTCCGGCGTTCGAGAGCGTAGCCCCAGATACCGACAGCAAGGCAGACAAGGGCAACCCAGTCTGCTGTGACCACACGTTGAATCGCCGTGTTGTATGGACCGCCGGTCGCTGCGAGACCGAGGAACGATACGACACTCACGAGGCCCACAGCGAAGGCAGGCACCCTCAAGTGCGGGCGGAAGGCTGCGACGATCAGCAAAATTCCTACAAGGCCAAAGAGAACAGCGCGATGGCGCATCAGGAGTGTGAGGTTGGGCTCATCGAAGGGGAGCCCATAAAGACTGGTGAGCCGCGCGCTTCCGAGGACGCCGGAGAGCGGCAGCAGGTGAATGATGCCCGACACGATGAGCGCGGCTGAGATTACGTAGCGCAAAGGCTCTCCCCTGCCCTATTTGTCCTCATCGGAATTTGGCCCTAAAAGAAGTCCCCGACCTTCAACTCGGCAGTCGCAAATCTCCTGAGCTTCTCCAGCGCCTCGGCGCACTGCGCTGATAAGCTCTGAAGCCGGTCTTGAAGCTCCTGCAACATTTCGGAGCTGGGGAGCCGTGCCGGATCGGGTTGCGGAACGGCCTGAAAGGCCCTTCGGCTCGGGTCGAGTCGGTTTTCTATTACAACTTCTCTGAAGGAGACTTCGTCGGACTCGATGTAATCCAGAGTATCTTTGATCTCTGGCGCAAGGAGCTTGAGCGCATCAAAGACCTGAGATGGGTTGCGTTCCCATGGCAGAAACTTCGCGCAAGTATCCCCCAATCGATTGAGAACCTTCCCAGCTTCAAACAGGAAGTAGGCCTTACCCTCTTTGGTCTGAGCTGTTTCACATTTGTGGATCCAGCGCGATAGCTCCGCAAAACCCTCATGCGCCTTGCTGATTACATCGAACAGGCGGACGAGCTCTCTTGCGACCCACTGTTTAGGAGCCTTCTCATAGCTGGGCAATTGTCCGAGAAGTGCCGTCAAAATCTTCTCGACGAGCGTAAAGAATCCGAATGCTTTGCCACTCATCCTTGACCCCTGCCTCAAAGAATCTTTGGATGGCCAGCGTGCTGCGTGGTAACCCTACCATGATGAGAGCCCTGCCAGCCTATGCCACCTTCGTCTCTGCTGCATCCGAGAGCTCGCTCCGGCTTCTCGGTGCATTCCACTCTCCTGGAGCCTATTCGGGCTCCCGTTTCCGGAGGCATTTGACAGCCACCCAAAGAAAGAACAGCCCAAAGGCAAAGTCACCCGCACCATAGATCGAGTAAAACGTTCCGGTCAGCGGAGACTCGGACAACAGCGACGGCAGCGTGCTCCCATTCCTGGCGAGCCACCTGGCCCACGTCATGGTGTAGATCATTTTCTCGACGAAGAAGACCAACAGAAGATAGGGCACGAACGGGTAGGACCTGGCTACAGAACAATAGGCAAATCCCCAAAGCATCACAGATACCAGACCAAGCCAGGAGAAGACTGCGGGGTCGAGCGACGAGAGCAACGAGTTCGTAAAGAACTTCGAGAAGACAAGGACGCCAATGACGTTGAACGCGCCGGCGAGCCAAAAACCTTTGGTGATGATCGAATTTGAACGCTCGTTATGAGACATCGAAGCACCCTCCTTGGCCTTTGGAAGTGGAGCCACGACAATCCCCTATGGTTGCCGTTCCCTCATGTACAACGCTTCACGGTAGGCCCGGCCCTCACGGACCTGGTGGAGCTTTCCCTCCAGGGCCCAGCGGCGGAGGGTCACCGCGATCGTCCTTGGATTGAACGGCCGGCGCAGGTTCGAGCCCCAGCGGTCGCGGATCTCCTTTGCGACCGTGGTGGCGCTGAAGGTCTCGTGCGGAGCCTTGCTCTCCAGGAGCCGCTTCACCAGCCGGCTCAACCACCTGCCATGGCTGGTGTCGACGTCCTCGGGCAGCGGAGGCGGAGCTGGGATGGATGGCTTCTCTTCCATGACGATGTCGCCGATGGCTTCGGAAGCCGCCTTCAGAAGCTGGAACTGCTCGACGGCCTTCGCGAGCTCGGCCTCGTGGATCACCTTCTGCTCCGCGTGAAACGCCTCCTGTTTCGTGTGGAGCTCGTGCTGCCCCCGGTGATACCCGATCTTGGTCTCCAGATGCGCGAGCGTCTCGACAATGGATAGCTTCGAGCCCATTCCTGGTCCCTCCAGATTGCAGCGTTCACCCTTCCGGCGAACCGAACGTCGCAGGTCTACGATCTGAGAGGAGAGCATACCCGAAAGAGCGACCTTCCGCCCGCTCAATGTCGCAACATCTCTGATACCTGCGACACTCTTCACGTACTCCGCGACTTTCGTCAAGATCTTTGCGACTCTGTTCGCAACAGATACGACATTTTCCACGAGGAAAGTCGCAAAAAATGGGCTCTGCGCAACCTTCACTTGGATCAACGCAACATTACCCTAAATATTTGCGACAATTATCATGCTTTTCTTAACAATTACCTAGATCTCTGTGACTTTTCTTGAGATCATTGCGACCTTGTTCGTCCTGTCTGCGATATTTCCCTTGGCCAGAGCGAACCAGATCTTGAGCATCTCGACATCTCTCAAGGTCAGCGCGACATTTCTCGGGATCTTTGCGATCTTGGGCGCGCTTATTGTTATGGACTGCTGGACGTTGCGACGTTGACGGCTCGTGAGGGGAAATCCCGGCCTGGCGCGTCTCTGCAAGGAGGAGGTCTACAATTCTTCTTCTCACAACTGTCACCAGCTTCGGCGAAAAAGGAGGCCCAATGCCCCGGCTCTCCCGTTCCATTGAGAATCTCCGGCAACACTACGACGCCGTCATCATCGGTTCCGGCTATGGCGGCGGAATTCCGGCCTCGCGCTTGGCCCGGGCCGGCCGGAAGGTCTGCGTGCTCGAACGCGGCAAGGAGATGTGGCCCGGCGAGTACCCGGCCACGCTCGACGGGTTCCTCAAGGAGTTCCAGACCGGGATGCCGGGCAAGAGGGTCGGAGACCCGACCGGGCTCTACGACTTCCGGATCTTCAAGGACATCACCGTCTACATGGCGTGCGGCCTGGGCGGGACGTCGATCATCAGCTCCGGCGCCAGCCTGCGGCCCGATCCCCGGGTCTTCCAGGACCCGCGCTGGCCGGCAGCCTTCCGCGAGGAGCCGGACCTGGACCTCCACTTTGCCCGGGCTGAAGCCATGCTCCGGCCCGTCCCCTACCCCGAGAGCGAGCCGCCGATCCGCAAGCTGGCGGGCCTCGAACGGTCCGCGCGCCACCTGGGCAAGACGTTTTCCCGCGTCCCGGTCTTCACCAACTTCGAACGGTTTCCGAACGGACTCAATCACGTGGGCGTCCCCCAGCAGCCGTGCATCGGCTGCGGCGACTGCGAGGCCGGCTGCAACTACCACGCGAAAAACACGGTGCTCATGAACTACCTGCCGGATGCGGCGCGGCACGGCGCGGAGATCTTCACCCAGGTCCAGGTACGCCACCTCGAGCGGCGGGGAGCCCGGTGGGTGGTCCACGGCGAGCGGCTCGACCTGGGGGCGAAGGGGAAGGCGGTGGCGGTGAGCGCCGACCTCGTCGTCCTGGGGGCGGGGACCCTCGGCACCGCGGAGATCCTCCTGCGCTCCGCCGCCCGGGGGCTGCGGCTCTCCGGCGCCCTCGGCAGCCGCTTCTCCGGCAACGGGGACATGGTGGGCTTCTCATACAACACCGACATCGCGATCAACAGCATCGGCTTCGGCAAGAACCGGCCCGAGGGACGGGAGCGGGTCGGCCCGTGCGTGGCCGGGATCGTCGATGCCCGCGAGGGTCTGCCGCTGGAGGAGGGGCTCATCCTGGAAGAGGGCGGCCTCCCCGGCGCCATCGGCGGCACCCTGCCAGCCGCCTGGGCCGCTGCCGCCCTGGCCACCGGAGTCGAAACGGACAGGAGCCTGAGAGCCCGGACGCGCAGGAAGCTCCGCGAGCTGGAGTCCAAGCTGCGCGGACCCTATGCCGGAGCCGCCCGGCACACGCAGACCTACCTGGCAGTGACTCATGATGACGCCGCCGGCCGGATGCTCCTGGAGGACGACACGCTGGTGGTGAGCTGGCCCGGGGTGGGACGCCAGCCCGGCTTCGCCAGGGCCGGCGAGCTGATGCGCCGGGCCACCGAGGCGCTGGGCGGGGTCTATGTCCAGAACCCTCTGTGGAATGAGCTGCTGGGCCGGAACCTCATCACCGGCCATCCGCTGGGGGGCTGCGCGATGGCGGACGACGCCCGCGACGGTACGGTGGATTTTGCCGGCCGGGTCTTCTCCGGCGACAGCGGCACGGCCGTGCATCCCGGGCTCTGGGTGATGGACGCCGCCGTGATCCCCCGCTCTCTCGGGGCCAACCCGGGCCTCACCATCGCGGCCCTGGCCGAGCGGAGCTGCCATCACCTGGCCCGCGACCATGGGTGGACGATTCCGTACGAGCTGTGAGGGGCTTCAGGAGGGCGCCAGGGCTCCCTCCCGCAGCACTTCCAGAAACGGCCTCCCCCATCCTTCCATCCGCTCCTCCAGCTTCTCGGTGCAGTCGCAGTCGCAACAGGCCCAGGGCTCGCTGCCGTCGAGGTCGCGGCACTTGCGCCGGCTGTGGGCGTCCTGGACCTTTACGAGCTCGAAGTACTCCTCCCAGTAGGGACGCTCTTCGTCGAGCGGCTCCCAGCAGAAGCAGACCTCGACCCAGCGCACGGTCCCCTCTTCCGTCAACCGCGCCCGGGCCATGTTCTCCAGGTACTCGCCGCCGGCGACCGAGCCCCTTCCCAGCGTCCCCTTCTCGATCGCCTGGAGGAGGTCCGCTTCCTTGCCGGGATGCACCCGGGCCGTCACCAGATACTTCATGGTTCCATCCTACAGCAGGGCGCGGAGCCGCTTTCCCAGCCCCACGCCGACCGCCTCCGGCGGCGGCTGCCGGATGACGTGGAGCGGACCGTCCTTCTCCAGGACACGGAAATGGGTGTGGTCGTGATCGTCTCGCCAGAAGCGCAGCGTCGCGGTGGTGCCGCCGACCCGGAGCCCGTGCAGCTCGACCGCCGGGAGCCAGGGCGGCAGGAGCGGATCGACGAGAAGGATGTGCAGGGCGGCGTAGGGCATGAGCCCGAGAAGCGACTGAAGGACCAGCGGCAGGGCGCTGGCGTTCCACGTCTGCGGGCTGTTCGACCGCGGGTAGGCTCCGGGGGTCGGGTGCTCGTCAGGGGTATAGCCGCCCACGCACTCGGGCATCCGGTCGCCGGCATAGAGCTCCGACAGCCGGAAGAGCGCCTCGGCCAGGCGTAGCGCCTCGGCGTTGAACCCCATCCGCCTCAGGCCGAAGCAGATGGTGGCGTTCTCGACCGGCCACACCGAGCCGAGGTGGTAGCCCAGGGGGTTGTAGGCCGGATGCCGGGTCGTCAGCGTCCGGATGCCCCAACCGCTGAACAGGTCGGGAGCCAGGAGGCGGTCGGCGACGTCGCGAAGGTGCTCGCGGGCGATGATCCCGGTCGCCAGGCAGTGGCCCACGTTGGAGGTCGCGGAGCGCACGAGCCGTTTGTCGGGGTCGAGCGCGAGGCCGTAGAAGCGCTCCTCGGGGTCCCAGAAATCGCGGTTGAACCGCTTCTTGAGAGCGCGCGCGGAGCGCCAGAGGTGGCGCGCCTGGCGGCGCTCGCCGAGCACCCAGGCGAGCATCGCCATGAGCTGCTGGGCCGCGTACCAGTACCCCTGTATCTCGCAGGTGGCGATCGGTGCCGGGACCGTCCGGCCGTCCTCGTAGATGATCGCGTCGCCGCTATCCTTCCAGCCCTGGTTCTTGGCGCCTTCGGGGGAGCGGGTCAGGTACTCAAGGTAGCCATCGCCGTCGCGGTCGCCATAGGTACTGGCCCACTCCAGGATGCGGCAGGCGGTCCCCCAGTGCCGCTCGACGTCGGCGCGCTCTCCCGTCCAGGCATAGAGGTTGGCGAGGCCAATGACGTACATCAGCGGGCTGGCGAAGTCCGCGTAGTAGGCGGAGAAGGGATTGGCGCCGAGCCGGGCGAGCGGACCCGAGCGCACCTGGTAGGGGATCCTGCCCGGCTCCTCATCGCGCCAGGCGAAGTCCCTGTCCGACTGCAGCCTCCCCAGCCGGACGAGGGCCGCGTCGAGCATCGCCCCGCGGTCCAGGAGGGAGCCCTGCCAGCCGGCGGTGAGGGCGTCGCGGCCGAAGAAGGCCGGGTAGAGCGGAATCCCTGCCTGCAAAGCCAGCCACTCGTCGCGCTCCCCTTCGAGACAGGGGAACGAGGCCAGGTCCTCGCTGGCACGGCCGAGGATGCGCTCGGCTAGGGGATTGCCGGGCACCACAACGCGGGTGAAGCCTTCCTGCCACCGGCGGCGGTGGTGGAGACGGGCCTCGCGGTCGGCCTCGTCCATGACCTGGTCGGGGTCGACGGCGTCGACCTGCAGCTCGAACGTCGCCCCTTCCTGGGGCGCGAGCTCGATCCGGCTCGCCCAGCGATGGGGCTCCACGGTGATCCGGCCGCTGCCCCGGCCCTGGATAAGGGTGGTGAAGGCGAGCCGCGGGTGCTCGTAGCGGAGGCGGATGACGCCATCGGTGACTGTGCCCGCGACCGGGGCCTCCTGCTGGCGCCGGTTCTCGGATGCCTCGAGCAGGTCCGCATAGTCGGCGGCGACGACGAAGGCGACCTCGGGAGCGACCCGGACGCGCGAGCGGTTGTGGAGCCGCAAAATGGCGCGCAGACGGTGGGGCTCCAGGCGATAGATCAGGCGGAGGTCGAGCGCACGGTAGGGGATGCCGTGCTCGTCGACTTCAACCTCGTCGCCGGAGACCCCGCTGCCGCCGCCGCCGAAGCGGGTGAGCTCGGGGTGGGCGAAGACGAAGGCCAGTTGCGCGGCGTCGGGACGCGACCGCTCACAGCACCAGGGCGGCTCGCCGTCGATCTCGAGGCGCAGTGTGCAGAGGTGCCGGGTCTCGCGGACGTAGAACCCGGTGAGCGGCTGGGCGGACCCGCACTCTCCCTGCTCGTTGGTGATGAGCAGCGAGGGGCCGAGCCAGGCGGCCGGCCAGCCCAGCCGGATGGCGGCTTCGGACGGCTTGACCCGGTCTACCACCCCGGTGAAATCACGAAGCCGGTGACCCAGTCCTCGTCCGGCTGGTGGAACGGCTTGGCGTAGTAGAACTGCAGCACCGCGAAGCCGCCGAGCAGCACGCGGGCCGCGATGCCGGCGCTCACGACCGGGACGCGCTCGGCGGAGTCCCGGTCGAAGCGCAGCTCCGGCGAGAAGTCCGAGGTCCAGGCCACGCCCGCGTCCACGAAGGCCGACAGCTCGGTGGGCAGGAACGGCACGTCGAAGATGCCGAACCCGCGGGTGCCGAGCAGCGGCACGCGCAGCTCCAGGTTGAGCACGCCGAGGCGGCTGCCCACCAGCCGGTCGAACTCGGGACAGGCCGTGGGATCGTCTGGCACTGTCGTGCAGTCCGAGATGCTGATGTCGTCGATCTCATAGCCGCGCACCAGGGTCGGCCGGCCCAGGTAGAGCTGGCTCAGACGCCCGCTCTCGGCGTCCGAGCCGTAGCGGCCGAAGTGGAGGCCGCGCATGGCCAGGGTCACCGGCCGCCAGAAGATGTAGCGCCGGTAGTCGGCCAGGACCGACTGGAACTCCAGGTCGCCGAACGTGGGCTCGATCTCGAAGCGGTAGCGCTGGCCGCGCACCGGCGAGGTGAAACCGAAGTAGCTGGTGTCACCCACGTAGGCGAACGTGCCCTGGACGAAGGAGAGCGACTCGGGCGACGGGAGGTCGCGCTCGGAGCGCTCCACGACCACGTCTCCCACCACCGCGACCCGGAAGAGCTCGGCCTGGAAGTCGAGCCGGGTGTAGCCGACGCTCGCCTCCAGCCGGCGCGTGCTCGACAGCGGGTAGCGGGAGATCAGGGCTGCCTGGTCCTGGGTGATGATCTCGCGGACCTGCTGGATGACCCGGGCCTGCACCGGCTGGCCGTCCACCTCGATGATCTCGTTGCCGGCCGTGGTGAACGCCGAGATGTAGGGTATGTGGCCCGCGGCGCCGCCCCACTGCAGGCGGGTGGCCTGGTTGAGGTAGTAGGCCTCGGCGCCGAACTCGCTGAACGACGAGCCGCTGCCGCCATAGAGGGTGAAGCCGACCTCGCGCTGGTTGAGGACGTCGCTGAAGAAGGCCGTGATGTCGCCTCCGAACGCGGTGCCGGACGTGCTCACGCCGACCCCTACGGCCGGTCCCACGAAGTCGAGGGAGAGCTTCGGCCGGTACTCTTCCGTGTCCAGCCCATCGGTCAGAGCCTCTTCCAGGGGCTGCGGCTCCCCCAGATACTGGGCAACCACGCTCGTCGCGCGCTCGCGGATCGGCGGCAGGGAGGCGACGCGGGTGAAGGTGAGGGGGTCCGGGACGGACGGCACGCCGCGCGCCTGGGCCGCGTCGAGACCGTGGATCTGGTAGGTCGTGTCATGGAAGACCGAGAACAGGACCCGGCCGGTCGTCTCGGAGACGGACAGGGCCGGGGAGAGCCGGGCGATGCCGGTCACGCCGGTGGTCAGGTGGGTCACCCGGAAGATCTCGCCGCTGGCCATGTCCATCCGGTAGAGGTCGCTCACCCCCTCGCGGTCAGAGAGGAAGTAGAGGTCGCGGCCTCCGGGCCCGAACTGCGGGTTGATCCGGTTGCCGGCCTCCTCGTCGCCGGACACGAGCTCGCGCGTCTGCCCGCTTGCGATGTCGAGGGACCAGATGCTCATGGGCTCCTGCGTGAGCTGGGTCAGGCTACCCGCTCCGCGGTCGGAGACGAAGGCCACGGTGCGGCCGTCCGGCGACCACTCGGGCTGCAGGTCGGCGAAGCGGTCGTCGGTGAGCTGGCGGACCTGGCCGCTCTGCACGTCGAGCTGGTAGAGGTCGGACAGGCCGCCGGCCGAGCCGGAGAAGACGATGCTGCGGCCGTCGGGCGACCACGCCGGGTTCCAGATGGCGCCCACGTTCGGCACTTCGTAGCGTCGCTCGATGTCCCGCGAGCGCACGTCGAGGATGGCCAGCTGGTTGTCCCCCTGCGCGAACACGGCGAAGGCGAACTGCCGGCCATCCGGCGACCAGGAGCCGGCCGAGTCGAGGAAGCGCAAGGCGTCGAAGTGGGGGTCGGCGTCCGCCGAGAGCAGCTTGGCCTTGATCTGGCCGGTGTGGGCGTCGGCCAGGTAGAGGTCGAAGGTGAAGAGGCTGCGCGTGGAGAAGAAGATGACTTCCGTGCCGTCGGGGCTGACCACGGGGGCGATGTAGGTATCGATCGTGTCTTCCTCTCCCTGAGGGAGCAGCCGGGCGCCCAGGGTCTTGGGCGTCTGCCGCACCTCCAGGACGGGCGCGTACGCCTCGCGGATCGAGGTCTTCCAGAGGTCGGAGAAGGCCTCGTCGGTCAAACCGAGGGTCTCCTCCAGAGCCAGCTCCAGGCCGAGCGCCGTGCCGCGGGTGAAGAGCCGGCCCACGGTGCGGTCGTTCCAGCGTCCGCCCACGTAGGACCAGAAGGCATGTCCCCAGCGGTAGGGAAAGAAGCGCGGGTCGCGAGAAATCTGGCGCAGGTCGGGCAGCTCGTCGCGGGCCAGGGCGTCGCGCAGCCACATCGCGGTCTGGGGCGAGGTCGGGCCGAGGGACAGGTACTCGGCCAGTCCCTCGATGAACCAGAGGGGGATGTCGTAGCCGCCTGCCTGGCTGGCGCCGCCGCCCTCCCGGATCAGCGGGTCTTTCAGGATGTCGTACTGGAAGACGTGGACCAGCTCGTGGCCGAGGACGTGGTCGGTTTCCTCGTAGTTGCCGGTCAGGGGCAGGACGACGCGGGTGCGCAGGCCTTCGGTGACGCCGCCGGTCCCCTGGCCGATCAATCCGCGGACGACGGTGGTCTGCTGAAAGTCGCTCTGATCGGCATAGAGGACGATCGACTTGCGCTCGAGAAAGTCGCGCTCGAAGACCTGCCGCAGGCGGGCGTACCAGCGCTCGGCCATGCGGGCCGTGTCGCGCACGGCAGATTCTTCCTCAGGGTAGTAATAAATATCAAAGTGCTCGGTCTTGAGCACCTGCCAGTCGAACTGCTCCCACTGGACCTTGTTGCGGCCGAAGTACTGGGCCGGGAGGAGGGTGGGCAGGAAAAGAAGGGCAAGGAAGACGATCCCGGCCGGGACCGCCGCGCCGCGGGACAGGTGCTGCATGGGCATTGGATCTCCTCTTGGTCACACTGGGGCCCCGAGCGAGACCTGTCGGAACCCATGGACCGTCGGAGGAAGGACAAGCCCCGTCGGCGCCCCACCTGCGCAGCATTCAAAACCGATGCCGGGGCCCTCACCCCCCGGCCCCCTCTCCCGGTTCCTCACCGGCCTTCGGCCGGCCCTTCCTCCCCGGGAGAGGGGGAGACTTGTACTGTCGCCGCCGGCTTTCCGGAGAACAGCCTCTTTATGCGGAGACGCAGGAAATCAGCTTCCGCCAGTATCCAGATCCGGAGTCCGCGACCGGCCATGCGGAACGGGGCGAAGCCCAGGTTGAAGAAGGCCTTGACCCGGCGGCCGTCGTTGCGCGCGCCCGCCTCCCCCATCTCCCTGCGGGCCAGGGCGATCTTCTTGAAGCGCCGGTTGTAGATCCGCATCAGGTGATAGCTGAAGAAGGCCGGCTTGGGACCGAGCACCGGCATCCAGTGGAACTTTCCCATCAACCGGTAGGCGGGGATGACCACGAAGATGTAGTACTGCGCCGTCTCGACCAGGAAGGACGCGGAGAGCAGGTCGTGCTCCCCCATGTAGAAGTACTTGTCACGGTAGATCGAGTCGAAGAAGCGCCAGTAGGAGCGCAGGAAGATCTCGTTGTGCTCGCCAATGCGGCCGGCCACGTCTGTCCCCGAGGTCTGGGCTTTCACGATCTCCACGGTGGCCTCGACGCTGAACGCCGCATGGTCGAGCCCGGGGGAGTAGTAGGGGTCGAGGAACACGGCGGCGTCGCCGAGCAGGGCCCAGCCGTTCCCCATGTACTGGCGGGTGGCATAGGCCAGGTTGGAGAAGGTCCGGAGGTCCTCGGAGCGCATGCGGGCACCCTGGAGCAGCTCGGCGGCCATCGGGATGCGCTTCAGGAACGCGCCATAGTCGGCGGCGACGTCCTTGCCCCGGTCGAGGTGGACCAGGCGGGTGTCGAAGACCACTCCAATGCTGGTCTCGCCGTTGCCCAGGGGGATGAACCAGACCCAGTAGCCGAAGCCCATGTAATGGTTGGTGGCCAGGCGCCGGGAGCTGACGTTGCCGCGCGAGAGGGAGAGAGGACCCCGGGCAGCGAAGTCGTCGATGTGGCGGACATCCTGCCACCGGCACCAGACCGCGGCCGTGGGGTGCTCCTTGTTGCGCTCGATCAGTCCCAATCGCTTTCCCAGGAAGCAGGCGCGGCCGGTGGCGTCGAGGACCCAGCGGCAGGAGACCGTTTCGGTCTCCCCTTCCCTGTCGATGGTGACCCGGTGGTCGAAATCGCCGAGCTCGACGTCCTGGACGCGGGCGGGCCGGAGGAGCTCTGCCCCCTCCTCCACGGCGGTGGCAAGGAGGTGCTCGTCGAGGGCATCGCGGCGGAGCTGGAAGGAGGGGACGGTGCTGCGCAGGAACGCGCCGGACTCGCTCGCCTGGGCGTGCCCCTGGACCTTGCCGTTCTGGAACCAGTAGCGCAGCCCCTCCTTTGGGAGGTGCTCGCGCTCGAGGTGCTGCCACTGGGCGAGCCGCCGGGTGAGGAACATCCCCGACATCTCGGTGGTCGCCTCCCCCACCTTCTCGTCGAACGCCGTCTGCCGCTCCACGATGAGCACGGAGAGGTCGGGCCGGTCCCGCCGCAGCAGGATGGCCGCCGAAGCGCCCGAAAAGGCGCCGCCGAGGATGATTACGTCGTAGTGCTTCATGCTTTTTGAGCCACAGCCGAACGGGGCTTCGGCAGGGGAAGTCTAGCAGTTGGGACACCCAGGGCTTGCGAGACCCCTCCAATCCAGGCACAATACGCTGCGGAAGATGCCGCCGTCCCTACCCACCTCCGTCCGCCTACCCCTCCGCATGCTCTAAGCAGAAGTCTCTTTATCCCCATTAGAATTGGAGCGAACTTGAGTCGCAAGATGCTGATCAACGCGCAGCGCTCGGAAGAGCTGCGCATCGCAATCATCCAGGGCAACACCCTGGAGAACTACCAGGTGGATATCGCCGAGTCGGGCCTGACCCGCGGCAACATCTACCGCGGGATCATCGCCAACGTCCAGCCCAGCCTCAACGCGGCGTTCATCGACTACGGTCTGGACCGGCACGGCTTCCTGGCCATTCAGGACGTCGTGCCCGAGGCCTACTACCACTCGCCACGAGGGGGACACCCGCGCATCGAGGACGTGCTGGAGAAAAACAGGCCCATCGTGGTCCAGGTGGCCAAGGACGCCATCGGACAGAAAGGCGCCGCCCTCACCACCAGCCTCTCCCTGGCCGGACGCTACCTGGTCCTCACCCCGTTCGAAGGCACTCGCGGCGTCTCCCGCAAGGTTGAAGACGAAGACCTCCGCAAGAAGCTCAAGACCCTCGCCAACGGCCTCGATCTGCCCGAGGGGTGCGGCATCATCGTCCGCACCAACGCGCTCGACCAGACCAAGGCCACGCTGAGCCGCGACCTGGCCGCCCTGCTCCGCCTCTGGAAGCGAGTGCAGGCCGCCGCGCTCGACGGCAAGGGCACCCGGCTCATCTACACCGACCAGGACCTGATCCTTCAGGCCCTCCGCGACTATCTGGACTCCAGCATCGAGGAGGTCCTGGTCGACGACGAGGAGGCGTTCAAGAAGGCCCATGCCTACATGCAGGCCTTCATGCCGCGCGGCAAGACGCGGCTGACGTACTACTCCGACCGCCTCCCCATGTTCACCCGCTACGGCCTGGAGGCGCAGATCGACCGCATCTACGAGCGCCGGGTCGACCTGCCGAGCGGCGGCTCGATCGTGATCGACGGTACCGAGGCGCTCACCGCCATCGACGTCAACTCCGGCCGCTCCACCAAGGCCGCCACCCAGGAAGAGACTGCGCTCAACACGAACCTGGAGGCGGCCCGCGAGGTGGCCCGCCAGCTCCGGCTGCGCGACATCGGCGGCCTCGTGGTGGTGGACTTCATCGACATGCGCGCCTCGAAGAACCAGCGCAAGGTCGAGAAGATCCTCAAGGACACGCTCAAGGCGGACAAGGCCCGCGCCAACGTGAGCCGGATCAGCCCGAACGGCCTGCTGGAGATCAACCGGCAGCGCATCCAGCAGGCGCTCCAGGTGCGGACGCACCGGGCCTGTCCGACCTGCAACGGCTCGGGCCGCCTGGCGAGCGAGGAGATGGTGAGCCTATCGCTGCTCCGCCGGATCGAGGCGCGGGCGGCGAGCGGCGCGATCCAGGGGGTCCGCGTGGGGCTCCATCCCGAGCTCGCGGACGCCTTCCAGAACGACCGGCGCAAGGAGCTGTCGGACCTGGAGCAGGAGTTCGACATCAAGATCGAGATCATCGCCGCGGCCGGCCTGCACCGGCCCGACGAGCAGATCGAGTGGGTCAAGCGCGAGCGGCCCCTCCCGCCGCCCAAGCCGAAGCCCGCCGCCATCACCCTCCAGCCCTGGGACCTGGCTCTGCCGGAAGCCGGGGAGGAGGACGAGGAAGAGGAGCAGGAGCAGAAGCCGCCGGCTGCAGCGAAACCACCCGCCCGGGAGCGGGGCCGCGGCAGGGGGAGGGAGCGCGGACGGGAGCCACGCCGCGAACCGGAGCGTGTCGAGCGCAAGGAGCCGCCGGCCGAGCTGCCGGCCGAAAAGACCGAGCTGGCGGCCGAGGAAGCCGGCGGCGACAGCGAGGCCAAGCGCCGGAAGCGCCGCCGCGGCGGGCGCAAGCGCAAGAAGGCCAACGGCAACGGAGTCACCGTGGGCGGTGAAGCCGCGCTCCAGGTCCACTCCGAGCCCGGTGAGCCCATGGAGGACCATGAGTCCCATTGGGAAGACGAGGGCGGCGACAGCGAAGAGCCCGAAAACGGCCATGCCGCAGAAGCGGGAGTGGAAACCGAAGGCGGACCCGCCGGCAAGCGCGACCGGGGCCGCCGCCGCCGCCGGCGGCGGGGTGGCGCGAGGAGCCGCGAGGGGAACGCCGGCGGAGAGCAATCAGGAGAAGTCTCTGCCGCCCCCTCGCCGGAACCGCCGGAACCGTCCCAGCCTCCGGCCGGAGGCTGGGACAACCCCGAGTTCTGAAGACGATCGCCTACTTGTAGAAGATCGGGAACGAGGCCGGGTCGGCCTCGTTCATCATCTCGTAGACCGACTCGAAGATCGACTCGCGGTTGGGCTTGGAGAAGTAGTCGCCGTCCGAGCCGTAGGCCGGGCGGTGCTCCTTGCCGGACAGGGTCCGCGGCGCGGCGTCGAGCCAGGCGAAGCCGCCCTGTACCTCCAGCACCTGCTGCATCATGTAGGCCGTGGTGCCCCCGGGCACGTCCTCATCCAGGAAGAGGATCCGGTTCGTCTTCTTCAGCGACTCCACGATCCGCCCATGGCGGTCGAACGGCAGCAGGGTCTGGACGTCGATCAGCTCGATCTCGATCCCGACCTCGGCCAGCTTCTCGGCCGCCTCCATGGCGATCCGGCAGAGCGCGCCGTAGGTCACCACGGTCGCATCCCGCCCCTCCCGCAGCACCTCGGGCACACCGAGCGGCACCGTGAATTCGCCGATATTAGACGGCAGCTTCTCCTTCTGCCGGTAGCCGTTCAGGACCTCCACCACGATCCCCGAGTCGTCGGAGCGGAGCAGCGTGTTGTAGATGCCCGCCGCCTGGGTCATGTTCCGCGGCACGCAGACGTAGATGCCCCGCACCAAGTGAATGATGCCGGCCATGGGAGAGCCGGAGTGCCAGATCCCTTCAAGCCGGTGGCCGCGAGTGCGCACGATCACCGGCGCCTTCTGCTGCCCCTTGGTCCGCCAGAGCAGCGTCGCCAGGTCGTCGGACAGGATCTGGAGCGCGTACAGGATGTAGTCGAGGTACTGGATCTCCGCGACAGGGCGCAGGCCCCTCATCCCCATGCCGATGGCCTGGCCGATGATCGTGAGCTCCCGGATGCCGGTGTCCGTCACCCGCAGCGGGCCGTACTTCGCCTGGAGCCCGGCGAAGCCCTGGTTCACGTCGCCGATCTTGCCCACGTCCTCGCCCAGGGCGATCAGGTTCGGGCGGTGGCGGAGGTTCCAGTCGAAGCAGGCGTTGACGATCTCGAAGCCGTTGAGGAGCGGCGCGTCCGGAGCGTAGACCGGCACGACCTCGGGGACCCTCAGCGCGGACTCCGGCGTGGTGCTGTAGACCATGGAGTTGAAGCGGTCCTCGTTGATCCGGTCCTGCTCGCGCTTCCAGTCGACCATGCGGCGGACGGCGGCGAGGTCCTCCCCGGCCGCGGTCATCAGGCCGCCATGGAGCGCTGTCATCACGTCCCGGCGCAGGGGCGTCTGCTGGCGCTCCAGCTCCCTTCGAATCGCCTCCACCTCCGGCCCGCGGGCCGACTCGCGGGAGAGGTCGGAGAGCATGGCCAGGACAACTTTGCGCTCCTCCTGAATGGGACCGACGAAAGCCTGCCAGGCACGCTCCTGAGCCTCGCGCACGGTCTGGGTGCTCTCCCGCTCCAGGGATTCGATCTCGGACTCCGAGGCGATCCCCTGCTCGAGCATCCACTGCCGCATCTTGCGCAGGTCGTCGAACTCCTCCTCCCAGGCCAGCCGCTCCGCGCTCTTGTAGCGCTTGTGGCTGCCCGAGGTGGAGTGCCCCTGCGGCTGGGTCATCTCCACCACGTGGACGATGGCCGGCACGTGCTCCCGGCGCAGGATCTCGGCGGCGTTCAGGTAGGTCTCGCACAGGCCGGCGTAGTCCCAGCCCTGGACCCTGTAGAGGTCATACCCCTGCCGGGTGCCGGGCTCGCGCCGGAAGCCGGAGAGGATCGCGGACAAGTCCCCCTTGGTGATCTGGTGCTCGTTGGGGACCGAGATGCCGTAGCCATCGTCCCAGATGGAGATCATCATGGGGATTCCGAGCACGCCCGCGGCGTTGACCGCCTCCCAGAACATCCCCTCGGCGCAGCTCGCGTTGCCGATGGTGCCGAAGGCGATCTCGTTGCCGTTCTGGGAGAACCGCGAGGATTCGGGGGCGTCCCGCAGCTCGGGGAGCTCGCGGTAGAGCTTGGAGGCGTAGGCCAGGCCGACCAGGCGCGGCATCTGGGAGCCGGTGGGCGAGACGTCGGCCGAGGAGTTGAGGCGCGCGGCCAGGTCGTGGAAGCGGCCGTCCGGCCCCACCAGGCAGGTCGAGAAGTGCGCGGTCATGGAGCGCCCGGCCGAGCAGGGCTCCAGCGTCACGTCGGGGTTTGCGTAGAGCTGGGCGAAGAACTCCTCCAGCGTGAGCAGGCCCAGCGCGAACATCAGGGTCTGGTCGCGGTAGTACCCGGAGCGGAAGTCACCGGGGCGGAAGGCGCGGGCCAGGGCGACCTGGGCGACCTCCTTGCCGGCGCCGAAGATGCCGAACTTCGCCTTGCCGGAGAACACCTGCTTCTCTCCGATCAGGCTCGCCTCGCGGCTCATATGGGCGATCCGGTAGTCGCGAAGGATGCTCTCCTTCGTGAACTGCTCGGGCCCTGATTCAGACCGGTCGCCAGGGACCGCGGCGCCCCGGTCCACGAGAGGAAAGGTCATGCTCGAACCTCCAGAGGGAACCGGCCCTCGGGCCGGATTCTGACCCGAAATGCTACCACGCGAGCCCGTGGTAGCATGCGGGCGCCAAAACGTCTCGGATGAGGAGGTTATGTCCAACAATCCACTGAAGCGCCTGTCTTTCGCCGCTTTCGCGTTGCTGCTCCTGGCCGGGCTCCTGGCCAGCGGGTGCGCCACGGCCCCCGCTCCCGCGGAGGCTCCCGCGAAGTCCGAAGTGCCCACGCCGGCTGACACGGCCGAGCAGCCCAAAGACCCCAACGACGCGTACCTCTCGACCTACAAGCCGCTGCCGTCGTCCCCCGTCCTGATCACCAACGCCACGATCCTCACCGCCGCCGGCGACCGTATCGAGGGCGGGTCGATCCTGCTCCAGGACGGCCGCATCGCCGCGGTCGGCCGCGGGGTCCAGGCGCCGGCCGGCGCCATCACGGTGGACGCCACCGGCAAGTGGGTGACGCCGGGCCTCATCGACGCCCATTCCCACCTGGGGGTCTACCCCTCGCCGGGAGACGATGCCAATGCCGACGGCAATGAGATGACCAATCCGGTTACCGCGGAGGTCTGGGCCGAGCACTCGGTCTGGCCCCAGGACCCCCAGTTTCCCCTCTCCCTGGCCGGCGGGGTCACGGCCATGCTGATCCTCCCCGGCTCGGCCAACCTGATCGGCGGACGCAGCGTGACGGTCAAGAACCTGCCGGCCCAGCACGTCAACCAGATGAAGTTTCCCGATGCACCCTATGGCCTCAAGATGGCCTGCGGCGAGAACCCGAAGCGGGTCTACGGCGAGAAGGGGCGCGCCCCCTCCACCCGCATGGGCAACGTGGCCGGCTACCGCCGCGCCTGGATCGACGCCGGCGAGTACCGCCGCCAGTGGAACGAGCACCGTGAGCGCCAGAGCCGGAAGAAGGAAAGCCAGGACCAGGATCAAGCCCAGGGCGCTCCTGCGGGTGGGGACCGCACCCCGGTGCGCGACCTGTCCAAGGAGACCCTGGCCGGCGTGCTCGACGGCGAGATCCTCGTCCAGAACCATTGCTACCGCGCGGACGAGATGCTGACCATGATCGATATCGCCCGCGAGTTCGGCTACAAGATCACCACCTTCCACCACGCGGTCGAGGCCTACAAGATCGCCGACGTCCTGGCCCGGGAGGGGATCTGCTCCGCCATCTGGGCCGATTCCTGGGGCTTCAAGATGGAGGCCCTGGATGGCATCGTGGAGAACGCCGCGATCCTCCAGAAGGCCGGCGCCTGCGTGGTCATCCACTCCGACTCCGCCCAGGTCATCCAGCGGCTGAACCAGGAAGCCGGCAAGGCCATGGGCGCGGGCCTCCGCATGGGCCTCGATCTCCGGGCCGAGGACGTCATCCGCTGGATCACGATCAACCCGGCGAAGTCCATGGGGATCGACGACCAGACCGGCTCCCTGGAGGTCGGCAAGATGGCCGACGTGGTGGTCTGGAGCGGCGATCCGTTCAGCGTCTACAGCCGGGCCGAAAAGGTTTACATCGACGGCGGCCTGGCCTACGACCGCAACGACCCGTCCAAGCGGCCGCGCACGGACTTCGAGCTCGGTCTCGTGGAGCTCGAGGACGCGGGAGGTGAGCGATGAGAATGATGAAAGCCTTCCTGCTCCTGCTGGCGCTTCCCGCGGCGGTCATGTCGGCGGAAAGGGCAGAAACGGTCGCCATCACCGGCGGCCGGGTCGTCACCCTTGGACCGGCCGGGACGATCGACGGCGGCACGGTCCTGATCCAGGACGGCAAGGTCCGCGCCGTCGGACGCGACGTGGCCATCCCATCGGGCGCCCGCCGGATCGACGCCACCGGCAAGGTGGTCACCCCGGGCTTCATGGACTCCCTCGCCCGCCTGGGCCTCGTCGAGGTTGCGGCCGTCGAAGAGACCGTGGACACCCGGACGCAGAACGACCAGATCACCGCCGCCTTCAACGTGGCGGATGCGATCAATCCGCGCTCAATCCTGATCAAGACGAACCGTGTCGAGGGGCTGACGCGGGCCGTGATCGCACCGGCTCCCGGGAGCAGCCTGATCGCGGGCCAGGGGGTGGTCATCCACCTCGGCGGCCCGGAGGATTTCCTCCTCCGCTCCCCGGTTGCCATGTACGGCGTGCTCGGTGCCAACGGCCGCAACTTCGGAGGAGGCTCGCGCGCCGCGGCGCTTCTCCGCCTGCGGGAGATCCTCCACGACGCCCGCGAGTACGCGAAGAACCGCTCCGCCTACGAGCAGGGGGAGACGCGCGATCTCGCGGTCTCGCGGCTCGACCTCGAAGCCCTGCAACCTGTCGTCCGCGGCGAGCTGCCCCTGGTCCTCGCGGTCAACCGGGCGAGCGACATCCAGGCCGCGCTGCGGCTGGCCAAGGAGGAGAAGCTCAAGCTGATCCTGGCCGGCGCGGGAGAGGGCTGGGTGGTGGCGGACGAGATCGCCGCGGCCAAGGTCCCGGTGCTGATCACGCCGCTCAACAACCTGCCCGGCAGCTTCGACGTCCTGGGCGCGACGCTGGAGAACGCCGCCCGTCTCCACAAGGCGGGAGTGACCTTCGCGTTCATGAGCGTCGCCGCGCACGAGGCCTACAGCATCCGTCAGCAGGCCGGCAACGCGGTGGCCTACGGCCTGCCGTGGGACGCTGCCATGGCCGCGTTGACCACCGTCCCCGCCCGCCTCTGGGGAATCGGCGACCGCTACGGCTCCCTGGAGCCGGGCAAGGATGCCGACGTGGTGGTCTGGACCGGCGACCCGCTGGAGGTCGTCTCCTACCCCACCGAAGTCTTCATCCGCGGCACCCAGGTGCCGATCGAAAGCCGCCAGCTCGAGCTGCGGGACCGCTACAAGGATGTGGGCAGCAGCGTGCCGCCCGCCTATCGCAATCCCTGAAGCTGAGGACGGCCCTCCTGGTCGAACTGGGAGGGCCGCCACCGCTCCGCTAGCACATACAGGCTGTAAGTCACCGCCCACGCCCCCACCACGTCGATCGTGTAGTGGAGGTGGGACAGCAGCACCACCGCCACCGTCACCCAGTGCCCCGCCGCCGCCAGGGTCCCGAGCCATCCCTTCCCCCGGCAGTAGAGCCAGAGGAGGAAGGTCGTCGAGACGTGGCCCGAGAAGAAGAGGTCCTTGGTCAGGTAGACCTGGGCGGCATCCCCGAACAGGGTCGAGAACGGGTTGATCAGCGCCAGCCAGGCCGAGAAGAGCTGCTCGCCGGACAGGCCGGCACTCCCGGCATTACTGTCCGGCCCATACGCCGGTCCCAACCCGGTCAGCCCCACACAGACGCCCCGCACCAGGCTGAGCACGCCGCCCAGATAGAGGAAGTGGAGGAAGGCTGGCCGGTCGCGGCGCCAGAGGAGGAGCGCCGCCGGCACGTAGCAGAGCACCCAGATCCAGTAGTTGTGGTCGGCGATCCAGGCGACCCGCGGCAGGCGGTCGAGGAGAGTGTCCGGGAGCAACGGCGCGGGCCTCCCTTCGGTCAGGAGAGAGAGGCCCAGCATCGCCGAGTGGCAGGCGTAGCGCCAAACCAGAGCTACGACGACCGAATCCCGGAGGGAGCGCACCCCGGGACTTTATCCCGTCACTCGTACCGCAAGGCCACCAGCGGGTCGATCCGCGTGGCGCGCCGGGCCGGCAGGTAGCAGGCCACCAGCGACACGGCCGAGAGCAGCACGACCACGCTGGCGAAGATCGTCGGGTCGGTCGGGGCCACTCCGAAGAGCATGCCCGCCAGGAGCCGGCGCAGCGCCAGGGCTCCGATCACACCCACCACCAGGCCGACCGCCACCAGACCCACCCCCTGCGCCAGGACCATCCCGAGCACCTGCTTCCCCTGCGCCCCGAGCGCCATGCGGACCCCGATCTCCTGGGTCCGCTGCTCCACCGAGTAGGACAGCACGCCGTAGGTCCCCACCGCGGCCAGAGCCAGGGCCACGGCCGCGAAGAGCAGCGCCATGCGCGTGATGAAGCGCGGTTGGGCCACGGACTCGAACACCACCTGCTCCAAGCTCCGGATATCCGCAAGAGGCAGGCTCGGGTCGAGCGCCTGGACCTCGCGCCGCACCTGGCTCACCAGATTGAGCGGATCGCCCGCCGCGCGGACCAGCAGGTACATGTCGTCCGAGGCCCCGGCGAGCGTCTCGGGCATCTGGGAGTGCAGGAAGTAGACCTCCGTGCCGGTCTTCGCCTCCAGTCCCGCCTGCTTGACGTCCTTGACCACGCCGACCACCGTGAGCCACGGCAGCGGCTGGTCCGGCTCGGCCGGCGCTCTGAGCCGCCGGCCGATCGGGTCCTTGCCGGGCCAGAAGAGCTTGGCCGTGGTCTCGTTGACCAGCACCACGCCCGGGGTCTTGGCCGCGTCCGACGGCAGGAACCCGCGGCCCGACACCACCGGAATGTTCAGCGTCTTCAGATAGTCGTGGGTCACGAACTGCCAGTAGTCCACGTTGTGGACCGGACCGTTCGGCGGCTCGGGCACGCCCTCGAACTCCGTGTCGTTCGCCAGGATGTTGCGCTTCGGCGGCAGCCCCCAGGCCGCGGAGGCCGTCTCGACCCCGGGCAGGACGCGCAGCCGGTCCACGAGCCGCTGGTAGAAAGCTACTACTTGGGGCTCGTCGGGATAGCGGGCGTCGGGCAGCGCGATCTGGAACGTGAGGACCCTCTCGGGATTGAACCCGGGGTCCACCTGCTGCAACAGCCAGAAGCTGCGAATCAGCAGCCCGCCCACGATGACCAGAGTCGCGGCCAGGGCGACCTCGGCGATCACGAGGGACCTCCGGAGGAGCTGCCGGCCCGCTCCGGCCGTGGACCGCTGGCTCCCTTCCTTCAGGGACGAGAACAGGACCGAGGCCCGGGCGTGGAGCGCGGGAGCCAGCCCGAACAGCAGGCCCGTCAGGATCGCGATCCCCAGGGTGAAGAGGAGCACCCGGCCGTCGATCGCGATCTCTCGCACGCGGGGGAGGCTGTCCGGGTTCGTGGCCACGATGGCGCGCACCCCCCAGAAGGCCAGGAGCAATCCCACGGCCGCACCGAGGAGAGACAGGACGACGCTCTCGGTCAGGAACTGGCGGATCAGACGGCCCCGCGCGGCGCCGAGCGCGGTCCGCACCGCGATCTCTTTCTGCCGGGCCTCGGCCCGGGCGAGCAGGAGGTTCGCCACGTTCGCGCAGGCGATCAGCAGCACCAGCCCCACCGCGCCCATGAGCAGCCACATCTTCGGCCGGATGCTCCCCACCAGGTCTTCGAGCAGCGGCTGGATCACCAGCGGGTGGTTCTCCGGGTCCGGGACGTGGGTGTCCGGCAGCTCGTCCTTCCAGCGCGTCACCAGCCCGGCGAGCTCCGAGCGCGCCTGCGCGAAGCCCACTCCCGGCTTGAGAAGCCCCACCATGTAAAGGTAATGGCTTGCCCGGCCGCCCGGGTTCCCGGGGTCGAGCGCCAGCGGCACCCAGGCCTCCACGCGCTCGTCCGCAACGTCGAATCCGGCGGGCATGACCCCGAGCACCGTCCGGTCCACACCGTCTACCTGCACCCGCCGGCCGACGACGCCGCGCTCGCCGCCGAAGACCCGCTGCCACAGCTCATGGCTGAGCACCACCACCGGCTCCATGTTCGGGAGGTCTTCCCGGGCCGTGAAATAGCGCCCCAGCTCCGGCTTGACCCCGAGCACGGTGAAGAGCCCGGCCGAGACCCGCGCGGCCCTCACGCGCACCGGCTCGTCGCCACCAGTGATGTTGGCCGCGCCGGTCGTGTAGGCCCCCAGCTCCTCGAAGCTCTTCGACTTCTGCCGCAGCTCCAGGAACTCCGGCGCCGAGGTCCAGAAGCGGTTGAAATTCATGGTCGGGAACTGGCTGTAGACGATGGTCAGCCGCTCCGGCGAGCCGTACGGCAGCGGAGCCAGGAGCACGGCGTTGATCACGCTGAAGATCGCCGCGTTGGCGCCGATCCCCAGGCCCAGGGTGAGCGCGGCCAGCAGGGAGAAGCCGGGCGTCCGCAGCAAGAGGCGAACGGCGTAACGGAGGTCATGGAGCAGGGCGGTCATCGGAAAGGCGCCTCCCTTCTATACGAAAGATATCGTAGACCAGCCTCGTATACGCGGCTTCCGCTTTCAGGGTTTCAGCCGCTCCAAGACCTCGGTAAAATCCCCCGGCGCCGGGTCCTCAAACTCCATCGGCTTCTCCCCTCTGGGATGGAGAAAGCCCAGGACCGCGGCGTGGAGCATGGGCCGGGGCGCGGGCAGGAATGGTCCTCTGTAGTCACGGATATAGACCGTCTCCCCCACCAGCGGATGGCCGGCTTCGGCCAGGTGGATGCGGATCTGGTGCTGCCGTCCGGTCTCCAGCTCGCACTCGGCCAGGGTTGCCCCGCGCAGCCGCTTCTCCATCCGGACATACGTGACCGCCTGCTTCGCCGTGGCCGGAGGGGATCCCCGCCCCTTCCAGGAGCCGCGCAGACCATCTCCCCGGTCAGGGATGAGCAGGCTCTCGTGCGTGCCGTTCTCCACCTTGCCATGGGCGATGGCCAGGTAGCGCCGGAGCACCGTGTGGCCCGCGAGCTGCTCCTGGAGATGCCGCTGCGCCTTGATGCTGCGGGCGAACACCACCAGCCCCGAGGTGTCCTTGTCCAGGCGCTGGACCGCCCGGAGGGTGGGATTGGGCTCTGACTTCCGGGCCGAATCCATCCGGCGGATCGCCACCCGTGCCAGGGCCAGGAGCGTGTCCCGGTCGTCCCGCTCGAAAGGGACCGTCAGGATGCCGGCGGGCTTGCGCACCACCGCGACGTCCGCGTCCAGGTGGACGATCAGCTCGGAAGAGGCGGGGCTCCGGGGCGCGGCGCTCCGGACCTCCACGCGCTCGCCTCCGGCCAGCCGCCGGGCCGGATCGGCCGCGGCCTCGCCGTTCACCCAGACCCGTCCGCCGCGGCAGAGGTCCCGGGCCTGGCTCCACGACGTCCCCGGCGCCAGCTCGCGCACCAGAGCCGCGAGGGTCAGACCCGCCTGCTCCCCTTGAACCGTGTGGGCTCCGTCCGGCACTGTAGTAGGTTACCCCGTCACGGCCATGATTGCTCCCGACCTCTCCCTCCCCCTTCCGGCCCCCTCCACCCTGAGGGCGGAGCTTGCCGCGGCGGCGCGGCTGGCGGCTCCGGTGGCCTTCGTGCAGCTCGGGTCGATGCTCATGGGCGTCGTGGACACCATCATGCTCGGGCACCTGTCCGCGGAGGCGCTCGCGGCCGGCGCGCTGGGCCACATTGCCACGATCGTCTTCCTGATGACGGGAGTGGGAGTGCTGTCCGCGCTCGATCCGCTGGTCGCGCAGGCCTACGGCGCCGGGGACTCCCGGGCGATCTCCGCCCATCTGCAGCGCGGGATCGTCCTCGCCCTGGCCCTGGCCATACCCCTGGCCTTCGTCTTCTGGGACATCCGCGAGCTGCTGCGGCTGCTCGGCCAGCCCGCCGCGATTCTCGACGACTCCGCGGCCTACGTGCGGGCCATCCTCTGGGGGACGCCAGCGTTCTTCCTGTTCTTCGCCTTCCGCCAGCCCCTCCAGGCCATGCACGTGGTCCGCCCCGCCGCCGTGGCGATCGTGATCGGCAACCTGATCAACGTGGCGAGCAACTGGGTCCTGATCTTCGGGAATCTCGGGGCTCCGGCGCTGGGCACGGCGGGATCGGCCTACGCGACCTCGCTCAGCCGCTGGATGATGCTCGGCTATCTGGTTTTCGCCTCGCGCCGAAGCCTCGCTCCGTACTGGAGAGGCTTCACCGCCGAGGCCGTGTCCCTGCGGCGCCACCTGCGGCTGCTGCGAATCGGGCTGCCGATCGGCGCGCTCAACGCGATCGAGCTCGGTCTGTTCGTGGGAGTGGCGCTGCTCATGGGGAGGATGGGGGTCCACGCGCTCGGCGGGCACCAGATCGCCATCAACCTGGTCGGCCTCTCCTTCATGGTGCCGCTGGGGGTCTCCGGCGCCGCCTCGGCCCGGGTGGGCAATGCGATCGGCCGGGAGGACATGCCGGGCGCCCGCCGGTCGGCCGCCGCCTGCCTGCTCCTGGGAGCGGGCGTGATGATCCTCTTCGCCCTGCTCTTCGGCTTCTTCCCCGAGCCGCTCGCCCGGCTGTATACGAGCGACGCGGCGGTGATCGCGATGGCCGCGTCCCTGCTGCCGATCGCGGCGGTGTTCCAGGTGCTCGACGGCGTCCAGGTCGTAGCAGCCGGCGTGATGCGCGGCGCCGCGGACACGGCCTTCCCCGCGCTGATCGCAATCCTCGGCTTCTGGGGGATCGGCTTCCCCTCCTCCTGGTACCTCGGCTTCCGCGCCGGTCTGGGACCGGTCGGCCTCTGGTGGGGCTTCACAGCCGGCCTGGCCGCGGTCGCCCTCCTCTACAGCCTGCGGATCGCCACCCGCTTCCGCGGGCAGATCGCCCGCGAGAGTGGGTAATCAAGAGCCTCTAACAAAACCCGGCCCGCCGCCCCGGCTACGGCGTGTCTGTCGCGACGAAAGACTTCTGCACCCTGCTCCGGACTCTCCCACAGCAGCCACCGGCTTCGCTGTCGTGACTCCGACTTTCTTGACGCGACTCAACGCTTCTCTGTCGTGACGCAAGGCATAGTCACGTCAAAAAAAGGATGCTTGTCGCGACGCAAGTCATCGTTGACGCGACGCAAGGCTTTTTGACGCGACGAAAGGTTGTTGCGCGTCAGCCAACTCTTTGCGTGTCGCGACCATAACCTTCCTGATGTGACCTGGGGATTTCCTGTCGCGACGCAAGACTTCTCTGACGCGATGACAAGCTTCATCGCGTCAGAATTTCTTTTCATGTCGCGACTCAGAGCTTTTCTGTCGTGACGAAGACTTTCGTCGCGTCACCGAAAGGCTTTGCGGTCGTGACTTGAACCTTGGTCGCGACGGCTTGAACCTTTTTGACGCGACGAAGGCCGGAGTCGCGTCACGATGGGCTTTGCTGCCACGGCTATGCTCTGCGCCCTTGCGTCTCCAACCTCCGTCGCGACATCCGGCGGCTGCGGCTCGGGCCGAAATCTCGTGTCCGGAGCCTTGTGATCTAGTCGCGACAGAAAACTCCTGGCCGTCAAGCCTTGGAACAGGGATGACGCGAGTTGAGCGTTTTCCCGGATGGCTTGGTTCAGGCTGACGCGACGAAAGGGTGGCCGATGGCAGGAAGCAGTCGATCCGCGAGGCGTAGAGACTATTCCGTGAGATTTAGAGACTATTCGCGGCCGTCTTCGCCCTTTGCCAGAATCCTCTCATACCACCCGAGGAAAGGCTGCGCGGTAGCCCCATGGAGAAGGATGCTGATCGCCACGACTGAAAGGGTCAGGTTGCTGAGGTCCGCGGCGGCCTGGCCAGATACGCCGTGCTGCAGCGCGTAACTCAGGTAGTAGAGGCTGCCGATCCCGCGGATGCCGAACCAGCCCATGAGCCAGCGCTGGATCTTGGTGGTCGGCGTTCCCGCGAGGAGCAACCGGGTCACCAAAGGACGGAGCACGACCAGCAGAGCCAGCGCGAGCGGCACGGCCCGGGGGTCCCAGTGGACGGCGAGGCTGACGCCGACGAGCACGACCAGCAGGACCTCGAGCAGACGTTCGACCGTGTCTCCGAACGAAAGCGTCTCGGCGACCAGGAAACCGGCGGCCACCGCCGGCTCGTCCAGCGCTTCCGCGGCGACGTTGGCCGAGACCAGATCCTCGGCGGGCGGATGCGGAGGGGCTCCCTCAGTCCTCTCCGCGGGCTCGGCGGGCTCGGGCCCGGAGCTCGCGGCTTCCGGGTGCGGGTTGTCCTTCACCACCTTCACCTCGGCTCCCCGCAGGCCCACGCCGGCTGCGAAGACGGCCAGGAACCCCCAGGCACCGATGCGCTCCGCCGCGACGTAGGAGAGGGCGATCAGGGCCAGGGCGAGGAAGTCGCTGGGGGCGTCCGTGTCGCGATGGCGGCTGCGCAGCCAGACCGCCAGCCGTCCCACCCCCTTGCCGAGCCAGTACCCAAGGAAGAGCGAGGCCGGCACGGCCCACAGCAGGCGGTGCGCCGCCCACCCAGCCATCCAGCCCCCGGGTCCTTCATGCTCGGCCCAGAGGAGCGCGAGGACCACGAACGGAAAGGCCATGCCGTCGTTCAGGCCCGCTTCGCCCGAGAGGCCGTACCGCATGCGGTCGTGGTCGCCCGCGTCGTTGACCGAGACGGTGCCGGCTAGCACCGGATCGGTCGGCGCCAGGAGCGCGCCCAGGAGGAGCGCCGCCGCGGTGTCCAGGACCAGGAAGAACCGGGCCAGCAAGGCCACACCCACGATGCAGGCCAGCATGACGGGAATGGCCAGGCGGTAGGCAGCGGCCCAGGCGGGGTTCCGCCAGTGCAGGCGCAGCCTGAGCCCTCCGACGAACAGGGAGACGATCACCGCCACCTCGGTCAGCCGCTCGAGCCAGGGCGCGGCCTCGCGGACGTCGACCCGCAGCCAGCCGAGGCCGAGCGGTCCGAAGGCTACTCCCAAGAGGAGGTAGATGAGCGCCGTCGAGACCGGCAGGCGGCGCAGGTACGCCGAGGAGAGCGCCATCAGGAGCAACAGCGCGCCGGCCACGGCCATCCAACCGAGAAAGCTCATCCGGGGCGTTGTTGCACGCTGCTGGCCACTTTCTTGCAAACCATTTCAAATGGCGCCCTTGAGATGATTTCGAGGGCGGATGTACTGGAGGTGGATGATGAAGAAGTTGTCGGCTCTGGTTTTGATGTTCCTTCTCACGGCCTTCGTTGCCGTTCCGATCGGCGCCCAGGACACAGGCACAACGACGGGCACATATGAGGAGAGGGGCGACGACGGAATGGATCTCGGCTGGCTCGGGCTCCTGGGACTCGCCGGTCTCCTCGGGCTCAAGCGCCGTGAACGCGAGCCTTACCGGGACACCACCAGGGCTCCCGTCACGGGGACTACCACCACCCGGTAACCCCTCCTGGTAACCCATTGATGTCCTGTTGATGCCGAGGGGCGCACGCGCCCCCTTCAATCCTCCGCAAGACGAGCCCAGCGCTCGTGGTCCCGCCACCTGCCCCCGATCTTGAGGTACCTCGGCGAGAACCCGTTGATGGAGCTGCCGGCTCGCCTGCACCAGGGAGAGGAATTCGTCCGCGTCGCTCACGTCAGGCCGGCGCAGGTAGACGCGTCTTCCTGTTCGCAGGATCTTCAGGCGCTTCGATCTGGCTGACGGCTCAGAACAACGGCGCGAGGAGCAGGTAACAGGCCGCGGCCACCGCTGCCGAGATGGGGATGGTCACGACCCAGGCCCAGACGATGCGGCCGGCGACCCCCCACTTGACCGCCGAGAGCCGCCGCGTCGCGCCGACGCCGATGATGGCGCCGGTGATCGTGTGCGTCGTGGACACCGGGATGCCTCCCAGCGTGGCGCCGACCAGGGTGATCGCGCCCGCGGTCTCCGCGCAGAAGCCGCCGAAGGGCTGCAGCTTGGTGATGCGGGTGCCCATGGTCTTCACGATCCGCCAGCCGCCGAACATGGTCCCGAACGCGATGGCCGCGTGGCTGATGAGAATGACCCAGAGAGGAACGACGAACTCCTTCAGTTGACCCGACGCGACCAGCAGGCCGGTGATGATGCCCATGGTCTTCTGCGCGTCGTTGCCGCCGTGCCCCAAGCTGTAGAGGCCCGCCGACACGAGCTGCAGCCTGCGGAAGAGACGGTCGAGCGGTGACGGGTGCCAGCCCCGGAAGATCCAGGTCACCGAGACCATCAGAAAAAAGCCCAGCAGGGCGCCGATGGTCGGGGCCAGCACGATGAAGATCAGCGTCTTGGTCCAGCCCGAGAAGAGGATCGCCCCCAGGCCGGCCTTGGCCACGGCGGCACCGGCGTAGCCCCCGATCAAGGCGTGCGAGGAGGAGACCGGCAGTCCCCAGTACCAGGTGAGCAGGTTCCAGGTGATCGCGCCGAGGAGGCCGGCCAGCACCACTTCCTGGGTCACCACGGCGAGGTCGATCATCCCCTGGCCGATGGTCTTGGCCACGTGGGTGCCCAGGACGAAGGCGGCGACGAAGTTGAAGAAGGCCGCCCAGAGCACCGCCCATTGCGGCGAAAGCACCCGGGTGGAGACCACGGTCGCGATGGAGTTCGCGGCGTCGTGGAAGCCGTTCAGGAAATCGAAGGTAAGGGCGATGAGGATGATGAAGATCAGCAAGCCGTTGCCATCGGGCATGATCGCGGCCTCAGGAGTTCTTCACCACGATGTTGCCGATCACGTGCGTATAGTTCTTGCACTGGTCGCACGCGTCCTCCAGGCCCTCATAGATCTCCTTCCACTTGAGGATCTCGATGGGGTCCCGGCCCTTCGTCCGGAACAGGTCCGCGATCATCCGGTTGTAGAGGCGGTCGGCCTCGTTCTCCAGGTCGGAGATCCGGACGGTGCTCTCCTGGATCTTGGGCGCGTTGCCCAGGTCCCAGACCAGGGCCGTGAGCCGGTCGATCTCCCGCGCCATCTCGGCCAGGATCTCGGCGAATTTCCGCAGCCCCTCCGGCGAATCCTCCAGGTCGAAGAGGACCAGCGAGTGGGCCATCCCCTCCAGGTAGTCGAGGATGTCGTCGAGGTCGGTGGTGAGAGCGCGGATGTCCTCGCGGTCGAAAGGGGTGATGAAGGTGGAGTTCAGGGCGTCGAAGATGGAGCGGGTGATCCGGTCCCCCTCGTGCTCGATCTCCTTGAGCCGCGCTCCCAGGCTCTCGCGCTCCTGCAGGCTGGAGCTGTGAGCGATCTCGGAGAACAGGCCCGCCGCGGCGACCAGGTTGCGGGTGTCCTCGGAGAAGAGCTCGTGGAAACGCTCCTCCTTCGGCATGAACCACCGGATGATGGCGTCTGCTTTCAATTGGCTCCCCCGAATGTGATGACGGCGTGACGACCGTGTGACGGAGCGGGATCGTACCATGCCCCTCCGTGAGAAACGCCATGGCGCCCGCCGTCCCCCTGCGCTAGGCTTGCGGTCCGTGAGGACCCTCTCTCTGACCCTGCTGCCGGACCGGCTGGCCGTCTGCCGTCTGGACCCCGGCGCTGCCCTGCCCGAAGCGCCCGCGGCAGGAAGCCTGTGGTCCGTCACCCGCACGGCCGAGGAGGTCTCGGTCGTCCTCCCCGAGCAGGAGGTCCGGCCCGGATGGAAGGTGGAGCCCGGCTGGCGGGTCTTCCAGGTCGCCGGCCCCTTGGACTTCGGCCTGACCGGCGTGGTTGCTTCGCTCACTCAGCCCCTGGCCGACGCCGGGATTCCGGTCTTCGTCCTCTCGACGTTCGACACGGACTACCTGCTGATCAAGGAGGACACCCTCGAGCGGACCAGGACGGCGCTCGCCGGGGCCGGACACGAGGTGAGAACCGCAGGTACGCGAACGACCTTCAAGGACCACTTCTCCAGCCATGCCCGGGATTACGCCTCCTACCGCCCGGGCTATCCGGAGGAGCTGTTCGACTTTGTCGCCTCTCTCCCAAGCCATAGGGGGACCGTCTGGGACGTGGGCACGGGCAGCGGCCAGGCGGCGCTCGGGCTGGCCGAGCGCTTCGAACGGGTGATCGGCACCGATCCGAGCGCGCAGCAGCTCGAGCATGCCGAGCCCCATCCCCGGGTCGAGTACCGGGTCGCTCCCGCGGAAAGCTCCGGCCTGCCGGACGCCTCCGTGGATCTTGTCGCCGCGGCCCAGGCCTTCCACTGGTTCGACTTCGACTGCTTCTTCGCCGAGGCCCGGCGGGTGCTCGCCCCAGGCGGCGCCGTCGTGGTCTGGACCTACAACCTGGCGCGGGTGAGCCCTCCGGTGGACGCCTGGACCGACCGGCTGGCGCACGGGATCGTCGGTCCGTACTGGCCGCCCGAGCGCAAGTGGGTCAACGAGGAGTACCGGACGATCCCCTTCCCCTTTCCCGAGGTGGAGGCCCCATCCTTCTTCCACCGGGAGCGATGGGACCTGGAGCGGTACCTCCTCTATATCGGGACCTGGTCGGCCTGCCAGCGCTATGCGCGGGAGACCGGGAGCGATGCCATCGCGGAGAACCGCCGGGACGCCGAGCCCCTCTGGGGCGACCCGCGGGAGGAGCGGATCATCTCCTGGCCCATCTTCCTCCGGGCGAGCCAGCCGGTCGGCTAGCGCTCCATCTGGGTTACATTACGTTTCATCAATGATTACCGCGCTGGTCAGCCGCAAGGGGGGCGTGGGCAAGACGACGACCTCGGTCAACCTCGGTGCCGCCCTGGCCGAGAAGGGAAAGCGCGTCCTGCTGGTGGACCTCGATCCGCAGTCCTCGGCATCGCTCTCCCTGGGCGTGCCGCGGGAGCAGCTCGCCCCGTCCTCGGCCGACGTGCTGCTCGGCGGGGTCCCCGCAGCGGAGGTGATCCGCCCGACCTCGATCGACGGGCTCTCCCTGATCACGGCCTCCACGGACCTGCAGCGGGCGGACTCGGAGCTGAGCGTCTTCAGCAAGAAAGAGGGGCGGCTCAAGGCGGCGCTCGCGCCTCTCACGGACCGGTACGACCACATCCTGCTGGACTGCCCGTCGTCGCTCTCGCTCCTGCCGGTGAACGCGCTGGTGGCCTCGAACGCGTTCATCGTCCCGGCGAGCCCGCAGTACCTCGCGGTGACCGGGGTGGCAAACCTGATCGCCGCGGCCGACCGTCTGGCGTGGAACTCGGGCGGCCGCACGCTGCCGCTGGGCATCCTCATGACCATGGTGGACTACCGTACCAAGCTCACCCGGAGGACCGTGGACCGCATCCGCGCCGAGCACGGCCCCCTGGTCTTCGCCATTGAGATCCGGATCAACATCCGCTTGGCCGAGGCTCCGGAAATGGGCCAGACCATCTTCCAGTACGACCCGTCCGCCACCGGCGCCGAGGCCTACCGGCTGCTGGCGGACGAGTACCTTCTGCGGGCCGGTGTCATCGAGAGGGCGGGGCGGCCGGACTAGCCGCCCCTCTCTCCGGTTCAGGGTGCGGTCGCGAAGTTGATCAGGTCGGCGATGGTGAAGTCGCCCTTCTTCTTGGCCGGCAGGAACGGCTGCCAGTACGGGTCCTGGTTGAAGTAGGACTTGAAGTCACCCTTGAGCAGACCCAGGAAGACCTCGCCCACGATCCTCCCTCCCACTTCGCCCAGGTGCTGCCCCTTGGCCTGGACCTCGGCCTCCTTGAGGATGTAGTACCAGAGAGGCGCCTTGCCCGCAGGGAAGCCCAGGGCCGTGAGCTTGGTGCCATTGATCGCGAGCTGGTCGTCGGTGAGCGGCTTCTCGCCGATCGCGAGCGCGACGCGCTGTCCCCAGGGCAGGCTGAAGGAATTGCCCCGCTTGAGGTTGCGCTCCGGCAGCGAGGGGATCGTCACGAAGCCCGGCAGGTTGCCGAGCGGAGAGGAGAGCGCGGCGTCGATGGTCTTGCCCTGCTGCAGCGGGCCTCCGCCCGTGCCCAGGTCGAAGAACCCCGACCAGTCCACGGACCTGCCCGCCAGGAGGACTTTGTCGGCACTGAGGTTCGCCGCCACGTGCAGACCCGGGAAGATGGAGGATCCGAAGCCGGCGTTGATGCGGTAGCCCGGCCGGATCTGGCTGTGGCCGAAGCGGTAGGCCGCGACCGCGAACTCGACGGGGATGAAGGGCTCCTGCTTCCAGCGGAAGAACTTGAGCACGCCGTCGAGGATGTTGCCGATCGGGTCCTGGCCCACCGTCTTGGCCAGCGCCTCCTTGTCCTTCTTGCCCGGCTTGTCCGGCCCGACCAGCCGGCTCCACATCTTGTCGCCCAGGGTCTTGCGCAGGAAGTCGTTGACCACCATCCACTGGTAGTGCCAGCGGACCACCCGCTGCGTCTCCTCGAACTCGATCTCGGGAGGGACCTTGACGCCGCCTTCGACCCCGTTCGCCCGGACGTGGTCAAGGGCCTTGTTGTGGAACTTCAGGAAGGTCAGGTGAAGCTGCGAGACGATCAGGTTCTCGTCGTTGCGCGGGTCGCCGAGCAGGGCGACGCCCTGGCGGTTGCGCGGCAGGTCGTTGGGCTTGTTCTCGGCGTCCCGGCCGATCAGCAGCTTGCCCACGTCCTCGGCGTCGTACAGGAACGGCATGGTCGCGGGGCCGGACCCGTACATGTTGTCGAGCTCCAGCACGGGGGTGCGGAAGTTGTGGATCGCCTCGGGGTCGTTCTGCTTCTCCAGGCTGGAGGTGGGGTCGAAGGTGATGTCGTGGTCGATGAACTGGCCCAGGAAGGTGAAGCCCGCGGTGATGGCAGGGTTGTCGGCTCCACCCGCGGGGTCGAGCATGGCCTTGGCAAGGTTCTCGAGGCTCGGGTTGGTGAACTGGACCGAGGGCAGGGACGGGAACATCCGGCCGAAGGCACCCGGATCGTGGAACGCCGAGCGCGTGACGTACTGCTGGTCCAGGGCGCGGTGCAGGGTCCGGCCGTGCCGCGGCATGTAGTACCGGAGCTTTTCGGGGTCGATCTTCCCGGGCGGGAACTCCTCTCCCTTAGGCCCCTTCGGCTTGGCTTCCTTCGCCGGCGCCTCCGCGGGCTTGGCCGAGTAGTACTCCTCCTGGTACAGGTTGTACCGGCCGGTCTGGTCACGGAAAGTCTGCGTCTTCTCGCCCGTCGTCTGCGCGGGGTCCTTCTTGTCTTTCTCTGCCATGTCTGTCCTCCTTGAGTATGGCTTCAAGGACTAGACGGACACGGCCGAAAAATCCCCTCAGCTACTGCCGCGGCCTCAGCTCCGGCGCCTGCCCGAAGCTCCCGGACATCTCGGCCGCGGCATAGGCGACCGCCGCCCAGGCGGCGACGTTCTGGTCCAGGTCCTTGGCGTCGATCTTGTCCAGCGTGTCGTTGGCCGTGTGGTGCCAGTCGAAGTAATAGGTACCGTCCTGGTTCAGGCCCACCACGGGCACCCGGGCCGGGATCAGGGGGCTCAGGTCGGCCCCGCCTCCGGACTGGTTGTCCCCGCGCTCGGCGCCGATCGGCGCGAGCAGCTTCGCGATCTCGTCGAAGAGCGGCAGCGACTCGGGCGCGACCCTGGAGTCCACCTGCCAGACGCGGCCGGAGCCGAAGTCGGACTCCCCTGCCAGGATGTGGCGCGGCAGGTCCGCGGCGTACTTCTCCGCATAGGCCCGCGCACCGGAGAGACCGAACTCCTCATTCGCGAAGAGCACCACCCTGACCGTCCGGCGCGGGCGCTGCGGGAGCTCGCCGATCCGGCGCGCCGCCTCCATCATGATGGCGCAGCCGGCGGCGTCGTCCACCGCTCCGGTCCCCAGATCCCAGGAGTCGAGGTGGCAGCCGAGGAGCACGATCTCCTCGGGCTTCTCCCGGCCCGGGATCTCGCCGATCACGTTGGCCGACTCCGCGTCCGGCAGGTAGCGCGCCCCGAGCTTCAAACGGAACCGGACGGGCTTTCTCGCTTTGCCGGCAGCATCAATCTGGGTCTCCAGGATGTCCGCGTCCGGGTTCGACAGCGCCGCAGCCGGGATGCGGGGGGTCCCCTCCTCGTAGCGCATGGCCCCGGTGTGGGGGGTGCGGTTGTTGTCCGTGCCCACGGAACGGATCAGCACGGCTGCCGCACCCAGCTTGCCCCCGAGGGTCGCCCCGCGGCCCCGGCCGACTACGGCCTCGCCGTAGCCCGAGCCGTCCTTCGCCCGCCGCATCCGCTTGTTGACGAAGACGATCCTCCCCTTGACCTTCGCCGGGTCCATCCCTTCCAGGGCAGCCACGTCCGGGACCATCACCACCTCGGCCTCGATGCCGCCCTCCGGCGTGCCCACGCTGCCGCCCAGGGCAGCCAGGACCACGGGTTGCGGCCAGGGGGAGACGATCTCGCCGGACTCGGCGCCGCGCACCCAGTGGGGGACGGTCACCTTCTCGGCCCGCACGTTCTGGAAGCCGAGCTCCTTCAAGGTGCGCACGCCCCACTCCACCCCGGCCTTGTCCCCGGGCGAGCCGGCCAGGCGCGGGCCCGTCTCGACGGTGAGGGAGCGGACGAGCTCGTAGGCCCGCGTTCCCTTCATCGCGCCGTCACGCAGGGCGGTCGCGGTGGCGATGGTCTCGGAGGACAAGGACTGAGGGACTGCCCGGGCGGAGCAGCCCAGGAGCGGCAACAGGACGAAGGCGGAGCGTAAGAGGACGCGCATTCCGTTCACCTCTTCAAATGGAAAACGGGGTGGGACGCGCGCGGCGCCCACCCCGTAAAATCATCCGGTCATCCCGTCTCGGGCCGACTAGGCACCGACTAGGCAGAGACCGCGACCGGCAGGCGGTTCATCTGCCGCAGGGTCTGCTTCCACTCCCGGAGCGCCTGCTCCAGGGCGTTGTAGGTCAGGCCGATCCGGGTTTCCAGGGGCAGGCTCTCCAGCTCCGGGTCCACCACCTTGGCGGGCCGCCGACGCTGCAGCGCCAGGAGGTCCTGGATGGCCGCCTCGAGTCGGGCGTACGCCTGGTGAAGCCGCTCCTCGTAGCTCTCCCGCGAGTGGGGCACGACCTTCTGCATCCGCTCCTTGGCCACCTCGAACTGGATCTCGATCTTGGCCTTCAGGATGGCGGCCTCGGGCGCGCGCCGCAGCTCGCGGGTCAGGCCGACGCGGGACAGGGTCCAGATGAACCACTTGGCCGGGTCGAAGTGCCAGCGCTTGATGCCGTTGCGGTAGTCGAACGGGAAGCTGTGGTGATAGTTGTGGTAGCCCTCGCCGAAGGCGAGCACCGCCATGATCGGGCTGTCGCGGGCGCTGTGCTCGCGGCTGTACGGCTGCCGGCCCACCATGTGGCACAGGCTGTTGATGAAGAAGGTCCCGTGATGGCTGACCACGATCCGCAGGACGCCGCCGATGAGCAGGCAGCCCAGCACGCGGCCGGTCAGGAAGCCGATCAGGAGCGGGAGGCCGAGGGACACGCCGATGCCGAGGGTCTTGTACCAGCGGTCCTGCCAGAGCACGAGGGGGTCCGCCTCGAGATCCCGCACCACGCTGCGCGGCGCCGGCGTCTCGTTGACGACGAAGATCCAGCCCATGTGCGCCCACCAGAAGCCCTTCTGGATGTTGTACGGATCGCGCTCCTCGTCCACGTGGTCGTGGTGGACGCGGTGATCCGCGGCCCAGTTCAGGACCGAGTTCTCCAGGGCGGCGGCGCCGAAGACCAGGTGGAACAGGCGCACCGGCCAGGAGGCCTGGTAGGTCTTGTGGGCGAACAGGCGGTGATAGCCGGCGGTCACCGACAGGCCGGTCGTGAGCCAGAGGCCGAAGAAGGTCAGCCACTCCGGCAGGCCGAAGCCGAACTTCCAGAGGTACCATGGGGTACCGATGACGGCGACGAGAAGGGTTCCCAGCAGGAAGACCATGTTGGTCCAGTTGAGGCGGCGGGGGCGCGGCGTGGCTTCGGTCACTCTCTCTTCCACTCTTCTCTCCGGCTTGGTGATGAAATGATGGGCCTCGCAGCCCTGTTGTCTGCTCTGGCCGCCGCTGAAGGCGGGCACGCAGAGGATACCATCCGCTTTCGTGAACCCGTAAAGGAGATTGATTATGCCCGAAACGAACCGACCGATCCACTTGGGGCGCATCGCCCTGGCCTTCATCTGCCTCCTCGCCCTCGTCCTGGGAGTCGCCCAGGCGGGTGAGGCCAAGCCTGAGCTGAAGCGCGTCGAGACCAAGAAGGTCTGCATGGTGAACAACCAGGTGTTCGACAAGGATCAGATCCCGGTCGCCGTCGACGGTAAGACCTACTACGGCTGCTGTGAGATGTGCAAGGAGCGCCTGGCCAAGGACGTCGCCGCCCGCACCGCGGTCGATCCGGTGACCAACAAGCCCGTGGACAAGGCCACCGCCGTCATCGCGGCCATGCCCGACGGCAAGGTCCTCTACTTCGAGAGCCAGGAGACGTTCGAGAAGTATTCCGGCGGGAAGAACTAAGCCCCGATCGGGTATGCTTTCGCCCGATGCGATCCTGGATCCTCGTCGGGTGCCTGCTCCTCGCGGCCTGCGCGATGGCGTGCGGGGGAACGGGCGGGCGGACGGTCCCTCTGAAGACCGTCCCCGCCCTCGATCTCCCGCGCGTCGAAGCCTCCCCTCCGGTCAGCGAAACCGGAGTCGAGGCTTTGTCCCTGTTCGGCCAGCCCCTGCCGCCGCCGCCGCTTCCCCCGGAGGTCCAGACCGACCGGGAGGCGAAGCTCGCGGCAGCCCGGTCCGAGGCCGAAGCCCGTCCGGATGACGTCGACGCCCAGATCTGGCTCGGCCGCCGCATCGCCTACCTGGGCCGCTACCGCGAGGCCATCGACGTCTACACCCGGGCGCTGGAGCGGCACCCGGACGAGCCCCGGCTGCTCCGCCACCGCGGCCACCGCTACATCTCCATCCGCCGCTTCGACCGGGCGGTCGAGGACCTGGAGAAAGCCGCCCGCTTGATCGAAGGCCGGCCCGACGAGGTCGAACCCGACGGCCTCCCCAACGCCCGCAACACCCCGGTCAGCACGCTCCAGACGAACATCTGGTACCACCTGGGCCTCGCCAACTACTACCTCGGCGACCTGGACAGCGCGCTGCGCGCCTTCCGCGAGTGCCTGGAGGTGTCGAAGAGCGCGGACATGCAGGTGGCGACCACCCACTGGCTCTACATGATCCTCCGCCGCCTGGGCCGGGTGAGCGAGGCGGAGGAGCTCCTCGCCCCCATCCGGACGGATATGGACGTGATCGAGAACCGGGCCTACCACTGGCTGGTGCTGATGTACAAGGGGGAGATCCCCGCGGATTCGATCCTGAGCCTGGCCAGCCAGGAGGGTCTCGACCCCGCCACCCTCGGCTACGGCGTCGGCAACTGGCACCTCTACAACGGCCGGCGGGAGGAGGCGGTGGCTGCCTTCCGGCAGGTCCTCGCCAGCGACCAGTGGTCCGCCTTCGGCTACATCGCCGCGGAAGCGGATATGAAGAGGCTGGGCGAGACCCTCACACCCTGAACACGGACGATCACGGACAGTCAGGGACGATCACGGAGGGATCCGGCTCTGTCCGTGCCCGCCCGTGAAGGTCCGTGTCCGTCCGTGTGTCCGTGTTCCCTCACACGCTAGCCCCCAGCGCCTCCCGCACGAACCCTTCGATCTGCGCGGCCGGACGCGCCCCCATGGTGCGCGCCCGCTCCCGGCCGCCGGCGAAAAGCGCCATCGTGGGGATGGACTGGATGCGGTGGGCCGAGCCCACGGCCGGGTCCACGTCGGTGTTCACCTTGACCACCAGGATGCGGCCCGCGTTGCGCTCCGCCACCTTGGCGATCTCCGGAGCGACCATCTTGCAGGGGCCGCACCAGGGAGCCCAGAAGTCCACCAGCACGGGGAGGGCGGACTCCCGCAGCAGGGCGTCGAGCTCGGCTCCCCGGTCCACGGCCAGAGGCTCGGCGATCGGCGTCAGCGCGGTGCCGCAGGCCCCGCAGCGCGCCTCCTGATCCAGCCGCGATCCCAGCACCCGGTTCTTCTTCCCGCAGGACGGACAGCTTCGGACGATCCCCTCGCTCATTGGAAAATCCTCCCTTCGCTCCGCCTGCAACAACAGGGCCGGCCGGCGCCGGGATTCCGTGCTAGCTTGGCTTTCATGAAGATGAAAAGATACCGCATCGAGCCGGGAACCCGGGTCGACCTCTCGGGCTTCGACGCGGGGGATACTTCCGCCTCCCCGGGCGGCAAGGACGAGACCCGGGAGGTCTTCGGGAAGCTGAACGGCCGGCTGGAGGAGCAGCAGGAGATGCTCTGGTCCGAGCACCGGCACAAGGTGCTCGTCGTGCTCCAGGGGATGGACACCAGCGGCAAGGACGGGACCATCCGACATGTGTTCGAGGGCGTGAACCCCAGCGGCGTGCGGGTGGCCTCGTTCAAGGCTCCCACACCCGAGGAGCTGGACCACGACTTCCTCTGGCGGGTCCACCCGAAGGTGCCCGGGCGCGGGGAGATGGCCATCTTCAACCGCAGCCATTACGAGGACGTGCTGGCCGCGCGCATCCGCGAGTTGGTCCCGCCCGAGGTCTGGAAGGCCCGCTACGACCAGATCAACGACTTCGAGCGGCTGCTCGCCGAGACCGGCACGACCATCCTCAAGTTCTTCCTCCACATCGACGCGGACGAGCAGAAAGAGCGCCTCCAGGCGCGGCTGGACGATCCGACCAAGCGCTGGAAGTTCCGCAAGGGGGATCTCGACGACCGCAAGCTCTGGAAGGAGTACACGGCGGCCTACGAGGACGCCCTCTCCCGCACCAGCACCGCTCACGCTCCCTGGTACGTCGTGCCCGCCAACAGGAAGTGGTACCGCAACCTGGTGGTCGCCACCGTGCTCGTCCACGCCCTGGAAAAGCTGGACATGCGGTATCCCGAGTCCGCCGAGCTCGAAGAAGACCTCGACAGCATCGTGATCGAGTAGGGCTCGCCCCGGCGGGTTTCGCGCACCAGATAATTACGAACCGATTTCGCACCCGAAGCCGAGCCCCCGGACGTTTTTCAGGGCCTTGGCCGAGGGTGCCTTTAACCCGTCGCAAGACCTTCATCCTGATGCTGTCCGTGCGGTTCCTGGTCCTCTGCTATCCTCCGCCTTCTCGTGAGCCGAAGAGCACAACGCCGGGCCGCCGCGAGGCAGGCACGCAAGCAGGGTCCTGAGCGTCCCCCCCGGACCGACTTGTGGATCGCCGCCGGCCTCACCCTGCTCGCCTGGGTGCAGAGGCTGATCTTCCTGCGCTCGAACCGGGACTTCCCCTGGCCCTACTCCTTCTTCTACGAAGGAGACTCGGAGACCTTCTACCTCTACGCCCGCGCGATCCTGGAGGGCCGGCTCTACGACGAGGGCATCCCTTTCCATCCGCCCGGCTTCGCCTGGTTCCTGGCCACGGTCCACACGCTGCTCGGAGCGGGCGATGCCGGAGCGAGGGTGCCGCACGTGGCCGTCAAGTCGGTCATGGCGCTCGTCGGAAGCGTGGCGATCGGCCTGCTTTACCTGCTGGTCCGGCCCTACCTGGGCAGGACCGTGGCGCTGATTGCCGGGCTCCTGGCCACCTATCACTTCGGTCTCTACGTGCTCTCCATCGCGCCGGTCACGGAGAGCCTTTACCTGGTGCTGCTGCTCCTCGCGCTCCTGGTCTGGACCCGCCGGTTCGAGCACCCTCTAGCGATCGAGATCAAGCCTGGAGGACCGCTCTGGTCCCTCGGCCTGGGTTTGCTCCTGGGCGCCCTGGCGCTGACCCGCGCGGAGGGCGCGCTCGTGGCCGTCCTCCTGATCGGGATCGGCCTGCTCGGCTTGCGGAAGACCGGGATCCGTCCCTGGGCGCTGGCGGTCCTGGGATGGGTGCTGATCGTGACTCCCTGGACGATCCGCAACGCGGTCCGCCTGAGCGCGGTGAACGAGCAGTACGCCGCGGACCTGCGGGAGCCGATGCCGACCTTCGTCCCGCTGACCGTGTACGGACCGATCAACCTGGCCTTGGCGAACAACCCCCTGGCGAAGGGCGGCTTCTCGCGGGAATGGCTCTCCTCCCAGGCCCAGAACCCCGGCCTCGATCTCCGGGACCCGCAGCACGTCGAGTTCATCCTCCACGGCGACCGGATGGCCTGGGAGTGGGCCCGGGACAACCCCGGCGCCTTCGTCCGCCTGGTGGGAAAGAAGTGGCAGCTCGTCTCCGAGGCCTGGACTCTGGGCTGGACCCAATGGAACTGGCCGGGAGGCCTCGACGGCAAGCGCCGGCCGGTGGACATCTTCGTGCCCGACTCCAAGGCCGGCTACTGGATCGCGCCGCTGGCGCTGCTGGGCCTGGCGCTCTGCCTTGCGAAACCTGGAGAGCCGCGGCGCTGGGCCTGGGTGGTCCTGCTGATGACCGCTGCCCTCCTGGTGGCGACGGGCCTCTTCTTCGGCTACGTCCGCCTGGGCCTGCTCGTCCTCCCCTTCTGGCTCACCTTCATCTCGACGGCCCTGGTCTGGCTGGCCTCGCTCGCGCTCCGCCGGCCCGTGCCCTCCAATCCCCCCCGCCGCCTCTGGCAGGGGCTCGCCGCGATCGTGGCCGTCCTCCTCATCCTGGAGATCTGGGGCATCAGCCTCCACCGCAACTTCCGGGCGACCGGCGTCAACGTCCCCGGGCGAAGCTATCTGGACCGGGACTCGCCGATCTACCTGAAGCTGCTGCCTCCCGAGCCGTAGAGCGTTAACCAAAGCGGGACCCCTGGTGTCTACCCTGTCGAGTTGGAGACCGGGAGGTGCAGCTTGCTCTACGAGGACTTCTTCGTGCAGATCCACCCCCCGCAGGGGGAGGATCATCCCGTCACGGTCCACTGTCCTGCCGGAGACGGACGGGGCACGTTTCGGATCCCGTTGACGCCTGACGAGATCCAGGCGCTCAAGGATGGATTCGACGACACGGGAGCAGATCAGGCAGCCAGACTCCGTCCGGAGGAGATCGGATCTCGCCTCTTCGACGCTCTATTCACGAAGGAGATCCGCCTTCTCCTTGCAGCGAGCCTGGCGAAGATACCCGAGGACGGCGAGCACGGCCTGCGCATCAAGCTCTGCTTCGACCCTGAAGCCATGACGATCGGACAACTCCCCTGGGAGATCGTCTTCTGGGAGGAAAGGCGGGAGTTCCTGAGCCTGGGCCGCACGACCCCCCTGGTCCGCTACCTCAACGTCCCCCGCGGGGTGAGACCCCGCCTCACTCCACCCCTGCGGGTCCTGCTCGCCTCGGCTTGCCCGAGTGATACCAAGGAGCTCGACTTGGAGGCGGAAGCCAAGAGAATCGAGGAGGCGCTTGAAAAGATCCCGGGCATCCAGGTTCGGCGGCTCCGCAATGCCACGCCTCAGAGCCTCCGCGACAAGCTGCTCGAAGAGCCCTTCCATATCCTCCACTTCATGGGCCATGGCAGCTTCCACGAGCGCAAAGGCGAAGGTGCCCTCCTGCTCGAAGACGAAGAGGGACGGACGGCCCGGCTTCCCGGCCGGGTGCTGGCGCACCTCCTGCGCGGCTTCCCCTCGCTCCAGTTCGCCTTCCTCAACGCGTGCCGGACTGCCTGCGCTGCCCGGGAGCCGGGGCTCGATCCGTTCGCGGGCGTCGCCTCCTCCCTGGTCCTCGCTGGAATGCCGGCAGTCCTCGCCATGCAGTTCTCCGTAGGAGACGATGCGGCCCTCCACTTCAGCAGAACCTTCTACCGGCGGATCGCAGCCGGCGATCCCGTGGATACCGCCACGACCGAGGGGAGGATGGCCGTGCTCCTGGGGGATGCGCTCTCTGCTGAATGGGCGACTCCAGCCTTGTTCCTTCGCGCATGGGACGGATACCTGTTCGAGCCGGGGAACGGCTCCTCATCGGCATCCGTGCCGGCCAGCGGGAGTCACGACTTTTCCCTGCTCATCCAGGACAAGACCGAGGGGTTCGTGGGCCGCCGGTGGGTTTTCGATTCCATCGCGCAATTCACCCGGAAACACCGGCGGGGCTACTTCGTCCTGCGCGGAGATCCTGGGATCGGCAAGACAGCCCTGATGGCGGAGCTCGTGAAAAGGGAAAGATTCCCTCATCACTTCAACATCCGCACGGAGGGCATCCAGCGGCCCGACCAGTTCCTTCGGAACATCTTCGCCCAGCTCACTTCCACGTACGGTCTGGACCCCACTCCCCTGCCACCGGACGCAACCCAGAGCACACGATTCCTCAACGTCCTTCTCGACAAGGTTGCTGCCAGGTTGAAGCCGGGAGAGAAGGCCGCGCTCGTGGTGGACGCACTGGACGAAACCGACCTGAGCCTCCTCGCCCCTGGGGCCAATCCCCTGTATCTTCCCGGCAGCCTTCCCGCCGGGCTCTATATCTTTGTCAGCACTCGCCGCGGAGACCTGCCCCTGCGCATTGAATGCGAGCAGATGGCGCTCGACATCGATCAGGATTCTCCTCACAACCTGGAGGACATCCGCGAGTACGTCGAGGCTCACCTTCCCGGGTCCGGCATCCGGGCCTATGTCGCCGCCCAGGGCCTCGATGACGAAACCTTCGTCACCGAGATGATCGGCCGCAGCGAGGGGAACTTCATGTACCTGCGCCATGTGCTGCCGGAGATCGAGCGCGGGGAATACCAGGGCCGCTCGTTCAAGGCTCTGCCGGTGGGCCTGCAGAGCTATTACGACGATCACTGGCGCCGGATGCGCGCCCGCGATGAAGAGATCTGGTTCACTTATCAGTTGCCAGTTCTGGTCGCGCTCACGGCCGTCCGCGAGCCCGTCTCGATCGCCGATATCGGTCGATTCTCCGGCATGTCCGATCGTCGGAGAGTCCGTGGCGTGATCGACGAGTGGGCCCAGTTCCTCTACGTCGAGCAGACGCAGGACGAGTCAGGGAGCCTTCGGAAGCGCTATCGCCTCTATCACTCGAGCTTCTTCGAGTTCATCGCTGCCAAGGATCAGGTTGCGGACGAGCGGGTCAACCTCGCAGAGGCCCACCGGCGTATTGCCGATGCGCTCTGGGACGAGCCGTGATTCCCCTCCGAGCCGCTCTCTCCGATGAGGAGGACACGGAGCCTCTCGACCCGGAAACCGAGAGACGGGAAAAGCGGGAGTTCCGGTTCCGGCACCTGATCGCTCACCTCAGGGGGGCGCGGGACTGGCAGCGCCTGTTCGAGCTGATCGAGCAGCGCGGCTTCCTCGCCGACCAGGCGGACTCCTTCGGGGGCTTTGGGCGCCCTGGCGAGGACGTGGAAGAGCATGTCCTGACCGCCGCGATCGAGGCGGGCGACTGGGACCGGTTCGTGCGCTTCGCCGCGGTGGCGGCAAACCTCCGGGCACTGGCCGAGGATCTCACCGACGACGAGATCCTGACGGCACTGTCTCAGGGGGAGCGGGATGGTTTGGCGCGGGATGGTCTGGCGCGGGACTTGGCCGCCCGCCTGGCAGACCCTGTTCGCCGGGCCGAAGCTCGCGCGGTCGTCGCCGTTGCGTGCGGCCCGGGCCATCCGGCCTACGGGCTGCTCCTTCGGGAGATCGCCCAGGATCTCCAGGAACCTTTGGACGCAGAGAGGCGGGTCTCCCCGCTCTCTTCGCTGCTCGCTGTCGCCCGCAGGCTCGGCCCCGAGCTCGACGCTCTCTGGCCCGTGTGCCTCCCGCAGTGGACCCTGACACCGGACGACTCTGCCCGGGTGTGGCAGGGGGTGGCCACAGGGTGGCTCGACCGGGGCGACATCCAGGCCCCTGGCCTCTGGCGCGCTCTGGCAGAGATCCGCAATCCGCGCCTGCTCCTGGAGATCGCGCCAGAGCACCTGGCCAACCTGAAGCCGGAAGACCCGTGGGCAATTCTGGGAAAGCTCCGCTTGCTGTTCGAATCGGACGAGGAAAACCGCCTCCGGGCCTTCGCCGCCTTTCTCGGCAGTCTGGCCCGTTCCCTCCCCGGTCCGGTCCTCGCCGCGTGGGAACGTTGGAAGGAAGCCGAGGACATTCCCTGGTCGGCGGAGCTCATCGAGGCGTGCAGCGGGCTGATTACCCGACTGGCCCCCGATCGCCTTGAAACCTTCTACGCCGAGATCGGGAACCCCGAGGCCCGCGTCGCGCTTCGGGTAGTGGTCCTGGAGCATCGGTCCGACGGCGACCGCGCCGCCTCCGCACTTTCGGCCGTCGGGCAGATCCCAGGCGGCCCGGAACGCCTCCACTGGAGCCTGAGATATATGGAGGCAAGGCCGCCGGAGCCCAGGGAGGAGGTCCGGAATCAGGTAGGAGCCATCGCCGGCTATCTGTACGAAGTGCGCTACGAGGCTCCAGCCGGAGATCTCCGATGCTTCCTGGATCTCGTCGCTCGCTTCCGGCCCGGCGAGCTCAAGCCGCACCTGGAAAGTGTGGTCTGGTCGCCGTCCGGTTGCGCGGACACGCTGTTGACCCTCGCGTGCGAAACCGGATCCGAGGAGGTGGCAGACCTCCTCCTCGAAGGAGCGGAGCGCTATGCCGCCGCGGTTTCTCCTACCGCCGCCGAAGGCTTTCAGCTCCGGAAGGAGCTGCTGATCCGAGTAGCCTCCAGGATTTGCCTGCTGAGGGGGAGCACACGGGACCTGGACCGCGTTGTCGGGCGGCTCTTGCCCGAAGAAGAGGATGACCTCCGCGCCGACCTGGCTCCACAGCTTCGGTCGCGCGAGATCGCCGAAGGCATCCGTGACCGCCGGCGGCGGCTCCTGGCCTTGCTTGAAGTAACTCCGTCGGCGGAGGCGCAGGGAGATCTCCTCACGCCACGGTCTCTCTATGCGTCCGTAGCCAGGGTCAACTCCCTCGAAGACGAGATCCGGGGGCTATCCACACTGCTCGAATACCCCCTCGACCTTTCGGAGCTGGCGGAGAAGCGCGTCGGCGCGATCCGGGAGACCGGCATTCGGCTCCAAGCGCTTCTCCGGCTGGCTTGGCACTCCCTGACCTTCCAAGAATCATTTTACGGTGGCCGGCCCGACCGCGCGGCCGCCATCGAGATGGTCCGGTCCGCTTTCGCCGCCGATACGGACGCTCGCCTCGTTGCCTTCACTCCCCAGCTCACCGCGCTCGGATCTCAGATGGGCGGTACGAGAGCCGTGGCAGAGCTTCAGGAAGCCGCTCGCCGTCTCGTTCGGCTCGATTCCGTGCCTTGGCAGGACCGGCTGGAGGCCCTCGAACGAATACTCGCGAGCATTCCTTCGATTTTTCTTGCACCTGGCGACCGCCGGGGGGCACGCAGGGCGGCCGAGGTGCTGGAGGCCGTGGCAAGGCTGCCTTTCCAGAGGGACACCGGCGCGGCCCTGGAGGAGATCCGGAGCCGCTGGCACGAGGCCCTCCCGATCGCAGCTGCGGTCCTGGACCGCCTTCCGGAAAAGGTGGCTCCCCGGGTACTGGATGCATTCCAGACAGGTCTCTCCTTTCCCGCCACTCCGGTACAGATGCGGATCTTCGAGCTTTGCCTCCTGAAGGCTGAAGAGAGACTGGACGAAGTCGACCGCCGCCTCGGCGAGCCGGCCCTCGATCCGGAGGAGGTCCGGGCGCTTGTCTACCTCGTGGTGGTCCCAGCTCCGGAGCGCATACCTACGGTTCTGGAGCTCCTGCCTGTGAGCGCGGAGCGGGACGATCTGGGGTTGCGCCTGATCCGGAACGGGTGGCTCATACCTGAACAAATTCCAGCCCTGCAGCCTCTTTTCTCTACCCCGGAAGCCTGGCAAAGAGCAGAAGTCTGGCTTTCTCCGGAGCGGGATGCCTGGTGCCGAAGCCTCGCCGCGATGGCCGCCCGGGGCGAGATCGACCCTGCCTCTCCGGCGGACGAACCGCTCGTCCGGCGGCTTTGGGAGCGCTCCTCCCCGGAGATGCTTCCCGAGCTGGCGAAGGCAGTGAGGGAGGCGCTCCGAACCGGTGGACGGGAGCGGGGCGAGGCTGCGCTCCGGCTCTGGCTGCACGCCCGGCTCTCACCAAAGCTTGGCGCCGCACAAGGAGAGAAGGCGCGGCTGGCAAAGGGGGCGTGCTCGGCCCTGCAGCGAGCGCTGGAGCTGGCCCCTGCCACCAGGCAGGACGGTTGACGATGTGGCATCACTGGCCACGCTACCGGTGGGACTACCTGGGCAGGTCGCGTTGGGAAGGCTGGAGCACCGAGCGCTATCTCGGCTTCGGCATCGCCGGAGCGCTCGGCGCGGCCACGTTCCTGGAGTTGGCCCTGGTGAGCGGCAAGGGAGAGCCGCTCACCCTGCTCAGCGAGCTCGGTCTGACTCCGACCGGTCGAGCCATGATCCTTCTCCTGACGGCAATCAACGCGTGGATCCTCGATCGGTGGATCTCCTCCCATACCCGCGGCGACCGATGGATGTCTGTCTGGCTTCGAGTCCTGCGACCGCTCACAGTGGGCATTCCGATCATCGGGCTCGCCACTGTACCCGCCTGGAGATGGATCGCCCGGACACGCCCCGTCTGGGCTTTCCGGAAGACCAGGCTCGAGTCAGGTCCCGATCTGTCGGCTCACGCGCCGTCCTACCAACTCCCATGGTGGTCCGTTGCGGAGCGCCTGCTCCGGCCGCGCCGCCAGCTCCTGCTGTGGTCCGCCCTCTGGTTGATCGCCTGCCAGATCTCCCCGATCCTCGGCAGCGTGTCCTGGCTGGCGGGGAGCGGCCCTCTGGAGCCTTCCCGCCAGACGGCAATCGTGTGGGCCAGCGTCGTCCTCCATCTGACAGCCGCGCTTTGCGGTGCATTCTACGGCCGGAACCAGGCTGATCCGTCAGCTCTCCGGCTCCGGACATTGCCGTGGCTGCTGCTCCTTCCCGGCGTGGGGATTCTCAGTCTCGCTGCCATCCATCTGGCGTCCTTCCACCCTCGGGAGGAGGGACTTCTTCTACAGGTAGCTCACGATCGCCGACGGGTGCGGGGCATGCCGGTCGATGCGCTTCTGGATTCCAACCGAAGGGGCGGCGATGCAGAGTTGCAGCGGCTGGCGTTCTTCCGCTTGAAAACGCTGCTGCTCGCGTTCGACGCTGCGGCACTGTCCTGGCTCACGGCCCGGTTCGCCGGATGGAGCCTCGGCCTGAGCCTGACCCGCTTTGAGAGTGGGGCCGCCCTCCTGCTGCTCCCCGCGCTGCCCGGTCTCCTTCTGGCGGCGTCCGGTCTGGCGGCAAGGTTGTCCGGCCGATGGCCCGTCCTGCAAGAGATGGAACGGCACTCCTATGGCCGGTACCTCGGTCTCGTTCCCATTGCGCTCCTTTCAGGCCTTGTCTTCGGCTCTCTACAGGCTCATGGCTGGACGCCGTGGGCCGGGCTGTTCCTGTTCGCAGCCGGACTTGCGGCCCTGTTGCTGATGCTTGTGTGGACCCCTCTCTCTGCCCTTGTCGGCTCTCCCGTGCAGTCGGATCCCACGGTAGTGTGCTGGTTCCTGCTGTGGTTTGCCTTGGCGCTCCTGGGTGCGCTCCTCGGCTCCGACGGGCCTGCACCCTCTTTGCTCCGCAACGTGGAGACCCTCTTGCTGCTCGCGCCGCTCTGGAGCCTGGTCCTGTTCCTCGCCCTGGGTGGTTGGCTGCTGCGGCCGTTCACGCTGCGCAGCCTTGCAGACCGGCGTCTCCCTTTGCGGGCTCGGGCAATCCTCGCGATCGTGGTTGTCAGCGCGGCCCTTCCGCTGGGCGGACTGGCGGTTCCATTCTGGATCTACGCCCACCACCGCCTTTGGCCCGACCTCGAACGCACCTGGGCGGCAGCGGTGCCATGACTCCGGACGAAAACGCGGCCCGAGCTACCGAGGTCTACCGCAGGTGGCGCCGTACCTCGCTCGACGTGATGGGCCGATCGAGCTGGGCGGGGTGGACTCCGGAAGACACAGGATTCATGGTGACTCTGGCCACCATCATCCTCCTGCTGATTCTGGAGCCGGCTCTCTGGTTCCGGGACTGGCCGCCGTCCATCTTCGGCGTTCTCTCCTCCGAGTGGATGGCCCTCTCCCTCCTGGCCATGCCGATCCACGGATGGCTGCTCGACCGCTTCCTCTCGGCAAAGACTCCTGCGGAAGGGTCCCTCCCCGGCTGGCTCCGCGTTCTCCGCTTCATCGCCGCCTGCTTCCCTCTGTTCTCTTTTGGTCTGCTCCCGGCTTGGAGAATCCTGCTGGAACGCCGCCCCTCCTGGGCCTTCCCCACCTCGCGCTCTTGTCCACCTCTCGCCCTGGCAAAAGACTTCCATCGCGCAGGCTCTCCCGGACGGTACCTGGGTGTCTATACCTCCGGTTTCTTCGGCGTCTGGATGGCAATCGGTTTTGCGCTTCCAGTGCTCTGGGCGCTCTGGCTGGCGAGAACAGCCTCACTCGGAGCGGCCCGCACAGCCGTGTTGATAACTACCTGCGCTGTCCTCCATGGAGTCGCATTCCTCGGAGCACGGTTCGTCTTGGCCCCGCTGCGCGAATCCCCAGAAGGAGGGGCTCGCGCGGCGGTTCCCTGGCTGTTGCTCCTTCCCATGCCGATGCCGTTCGTGGGCACGATGCTCCTGGTGCATCTGGAGACCGCGGCCACCGGCAAGGATTCCCTGACCTGGAGCGCCTGGGCCCGGCGTGGCACGGCAAGCCGCCTCCCTCTTTGGTTTCGGATCGAGGAGTCCCTCCAAAGCCACTGGAGGACCATGGCCTGGTTCCGGCAGTGGAGACGCCCGCGGCAGATCGACCGGAAGATCCGAGATGGAGAGCTCGATCGCGCCCTTCTGTCCTTCTATCGTTGCAAGACCGCCCTGCTCCTGCTCGAAGGAAGCATGATCGTGGCTGGGCTTTCTTCCCTGTCCAGTCTCACCCCCGCAATCCACGGCGTGCTCCGGTTTGGATGGTTCTTCGGGCTCTTTCTTGCCGGTCTCGGTCTAGCGGTTCTGACGGTATCTGCCGTTGCGCGTGTCCTGCGGATTTCCAGACTCTCCAGTCCTCTGGTCATGATATCGGCCCGTTACCTCCTGCTCACCCAAGCCGCATTCCTGGCAGGAGCTCAAGGGGGGCTCCTCTGGATGGAAGGGAGGGAGGGAGAACTGGGACTTCTGATCGGGTATGCCGGGGCTCTTTGCGGAATGCTGGCCTGGCTGTTCTTTCTCCCATCAGTCCCGAGCGGCTCCGGGATCAAAAATGGAGCATTCTGGAGCGTGCTGTTCCTCGCGCTGGCACTCCTGGGCATACCCATCGGGCTGAACGACCGTTTTGGAGGCTGGCCCGGACGCCTCCTGGAAGCAGCAGCCCTCCTGACCCCACTCTGGAGCCTTCTCCTATTCCGAAAGTTCGGGCACTGGCTGCCGCGGCCATTCCTATGGCGAAATCTCTCCGACAGCCGGCTTCCCAAACGAGTGAGGACGTCCTTGATGTTTCTGAAGTGGACCGCGATGCTTCCTGGCGGAGGCTTGGCCATTCCGGCCTGGATCGCTCTACGGGAAGTTCTGGAGAGAGAGTTTCGGCGAAGAAAAACGCTTCCTCTTTAGAACACTCCCTCCTTCTCCTCTCGCGCATGAAGGAGGTAGCAGGCCCCAATCAGGCCGGACGCGCAGACCACCGGGAAAAAGGGGTTGAGACTCCCAAGACGGAAAAGGTTAAAGCCAAGGAAGCAGAGGCCTATCACGACCGCACTCGTCCTGAGATAGGGACGATGAAACACCGCCCCCAGCGCATACAAGAAGATCCCCAAGACACTGCTGCTCAAGCACGACTTCCATGCCACAAGATGTTCGGCTCCCCTCAAGCTCGGAGTGAATGCCTCCGGGAGATCCGGAACGAGAGCCATGCCCAACACTAGAATCATCCGGTCGACGAAATCCTCGGTTCCCACGAAGTAGGCGATGGAGCCCAGGATGATGAACAGCTTGCCGACCGAAAATCGAACCTCATTGTCAAAGGATCGCAGGATGTGCTCAAGGAGCGCATTGAAGCCTTTCGCGAAGGGTCCGATGAATGGAGTGTTGAAGAGCAGCCGGGAGGACTGGTCTCTCATCTCCCGGACAGACAGAAGGCTCTTGAAAGGCACCAGGCCGCGAAAGAAGAAGAAGGGAGGCCGGTCGAGCTCTCCGTCCGAGATCATCAACAAGACCGCGAAGCTCAAGCTGAACAGCAAGAAGACATTCGTCAGCTCCGGCGTTCCGAGCTCAAGGCTTCGCTGCTCCACATCCTGCCACGCGCCACGAAAGAAGTCGGTTACCTCTTCGTATTTCTGCTGTTTGTCGAGCGCAGCAACTTTCTCGTGCACGTGAGACGAGAAGCTCGAGGCCTCCAATGTACCCAGAGAGGAGAGCATGCTCGTCGCGAGGATGAAGAGCGCGCTGAGGCGAAGCAGCTTGGAGTCGAAGCGCCTGCCGATGGACAACCGCCCCCGCCTGGCGGACGCGCCGATGGTGATGAGGAAGATCCGATTCATCGTCAACGACAAGACGTACAAGGCGGCCCCGGTCAATCCTAGGAGAGCGGCCTGCACCTGCAGCGAGTAGTCCTTCTGGAAAACGTAGTGCATGTAGCTCAACCCAAGCGCGCACAAAGAGCTGACCAGAGAGAACCATACGTTGTTGTACCGGATCGATCGCGGAGAATCCATCCTGTCCCTGAACACCGTTTTCAGACCGCCGGCCTCGGCCGCATCCGATCGCACGCGGAGGGCACCGGCCACCAGCACAACAATGAGCTTGGCAATGTAGAAATTCACCAGGAAGGCTGCGATCTCTAAACCCGAAGGCTCGTGCAACAGCGACCGTGCCAGGATGATCGCGCCCGGAGCAGCGGCGAGATCCACCAGGAAGGAGCTGAACTGATTGACCTTCCTCGCCAGCATCACCAGCCGGTAGGTCGTGTAGAGGACGAGGAGGCCGGCTGCTGCGATCAGACTCGTAGTGATTCCAAACTCGACTTTGGAGACAAGGAGCAGGAAAAAGGTGCCGAGAACCGGGGTGATCAGGTCCCGTACTCGCCGATTCCGAAATCCGAGGAGAGCCGTCATCAGCAAAATGAGGAGAGCGAAGGCGTAGAGCTCGGAGTCCGCGCCCTCCTGTTTGTGTCCCATTCCGAGAACGAGGATCGCCGGGCCTGAGAACGCATTGACACTGACATGATGAATGCTCACGTGCAGAGCAAAAAGCATATAGGCCACGAGCAGGCAATACTCAATGGAGGCATCGAGAGGGGCGTAGTTCTGCAATGCGTAGTGGAGGAGAAAGATGCCGATCTGGCAGGCCACTTCGAGCTTCCGACCGTCCCGGCCCGACAGCTCCTCCTGTTTCTTTCTGTAGTAGAACACCGAGAAGCCGACAGCCAGCAACAGCACCGGAAGGACCAGAGGCGCAAGGAAAACGGTGTCCCGGATGTCTGTCATGAAGGAGACGGAAAAGAAGAGCACCCAGGTCCCCATCGCTGGACCGGCTCTCAAAACGGAAGCACGCTCGATACTCTTCATGCGGATCTCCCCTCCCACGGTCTGCCGAGCTCTTGACGAGGCCTTCATTCTAGCAAAGATCCGCAGAACCATAGCGCCGCTGTTTTCGACTCTCCTTGCGCGCCTCCGCTCGGGACGAAGCAGGAGGCTGAAGAAAGGTAGGAGGGACGGACTCCGGCCCTGAGCCCGTCCCCGGGTTTCGGTAGGTAGGTTACATCGTTTGTCAAAGAGCGTGAGGAAGCGGCGAGCCCTCGCATCCTGCCCGCCTTCCCTCGAATGTCATACCGTCCTACGAATGTGGATTCACTTCCGTCTAGACGCTTCTGCCCGGCGCCTCGTATTCCTGCACGACGCTCTGGGCTAACCTTTCGTGCCGATCTGCGTCTAAGGATCTGAAGAAGCTGAGGCTTCCAACCTGGAGCTCAACCCATGTGCCGAACATTGCTCGCCGTCCTGCTCCTGATCCCTCTTGGTCTGCTGGCGCAGCCGGACACGGCGGACACGCGGCTCCTTCACTCGCCCGTGGTCAGCCGGGACCACATCGCCTTCGTCTACGCCGACGACCTGTGGATCTGCGATCTCGACGGCCGGAACGTCCGCCGCCTGACCAGCGATCCCGGGATCGAGCGGAACCCCGCGTTCTCGCCCGACGGTCGGACGATCGCCTACAGCGGGCGGTACGACGCGGCGAGCCCCGGCTACGGGGAAGAGGCCTTGAACGTCTACACCGTCCCCGTCTCCGGCGGCGAGCCCACGCGGCTGACCTGGCACCCCGGGTGGGACATCGTCCGGGGCTGGACGCCCGACGGCAAGACCGTGCTGTTCAGCTCCTGGCGCGAGGTTGCCATGGGGAGCGACACGCCGCTCTTCACCGTCCCGGCCGCCGGCGGTTTCGCCTCTCGGCTGCCGGTCCCGTACGGCCACCAGGCGAGCTGGTCTCCCGACGGCACCCGCCTCGCCTACATGCCCCAGGGGGACTCCACGGCCCAGTGGAAGAACTACCGCGGCGGCGGCCACTCGCGGATCTGGATCCTGCGCCTGAAAGATCTCGCCGTGGAGGAGATCCCGCAGCCGGCCGGAAGCTTCAACGACATCGGCCCGCGCTGGATGGGCGATTCGATCTACTTCCGTTCCGACCGCAACGGCGAATACAACCTTTTCGTCTACGACACGAAGACCCGGGCCGTGCGGCAGCTCACGAGCTTCGCGGACTTCCCGGTCCTCAACCTCGACGCGAACGGCGGCAACCTGGTCTTCGAGCAGGCCGGCTATCTCCACCGCTTCGACCTGGTCATGGGCCGGAGCGAGCGGCTGAGGATCGGCGTGACCGCCGAGCTGCCCGAGGCGCGGCCGCGGTTCGCCAGGGGCGCGAAGCAGGTCCGCGCCGGTCACATCTCGCCGAGCGGAGCGCGGGCCGTGTTCCAGCTCCACGGCGACGTCGTCACGGTGCCGGCCGCCAAGGGCGATGCGCGCGACATCACGAACACCCCCGGCGTCCACGAGCGCTTGCCGGTCTGGTCGCCCGACGGCAGGTCGATCGCCTGGTTCTCGGACGAGGGCGGCGAGTACGCGCTGCACGTCCGCTCCGCGGACGGCAAGGGCAAGGCCAGGGTGTACACGCTCGCCGGGGCCGGCTTCTACGAGGCCCCGGCCTGGTCGCCCGACGCCAGGAAGATCGCCTATGTCGACAACAGTTGGACGCTCTACTGGCTCGACCTCGAGAGCGGCGCCGTCAAAAAGGTTGCCAGCGAGCCGGTCTACGGCCTCGCGGACCTGCGCTCGCTGCAGGCGGCCTGGTCCCCTGATTCGAAATGGATCGCCTACGCGCTCGGCAACCTCTCGGCCTATCGGACGATCTACGTCTACTCGCTCGCGAAGGACGAGTCGCGCGCCGTCACCGACGGGATGAGCGATGCCACCGAGCCGGCGTTCGACGCCTCCGGCAAGTACCTCCACTTCCTCGCCTCGACGGACGCCGGACCGGCGAATCATTGGTTCAACCTGTCCGGCAGGGAGCTGCGGGCGACCCGCGCGCTCTACCTGGCGCTGCTGCGCAAGGACACGCCCTCGCCGTTCGTCCGCGAGAGCGACGAGGAGAAAGCAGGGGAGAAGAAGGAAGACGCGCCGGAGAAGCCCGAGCCGGTGAGGATCGACTTCGACGGCCTGGAGCACCGGATCCTGCCGTTCCCGCTGCCGGCCGCCGACATCCGGAGCCTCGCGACAGGCGCTCCGGGTCAGGTCCTCTATCTCTCGCAACCGCCGGCCCCGCCCGGCCAGCCGGGCGGCGGCGCGGCGCTGATGCGCTACGACCTGGGCCAGCGCAAGGGAGAGACGCTGCTGTCCGGCGTGAACGACTACCGCTCCACGCCGGACGGCAAGAAGGCCCTTGTCACCACCGACCCGGAGACCTGGTCGATCGTGGAGCTCGTCCCGGGCGCGGACGCCGCCAAGGGCAAGCTGAACCTGGACGCGGCCGAGGTCCGCGTCGATCCGCGGGCCGAAAGGCGACAGATCTTCGACGAGGCCTGGCGGATCAACCGCGATTACTTTTACGACCCGAGCATGCACGGCGCCGACTGGCCGGCGATGAAGGAGAGGTACGCGGAATTCCTGCCCCACGTGGCCACGTCCACGGACCTCTACCGGGTCCTCCGCTGGATGCTCAGCGAGCTCTCCGTGAGCCACAGCTCCGTCACCCCCGGCGATCCGGCCGTGGAGCCGAAGGCGGGGACCGGCGGCGGCCTGCTCGGCGCCGACTACGAGATCGCGAACGGCCGCTACCGCTTCCGAAAGGTTTACGAAGGCGCGGCCTGGTGGCCGGAGATGCGCGCCCCGCTCACGGCGCCGGGCGTGGACGTGAAGGCCGGGGAGTACCTGCTGGCCGTGCGCGGCGTGGACCTGAAGCCGCCCACCGACGTGTACGTGCCGTTCGCGAACACCGGCGACGAGAGCGTCGAGATCACCGTGGGCCCGAACCCGGACGGCTCGGGTGCGCGCACCGTGACGGTCGAGCCGCTCCCGAGCCTGGAAAAAGAGCTGAACCTGCGCCTCCTGGACTGGGTCGAAAGCAACCGGAAAAAGGTGGAGCGGGCGACCGGCGGCCGCGTGGCCTACGTCTATCTGCCCGACACCGGGGCTCTCGGGTACTCCTACTTCCGGCGCTACTTCTACTCGCAGCTCGACAAGGACGCGGTCATCCTCGACGAACGCTACAACGCCGGTGGGGCGTGGGCCGATTATTATCTCGATCATCTCCGCCGGCCGTTCAGCAGCTATTGGGCCATGCGCTACGGCGCGGACTTCCGATCGCCGAGCGCGGCCATCCACGGGCCGAAGGTCATGCTCATCAACGAGCAGGCCGGCTCCGGCGGCGACGGCCTGCCGTGGATGTTCCGCCAGTCGAAGCTGGGGCCGATCGTCGGCAAGCGGACCTGGGGCGGCGAGGTCGGCATCCTCGGCTACCCGGGGCTCATGGACGGCGGCGGGGTGACCGCCCCGAACTTCGCGCTCTGGTCGCCGGAAAGTGGATGGGCGATCGAGAACGAAGGCGTGGCGCCGGACATCGAGGTGGAGCAGTGGCCCGCGGACCTGGCCGCCGGCCGCGATCCGCAGCTCGAAAAAGCGATCGAGATTGTCCTGGAAGAATTGAAGAAGAACCCGCCCGCCAAGCCGCAGCGGCCTCCCTATCCGGTCCGGGTGCAAAGGGATATGTGATGGTTACGTTGCGACTTGGCGTTCAACACGACGGCACGATCGAACATCGGCTCATACTGCTCAAGGTTCGTGTGCGTTGCTTCTAGCCGCCGTGCCAACATCGATTGAGCAAGATCGCTCCAATCCTGGTGGTGGAGATGAGAGTCCAGCGAAGAGCTGAAGACATTCTCACCGGTTAACGACTGCAGAGCGAAGAAGAGAACGTTGGCGATCAGAAAGAGCTGGAACGGTGCCACGTAGGGTTTGCGCACGCCCCTTGTCCATGCCAGCGTGAGCTCGCCGGGACGGCGCAAGAGCAGCCGAGCGGAACGTGCTGCACGCGCATCGACGCTGGTAAAGACATGAAGAAAATTCTCCGCAATTCCGCGCAGGGTGAGATCACGGGACGCCAGTGGCTCCTCGCCGCAACGGGGACAGAACGGCGTCTTCACTTTCACTTTGCACGTCGGACAGGTCCAGCGCACGCTGTTGGCTATGGCGGCTCCCTTGATGCGCTCACGAGAAGGCTATGGCGCCACTTCTATCTTCGTAGGGCCGAAGGCCCGAAACGACAAGATTCGTAGAAACATAGACTTAACGAGACTACGCTCCTGCTCGGAGACTGTCAATCAGGAGCGAGTACCTCAGCCGGAAGTTCCGCTGGGACCGTCCCGATTCCGGGACTGCCTCGACTGTCATGCCGTTCTACGAATGTGTATTCACTTTCGTCTAGACGCTTCTGCCCGGCGCCTCGTATTCCTAGAAGCAGGTCACACAAGGAGGCGCGAGATGGCGACGGTGTTTCTCTTCATGAGCTGGGTGAACGGGTGGTGCCAGGTGGCTGCGGCCCTGGCCGCCACTGATCCTGTCTCGCACCGGATGGCCGGCCTCCCCGGGCTTCAGACCTTGACTAGCCGGATGCGCAGCTTGCGCGTGCAGCGCACGGAGCCGTTCCGCCGCCGGCCGCGGAAGCCGGACCCGGAAGAAAGCTCCCTCGGAGCCGCCTCCGGTCCTCGACGCGGCCACTTCCTCCGATCCCGCTCCTGACACCGTAGAGCAGTCTCTCCTTCCCTGCCGGCACTCGCCCCCGCTTTCTGTCCCCCTCCGCCTGCCGCTCTGCCCGTCCGCGCGGCGTTGACCCGTCAAAAATTTCGTTGAGCCGTCGAGAGCTCTATTTAGCGGTCCAGAGCAACTCCGGACGGCTAAATCTTCGGTTTAGCCGTCCAACGTTTCTTTGACGCGTTCGGCGTAACTTTTACGTGTCGCGAGAAACTCTGACGCGTCGAAAATTTCGCTGAGCCGTCGATTCTCCCGTTTAGCCGTCGAAAGTTCCGCTGAGCCGTCCAGCGGAATTTTTAGCGATCCAGAGTTGCTCTGGACGCCTAAAAATTTCGTTTACGCGTCGAGCGGGCCAAACGAGCGCTCCGCGAGCTGCCGTCCGGCTCCCTCCGCGACGCTCCGGGCCGGGGAAACGTATGACCGTCTGACGCCGGAACAGCCCTCCCGGGCCAACCGGGACAGAGGTCGCAGGTTCTTTGAAAATAGAGAAGGACGGTCGGCCTCCGGGGCCCAAGGACGCCGCCGTTCACCCTGATGAAGGGGACCTGGTCTCCGGGGAAGCCGCGCGTCCTTCTCATTTAGCGGAGAAGACCGGGTCGGCTCCGGGGGGAGACTGGGACGAGTGATGGATAAGCGAGATTGCATATCCAGCCCAGAAGCCTTCCTGGAAGATGTGCCGTAAGTCATTGTCTCCTCTGCTCAGGGATCGGCGGAACTACTCCTCCATATCAGCCTATGATCAACTGTGTAAGCTTCCATTCTCCCAGCGGCAAATAGCCTTATCGGCCGAGCACACACCGTTCCTTGGCCGTAATCCTCTCCCGGCCAGAGAGATACTCTGGCCGGAAAGTTGCGCTAGGCAGGAACTCTCCGATCTCCAGGAGGGGTAGCCTGGCCTCTGGCTTGGAGGCATGGATTGACTCGCCTCCAGCGTGGGCTTAAACTTCTAAGTTGTTGCACTCTCCGGGTTGTTGCAGAGGGACGACCACACCGCCGCGTGACGGAGGCATAACGAGTCAAGCCCATACGCACGACGGAGGCATGGAGCTACAGCGAGCGTTATGCGTCCTGAAGTCAATTGGCTATGAATAGAACCGGAATGCTGTTTCTCTTTGCGGGGACTGCAGGGGCTGGGATGACTCCCTTGGTGCGCGAGCTTGGCCAAAGCAATGGTTTCCGGTTAGTGCCCAAAATGACTACACGCGCCTTGCGACCCTATGAAGATACCCCAGAGCTTGAGTCAGTTGATCCCAGCCGAATCTTGCCAGATAAATGTGACATAATATATACACGCGGTGGAAATTATTATGGGATAGATACTCAGCAAATCGAAGCTTTACTCAGTACCAGTGCCCATGTAATACTGCAGATATCAGATCTCGAGAATCTACAAATTCTCAAGACCAAATTCGGTTCTAGGGCAAAGACTGTTTGGGTTGGTTTGGACATAGAGAGGCTAAGGTCAAACTGGAAGAGTAGGAACGAAGATGATGTAGATATAAGGGTTAGGAAGTTACTTGAGAGCAGGGCCTCTTACGACAGCAACAGAGATTTGTTTGATTTTACAATTATTGGAACTGAGTCGACCGAAGGAGTTCTGTCCCAATTTGAGGCGCTCGTTTCCACGCTGTACGCCGAGCCCTCTCTTATATACCAAAGCGAGTCGGTTGGGCATCAGGGGGGATTAATCGAAGCCCAACTTCTGCTTGCCAACCAAGAAATTAAGAGTTTTCTTGCCCACCATCCTGATCTTCTGTATAAACTGTCGCCACGAGATTTTGAGGTTTTCATAGCAGAAATCATGAAAGATCTGGGCTACACAGTGGAACTCACGCCGCGTACTCGCGATGGAGGATTTGATATTCGGTTGATTCATTTTGGTGCACTAGGGCCTTGGTTATGCTTGGTTGAATGTAAACGATATTCTCCTGATAACCCTGTCGGCGTTGAACTTGTAAGGAGCTTGCATGGTGTGAGGGACATCGAAAGGGCTAACGCAGCAGCGCTAGTTACAACCTCCTATTTCACTCTTGGCGCCATAGAGTTGCAACGTCGCCTTGGATATCAATTATCGCTTCATGACTTCGATTGTTTAAAACTATGGCTGGAAAGGTACACCGTTGGCTGAGATACGCATAATACTACCGATCTAACCGGCTGAGGCCGTCACTCAGCGGACAACAGCTTTATGCGAGCGAGGGGTGGGGAAACTTGAAGCAAAGATCCGGACCCAGAAAGAGGCGATCGACATGTCCTACATTGTAATCGTCTTCGGAGCATCTGGCTCAGGGAAGACGACCCTGATGGAGCAGTTGATGCTGGCAGGAGGCCAATACTCTATTCATATCAAGGCCACCAACAGGCCGCCCCGTCAATATGATGACATAGAGATCCATTGCGTTGAGTCAGTAAAACCTGAGGAGTATGATTACATTTATGGTACCTACGGTTACAGCTATGGCATCCAGAGAGCTCAAATCGAGGCTGCAGTCGGCCGCAATCGGCATCACTTCATCATCTGCAACGACACCTCCGTTATAAGAGCTGTCAAGAGGGACTATGGTAGCCGAGTCAAAGTTGTATTCCATTATTTCGATGCGCCTCGAAGCACATTGCTTTTGATTCAAAAGTCTCGGGGTATTAGTGACGATGAGATCGAACTCCGTCTTGCGAAGACTGAGAGCCTTTACAAGACATACGCGGAGAACTGGAATCTCTTTGACGCGGTGCTGCCCAATCACTTCGGCGAGGAACCACCCGACCTTCGCAGCAAGATGGAGGCTCTCCTAGAACAGTGGGCGCAGAGAGACCAAGAGAATCCTTCCTTACTCCTTAAGAGACTGGAGAGCTTTGCCGATGACATAGAGAATCGTTTGACTGGAAAGTGGCCTAGCAAGGGAGGCACTGTTGAGCCAGGATATGCTTTCATAATCATGGCCATGCCTAAGGATGATTTCTGGACACAGGACGTCCACAGAACCATCAAGAGGGTGTGTCGCGATTTTGGGCTTAAAGCCGAGCGTGTAGATGACATTCAGTTCACAGGTCAAATCACGCAAAAGATCAAGAGCAGCATTGCTCTAGCTGAGTTCGTGATAGCTGATCTCACCTATAGCAGGCCAAATGTCTATTACGAGGTTGGCTTTGCCGATGCGTTTGACAAGCCATTGCTCTTGGTAGCTAAAGAGGGAACTGAGATTCACTTTGATCTCGCTGGCGACAAGGTGTTGTTTTACAGAAACATGGCAGAACTCGAGGACCTCTTGACTCGAGCACTGAACAGCATAAGAGACGAGGAGGGCGCCGCATAACACGGTCGGTCAAGCGGACGACTACGTCGCAGCTTACCTCCAAGCCCGTTGGGCGCCGAATAGGAACTAACCATCGTGTATAGCGGACTGGCGTACCTTATTGTCCTGGCGCTTGTCGCGCAATTCGTACTTTCGTCAAAGCATTCGGTCCGCACACGCCTGCTTGTGGCCGGCGCTTACGCACTTACCCTCATCGCTGGCTACCTGCTTCCTCGATTCGCGCTCGCCGTTCTTCTCGCTCAGGTCGCGCTCGGCATCGCCCTCATATTCGTGTACCGGTGGGAACACCCCAAGAGTTCCCTTCTCTAACTCTCTCTCTGTAGCACCCTCATTCACGCCTTCCTCTCACCCAATTGGTATCTCTAAGACTATGGACTACTTCCAAGGTGTCGTCACAGAGTATCTGCGAGCGGACAGGACTGCGTTCCGCGATCTGCCGGGACTGTGCGATTCCGGCAGCGTGGCCTGTTCGACCATGGGTCTTCATTCCTGAAGCACTACGGCCGATTTATACGCGCAAGCTGAGCGAGCTGGCACATCCGGTTCCGTCGACAGAGCAGATGCCTGACGAACCGCCCGAGCCGTCGGACCTCAGACCGGTCCGCTTCGGGAGCCATTCCCGTCCGGACAGCGATCATCCGGATCCAGACGGCGACTATTTCGTTCTCCACGGCGACCTCCCGATCCAGATGGGAGTCTTCACCGCCTTTCCGGGAGTGGCTCCCGTCGGTGCGGCAACCTCGCCCACCCCGGCGGCGAACTTCCCCATCTCTTCGGGCTTGTCTCCCTGCAGGATGGGGATCCGCCCCAGCCGGCTGGCGACCGTCGCCAGCTCTGCAGCGACTCCCCGATCGAGATAGGAGACATCGCCGTGTTCCCGGGAACCGCGCCCATCTGGATGGCGACGGCTCCTCCCTGGATGCGGATCGTCCCCGTCCGGAGGCTGGAGACCGCTGTTCGGCCCGGATACCCCCTTTTCAAGGGGGATGGCGGCGTCCTTGGACCCGGCGGCCACCATCCCTTCTCAGTTTTCAAAGAGCACGCTCCAACCAGCGCAGAGTATGCGGAATCCGGGAGAACCGTCAAGCCCCGCCTTGCCCTGATCGGAGTCTTCAGGTAAGATGGGGAACATAGAAGGTGAGGAGGTATCCGAGGCGTGCGGCCTTCATGTGAAACGGGAATGTTCTTTGACAATTTGCAGGGACGGCGACCTCCGTGTCCAAGGACGCCGCCGTTCCGCCCTTTCAGGGGTCTTCGCTAGGGCGAGGCAGGAGGCTCTTCGGGCGGCGGCGGAGGCTCCGAGTCCGAGAGCGGGAGGGGCGGAGGGAGCGGCGGGGGTGCGGGAGCCTCGGCCGCCAGCCGGGTGGCCGCGGTGCGCTGCGCGTCGCTGGCGGCCCGGCAGATCTCGGCGTAGACCTCCCGCGCCTTGGCCTGCCTCATCCGGAAGTGCATGCGGGCGCGGGTCCTCTTGCCGTACACCGTGACCACCCAGAGAGGGGTCAGGAACAGGAGCCCGGAGAGCAGGAGGAGAATGAGCACCGGGATGCCGACGGGCAGGGCCGAATCCACCCCCTCGGCAGCGGCCACGATCAGGGAAATGAAGAGGACGGGCAACATCAGGATCAGAGGCACCCAGGGGAGCACCCCGCCTCGCGTGGAGTGCAGGGTCACCAGGAGGATCTCGTCGAAGAATACCCGGCGGCGGCGGATCTCGTAGTTGTCGGCCTGATCGATCTCGAGGGCCTCGTCCGTCCGGTAGGTGCGCACCCGTTCCGCCAGGGATTGGGCCCTGCCCAGGTAGCGCCGCCGCTGCTCCGGCCTGTCGGTCATGTGCTCCCCATGTTCGCGAACAGGGCGACGATGACGAAGATGCTGATCGCGATCTGCGCCACGGCCAGCAGGCCGGCGACCACGAGGGCGGTGGTGCCCCCCTTCTCGTTCCACTGCCGCTTCTGCCGGGACGCCTGGGCCACGAAGTAGAGGGTCAGGGGGCCGGTGATCAGGCCGAAGCAGGAGACCAGGAGCCCGAGCACTCCCAGGGACAGGGCCATGCCGCGGAAGTCCCGGATGCGGGTGTTCGCCGTGACCAGGACTCCCTCGGCGCTCAGGCGGTCGAAGCAGCCCGGGCAGAGCTCCTGGCCCTCGATGTCGATCTTGCACAGGGTGCACATGAACACGCCGCAGCGGGTGCAGTTGCCGACTGCGGCGTTGCCGGGATGGCGGGCACACGGCACCGCCCCCTCGGGTCCGGCCTCGGCCACGCTCCCCACCCGCACCCGCACCTCCGGCGGCCGGAACGGAGTGGCGAGGAAGAGGCGGCCGCAGCTCGCGCAACGCTGCTCGCCCGCACCCAGCCGGTCGAGGTCGACGTAGGCGCCGCACCGCGGGCACTCGGGCCCGGTGTACGCGCGCGGCCTCACCAGGGCCATCGGGACCTCATTGCCAATTGATGACCCGAGTCTTGGCCATCATGTCGTGGATGGTGGTCCGCTCCTGGCCAAAGGCCACCAGGTAGTCGATCAGGCCCAGGCAGGGCACGAAGCCGAGGAGCTGGCGCGAGGCCGCCCGGCCCCAGGCCTGGCCTCGGGTGACCTCGTTCCCTTCGGCCGTGACCACCTTGATGTTCATCGCCTTCTTGCCCACGGTCTGCCCGCCCGAGGAGAGCATCAGCCCCTCGTAGACGACGTAGGAGGCGCCGGCAAGGAGGCTCACGAAGATGTTGGCGAAGATGGCCAGGAACGGGGGCAGGTTCTCATCCTGCTGCTCGATCAATCCCAGCGGGAGGAGGACCAGGAGGGCCAGGATCACCAGGGGGATCGTCAGGAGCAGGCCATCGATGAAGAGGGCGACAAACCGGCGGCCGACCGAGGCCATGTCCAGCTCGTGGACGGAGACGCCCGAGCGCAGGTCGCGCATCGACTCGGTCTTGCAGCTCAGGCAATACGGCAGCCCGCCGATTTCCACGATACAGTCCGGACAGAACGCTTCGGCGCACCGCGAGCACCGGGTCAGGCGGTCTTCGACGAAAGGATGGTTCTTGCAGGGCATGGGTCTCCTTGCCGGGCCCCCCTTTGCCAGACATCCCAGGGCCGGCTCCCCTCTGGGCGATTCCCCTCGGGTGAACGTATAGAATTCTACCAGCAAACGTCCAACACCCTCGACTACTTGACCTCGACAATCTGACCTCGACAATCATGGCCGCCCTTCACTGCTACTACCATCCGGACCGCTCCGCCCTGGCGATCTGCGTCTCCTGCCGGAAGCCGATCTGTCAGTCCTGCTCCACGCTCTGGGAGGGGATGCACCACTGCACCGCCTGCCTGGCTCAGCGCAGGACGGCCACGGGCCAGAGGAGCGCGGCCTTGCGCACGATTGCCGTGGCCCTCCTCACCCTCGCCCTGCTGGCCGGCTCCACGGTGCTGCGGGCCTGGATCGCCGCCGTCCTGGCGGAGGGTTCTTGAAGCCTGGCGGTATCGGCGGCATCGGCGGCGTCTCGGTGTCAGCCGCTCTCGACGAGGCCGCCGAGCTGGTGGCGCGCGAGATTCCGGGCTGGGCGGGGCTTCTCGCAATCACCGCTCTGCCCCTGCGCTTCCTGGAGGTCCACTTCTTCAACCGTCTCCTCCAGCTCGGCGACAACGCCCCCGGCTACGTCAACCACCTGATCTCCCTCTCCTTCCTCATCGCGGTCGCCCTCCTGCCGGCGCTCTGGGGGCGGGCGGTCTTCGTCAAGGCCTGCGCGCTCGCGCTGTCGGGCCGCGGACGCGGAATCAGCTTCCGCTCGGCCCGGCCTTCGTTCCCGGCCTTCGTCTCCTATGGCTATGCCGCGGTCGTGGCCGAGCTGCTCTTCGTGGCGCTCGGCTGGACCGTGGTCGCGCTGCCGGCGATCGCCCTGTACGCCGGCCTGGCGGCGGCCACGTCGTACCTGCAGGAGCGACCGGGGCCGCTGGCGTCGCTCGCCGCGCCCATCCGCGTGCTGCGGGTGTTCTTCCCGTTCCTGGGGCTGACCGGGATCTTCGCCATAGCCCTGTTCATCGCCTGGCTCAATCTCTTCGTCCTCTTCCGGCTCGGGCTCTGGCTGGCGGGCGGAGCCTCGGGGCTCGACCTCTCCTGGTGGAGCGCCACGATGAACCTGGACAACCAGCACTTCCTGCTGCTGCTCCTGGCGGGGGCCATGACGGTCGTGGAGCCGTTCTGGCTCGCCGCGCTGGTGGCGGCGGTGAGGAAGGTCCGGGCGCGCGAGACCGGCGAGGATCTCGTCTCCTGGTTCTCGGACATCCGGGCGGAAGAGGAAATTCCGGGGGAGCCTATGAAGGGGACAACCGCATGAGGCGGGCTCGCTCTCGCCTCCTGCTGGTCCTCCTCCTGCTGCCGTGCTCGCTCGCGGCCGAGACGATCTCCCCGGCCACCTATCGGGAGCGGCTCGCGCAGATGCAGAACCGCCTCCGCTCGGGCGACTGGGTCTGGGCCAGGACCGAGGCCCGGAAGCTCCTGGAGGATCGGATCGCCTTCGGACCGGAGCAGGTCGAGCCGGACCGCTCGGTGCTCGTTCCCCTCTCCCAGGCGGCGAACCTGAAGGCCGCCCGCGCCGCGGCGCCCGCCTTGGCCCAGCTCGTCGCAGCCCTGGCGGTGGAGGGCAGGGACGGCGGCCGGGACGCCAAGCCCGACGCCAAGCTGCTGGAGGAGGTCCGCGCCCGGGAAGCCCTGGCCGAGCTGCCGGCAGGGGGCAGGCTCCCCCAGGCCAAGGGAGGCGTGTTCGCCGCCCTTGCGGAGTTCCTCGAGCCCATTGCCCAGGCCATCAACGATTTCTTCGAGCGGCTCTGGGAGTGGCTCCTGGACCTCGCCCCCGACTCCGGCGGCAAATCGGGGTTCAAGCTCAACTTCACGATCGTGGTCGCCCTGCTCGTGGCCACTGCGCTGGTGCTCGCCTGGGTCATCTGGCGGGTGATCCGCAAGCGGAGGCGCGGCGCCGCTCCGGCCGAAGCCGGGCCGGCCCCCCTGCCTCCGGCGGCGGACGACGATCCTCTCTCCCGGGAGGCCAACGAGTGGGAGCGCTATGCCCGCGAGCTGGCCGCCGCGGGCCGGGCGCGCGAGGCGATCCGGGCCTGGTATCACGCCGTTCTGGTGGCCCTCTACCGGGCCGGGACGCTCCACTACCGCAAGGGCCGGACGAACTGGGAGTACGTCTCGGCCGTGCCGCCCGGCACCACCTGGCGCTCGCGCTTCATCGAGATGACCCGCCATTTCGAGCGCGAGTGGTACGGCCGCGACACGAGCACCTCGGAGGCCCTCCGCGAGTCCGAGGAGATGGCCCTGGCCCTGCTCTCGGCGGTCCGGGAGCGCGCCGCGTGAGCCGCGGCCTCCGGTTCGCCGCGCTCGCGGCCGTGCTGTACCTGGCCGGAGTCGCGGTGTGGATCCGCAGCGACCGGCGCTCGGTGCGCGAGGTCTTCTCCCCCGGCTCGACGTTCAACACCGGCGCGGAAGGGCTCTCGCTCGCCCTGGCCTACCTCCGCGAGCGCTCCGGCTCGGCCGCCCCGCTCCACCGCCGGCTCGATCCGGCGGAGCTGCCTGCGAGGGGCGTGGTGCTGCGGGTGCAGCCGGTGGCAGGGCCATTTCTTCCCCAGAAGAAAGAAGAAGAAGAGGAAGAGAAGGACAGCAAGGACAGCAAGGATAAGAAGGACGAGAAGGGGAAAGAGGAAGAGGAGAAGGAGGAGCGGCCGGAGCCGGTGCGTCTGCTGACCGCGGACGAGGAGACCTGGGTGCGGGGCGGCGGCCGGCTGGTCATCTCGTTCCAAGGCAACTACGGACCGGCACGGACACAGGACCTGCAGGGCAAACAGCCGGTGCGCAAGGTCTTCCCTCTCTGGCCCGGTGTGACCAACCTGGTCCTCCCGGCCGCCCGCTCGCTGGTGATGCCGGCCCTGCCGGGCGGCCACGCGGTGTTCCTGGCGGGCGAGGCGCCCCTGGTCGTGCGCCAGGTCCTGGGAGAGGGCGAAGTCGTCTTCCTGTCCGCTCCGGAGATCCTGCACAACGGCCACCTGGGGCAGGCCCACCACCTGGCGCTCCTGGAGGCGGTGGCCGGCGTGCCGGAGCGCCGCCCCGTCTTTTTCGACGAGCGCTCCCACGGCCTGGCCGACGACGGCGGCATCCTTAAAACCCTTGCCGGCTGGGGGCTCGGGCCGCTCCTGCTGCTGGGCCTGATCGCCACCGGCGCCTCGTTCTGGCGCTCGGGCAAGCGCCTCGGCCCACCCGAGCGGGAGGAGCGCAGTGATCTGGACACCCGCTCCGATGCCGTCGAGCTGCTCGACTCGCTGGCGGACCTCTACGGCCGCGCCCTGCAGCGGGGGGACGCGGCCTTCCTCTATTACGAGAGCTTCGTCCATACCCTCGCCGTGGAGAGCGGCTTGCGGGGCAAGGCCCTGGAGGAGCGGGCGAAGGCCCTCCTCGACGGGTACGTTCCCCTCAAGGGAGAGGAGCTCTCCCAGGAGCGCTTCGACCAGGCGCTCCGAACGATCAACCAGGCCTTCAGGAGATTGCAGGATGCAAAGCGTAAGTGAGGTCGCGGAGAAGTGGCGTCTCCTCAAGGAGGGGATCGACCGGGTGGTGATGGGACAGGAGTACGTCAAGGAGCAGCTCCTGGTCTGCCTGCTGGCCGGCGGCCACGCGCTGCTCGAAGGCGTGCCCGGCACCGCCAAGACACTGCTGGCCCTGACCCTGTCGCGCCTCCTGGGCAGCCGCTTCCGGCGCATCCAGTTCACCCCGGACCTCATGCCGGCCGACCTGCTGGGGACCAGCATCTTCAATCAGAAGACCCAGGAGTTCGAGTTCCGCCCCGGACCGATCTTCGCCGATCTGCTCCTCGCGGACGAGATCAACCGCACGCCGCCCCGCACCCAGGCGGCGCTCCTCGAATCCATGCAGGAGAAGTCGGTGACCCTGGACGGCGTCCGGCGGGTCATCTCCCCGGTCTTCACCGTGCTGGCCACGCAGAACCCGGTGGAGTTCGAGGGCACCTATCCCCTGCCCGAAGCCCAGCGCGACCGCTTCCTCCTCAAGATCAGCATCGACTACCCGCGCAAGGAGGAGGAGGCGCAGATGCTCTCCGCCTACGCCGCGGGCAAAAAGCTCCACGAGGACGCGGTGCGCGAGCTCTCCCCCGTCCTCTCCCCGGATGAGCTGCTGGTCTCCAGGGACGTGACCGCCCGGAACGTGCGCGTCGAGGAGCACATCCTCGGCTACATCCTGGGCATCGTCACCGCGACCCGCCAGCACGACGCGATCCACATCGGAGCGGGGCCGCGCGCCTCGCTGGCCCTGCTGGAGAGCAGCCGCGCCCTCGCGGTCCTCCGCGGCCGGGACTTCGTGACGCCTGACGACGTCAAGGAGCTGGCCGGCCCCGTCATGGTCCACCGGGTCATCCTCACGCCCGAGGCCGAGATGGAAGGGACGACCCTGCCCGACATCCTGCGGCAGATCTTTGAAAAGGTGGAAGTGCCCAGATGAGGCCCTCACCCCCGTCCCCTCTCCCGCCTCCCCATCCCCCCTCGCCGGGAGAGGGGCGCCCCCACACACCCTCTTTCCCGTTCCCCCCTCTCCCAGGGAGGGGGATGGGGAGGTGGGAGAGGGGGGCCAGGGGGTGAGGGCCTGATGCGCCCCGGCCGCCTCCTGATCCGCGCCTTGCTCGGCCTCTGCCTTGCGGCCCTGCTGGTGCCGTTCGCGCCCGCCCTGACCTGGGTTCTGGCGCTCGGGCTCCTGGCCTTGATGGCTATCGCAACGTGGGAGGTGCTTGCGCTCCGAAAATTGGCCGTCACGGTCGAGCGGCCTGAGGCGTGGGTGCTCTCCCTGGACGAGGAGGAGGTCCTCCCCTTCCGCCTCACCACCACGGCGAAGCGGCCGGTCCGCCTCACTGTACGACAGACCTGGCCCCCCTTGCTGGAGCAGCCCTCCAGTGTGTTCGAGGGGACCTCGCGGCCCGGGGAGATGCTGTCGCCCGAGGTCCAGGTGCGCGCCGTAGCCCGCGGCTCCGCGACGATTGCTCCGCCCTGGGTCGGGGCCACCTTCTCCGGTTGGATGGAGCGCTTCCTTCCCGCGGAGCTTCGGGACGAGAACGGCCGGCCGGTGGGCACCACCGAGGTCACCGTCCTGCCCAACCTGCGGGCGGTGCGGCGCATGCGGGGCCAGCTCGACCGGCTCTTCCTCCAGGGCTTCGGCAGCCGCGCGGCCCCGCGCCTGGGCAAGGGGCGCGACTTCGACCGTCTGCGCGAGTACGTCATCGGCGACGACCTGCGCGACGTGGCCTGGAAAGCCTCGGCCCGCCACCGCAAGCTGATCACCCGCGAGTACCGGCTCGACCGCTCGCAGGACATCCTGATCTGCCTGGACCGGGGGCACCGCATGGCCGCCCGGGTGGCCCACATCACCCGGCTCGACCATGCGGTCAACGCGGCCGTGCTCCTCGCCTCGATCTGCAACCGCATGGAAGACCGGGTAGGCCTCCTCTCCTTCGCCAATGCCGTGGAGCAGGGGCTGGGCCAGGGGCGCGGCAGCGGCCACCTGCGCAAGATCACCGGCTTCGCGGCCGGCGTCATGCCCGAGTACCTCCACACCGACTACCTGGCATTAGGCGCCCACCTCCGCCGCCGGATGCGCAGCCGCGCCCTGGTGCTGATCCTCACCAGCCTGCCGGAGCTGGAGGGCGAAGGCGAGATCGTGCGCGCCGTGGAGATGCTCGTGCCCCAGCACCTGCCCGTGGTGATCGTCCTCGCCGACCCGGCCATGGCCGCCGCAGCCAGCTTCCTGCCCGAGGACAAAGCCGAGCTCTGCCGCACCCTGGTGGCGCGCGACCTCTGGCTCGAGCGCCGCAAGGTTTTGGCCGAGCTGCGACGCCGGGGCGCCCTGGTCGCCGAGACCGCCCCCGGCGACGCTGGCGTGCAGGCCGTCAACAGCTATCTGGAGGTCAAGAGGAGGCAGCTCCTGTAATGGCCATGGACATCGACCGCTTCGTCGAGGAACGGAAGGACCGCTGGCGCCGGATGGAGGAGGTCCTCGACCGGGCCGAGCACGCCACCGAACAGGAGCTGGGGCCCGAGGGGATGCGCGAGCTCCTCCGCCTCTACCGGCTGACCTCCTCGGACCTGAACCAGGCCCGCTCGCTCACCGCCGACCCCGAGCTGCTGGAGCGGCTCAACGCGCTCGCCGGCCGGGGCTACCGCTTCATCTACCGCTCGCGGCGGCAGGGCGGAACGCTGGCGCGACTGCGCCGCTTCCTCGGCTTCGAAGTCCCCGAGGCCTACCGCCAGGAGGCCTGGGCCGTGGGGACTGCGGCCGCGGCCCTGCTGCTGGGAGCCCTGTTCGGAGCCCTCGCCGTGATCGCCCGCCCGAGCGCCGCCGAGGACCTGATCCCGCCCCAGTTCTTCACCCAGAGCCCGCGCGAGCGGGTGGAACAGATCGAGAGCCAGGAAGAGCGGATCGCCACCATCGACGACGCCGCGCTCTTCGGAGCCCAGCTCTACACCCACAACATCCGGGTCTCCTTCCTCGCCTTCAGCCTGAGCGCCCTCACCCTGGTCGCGGGGGTCTGGATCCTCTTCTACAACGGCATCCTCCTCGGCGCCGTGGCCACCACCTACCTGATGGACGGCGCCAGCCTCTTCTTCTTCGCCTGGGTGGGACCGCACGGCGCGCTGGAGCTGCCGTCCATCGCCTTCGCCGGGGCCGCGGGCCTGGTGGCGGGGCGGGCGCTCTTCTTCCCCGGGGCTCTCTCCCGCGGCGCGTCGCTGCGCCGGGCCATGCCGCGGGTCTGGCGCATGATGGTGGGCGTGATGCTGTTCCTCGTCGCCGCCGGGCTGATCGAAGGCTCCTTCTCCCAGTTCTCCGCCAAGACGGTCCCCTATTCGCTCAAGATCGCCGTGGCGCTGGTCCTCCACGTGGCCCTGCTCGCCTACCTCTTCGTGCCGCGCCAGGAGACGAGGGCATGAACGGCGGCCGCCGCGGAGACCGGCTGGTCCTCACGCCGGAGCACGTGCCGATCCGGCTGAGCCCGGCCGGCCTGGGCAGCCGCTTCCTCGCCTTGATGGTGGACGTGGTCATCATCCTGGGAGTGCTGGGACTTCTGGGGACCATCGTCCGGAATGTCCTCATCCTCACCCCTGGTGTGGCCGAGGCGATCATGACCACGGCGGGCTTCGTCCTGTTCGTCGGCTACCCCATCTGGTTCGAGCTCCGGCACCAGGGACGCACCTTCGGCAAGCGGTTCTTCCGCCTGCGGGTGGTGGACGGCCGCGGCCTGCCGATCAAGCTGGAGCAGTCCTTCGTGCGCAATATCGTGCGGGTGCTCGACTTCGCGCCGGCCCTCTACGGCGTGGGCGGCCTCGTCTCGCTGTTCGACCGGGACCGGCGGCGGCTGGGCGACATCCTGGCCGACACTCTGGTAGTCCACGAAAGGGTCCCGCTCCGTCCGCAGGGCCAGATCCGGCTGGAGCGCCGCTTCAACACTCTCCGCACCCCGTCCGCGATGCGCCGCATCCGCCAAAGAGTGAGCCTGGAGGAACGCGAGTTCCTCCTCACCCTCTGCATGCGCGCCGACCGCCTGGAGGAGAGCGCGCGCTACGACCTCATGGAAGAGGTGGGGACCCACTACCGCAAGCGCCTGGACATCGACGCCCCCCACCTCTCCAACGAGAACCTGGTCCGCGACCTCACGGCCGCGCTCTACAACGTGGGCGACCCTAAAACTTGAACGACACGCGCGAGTAGACGAAGCGGCCGTTCATGCCGAAGGGCGAGTGGCTCGGGTAGGTGAAGATCCCGAGGTTCGAGTTCGGCTCCAGGTTGCGGTCCGGGAAGGTGTCGAAGAGGTTCTGGGCCCCCACGGCCCACGTGAAGCGCGGGAACTCGTAGCCGATCTCCAGATCCGTCAGCCACTCCGCTTCGAAATCCTGGTCGACTACCTGCCGGTCGACGAGGCAGTACTCGCCGTAGCGGCTCTCGCGCACCGACGTGAAGAGCCCGCCGCGCTTCCAGTCGGCCGACATCCGCAGGCTGTTCTCGGGCTGGCCGCACTCGACTCGGCGCCGTTCGATGGCATCGAAGAGCACCTCCTGGAGACCCGTGAGCTGCGGCGGCGTCGGGGCCACCCGGACCACCTCGTTCTCGGTCGCGTTGTAACCCGCCGACAGCTTCAGCGTGCTGTCGCTGCCTAGACGCGTACCCCAGCCCGCCGTCAGGTCGTAACCCTCGGTCCGGGTGTCGATCGCGTTGGTGAAGAAGCGCGCGCCGGTGACGTTGAACGGGGCGAGCAGCGCCGCCACCTGGGAACCGGTGAAGTTGCCGGAGAGAACGATGCGGTCCTCGATGTCCACGCGGTAGAAGTCCACGCCGGCTTCGAAAGAGCTCGTCGGATTCCAGACGAGGCCGACGCTGAAGTGCTCGGACTGCTCGGGCTCAAGGTCGCGGGCGCCGAGCGCGCGGGCCACCGGGCTGCCCACCGGGAAGGTGCCCACTTCGAAAGGCACGAGGACGCCACCCACCGCGAGGAAGTTGGTGCTGACCGTCGAGAAGAAGGACTGGCCCAGCGAAGGCGCGCGGAAGCCGGTGCTCACCGCGCCGCGCAACACCAGTGCTTCAATCGGCTGAAGGCGCACGGTCAGCTTGTAGTCGCTCGTGCTGCCGAAGTCCTCGTAATCCTCGAAGCGGCCGGCGATGCCCACCCGCAATGCTTCCAGCACATCCCCCTCCACGTCGACGTAGACGGCGTAGTTGTCGCGATGAGTGTCGACCTCGTTCGACGGCCGGAAGCCGGGGAACACCTGCGCCCCGGCCGGTGCCTTGGCGCCGAACTGGTCCGGGAAGCCGCCGTCGATGTAGGAGGCGGGCTCGCCGGCGGTGATCTCGTAGCCTTCGCGCCGGAGCTCGAGGCCGAAGGCGACGTTGAGCGGCCCGGCGAGTCCGGCCTCGAAGCCGCGGCTCAGGTCCAGGTTCGTCACCCACTGATCGAAGCCGAGCGCGCCGGCGTCGAAGCTCGTCTGAGAGGTCGGCCCCATCGATACGTTCAGGCTGTTCGACACATTGAACTGGAACTCGTTGAGCCCATACTCCGTGCTCAGGTCCCAGAACCACTCGCCGCGCGCGCCGCGCAGGCCGAAGGCAGCCGAGTAATCGGTCACCTCGGGCTCGATCAGCGGCAGGAAGCCGTCCGGGTAGATCGACGGCAGGTTGCGGTTCTCGTTCGCCCGCCGGAAGAAGCCGCCGGCCGAGCCCTCGCGCCGGCTGATGCCGCCGAAGGTGTAGAACGACGTCGAGCCGGACGTGCCGATCGGCGTCTGGCCGTTGAAGAAGCCCATGATGTCCTGGGTCTCGGCGTCGCCCCAATGATGGTTGGGCTGTTCGACCGGGTTGACGGAGCCCTGCGGCCGGGGGTCCGGACCGGCGCGGTTCGTGTCCTCGCGGTCGCGGTATTCGACCGTGGCGAAGAGCGAGCCGCGGCCAAGCGACCAGCCATTGCTGACGGAGGTGTCGACCAGGGCGCCGTCGCCATGGGTGGTGGAGCCGCCCTTGAGGTTGACGGTGAGGGGCGAGCTCGACTTGAGGACCACGTTGATGACCCCGGCGATCGCGTCCGAGCCGTACTGGGCGGCGGCACCGTCGCGCAGAATCTCGATCTCCTGGATTGCCGAGGCCGGGATGGCGTTGAGGTCGACGCCGGTCGAGCCGCGGCCGATGCTGCCGTTGACGTGGACCAGGGCGCTCGTATGCCTGCGCTTGCCATTGACGAGCACCAGGACCTGGTCCGAGCCGAGGCCGCGCAAGGTGGCGGGACGAACCGTATCGGTGCCGTCCGTGATCGTGGGCCGCGGAAAGTTGAACGACGGCGTGAGCGCCTCCAGGATCTGGTTGGTCTCGCTGGCGCCGGCGGTCTGGATGTCCTGGATCTCGAAGACATCCACCGGCACGGACTTCTCGGCCTCCGCGCCGACGGCGCGCGAGCCGACGGTGATCGACTCGTAGAAGCCGACACCCAGGCTGAAGTCCTGGGTTGCGGAGCCTGGCGAGAGGGCGACCTCGACCGTGGATGGCGAGAGGTCCGGGAAGGTGGCCTGAATCTCGACCGCCGGTCCGGAACCGGGCGGCACGGTCAGGGTGTAGCGCCCGTCCTCGTCCGTCGTGGTAGTCAGACCGAGGGCCGGGACGGTCACGGTCGCCCCGGGCAGCGGACTGCCGTCCGCGGCGCTCGTCACCTGACCGCTGATCACGGCCGGCTCCTGAGCCAGGGCAACCCCGGAGAGCAGGATCGCGAAGAGGAGGAAAGCTGCAGCGCGGGACTTCATGGCGACCGCTCCTTTCAAAGACTTGCGAGAACCTAGTTCTTGGAGGAAGGCTAACACAGCTGCCGCTTATACTCAGGCATGCGCTCCCTCCTGATCGTCCTTCTCCTGATCGCTGCTCCTATCCAGGCTGAATCCATCGAAGTCTCCGGCGGGAAGCTCTGGTACGAGCTCCGCGGCGAGGGCCCGCCGCTCGTCCTGCTCCACGACGGCCTCGTTCCCAGCGGCACGTGGGACGACCAGATGCCGGCTTTCGCGCGGCACTTCCGGACCGTGCGCTACGACCGGCGCGGCTATGGACGTTCAGAAGCGGCGAAAGAAGCCTTTTCGGACATGGACGACCTGCACGCCGTCCTGGAATCGCTGAAGATCGATCGCGCTGTGCTGGTCGGCTGCTCCAACGGGGCGAAGCTCGCGGTGGACTACGCGCTCGCCCATCCGGAGCGGGTCGGCAGCCTCGTGCTCGTCGGTCCCGTGGTGAGCGGCCTCCCCTACTCCGAGCACTTCCAGCGACGCGGCATGGAGAACTTCCAGAGCGCCAAGGGCCTGATCGAGGCCTGGGTCCAGGACCGCTATATCCTCGATCCAGTCAGCACCCGGGCGCGGGAGCGGCTACGCGCGCTGCTCAAGGGCTCCCCCACTCCCCTGGTCAATCGTGGGATCGCGAGCCTGGCGGCGAAGCGCCCGGCGGTGGACAGGCTCTCGGAGATCAAGGTTCCGACGCTGATCCTTGTCGGCGCCTCGGACATCCCGGACGTCCACGCCCACGCCGGAGCGCTGGAGGCCGGCATTCAGGGCTCCCGGCGCGTGGTGATCTCCGATGCCGGCCACCTGATCCATCTCGAAAAACCCGATCTGTTCAACGAGACCGTGCTGACGTTCCTGTGGCCCGACGGGCTCTGAACGCTACTCGGAGTCGAGCACCTCCCTGGCATTGTCCTGGACGTCCCGGTCGAGCAGGAGGTGATAGGGATCGATTCCCGCCCGGCCGGGCTTGCGCGGCACGGTGACGGTGATCGATTGCGCGCCGGAGCGGAGCCGGCGCTTTTCGAAATGGAGCGGCTCGCCGAGCTCCTCTTCCTCGTCGGCGGGAGCGAAGACGCCGATCTCCACCCAGTCGTCCATCGACACCTCGGTCTCGGCGCCGACGCCGTCGACCGCGACCTTCCGCGCCGTCACGTCGAGCGTGACGCGCCACTTTCCCGTGCCGGTCGGCTCGGCGCGGGCCTGCTTCGCCCCCAGGTCCCAGAGCGTGACCTCCTCGAAGAGGTCCGCGAGCAGGTACCGCAGTGAATCGGGCGTGACGGCCTGGAGTTCCCGGTAGAGATCGCGGGAGGTCGGATACGGCGGATCGCCGGAGCGGTGCTTCGCCCGACACCTATTCTCTGGAGAGGCACGGCTGGGACAAGGACGCCGACCGCAACACCTACGAGCCGCAGCAGATGGAGCCGCTCCCCTTCCGCGCCATGAAGCGGTACGGCGACCCGTTCCCGCAAACGCCCGAGCTGAAGAGCTATGTGGAGGAGTGGATGACGCGCGGAGTGCGGCCGGAGTGAGGACGAGCGCGCCAGAATGAAAAGCAGCGCGCCCGAGATGAGATCGAGCGCACTCGGATCCAATTGAATGGACTGAACTGGAATCGAGCGCACTGGATGAGTCTGGCCGGGATCAGATTCATTCTGGACGCGGCCAGAATCATTTTGGACTAGAGCAAAATGAATTTGGTCTAGTCCAGATTCATTCTGGTCATGGCCAGAGTCATTCTGATGGGAGTCAAAATCATCCCGGGCGATGTCAGAGTGACTCTGACGACGGTCAGGGCCGTTCGGACCGCGGTCCTCTTGCTGGCCAGCCCAAGCCTTAGGACTTCTTCAAGAGACCCGCAAGATCCGTTACTGGGGAGTGAAACCCTGAGGCGATGAATCTCTTGAGCCAGCCATTGGCCAGCTCCAAAGTCCAGAGGTCCCGCTCGATCCCGAGGACCAGACAACCCAGAGTGCCTGAGACGGCAACCTTTAGATCCACAGCATGGCGCCGGGCGGCCTTGTCGTCGGTCAGAAGCAGCCAATTCCGCTGTTGAGCAATCGCCAGGCACGATGCCTCGCCGGCGTGCAGTTGGCCAGGCATGACTGAGAAGGTCAGGACTTCCCCTTCACTGCTGAGACTGGTGAGACGCAGCCAGCCATCCTCTCTCTTGGGATGAAGGACCTTCAACCACGGAGTAGAACGCATACCCCTCCTCGAGTCCGCGCTGGATCTCCTGGTACACCTCTGTCGGAAGGAACACCTCTTCGAACAGCTCACGGAGCCTGGGAAGAGAGTCGATGGAGGCGAAGTTGGAGAGGACCGTGGTGTTCGAAATGACGCTCATCGGGTGGCAGAGTAATCCCGCAGGGCCTGGGCCTCGTCCTGAGCTTCCTGGAGAGTCTCAGGTCCCAGCCGTGGTGGGATTCCCTTCTCAAGGAGGATCTCCCTCATCTGTGCCCAGCTCACCCCTGCCAGATCCGCTGCTTTGGCCAGAGACAGACCCTCGGTTTGATAGCGATGGACCGCCACATGGACCCTGGCATCGGGGCGAGCCCGGAGCAGATGACGCAACGCATCACGAACTACCTCTTCCTCGCTGCTGTAGAGCCGAGCGCGGACGAGATCTCGGGCGTCGGTGGGCCGCATAGCGGTCTCACCAGGGTTGCTGGTCTTGGGGTCGGTGGTCTCTGACATGCTTGGTCCAAGAGCCGCGGCATGGCTCCGCCGCCTCTTCCATCTTACCACCCTCCAGCCGTCTCACAGTCCGAACGGATACGTCTCAGGCATACCCTTGACCTCTTCGCCTCCGAGCGGGGTAACGGCCCTTGTCTCGTCGAACCAGCAGTATTCGTCGAACTGCCAGGGCAGGACGGCCTGGAAGTAGTGGCTCTGGAGCTCGGTCTCCGGACGGTAGATCACGCCGATGGCCCTTTCGAGCCGCGGCGGCTCCAACTCTTCTCGTACCTCGGAACGCTTCGGCTCGCGCAGGGGCAGGAGGAAGGCGGGCACTCCGGAGTCGTGGCAGAGGCGCTCGTAGCTCTCCCGGTGCGAGGGCCGGACGCGCTGGACCTCCATCTCTCCATCCCAGTCGGTAGCCGCGGCCACGGTGCCGTGGTCGGTTCCGAAGCCGAGGAGGTAGGCATCGTTGCCGTGCTCTTCCCGGACGAGCTGGCCGACGTTGTGCTCGCCCCGGGCCGACATCTCGGTGGCCGCGGCGTTGCCGATGTGGGAGTTGTGCTCCCAGACCACGGCCTTGGCGTCTGAGCCGCGGAAGGTGAGCAGCGTCTCCAGGGTGTCGAACATGTGCTGGTCGCGCAGGTTCCAGGACTCGGCGGAACCGTAGTACATGATCCGGTAGTAGCGCTCTGCGTTGGCCACGATGCGGGCGTTCTGCACGGCGTCGAGGAAACTGTCGCCGTCGCTGTCTTCGTACTCCAGCCTTTTCTTGAGGATGTCCACGAGCGTCGCGAGCACGTCGGCCTCGCAGATGGCGAAGCGCCGCACGAGAGCGGCGCGGCCGTAGAGCGCCGGGTCCCTCTCCCAGGGGCTGAGGCAGCCGTAGCGCAGGCGCGCCACCTGGGCGGTTTCGGGGTCCTTGTCCTGGAGATAGCGCAGGACCTCGCCGATGGACGCGTAGAGGCTGTAGAGGTCGAGCCCGTGGAAGCTCACCTGCCTGTCCCGCTGCCGGTCGTTGTGCCCGCGCAGCCATTCCACGAAGTCCGCCACCTCGCGGTTGCGCCACATCCAGGTCGGAAAGCGCGAGAAGGTGGATTGCCGGCCGTCGCGCGGCGGAGGCAGGTGGCGGACGTAGAGGTCGATGTGCGCCGCGACGCGGCAGTTTCCGATGCGGTCCAGAAGAGGACCGAGGTCCGCGGTCTCGAGGTCCTCGAACGGCTCGGCGGCCTCGCGGACCAGGCGGGCGACGGTCGCGGGCTGGCTTGGCTGGCGCGGATGGCCAAGGATGATGGATGGCTCGGGTTCCTGAACCAGCGGAGATTCGCCAGGCGGCGGGAGCTCTTCCGGAGGCTGTGGCGGAGTCGGATCGACTGCGGGATCAAAAGGGAGGAGGTCGCCGTCCCCCTCGCTGGTGCGCCAGCCCTGGGCTCCCACCAGGGGGACGAAGCGGACAGCTCCGAGACTCTCCTTCCTGAGCTCGTCCGGTCCGGTGCGCCGCACGCGCACCAGTTCCTGGAGGCGGGGGTCGGTGCCGATGGGGATGACCAGCCGGCCGCCGGGAGCGAGCTGGCTCTGGAGGGCCGGTGGAACGTCGGGACCTCCCGCGGCCACGGCGATGGCGTCATAGGGCGCGTGCTCGGGCCAGCCCAGGGTGCCATCCCCGTGGATGATATGGACGTTGGTGTAGCCGAGCCGCTCCATGCGCTCCCGGGCCAGTTCCGCCAGACGCTCGTGGCGCTCGATGGCGTAGACCTCCCGCGCGATGCGGGAGAGCACGGCCGCGGCATAGCCGGAGCCGGCGCCCACCTCCAGGACCCGGTCGTCCGGCCCGATCTCCAGGGCCTCGGCCATCAGCGCCACGATGTAGGGCTGGGAGATCGTCTGCTCTTCCTCGATGGGGAGCGGGGTGTCGTCGTAGGCGAACTCGTGGAGCCGTTCGGGCACGAAGACCTCGCGCGGTACGGTGAGCAGGGCGTCGAGGACGCGGCGGTCACGCACACCGCGGCTCGCGATCTGGCGCTCGACCATGTCCCGGCGGCGGTTTTCAAAGTCAGGCATTGCTACACTTCCCTCCCCCGACTCTGTTGAAAACCTGCAAAATCGGCGCCTTTTCGGCCCCTCACCCCCCGGAGTGAGGGCTGATGTATCATCCCCACCATTCCAGGAGATCGATGATCCTCTCCGCTCGATTGCCGGCCGGGGCGGTCCTTGCCGCGGCTCTCCTGACCTTGCCGGCGGAATCTCTCCGCCCTGGAGAGTCTCGCGTCCACGAGATCGCTTTGGAGGCCGGCCACGCCTGGCGGATCGCGGTCGAGCAGATCGGGATCGACGTGACGGTCGAGGTGACCGGGCCGGACGGTCAGCGGATCGTCGCGGCGGACTCTCCCTTCGACCGGCAGGGCACCGAAACCGTGCTGGTCACCGGCGGATCGAAGCTGGTCGTGCGGGCCCGGGAGGCGGGAGCGCCCCCGGGACGGTATACGGTCCGGATCGACTCTATCGACGATCCCGGACGCATCGAGGCCGAGGCTGCCATGGGCCGCGCGGGCGAGGCGTACCTGGAAGGCTCTCCCGAGGGTCGGAAAAGATCCCTGGCCGAGTACCTCAGAGCTTCCGAGCTCTACGAAGGGGAGGAGAAGGCGCGGGCGCTCTATGCCGCGGCCGTGCTCGCCCGGTTGACGGGGGACAACCGCCAGGCGCTGGAGCTTGGAGAGAAGGTGCTGCCACTCTGGCAGTCCCTGGACGACCGGCTGTGGGAGGCGTCTGCCCGGAACGAGATCGGGCTCTCCCTCTGGCTGCTGGGCCGGATGGACGAGGCCCGGACGTCGTTCGAGGCGGCACTGGCAATCCAGCGAGAGATCGGGGACCGGTACGGCGAGGCGGTCTCCCTGAGCAACCTGTGCGCGAGCGACCTTCCCCAGGGGAGGCTGCGCGAGGCGCTGGCCTGCTATGGCGAGGCGCTGCCGAAGCTGAGGGAGGTCAAGGCGGCGGCCCTGGAGGGGGCGGCCCTGACCAGCGCGGGCCGCGCCCTGGACGTGCTGGGCCAGCCCGAGCAGGCGCTCCTCCGCTACCGGGAGGCGCTGGCCCTGACGCGCTCGGTGGGGGACCGGGTCGGCGAGGCCCAAGCCCTCAACAACCTGGCGGTGCTCCACCGGCAGATGGGCGAGTATCAGGAGGCCCTTGCGAGCTACGGCCAGGCGCTGGAGATCTTCTCCTTTCTCCAGAACCGGCGGTGGCAGGCGAGAGTCCTCCAGAACCTGGGCGCCATCTACCAGGGCCTGGGAGAGCCGCGGCAGGCGCTCCCCCAGTACGAGCAAGCCCTGCCTCTTTGGCGGGAAGCGGGAGACCGGGAGGGCGAAGCCATCACCCTGACCAACCTCGGCCGGGTGCACGGCTCGCTCGGGGACCCGCGCCGGGCTCTGGAGCTCTATGAGCAGGCCCTGGTTCTGGAGCGGGCGGCCGGCGACCGACGCGGCGAGGGGATCACCCTGGCCCACACCGGGCTCGCCAGCCTGGCCCTGGATGATCCGGCAGGCGCCCTCGCCGCGTTCGACGGAGCCCTGGGACGTCTGCGCGCGGTGGGAGACGCGCTGTACGAGGCCGACGCGCTGCACGGCCGGGGGCGTGCCCAGGCGGCTCTGGGCAAACCGGAGGAAGCCCTGGCCAGCCTCGAGCAGGCGCTGACCCTCGCCCGCAACGCGCGTATCCCCGCCAGCGAGGCCAGGGCGCTCTGCTCCCTCGCCCGGATCGAGCATGGGCTCGGGCGGACGGATGCTGCCCGCGCCCATGCCGCCGCGGCCATCGAGGTCATCGAGTCGTTGCGCACGAAGATCGGCAACCCGGATCTGCGCTCGTCCTTCGCGGCCACCCTGCACGAGGCGTACGAGTTGCAGATCGATCTCCTGATGGAGGCGCACCGCGCCAGCCCGGGCGCGGGCTTCGACCGCATGGCCCTGGAGACCGGGGAGCGGGCGCGGGCCCGCACGTTCCTGGAGCTGCTCGGCGAGGCCGGCATCGATCTGCGGCAAGGGGTCGAGCCCGCGCTTCTGGAGCGCCGGACCACCCTGGAGCGCCGCCTGAGCGCCCGGTCCGAACGCCTTTTGAGGGAGAAGGACCCCGCGGTCCGGGCAACCCTGCTCGGCGAGCAGGGGACCCTCCTGCGGGAACTCGACCTCGTGGACGCGCAGATCCGGGAGAGCAGCCCGGCCCATGCCGCCCTCATCCGCCCCCAGCCCCTGGGCGCAGCCGGGATCCAGTCGCTCCTCGATCCGGACACGCTGCTCCTGAGCTACTCCCTGGGCGAGGCGCGCAGCTACCTGTTCGCCGTGACCTCCACCTCGGTGGAGAGCTTCGAGCTTCCATCCCGCTCGCGGATCGAGGAGGCCGCCCGCAAGGTTCACGGCGGGCTGAGCGTCTACGACGCCGAGAACCGCGCTTCCGAAGCCCGGGAGGCCGCGGGACTGAGCCGGATGGTCCTGGGTCCCGCGGCTCACCTCCTGGAGAAGCGGCGTCTGGTGATCGTGGCCGACGACGCGCTGCACTACGTTGCGTTCGGCGCTCTGCCGCAGGATGCCGCGGAGGACGCGGCCCCGGTCCCCCTTCTAGAGAGCCGCGAGATCGTCTATCTCCCCTCGGCTTCGACCCTCGCGGTCCAACGGAAGATCCTGGCCGCGCGCCCCTCCGCCGCCAGATGGGTGGCGGTGGTGGCGGACCCCGCTTTCGATCCCCGCGATCCGGCTTTCGTGCGGCTGCCCGCGTCCCGGCAGGAGGCGGAGGCCATCGCGGCCCTCGCTCCCCCGGGACAGGCGCGCCTCGCGCTGGGTTCCCAGGCGAGTCGACAGGAAGTCCTGGGCGACCGGCTAAGCGGCTACCGCGCCGTCCACTTCGCCACTCACGGGGTGGTCGACGCGGAGCACCCGAGCCTGTCCGGGCTGGCACTCTCGGAGGGCTTCCTTCCTCTCCGGGACGTGTACGGGCTGCGCCTCGGCGCGGACCTGGTCGTGCTGAGCGGCTGCCGCACGGCGCTCGGCCGGGAGATCCGCGGAGAGGGGATCGCCGGGCTGGCGCGGGGCTTCTTCCATGCCGGCGCGCCCCGGGTGGTGGCGAGCCTGTGGCAGGTGGAGGACCGCGCCACGGCGGAGCTGATGATCCGTTTCTACCGCGCGATGTGGACGGAAGGGCTGGCTCCGGCCGCGGCGCTGCGATCGGCCCAGCTCTCCATCCGGGGGGAGCGGCGCTGGCGGGACCCTTATTTCTGGGCGGGCTTCGTCCTCCAGGGCGACTGGAGATGAATAGGTGCGATCGTCCGAGCTCCCGTCCCACTCTCGGGACGGAACCGGGCTCTTGAAAAGGAGGAAACCATGAGCGCGACCATCGACGATTTCGTGGGCGAGTGGTACATCCGGTGGGTGGACGGCGAGGATCCCATCGTCCAGAAGGCATGGAGGCTGGTCCTCGAAAAGCCGTCCGGCAGTACCTTGCAGTTCGTCCTCTCCCAACCCGTCCCCGGCCAGGGATGGCAGCCGGTGCTTTCTTCGGACAAGAACGGTCCACTCGAGTTCGTGGCCGGGAGCCTTCGCTGGATCAGCGATCCCCTCGACACCCCGCCGGAAGACATGGCCCGCATGTACATCTCGGTCGCCGAGGGTGTGACCTGGGACGAGGCCCACTTCCGCTCGCTGTACGGGACGACGCTGCACGGGGACCCGGAGCAGGTGGCGGTCTGGGGCGCCAACGATGTTCCGCCGCCCAGTCCGGTCGCACCTTGAGCGATAGATTCCCTGTTAGAATCCGTGCGCACTGACAGGGAAAACCGATCTGGCCAGCCAAGGGACGACCCTCGACGTCAGCGAACGGCCGGAGGAGCTCGTCGCGCGAATTCAGGCGGGCGACCGGCGGGCCGAGGAGCGCCTCGTCGAAATCTACGGTCGCGGTGTGGCGATCCTCCTGGACCGCCACACCAACGGCCGGCCCGAAGCCGAAGATCTCTTCCAGGACACGTTCAGTCTCCTCCTGGAGAAGCTGCGGCGCGGGGAGATGCGCGAGCCCGCGAAGCTCCCCGGCTTCCTCGCCCAGATCGCCCGCAGCCTTGCCATCGAGCACTACCGCAAGGCCCAGCGGCGCAAGACCGAGCCCGACAGCGATGCCATCGCCGAAGTCGCTGATGTCTCGGGCGCAGGCTCCGGCGCTCTGTCCGAGCTGCTCGCCCGGGAGAATTCGGGGATCGTGCGCGAGGTGATCCAGGAGCTCGGCACCTCCCGCGACCGCGACATCCTCCTCCGCTTCTACATCGCCGAGGAGGACAAGGAGAGCATCTCGGCTGATCTCGGCCTCTCCAGCCTCCAGTTCAACCGCGTCCTCCACCGCGCCCGGGAGCGCTACCGTGCTCTCTTCCTGGAGCGGCTCGGCCGCCGGTCCGCCGCCCTCCTCTTCGCGCTTGGAATAGTTCTGCTCCTCGTCCCACTCTCTCTTGGAGGGCGGCGACTGGCCGGGTGAGAGACATGGACCACTCCTACATCGAAGAGCACGGGCTGATCGACCTCTATCACCGGGGGCAGCTGCCGCCGGAGGAGGAGGCCGGCTTCGAGGAGCACTTCGTGGGCTGCGTCGAGTGCCAGGAGCGGCTCGAAATGGCCCGCGGCTTTCAGCGCGGGCTCAGGACCGTGGTGGCTGAGGAGGTGGCAGGGGCCACCTTTCTCGCCTGGCTGCTGCGGAGGAGGTGGATGGCGGTTGCCGCGCTGCTTCTGGCCGCGGCCCTGCCCGTGGTGGGATACCTGGCCGGGAGCCGCGGCACGCCTCTTCCACCACCTTCAGACATCGAGGCCAACTGGCGCCAGCTCTATGAGAAGGAGCGGCAGAGCGCGGCCGGTCTCCGCCAGCAACTGGAGGAGAGCGAACGCCTCCGGCTCGCCGAAAGGGAGGAGACCCCGGCGCCCGTCTCCGTCCCCTCCCCCCTTGTGAACACGCCCGTGTTCCTGCTCACCGCGGTCCGGGGAGAGCCCGGAGAGGCCGCGCCGATCGACGTCGAGGATGGCTACTTCTCCCTGGCGGTCGACGCCGGGGACGACCCGCGCTTCGAGAGCTTCCGGGTGACGGTCACGGACTCCCGCGGGACACGGGTGTTCCGGGAGTCCGGTTTGAAACCGAATTCTCTCGAAGCGCTGCTGCTCACCTTCCCCGCCGGCTTCTTCAAGCCGGGCGAGTATCGATTGACCGTCGAGGGCGTGCGGGCAGGCGGCAGCGCCTCCGAGCTTGGCGGGTACCTGTTCCGGATCGTGTAGAACCTCACCCCCTGTCCCCCTCTCCCATCTTCCTCCCTGCCCCCCCGGGAGAGGGGGGACGTAGATGAAGTCACCGTACCTCCGCCGAGGCAAGACTGCTACAGGAACGTTCCCCCTCTCCCGGCGGGGGTGGTCGGGAGATGGGAGAGGGGGACAGGGGTGAGGTTGCGGGTGGGATAGCTCCTCTCCTCGTCCCACTGTGGGGTTGCCATCGAATAGGAGACCCCATGCACCGTCCCTGGCTCTATGTCATGGCAATGATGGCTCTGGCCAGCTGCGCTCGGCAGCAGGCCGCTCCAGCTCCCGAGAATCCGGAGCCTGCCTTTGTGGGGCGCCAGACCTGCGCTACCTGCCACGCGGAGGAGGACCGTCTCTGGCAGGGATCGCACCACGACCTCGCCATGCAGGAGGCCACCGAGGCCACGGTGCTCGGCGACTTCGGTGGCGCGACCCTCACCCATTTCGGGACCACCTCCACGTTCTTCCGGCGGGATGGAAGGTTTTTCGTCCGCACCGACGGGCCGGACGGCAAGCTCCATGATTTCCCGATCGCCTACACGTTCGGGGTGTCTCCCCTCCAGCAATACCTCGTGGAGATGCCCGGCGGACGGCTCCAGACGCTCCCGCTCTGCTGGGATACCGAGGGCCGGCGCTGGTTCCACCTCTACTCGGAGCCAGTCCCAGCCGGTGACGCCCTGCACTGGACCGGTCCCAACCAGACCTGGAACTACATGTGCGCCGAGTGCCACTCCACCGGCGTGCGCAAGGGATACGACGCCGGGAAAAATGTTTATGAGACCTCGTGGTCCGAGATCGACGTCTCCTGCGAAGCTTGCCACGGGCCCGGATTACAGCACGTCAAGGATGGAAAGAGTTTCGACGTCCGCCTGAAGGACCCCGGACGAGGAACCTGGATCGCCGATCCCGCGGCCGGCATGGGCAGGCGGCTCGCGCCGCGCGTGGCCACGGACGAGGTCGAGACGTGCGGCCGTTGCCACGCGAGCCGGTCCCCGATCCAGGAGAGCCAGGGTTCGGTCCTCCTCGACAGCCACCGCCCCACTCTGCTGGAGGCGGGGAGCTACCACGCCGACGGCCAGATCGACGGCGAGGTCTACGAGTACGGCTCCTTCCTCCAGAGCCGGATGTATCACGAGGGAGTCACCTGCAGCGACTGCCACGAGCCTCACTCGCAGACGCTGCGGCGGACGGGCAACGCCCTCTGCACCCACTGCCATTCCGCGCCGAAGCTCGACACCCCCGAGCACCACAAGCACAAGGAAATTCAGTGCGTCGACTGCCACATGCCGGAGAAGACCTACATGGGGGTCGACCGGCGGCGCGACCACAGCCTGCGGGTGCCGCGGCCCGACCTGACCGTGAAGATCGGATCTCCGAACGCCTGCAACGGTTGCCATTCGGATCGCTCCGCGAAGTGGGCTGCGGCCACGGTCGAGCGCTGGTATGGAGCACGAGATCCTCACTGGGGTGAGGCGATCCACGCGGGGCGCACCGGCCAACCCGGCGCAGAGCCGGCGCTCGCGGCCGTGGCCAGCGATCCCGAGGTCCCTGCCATCGCCCGCGCCACGGCGCTGTCTCTTCTGCGGTCCGAGCCCTCCCTTGCGATTGGCCTCCAGGACCCCGATCCCCTGGTGCGGCTCGGCGCGATCCTCGGGACCGGATCGCTGGAGCCCGAAGCGCGGCTGCGCCTCACCTCTCCCCTCCTGATCGATCCGGTCCGCGGCGTGCGCATCGAAGCGGCCCGCATCCTGAACGGCAACAACGCTCCGGGCCTGGAGCCCGCGCTCGCCGAATATCGATCAGCCCAGGAGGCCAACGCCGATCGTCCCGAAGCCCATCTCAACCTCGGCTGGCTGGACGCTCTGCGCAACGACTTCGCGAGCGCGGAGGCTTCCTATCGCAACGCCCTGCGCCTCGATCCAGGCTTCGCTCCGGCCTACGTGAACCTCGCCGACCTCTTCCGGCTCCAGGGCCGGGACGCGGAAGGAGAAGCCCTCCTCCGCCAAGCGCCTGACGAGGCCGGAGTCCATCACTCCCTCGGGCTTCTCCTCGTCCGCCTCGGCCGTCTGGACGAAGCGCTGCCGGAGCTTGCGCGGGCCGTCGAGCTCGCGCCCGGCGAAGCCCGCTATGCCTATGTCTATGAAGTCGCTCTTTCAGAAAGGAAACCACGATGAAAGCGAAAATGTTTGCCCTCGCCCTGCTGCTGACCGCGGCGGCCGTCCATGCCCAGGGGACCGTCCCGCCAGCATGGAGCGGCTTCGACTATCGCAGGATCGCCGACCAGAACCGTTACCTCGTCCGGGGAGCGGAAGCGAAGCGGCCGGCCCGCAACATGGAGCCCGCGATGCAGCACCCGGATCAGACCCAGGAGGCGATCAACCGCCTCCAGAGCAAGGGTTTCTGCGCCTCGGGCCTGGCCGCCTCGTGCCCGACCTGCAAGGTCGACGCGGCGAAGGAGAAGAGCTGCAAGAAGCCCAACCTGATGATCTTCGTCGTGGACGACATGGGCTGGGGCGACTTCGGAGCCTACGGCGGCGGCGTAACGCGCGGCTCGGCCACGCCCATGGTGGACCGGCTCGCGCAGGAAGGATTGATGCTCACCTCCACCTACGCCCAGCCCACCTGCTCCCCCACCCGGGCGACCATGCATACCGGCCAGCTCCCGGTCCATCACGGCGTGCTCTATCCACCCATGTACGGCGATCCGGGCGGCCTCACGCAGCAATCGATCACGCTTCCCTGGCTGCTCAAGCAGCAGGGCTACCGCACCCAGGGCGTAGGCAAGTGGCACATGGGGGAAAACGTTCCCAACCTGCCGCAGAGCGTGGGCTATGACGATTACTACGGCTTCCTCAGCGTCTCCGACATGTACACGGAGTGGCGCGACCAGTATTACAACCCCGAGGGGGTGCGCGACGAGGTGCGCACCACCTACATGGACAACAATCGCTTCAGCCACTACCTGATCCACGCCACCCCGGAAAAAGGTTGCCAGGCGCTGTCCGAGATCACGCTCCCGTGGGAGGCCGAGGCGCTCCAGGGTGTGCCCAACCGCGGCAATGCCAACAACTGCACGCCGCCCACGCCGAACAATCAGAAGGTGAGCTCTGCGCAGCTCGACCGCCTCTGGGCCGAGTACTCGGAGAAGTTCATCCGCTCGCACGCGGACGGCAAGCAGCCCTGGTTCCTCTATCATGCCACCCGCGGCTGCCACTTCGACAACTACAACAACGCCGGCGACCGCCGTCTCTCCTACGCCCGCACGCTCTACTCGGACTGCACCGTGGAGATGGACGAGATCCTCGGCCGACTGATCCGCACCCTCTATGAGACCGGGCAGGCCGACGACACGTTCGTCTTCTTTACCTCGGACAACGGACCTGAGGACGAGATCCCGCCGCACGGCTTCACCCCGTTCCGCGGCGGCAAGGGGGACACCTGGGAGGGCGGCGTGCGAGTCCCCGGCATCGCCTGGTGGCCGGGTATCGTGGAGCCGAGCCGGCGCTCCGACGGTCTTTTCGATCTTGCCGATCTCTACACCACCTTCACCACCCTGGCCGGTTTCGACTACGCGAAGGCCTCTCAATACAAGGACCGCTATCTCTACGGAGTGGACCAGTCGTCGTTCCTGCTGTCGAAGGACGGCGAGTCGAACCGCCGCAGCATCCTCAACTGGTACCTGACCAACTTCTCGGCCGTTCGCATGGACGAGATGAAGGCCCACCGCATGGTCTCCCTGCCCGTGGGTCTGGAACAGGGTTACTTCGGCGGTCTCGCCGGGGTGAACCTCCCTGTCTCCTATCTCTGGATGTTCAACCTCCAGGCCGATCCCAAGGAGAAGGAGAACATCAACATCCGCCACCTCTGGGCGCAGCACCTGTTCAGTGGCGAGTTCACGCGCTTCATGTGCGACCTCGTGGCCTATCCGCCGAACCTGCCGACGGAACCCATGGGCGAGCTGATGGCCCAGCAGCAGATCCAGCTACTCAAGGGGCACCCGGAGTCGTGGAAGGACGCCTGCAGTGCCAACATCGAGAGGAGATAGCCATGAAAAGGTTTTCCACCGTCTTGCTCGTCCTCCTCTTCACTTCGCGGGTCTGGGGGTACTCGGAGGATCAGCTCGGGCAGGACCCGCACAGCACGTTTCATTACAACCTCGTGCGGACGCTCGCCGCGGCCGCCGGCTTCAGCGCGGCCGACGCCGAGTCGATCGCCGACGCCTGCGAGGCCACGGACCGCGGCACCTTCTCCGGCGTCGCGCTGACCGGCACCGAACGCCCCGACGCGCACCAGGGCCAGCAGTCGCTCGGCCTCTACTACCACTTCGGCCGGCGCGGCTCGCAGAACGCCACGGGCGAGTACGAACTGCCGGGGGAGGACACCTGTCAGTTTTTTGACCGGGCACACGTGGCTGCCAAGGACCTCTCCGCCCGCTGCCCCTACGTCTGGCTCGCGAAGACGGCCGGCGCCTCGGGGGAGCCCGGTCCCTGTCAGGTCGAGGACGACGGGAGAACGGTCTCGGAGATGGCTGAGATCGAGCTCTGGGCGGTCTACGGCCGCGGCCTGCCGCGCTTCGGGGCTCCGACGATCGCGAAGGGCGGCGGCGCGGCCGGGCCGGTCGCGCCGCGCTCGCTCGACGCGCTCGGCATCTACCTCCACGCGCTCGCCGACTCCTATTCCCACGAGGCCTGCATGGAGCAGTGCAGCTTTCAGGGCCACAGCGTGGGTCCGGCGAGCTGCTCGGCGGTCTACTGGCACGAGATCGCAGAGTACGGCCCGGCGTCGCTCCAAAATTCCGGAATACAGTACACGCACAACGCAGCCCAGGCGGTCTGGCTGACGCTCAAGAGCTACCGGCAGGTCAACAGCCTCACGGGATCGGCGAAGTGGACCGACCAGCAGGCCCAGTCCTTCTGGGATACCTGGATCGCGCTGGACACGGGCGCCGAGCGGGAGAAGGCGGCGGATGCGGCGTTCAGTGAGTTGACGAAGTGATGCGTGAACCTGGAAAGGACCAAAAGGACGTCCTTTATGTCCTTGAGGTCCTTTCCGGGAAGTCCGGCGGGAGCACCCAAGTCTCCCGCCTCACCTTTTCCCAAGCAAACAGCAGAACCAGCTCAGCCGCCGGACATGGCTCTGCCCGGTCCAGGATTCCCAGCGACCATCCCAGCCAACCTGCCAGCGCCTCGGGGCGAACCCCGGCCTCCCGCAGCGATCGCAAGGTCAACCCCGCGTCCCTCTTGGACAGCTTCTCCCCCTGCGCGTTCACCACCAAGGGTACGTGGGCATAGACTGGCGGCGCCCCTCCCAGAGCCTCGATGAGCTGGATCTGCCGCGCGGTTGAGTCGAGCAGGTCGGCGCCTCGCACGACCTCGTTTATCCCCATCAGAAGGTCGTCCACCACCACCGCGAGTTGGTAGGCGTAGAGGCCGTCCCTCCTCTTGAGGACGAAATCGCCGACCGTCTGATCCACACGCTCGACTTGACGTCCATGGACCCGGTCGATCCACTCCACGGGCCGGTCGTGGACCCGGAAGCGGATCGCCGCGTCCGAGCAGTGCTCGAACCAGCCGGGGTCCAGGCGCTCGGGGCGGAAGGCGGCGGGGTAGGGTGCGGTCCCCTCCGGGCCGTGGGGCGCCGAGGCGATCGTTTGGAGGTCCTTGCGCGAGTGGCGGCAGGGGAAGAGACGGCCAGCCGCGGCGAGGCGGGCGAGCGCCTCCTCGTAGAAGGCGGACCGCTCCGATTGGACGTAAGGCCCCTCATCCCAATCCAATCCCAGCCAGGAGAGATCTTCCATTGCGGCCTCCGCCATGCCGGGGACGACCCGCGGACCGTCCAGGTCCTCCAGGCGCCAGACGAAGGTGCCGCCCTTCGAGCGCACAGAGAGCCACGCGGCCAGCGCAGTGCGGGCGTTGCCGACGTGGATCAACCCCGTAGGAGAGGGGGCGTACCGCCCCCGGGGAGAGGTCATGGCGCGAGAGTCTACGGTAAGGTTTGCGGGGTTCCCACGTATGAGGGAAGGACTCTTCCACTAGGAGGCTTCTGTTCATGAATGCCAAGACTCTCGCGGCACGCTTCGCCGCCGTGCTGATGGCCGTCCTGACGGCAGTCCCGGTCTTCCCCGCCGAACGCGCGGTTGAGCTGGAGGGCTATGACCAGCTCGTCCAGGGGATGGTCGACACCTGGGAGGTGCCGGGCCTCGCGATCGCCATCGTCAAGGACGGCCAGGTGGTCTATGAGAAGGGCTTCGGCTACCGCGACGTGGAGAAGAAGGTGCCCGTCACTCCGGACACGCTCTTTGCCATCGGCTCGGCCACGAAAGCGTTCACCACGTTCGTCATGGGCACCCTGGTGGACGAGGGCAAGCTCGACTGGGACAAGCCGGTCACCACCTTTCTGCCGGGGTTCCGGCTCCGCGACCGCGTGGCCACGGAGCAGCTCACGCCGCGGGACATGGTGACCCACCGCTCCGGACTGCCGCGGCACGACCTCTCCTGGTACAACGCGACCGAGCTCTCCCGCAAGGAGCTAGTGGAACGGCTTCCCTACATGGAGGCCACCTACCCGCTGCGCTCGCGCTGGCAATACAACAACTTCATGTTCCTCACCGCCGGCTATCTCGTAGAGCAGGTCACGGGCAAGAGCTGGGAGGACAACGTCCGCGAGCGCATCTTCGATCCCCTGGGGATGACCAATTCCAACTTCTCCGTGGAGGACTCCCAGAAGGCCGCCGACTTCGCCCTCCCCTACCGCGAGGACGACGACGAGAAGATCGAGCTCATCCCCTTCCGGGTGATCACGAACATCGGCCCAGCCGGGTCGATCAACTCGTCGGCCCGCGACATGGCGAAGTGGGTGCAGATCCATCTCGCCAAGGGCAAGATAGGCGACCGGCAGATCATCGGTCCGGCCACGCTGATTGACATCCACTCGCCCCACATGGTGATCACCGCGACTCCGGAGCGCGCCGAGATCTCCCAGGGGGCCTACGGCCTCGCTTGGTTCATCGACACCTACCGCGGCCACCAGAGGGTGCACCACGGCGGCAACATCGACGGCTTCTCCGCCCTCGTGTCCCTGCTCCCGAACGACAACCTCGGCATGGTGATCCTCACGAACAGGAACGGCACCGAAGTGCCCGAGCTGCTCGTGCGCCACACGGTGGACCGGCTGCTCAAGCTCGATCCCATCGACTGGAACGGCGAGGCGCTGGGCAAGCGCGATATCGCCGAGGCCGCAGACAAGGAGGCCGAAGCCAAGAAGGAGACGGCACGCAAGCCGGGCACGAAGCCGGCTCACAAGCTGGAGGACTATGCCGGCGACTACGCCCACCCGGGCTACAGCCCGCTCAAGGTCGAGGTGGACGGCACGCGGCTGAAGCTGACGTACAACCACCTCAGCACGCCGCTGGAGCACTGGCATTACGAGACCTGGACCGGGGCCAAGGGCGGCGACCACCCGACCTTCGAGGATCGGAAGTTCCTCTTCGAGACGGACGTGGCCGGCAACGTGGTGGCCGTCCGGGCCCCGTTCGAGGTCTCGCTCAAGGACGGGATCACGTTCACCAAGAAGCCGGACTCCCGTCTGTCCGACCCGGCGTACCTCTCGCGATTTGTGGGCGACTATGAGTTGGCTGGCGAGACCGCCTCGATCCAGCTTGCGGGCAACGTACTGACCGTGAACTTCCCCGGAACCTCCCAGTTCCACCTCGTGCCGGAGGTCAATGGCGAGTTCTCGGTCAAGGAGGCATCTAACCTACGCGTGCGGTTCGAGGAGGAGGGCGGCAAGGCGACGGCAATGACGGTCATGCAGCCGAACGGGGTGTTCACGGCGAAACGGAAGTAGGATCCTCAAAGTTCTCGTCTGCGTCCTCCTGCTGGTCCTCGACCTCTGCCTCAGGCTGGCGGCGCTGGCGCCAGATCCCGGTGAGCAGCGCGGGCCAGAGGCTGCAGGAGAGGACCATTACCGTGGGCGAGAAGCCGGGCATCGTCAACACGGGAAACCAATTGTGGGCGAGGTAGCCCTCCGGGAAGAGCCTGCGGTGGAGGATTGCCGAGGTGTAGTAGACGTGGGGACCGGGCGCGATCGACGCGGGCACCCGCGTGTTGAAGAGCGTCTCGGTCTCGCTCGTGAGGACACGGGCGAACAGGTCGATCTCCGAATTCCGGTAGCGCTGCCCCTTGAGGTTGAAGAGCGCGTGGGCCACCCGGCCCAGAGTGGTCACGCGGTCGTCGTAGAACCCGTCCATGCTGTAGACCAGGGCCGCGGGGAGGTCGCCAAAGTCGGGTTTGAACAATCTTTCATTGGCGTGAACCACGTGCGCCCACACGAGCTTGCCGTAAGTCAGGAGCTGCTCGCTGTCGGCGAAGAGGCCCGCGACCTTCGGATCGTTCGTGTCCAGCCAGTCCGGCGGCTGGATGCGGTGGAGCTTGCGCAGCACCACGCCCGGAGACCGCGGCGGAGGTCCCAGCCTCTTCCGCATCCGGTCGAGGAGGTCCCCCACCGTATCGGTCGGCTTACCCACCGAGCGTTGCCACATAGGGGACCAGGGCCCAGGCCAGCAGAGGGAGGGCCCAGTATTCCATAGGAATCCAGAACAGGGTGTGCTTCGGCTTGAACGTGAGCTGCTCGCCCGAGTCGCAGTCGAGGGACAGCCGGCGGAGGCGGTTCCAGGAACGGCCGGTCCCCCAGATGGTGACAGCCGCCACGATCAGCGCCACGTTCTTGGGCCACTCGTTGGCCGTGTAGTAGCCGGCCCCCAGGACCCGGTCCACGCCGAGCTGGACGAAGACAAGGGCGGCGAAAGCGAGGATCGGGGCCGCAATACCGCGACCCTTGTGGATAATGAACATGCCAGATTTCCTGGGGTGATGGTATGGAGATGCCTGGGAAGAATCAAGAGGCTACTCGAACCGCTCCGGCGCCCCATCCCGTCTGCGCTGGAGGAGTAGGGCCATGCGCTCCAGGACCTCGGGCGTGACCTCCCCTTCTTCGGCCCCTTCTTTGGCGAACCCGCGGAGGAAGCGCATGGCGTCCACAAGGTAAGGGTCGGAGAAGAGCCCTTCCGCCTCGAGCGCGAGCTCGCCGATCTCTCCGGATCGATCCTCCCGCAGGTAGGCCGAGACCAGGTCCAGGGTGACCAGGGCCGCGTCATGGCCCAGCCCGCGCTCGAGGAAGGCCGCCCGGGTCTCGCGGAGAGCGGATTCGACATTGCCCAGCCGGTTCGAGCCATCCCGGAGCACGGAAGCTCCCACGGCGCCGGTCGGATAGGCATCCGGGTCCGCCGGCTCCGTACTTTCCGCCACCTCGCTCCCCCTGTCCCGCGAGGCGAGCCGGAAGGAGGTGCCGAGGTGGACCCAGGCCAGGGCGCGAACGTTCTCGACCTTTTCCGCTCCGTACGCCTCCGGGCTCAGCCGCTGGGCGATGAGGGCGGCCAGCCTGGCGTACTCGACGGCCTCCTCGGGCTCGTCGATCCAGGCGGCCCGGCACTTTGCCTCCAGCAGCTCACAGAGCTCCAGGGTGTGGAAGCGGTCGTCCTGGCGGATCAAGGCCCGGCGGCGGTGCTCGGGCTGGCTCAGGAGCCGGGCCGCGGCGGCCTGGCCCGCGGCGGAGAGGACGTCCTGCAGGGCGCGGAGGACGCCGCGCACGGTCTCCCCCCGTCCCAGGTCCTGCCCGGCAGGCTCATCCCTCTTTGCGAAGCGGTGCCCCTGCCAGCGCACCACGCTCCCGGAGCGGGCAGGCAGGCGGTCCACCGCTTCCTGGCAGGAGACGCACGACGCGAGGTGCGCCTCCAGCACGCGGCTCTCCTCGCGGCCCAACTCGCCGCGGACGTAGAGCGCCAGCACCTCCGGCTTGGGATGTCCCTGGTCCATGAACAGGATTGTATCCGTCCTCGGCAACCATGTCGCGGAGTGACATGCCCCAGTTGATCCCATCCCCCCTCTCCCCAACCCTCTCCCCCGTGCCGGGGGAGAGGGAGCCTCAGGCGGAACAGGCACGATGTTTGATATGTTCTGGTCAATTGGTGGGGAGTAGCTGCCCGGGACGTACCCGGGTTGGAAGGCCGTCAAGACGGCGGCGCACAACGCCACCCGGCCTTCCGATAGGCGAAGCGGACCGACGGCGAGACCACCACGACACGCAACCCGTGCCGTGGGCCTCGGCTTTCGCGCCCCACGGCCTATCTCGAGGAGATAGGTCATGCAGGAAACCTCCTTATGGCTCTGGGTGGGCTTCAACGCCTTCATCCTGGCCATGCTCGCCCTGGACCTGGGCGTCTTCCATCGCAAGTCCCACGAGGTCTCGGTCAAAGAGGCCACGATCTGGAGCGCGGTCTGGATCTCGCTCGCCCTCGTCTTCAACGCCGGCATCTACTTCTTCCGCGGTGCCGAGCCGGGCATCCAATTCTTCACCGGCTATCTCATCGAGAAGTCGCTCAGCGTCGACAACATCTTCGTCATCGCGCTGATCTTCAGCTACTTCGCGGTGCCCAAGGCCTACCAGCACCGGGTGCTCTTCTGGGGCATCCTGGGCGCCCTGGTGATGAGGGCGATCTTCATCGTGGCCGGCGCGGCGCTGCTCGCCCGCTTCCACTGGATCATCTACATCTTCGGCGCCTTCCTGCTGTTCACCGGCATCCGGATGGCCCTCCACCGGAACGAGGAGATCCACCCCGAGAACAACCCTGTGCTCAACCTGGTGCGCCGGCTCGTGCCAGTGACGAACGATTATCATGGGGGCCATTTCTTCGCGCGCGATGCCCGCAATATGGGCAAGCTCATGGCCACGCCGCTCTTCCTCGTCCTGGTGCTGGTGGAGACTACGGACCTGATCTTCGCCGTGGACTCGATCCCGGCGATCTTCGCGGTGACCGAGGACCCGTTCCTCGTCTACACCTCAAACATCTTCGCGATCCTGGGCCTGCGGTCGCTCTACTTCGTGCTCGCCGGGGTGATGGACAAGTTCGTCTACCTCAAGCTGGGCCTGTCGGCGATCCTGGTTTTCGTGGGCGCCAAGATGCTCCTCACCGAGGTCTACAAGGTCCCCGCGACCGTGTCGCTGCTCGTCGTGATCTCGCTGCTGACCGTCGCCATCGTGGCTTCCCTGAGGAAGAACCGCCGTGAGGCCCGGATAGCCGCGGAGCTCACCTGAAGGTGGGCAGACATCACGCCAGATCCCGGGACATCGCCTTTGGCGGGAGACATCGGCCGGATGTCACCCGGTATCGAGCGGTTCCGGAAACATCGCCCCGAACAGGGAGACACCGTCCCGATCCGGCTCGAAATCGAGTCGGATGGAGGGGCATCGTCTCGATCCTGGTGACATCGAGTTGGTGTTTTCCAGCATCCACTGGACCTGCCCCGGTTCAGTGGACAGTTTAGAGTTTGGGTTTTCTTCTCTTCGGGGGGCCTGGGGGGCAGAGCCCCCCAGCACCAAGGTCCTACGGAAACGCGTAGCGGGCCGCGACTTAGCG